>Ga0075520_1000635_pt1 | contig 15912 bp, 12 predicted proteins | sample NGEPerB_FD_75100 | JGI IMG/M metagenome (GOLD analysis project Ga0075520, IMG submission 75100) | Arctic peat soil microbial communities from the Barrow Environmental Observatory site, Barrow, Alaska, USA - NGEE PermafrostAB12-B | ecosystem: Environmental > Terrestrial > Soil > Wetlands > Peat ... | reverse complement strand
GAAGTGCGACGATCACGACCCAGGTGGCCCCCGCAGCGATATCGATGCCGGAGTTCGCAGTACCGCCCTCGTGGATCGATCCGACCGTGAACAACGACGTTAATGACTGGGTCAAGGCGAGCCCAAAGGAGTGGGTGGTCGGCATCAACATGAACGCGAAGCCGAACACGAGACAGAGTGCCCAGAACAAGAGCTGCGCGATCAGCGCGACCGGCGCCGTCGGGGCCAGGATCTGATCTTTGCCCTCGTAGGTTCGTGCGATGCGCGAGAGGTTGAGGAACGTGGAGTGGACGGCCCTGTTGACGATCAGCGTGAGCTTCTCGAGACCCTGCGGCTGACGCGGGAGCACGAGGATAAAGAGCACCGAAATGACCGTCACGAGCGCGATGAAGATCCCCGCGACGTACTCAACTACGAACACGCCGGGCCCCCTAAGCTACGGCGCGCAGCGTGATGACGACGCTCGAAGTTATGCACGCGACCTCCCCTGGCTCGCCAGGTCAACGGTGACCTTGGGTGAACCTTAAACAGTACGCGCACGCCACGAGCGCGGGTGCGCCTCATAGAGTTGGCGGATGAATGAACTGGCCGTCACCCTCACGGGACGCTTCGTCACGCTGACGCCGTTGACACTCGATGACGTCACCGGACTCGTGCACGCCGCCTCTGGCGATCGCTCAACGTTCAAGTGGTCGCTCATCCCCGACGACTTCGAAGGCATGGAGGCCGTTGTTCGAACGTTGCTCGCCGATCGGGACAGTCGCACCGCCGTCCCATTCGTAACCCGACAACGTGACACGGGCGAGATCATCGGCATGACGAGGTTTCTGGCGCTGCGCTGGTGGCTGGGACGCCCCTCCCCCGACGCGGCGGAGATCGGTGGCACGTTCGTGGCGGCCCCGTGGCAGCGAACAGCCTGTAACACCGAGGCGAAACTTCTGATGATGAGTCACGCCTTCGACGAGTGGGATGTGCAGCGGCTCGACCTCAAGTCCGACGCGCGCAATGAGCGTTCCCGCCGCGCCATGGAGCGCATCGGCGCCCACTTCGAAGGTGTGCTGCGCAACTGGCAACCTTCCCAGGTTGACGGCGAGGAGGGCCGTCCGCGCAGCACCTCGATGTACTCGATCTTGCCTTCAGAGTGGCCGGTGATCAAAGCACGACTGGTCGAGCGTCTGCAGACTACGTAGAACCGGTGGCTCGAGAGATCGACACCGGTGCACGTCGCGCCTTGGCGAAACGCATATGCAACGCAATGGCGCCGCTCGCGAGTGCGGCGTAGAAGCACCACAGCGACGCGAAGCCGTCGGCGCAAAGTCGCGCGAGCACCAGCACGGCGATCAGGTTGACCGCACCAAACCACACGACGTTGCGCAGACCCGAGGCGAGCATGGCGCCACACGTCGCAGCGATGTAGAGGCCGATGATGATGACGCCGTGTTGCAGACCAATCGAGTACGCCACGTGATACGAACCGAGCTTCGCCGACGGATGGCCGCGCAGCATCGCTTCGAGCAGAAACGCGGAGACCGCGATTCCCATGAGGAGAAATGGCGCGACGACCTTTCTTCGCTCCCTTGGCTCGAGGAGGAAGACCATGGTCGGCACCAGCGTCGGCAAGACAACGAAGGCGAAGAGCAGATAGATCCACATCGCGACCACGCCGACACTGTGGGGCACGTGGCCCTGTAGTTGCCACCACACGAAGGTCTCGTCGACTTGGTGCAGTCCCAGGAGGATGGGGAAGGGCGCAATCAGTCGATATTCGGGTCGGCCGCGCAGGTGCAGACAGGCGTCCACGCCAATGGCGGTGACGACGAGACCGCCGATGAGGTCGCCCTCAGGTGAGAAGCACATGGTCGCTCACGGATGCTGACATGGCGAGACAGGTGACCCGGAGCACTGCGAAGTGACGCATAGGGCACCCTAACCTTGTTGACTGAAACGCTGCGCGAAGTATTCCATCGCAGCAAAGGGCATCTTCAACTACATGCAACGAGCTAACGCTGTTCGATCAAGTCCATATAGTCGTCGTTCCAAAGGTCGAAGTACTCCTCGGGCAACAACACCGCGTGCGTCGGCTCGAGTGTTTCGACGAAGCCGCGTTCGTGGCTCACCGCGACAATCGTGCCCTTCCACTTGTGCATCATCTCGCCCAACGCCACGACACTCGCCGGGTCGAGGTTGTTCGTAGGTTCGTCCAGGAGCAGCAGGTTTGCGTCACTCGACGCCAGGATCGCCAACGCCAGCTTCGCGCGTTCGCCACCCGACAGCGTGCCCGGCATTTGGTGTGCGGCCGAGCCCTTCAGACCGAATGCGCCAAGCAGCGATCGACGCTGCACCTCAGTCACCACCGTGGCGTTCTCTAGGTTGCCGAGCACGGTCTTGTCGAAGTCCAGCTGTTCGTTCTCCTGGGCGAAGTAGCCAACCGTCACGTTCGCGCCGAACTTCACGAGTCCCTCTTGCGCCTTTTGGGTGCCCGCAAGACAGCGCAGCATCGACGACTTGCCCGCGCCGTTGCGCCCGACAATCACGATGCGGTCGCCGCGCCGTGTAATGAAGTTAACGTCGCGCAAGACTTTGAGTGAACCGTAACTGACCGCGACGTGCTCAACGGTCATCGGCACATCGCCGCTGCGAGGCGGAATCGGCAGCTTGAAGGTGACCTTGCGTTCCTTCTTGGTCACTTCCACTCGATTGTCCTGGAGTTTCTCGACCTTGCGGTCAAGCACCTTGGCGAGACGCGCGCGCTTCTCGGTCTGTCCACGCATTGAGTCGGCCAGTTTGGAAAACCGGTCGATCTGCTCGTCCTGATGGGCCGCGAGCTTCTCCTCGCTCAGGCGACGCTCCTCTTCGAGCTTCAAGAACTTGGAGTAGTTGCCCTTGTATTCGCGTAACTGTCCTTCACGAAGCGCGAGGACGCGGTCGATTGACTTGTCCAACAAGGGCAGGTCGTGACTGATAACGAGCACCGTGCCGCGAAAGCGGTCGAGCTCTTCGAAGAGCCAGCGCTTGGCGGCCTTGTTGAGGTGGTTCGTAGGTTCGTCGAGCACCATGGTGTTGGGCTGTTCGTAGAGAACGCGCATCAGGTCCACGCGGCGTCGCTGACCACCCGAGAGCGAGTTGAGGTCCTCGAGAAGGAGATCCTCCTTCAGTCCGAGCCCGGCCGCCAATCTCGAGACTTCGGACTCGGCCTCGTAGCCGCCGCGCTCACGGAAGTCCTCTTCGAGGGCCGTGAACCGATGAATGGTTTCGTCCGTCGGGTCCGCGGCGAGCTCGTGGCGCGCATGCTGCATGTCGGCGTCGAGCAGGTCGAGGCCCCGCGCGCTCAGCACGTGACTGAGTCCAATTGGCTCGACGCCGAGACCACCGGGCACCGGCTCCTGGGGAAGGTGACTGAGCGTGCCCTGATGCGACACGCTCCCTTCGATGCGCAGGTGCTCGGGATGTGCACCGAGCAATACGGACATCAACGTTGATTTGCCGGCGCCGTTTCGACCAACGATGCCCACTTTCTCGGCGTTGCCGACCGTGAAGGAGACGGGGTTGAGGATGCGTCGAGCGCCGATCTCTATGCCTAAATCTCGAACTATGAGCATTTAGCGCCCTAGCAACTCAGCCGCTGCAGTTAGTTCGTCTCGAAACTGCGGGTGGGCGATGTTTATCAGCAGTTCGGCGCGCTCCCTCACGGTTCGTCCGCGCAGGTCCGCCGTGCCGTATTCGGTCACGATGACGCCCGCCAACTGGCGTGGCGAAGTCACGGTCGAATGCGGGGTCATGAGTCCAATGATACGGCTCTTCAGTTCCCCGTTGACCGTCGCGGTCGACTGGAGACAGATCAACGAGACGTGCTCGAGCGAGAGACTCGTTCCCTCGGTGAAGTCCTGATGACCGCCCACGCCCGAGAACTGCCGCGACCCTAGCGTGTCGGCAATGATCTGGCCCTGCAGGTCGACCTCCAGGGCCGAGTTGATCGAGACCATGCGGTGGTTCTGGGCGATGACGTGGGGGTCATTCGTGTAGAACACCGGCGCGACGCCAATGTCGGGATTGTCGTCCATGAAGTCGTACATTGCACGACTTCCCGTCGCGAAGGTGATCACTGACGCTCCCCGGTTGATCGTCTTCTTGGTGTTCGTGATCTTGCCCGCGGCCATCAACTCAAAGAGTCCGTCGGTGAACATCTCGGAGTGCACGCCGTACTCGCCCCCGTCGCCTTCGCAGAGGGCGTGCGCAACGAGGTTGGGCACCGCTCCGATGCCGGTCTGCAGCGTCGCCCCGTCGGGGATAAGGGCCGCGGCGTACTCGGCGATTTTCAAGTCCTCGGGAGAACCCGCTTCCTTGGCGAGGGCGACGGGCTGTTCGTCGGTGTACACAATGACGTCGATGTCGTCGAGGTCGAGATGGTTCTCGTGACCGGCCAGGGCGCGCGTGCGCGGATAGTGCGGCGACGCCTCCACGATCAGCAGTCGCTCGGGGTCACGACCGGCACGTACCAACTCTTCGAGGTGTGCCCCGTTGTACAGCGAGAGGCTGACCCGGCCGTGTTCGTCGGGCATTGAAACCGGCGCCATCATGACCCGAGCCTGCAGGTGCTGAATCAGAAGTCCGTAGTGGCGAAAGAACGATGGGACGTGCGCCACGTCCGCGCCCTTGATCGCCAGCTGGCGTTCAACGCCACCGTAGAAGCTCACGCGGTAGTGCACGTTGGGATGGAGAAACACATCTGGCGGCCCGAGAGAGAGGCCGCCGCTAAAGGTCAGGTCCTCCCAGTCCGAGCGCTGGCCGAGTGCTCGCAACATCGCAATCGGCGTCCCGCTGATGATGCCAAAGCCCGCTGTGTCACGCGGTTGAAACAGTGCGGCGGCGTCGTCGGCGCTCATTGCACGGGCGGTCATCGCAACATTCTGCCCGACGCGACACCCTGTGGGAGCATTTGACGGTGAGCGAACCCTTCGTCATCGACATCTGGAGCGACGTCGTCTGTCCCTTCTGTTACCTCGCCGCACGCCAGCTGACCGAAGCCCTCTCTCACTTCGAGCATCGCGACAACGTGGAGCTACGCCATCGGGCCTTCGAACTCGATCCGACGGCCAAGCTCCACTATGACGCGTCGCTCGAGGAGCTCGTGGCGCAGAAGTATTCAATGCCGGTGTCGAGTGTGCAAACGATGCACCTTCGGATGCAAGGCGAGGCTCGCCAACTCGGTATGGAGTGGTCGCTTGGCACCGCCCAGCCGACGAACACGTTCGATGCGCATCGCGTCATTGCGCTCGCCGCGACCCAACGACTCGCAAGTGAAGCAAGCGAACGGCTCTTCCGCGCCTACTTCTGCGAAGGCGAACTGCTAAGCGACCACGAACGACTGACCGAACTTGCCAGCGAGGTCGGCGTCACCGGCGTCGACGAGTTGTGGGAGGGCGATGCGTTTGGCGCCGACGTCCGTGGCGATGAAGCCGCCGCGCAGGAACTCGGCATCACCGGCGTGCCCTGCCTGCTGCTCGATGGCAAATTCATGGTCGTGGGCGCGCAAGGCTCCCACCAAATGCTCGACGTACTGCGCCGGGCGTGGTCGCGACGCGCCGCCTAGTCCTCGTCTTCGCTCGGTACGAGCGCTGCCGTTGCGACCGAATGACCCTCGTCGAGGTTCATGACGCGAACACCCGTGGCGTCTCGGCCCTGTGAAGAGACTTCGCGCACTGGGGTGCGGATAAGCACTCCCCCACTTGACGCCAACATGACCTCGTCGTCAAGACGCGTCATGAAGGCCGCAACCACGAAGCCCCGCGCCGCGGTTAGTTTGATCGCGCGAACACCCTGGCCACCTCGACCCTGACGATTGAAGCGCTCGATCTTCACGCGCTTGCCAAAGCCCGTGTCGGTGACGACGAAGAGATCGGCGTCCTCGCGCACAACGTCGAGTGAGATGGCCTTGTCATCGCCGCGAAGTTTGATGCCTCGCACGCCCATCGAGTCGCGACCGACCTCGCGCACTTCGTCCTCCGTGAATCGAATCGCCATCCCTCGGTACGTGACGACCATGAGGTCCTCGCTGCCGCTGGTGGCGACCACGCGAACGACCTCATCGCCCTCACGCAGATTGATCGCGATCCAACCTTCACGACGCGACTTGTCGTACTCACTGAACGCGGTCTTTTTGACCGTCCCGTTCGCCGTGGCGAACACGAGGAACTTGTCCTTCGGGAAGTCGTCCGTCGTGACAATGGCTTGGATTAACTCATCTGGCTGAAGATTGAGCAGGTTGACAATGGCCGTGCCCTTCGCGGTGCGTTCCTTCATTGGGATCTCGTGGCCCCGCAGACGAAAGACCCGCCCGCGGTTCGAGAACAACAAGAGATAGGCGTGCGTTGTCGTGTGCACGATCTGTTGGACGAAGTCCTCATCGCGCAACTTCGCGCCCTGCACACCGCGACCACCGCGTCCCTGGACCCGGAAGGCGTCGGCGGCGACCGACTTCACGTAACCGGCCTGAGTCATCGTGATGACGATGTCCTCATCGTCGATGAGGTCCTCCATCCCGAGTTCGCCCGGGTCGTTCACGATTTGCGTGACGCGAGGATTGGCGTACTTGTCACGAATCGCCGTGATCTCGTCGGAGATGACGCCGCGAAGTTTGACGTCGCTCGCGAGAATCGACTGCAGTTCGGCGATGGTTTCACGGAGCTTCGCCATTTCGTCCTCGAGCTCGCTGCGACCAAGTCGTGTGAGTCGACCAAGCGTCATGTCCAAGATGTGGTTCGCCTGCTCCTCGGAGAACTCGAACGGCGCGGCCATCAAGGCCGTACGCGCGGCCCCGCGGTCATCGGATCCTCGAATCGCCGCGATGACGAGGTCGAGCATGTCGATGGCCTTTAGGAGACCTTCGACGATGTGGGCACGAGCCTCGGCCTTGCGCAAACGGAACTGCGTGCGACGCGTTACCACTTCGACTTGGTGCGCGATGTAGTGCGTCAGCGCCTGAGCGAGAGTGAGTGTGCGCGGTACGCCATCGACGAGGGCGAGCATGTTGACGGCGAACGTCGTCTGGAGTGACGTGTTCTTGTAGAGCTTGTTGAGCACAACGTTCGCGTTGGCGTCGCGCTTCAACTTGATCACGAGTCGAGCCTTGCGGCCGGCGGAGTCGTTCTGCACGGCCGAGATGCCGTCGATGTCGCCGTTCTTCACGAGGTCGTAGATCTTCTCCTCGATTGACTCAACGGAAACTTCGTAGGGGAACTCGGTGACAACGATGCGGACGTCTTTGCTCGTCTCTTCAATCTCAGCAACGGCGCGCATCTTGATCGATCCTCGTCCCGTTCGGTACGCGTCGAGGATCCCCTGGCGTCCCAGAATCTGTGCGCCGGTCGGGAAGTCCGGCCCCTTCACGTGCGCCATGAGATCGTCGGACGTGGCCTCGGGATTGGCCAGTAGATGCAAAGTCGCGTTGATTACCTCGGCGAGGTTGTGCGGAGGGATCTTGGTCGCCATGCCGACCGCGATGCCCTGGGAGCCGTTCACCAAGAGATTGGGGAATCGCGCTGGTAGGACCGTCGGTTGCTGGGTGGAGTTGTCGTAGTTCGACTCGAAGTCGACGGTCTCTTCATCAATGGAGTCGAGCAGTTCGAGCGCGATCGGCGCCAAGCGGCACTCCGTGTAGCGCATGGCGGCGGCGCCTTCGTCTGGACCGGTGCCACCGAAGTTGCCGTGTCCGCTCACGAGCGGATGGCGCATCGCAAAGTCCTGCACCATGCGCACCAGCGCGTCGTAGATCGCGCTATCGCCGTGCGGGTGATAGGTACCCATCACCTCGCCCACGACCTTGGCGCATTTCGCGTGCGGTCGGTCGGGCCGCAGACCTTGATCGAACATGGAGTAGAGGATGCGACGGTGTACCGGTTTTAGACCGTCTCGGGCGTCTGGGAGGGCCCGTGACACGATGACCGACATCGAGTACTCGAGGAACGAACGCTCCATCTCGAGATTGATCTCAATGGGTTCGATGTAGCCAATGACTTCGTCGACTGGTGGTGTCGTGTCGCCTGCGTTGTCGCTCTTGCGTGCCATATGCCTCTCCGCCTAGATGTCCAGGAAGCGAACGTCTTTCGCGTTCGTTTGAATGAAGTGACGGCGTTGGGGAACGTCATCGCCCATCAGAATCGAGCAGACCTCGTCGGCCAGCGCCGCCTGCTCCACCGTGATCTGCAACAGCGCGCGCTTCGAAGGGTCCATTGTCGTGTCACGAAGCTCGTCGAAGTCCATCTCGCCCAGTCCCTTCAGTCGCTGAAAGTCGTTCTTGTGGTCGGGGTGTTCAGTGAGGAATTTCGCCTTCTCGACGTCGTCGCGCAGATAGACCTTCTCTTTGCCCACGAGCGTGGAGTAGAGCGGCGGCTGCCCGACGTAGACGTGGCCGTTATTGACGAGTTCGGTCATCTGACGGAAGAAGAACGTCAACAGAAGCGTCCGGATGTGACTGCCGTCGACGTCGGCGTCGGCCAACAAGATGATCTTGTCGTAACGAACTTTGGTGACGTCGAAGTCGGCGTCAACACCGGCGCCGATCGCCGAGATGAGTGCCTGGATTTCAGTGTTGCGCAAAATTTTGTCGGAGCGGGCCTTCTCGACGTTGAGGATCTTCCCGCGGATTGGCAGGATCGCCTGGATGCGCGGATTGCGCGCGTCCTTCGCGGAACCGCCGGCCGAGTTGCCCTCGACGATGAAGAGTTCGCATTCGCGAGGTTCGTTCGAGGAGCAGTCAACGAGCTTGCCGGGTAGTCCGGCACCGTCGAGGGCGCTCTTGCGACGCGTGAGGTCGCGAGCCTGGTGCGCGGCCATGCGAGCACGTGACGCCTGGACGGCCTTCGCGACGACTTGGCTGCCTTCTTTGGGATTCTCCTCGAGCCAGTCGGCCAACTTTTCATTGGTCGCGCGCTCCACGAGCGATCGAATCGAGACGTTGCCCAGTTTGCCCTTCGTCTGACCTTCGAATTGCGGTTCAGCCAGGCGAACCGAGATCACGGCGGTTAGCCCTTCACGAATGTCGTCACCGGTGAGATTCTCTTCCTTCTCCTTTAGGAGATTGCGCTTTCGCGCGTAACGGTTCACCACGTTAGTGATTGCCTTTCGAAAACCCTCTTCGTGCATGCCGCCTTCAATCGTGGAAATGCCGTTGGCGAAGGAGTGGATGCTCTCGTAATACCCGGTGTTCCACTGGAAGGCGACTTCGACTTCCTGACGCTCCTCTGACTGCTCGTAGGCGCCGACCTTGCGGAACAGCGACTCCTTGGAGTTATTGAGGTGCCGCACATAGTCGGCGATGCCACCGTTGTACTTGAAGGTCTCCTTCGCCTGACGACCTTCGCGTTCATCGACAAATCGAATCTCGAGTCCGCGGTTCAAGAACGCCTTGATCTGAAGACGCTCGAGCACGGTCTGCGCGCGGAACTCCACGTCATCGAAGATCGTCGGGTCGGGCGTGAACGTGACCGTCGTACCGGTTCGTCCGCGCGGGGCGGGACCAGTGATCTTGAGCTTGCCCTGCATCTTGCCGCCGTTCTTAAACGTCAGTACGTGATGCTCGCCGTTGAGATCGATTTCGAGGATCAACTCTTTCGAAAGAGCGTTGACGACCGACACGCCAACCCCGTGTAGTCCACCCGAGACCTTGTAGCCCTCGCCACCGAACTTCCCTCCCGCGTGCAAGGTCGTGAGGACGATTTCCGCCGCGGACTGACCGGGGTATGCGGGCATCTCATCGACGGGGATACCGCGGCCGTCGTCGACGACGCGCACGCCCCCGTTGGCGAGGAGCGTCACGTCAATTCGCGTGCAAAAACCGGCCATTGCCTCATCGACGGCGTTGTCGACGACCTCCCAAATGAGGTGGTGAAGACCTGAGGGTCCCGTCGAGCCGATGTACATGCCCGGTCGCACCCTGACTGGTTCTAGACCTTCGAGAACGGTGATGTCGCTAGCGTCGTAGCTAGCAGGTCCCTTGGTCTTCTGGGGCACGTAGGCATCCTTTCGGTGGCGAAATAGTGGCGCTTTCTGGCGCAGTCGAACACAATTTTTCGACTGTTCCATCCTACCCGAGAAGCTGTGACATTCGGCCCTCCCATGGCCTCAAACGAGCACTTCTTTTGCCTATTTTCAGGGCTTGGCGAGGACCGTTCGAAGCGACGTCGGTGCGCGTTCTGCGAGTGGCGCGAAACCCGCCAAAATCGTCGTGGCGTCACTCATGACGCGTTGCGCGAATGCGCCAGACGGCACCGTTACGAGCAGCACTCCGTTCTTCACGAACTCGGGTCTGCAGTGCTCGGCGATGACCGGATCGACGATGCGCGGCCATAGCGCGCGGATCTCGTCGATATCGCGCAGGTCGACTTTCCGGAGTCGCCCCGCGAGCGTGTTGAGCAGTTCGCCAAGTTTCGCGGGCTGTTCGTCGCGCGCGTTCATGACGAAAACTTCGTGAGGTCGATGACCGCAGCCGGGTGCATCGCGGTGGGCAATGGCGAGGCGGTTGTAACCAGTGTTTGCCCTGTTGGGAGCAGATTTAAGAGTCGATCGCTCCTCATCGGATCGAGTTCGCTGAAGACGTCGTCGAGCAACAGAAGCGGATCGACGCCTCGTCGCTGTTGTACCAGTTCGTGACCGGCAAGACGAAGTGCGAGTGCGAGCGAACGTTGCTCACCCTGGGACGCCTGACGGCGGGTGTCGCGTCCATTGAGATTAAGTGCGATGTCATCGCGTTGTGGTCCGACCGTCGTGTGACCACGAAATCGGTCATCTTCGAACGCGTCGCGTAGGGCGCCCGCGAGGTCACCGTGCCACGACCGCTCGTACGTAAGTTCGACGCGTGCGTCGTCTTCGGCGAGCTCGTGGTAGTAGTGCGCGACGAGTGGCGCAACGTCGTCGAGGAGACGTATTCGAAGAGCAATGAGTTCGTCGCTCACAGTGCAGAAGTCACTCGTCCATACGTCGAGTTCGCCGAGTTGCGATGACGTGGGGCGCTCCCCCGCCAACGCGCGCAGCAGTGCGTTTCGCTGACTAAGAATTCGAGCGAAACGTTCGATGACATCGCTACTGGTGGGGTCGACGTCCGTCATCAAGTTGGCTAGAAAGAGTCGCCGATTCTCTGGTCCTTGCCGCACGATGTCGACCCCCTCGGGCGTGAAAACCGTGAGCGGCAGTGCCTCCGCGAGCTCCGCACGCGATTTTGGTCGCTGCCCATTCACCAGCATTCGTTTGGTGGTGTTTCGGACACCCCTCGTCAGTGTCAGATCTACTTGGATTCGTCGCTGGCGCTGAAACAGCACGCCGTGGACTTCACTCACGCTCTCGCCGGCGCGGATCATGTCACTCGCCGCGCTGGTGCGAAATGACGATGCCGTAGCCAGTGCGTAAACCGCCTCGAGGATTGACGTCTTACCCGTCCCGTTGGCCGACAGGAGCACGGTGATTGCGCTGGCGTCAGGTTGGAAGGAGAGTTCCTGGAAGAGCCTGAAATCACGCAGTCGAAGCTCGTGGAGACCCACGACGATCGCCCGAACTACTGAACGCGCACCGGCATGAGAAGGTAGCGGAATCGCGTGTCCTCAACACCGTGAACCATGGCCGGGCGCACCGAGTCCGACATCTCCAACACCACCTCGTCACCGGGTACGGCTTCAATACCATCGATCAGGAAACTTGGGTTGAAGGCGATCGTCATCTCTTCGCCGCCGTAATCCGCGTCGACGTTGTCCTCGACGTCACCGGCGTCGTGACTCTGGGTACGGATTTCAACGGAGCGATCCTTCATGGTCAGGCGAACGGAGGATGTTGAGTCTTTTGCGAGGAGCTTGGCGCGCTTCAGTGAGGTCAGGAGAGTGTCTTTCGCGACGCGCAACTGATTGGGGTAGCTCGCTGGAATCAACTGCAACACCGATGGGTAGTTCCCGTCGATGAGGCGCGACGCGATGCTGGTCCCCCCCACCACGAAGCAGATCTCCGCGTCGGTCAACGTCACGCCAATTTGACCATCATCGGGCAATGACGCGGCGGCTCGCTGAAGCTCCTGCAGGGCGCGCGCCGGCACGAGGAGGTCGTGGGCCCCGCCGAGGCCTCCGACCTCTGGCACGTCACGCACAGCGAGGCGGTACGAATCGGTCGCGATCATTCGCAGCACGCCATTGTCGGTCGTGAAGAGCACGCCGGTCAACAGTGGTCTGGCGTCGTCGTTCGCGGCAGCGCGCACAACCTGATTGAGTCCCTGAATGAGGTCACTCGCGGCAATCGATGTCAGCTGACCCGTGATGGGAGGGAGTTTGGGGTAGTCAGCGACAGAGAATGTTCGCAGTGAGAATTTCGCGCGTCCCAACGACACTTCGACAGTTTCTTCGTTGCTCGAGATCGTGACCGCGCCCGCTTCGAGCGATCGCACCGCGTCGACAATAAGACGCGCCGGCACCACAGACGAACCGTCCTCAACACCAATGACGTCGACGGTGGTGCGCACCGTGATATCAAGGTCGGTGCCGGTGACTACCAACTGATTTCCACTCAACGAGAGAAGAACACCTGACGAGGCGCCGATCAATCGTGTGGCAACAACTCGACTCGCGGCACTCAGTGCTTCAACGAGGATGTCGCGCTCAGACTTGAACTTCATTGGACTGCCTTTCTTTGCTACTGAGGTTACGGTGTGTTTTTGTATGTGGAGAAGTCTTAGTAGTAGTAGGTCTGTGGATATGTGGAGTACTCTCCAATAATCCTGATCAGAACTGTATTTTGCGAAGCCTCTCTACACACACCTCTGTTGCTAACTGTTTCAACTCTCGCTACTCAACCTTGAAGTCATGTGCACGACGTCTCGGTTGTCAACCCGTAATCAACAAGGTGACCCCAACGTTGCGCACAAACTATTCGCGATTCTCTCCCTGCAAGCGACGCTTGAGTTGGTTGACTTGTGCGAGAACTTCTGGATTGACTGTTATCTGCTCTTTAATCTTTTCAACACCACTGATGACGGTCGTGTGATTGCGACCATCGAAAATTCTCGCGATCATCGGATACGAGTAGTTGTTGAGCATGTCACGGATGAGATACATCGCGATGTGACGAGCATGGACCAACGGACGAAGTCGCTTCGAACCGCGGACGTCTTCGACCGAGAGACCATAGAAGTCGGCGACGACCGAAAGTATTGTCTCGGGCTTCAAGACCACCTGCTCCTGGCCGAGGTTTGTGAGGTGCGCCTTGGCGAGTTCCAGGGAGATCGGCTCCTGCCGCAAGTTCGCAAAGGCGCGCAGCATGGTGATTGATCCCTCGAGCTCGCGAATGTTGTCGCGAACGCGGTGCGCAATCCACTCAGCCACGTCATTGGGTAGCGCAATTCCTTCGCGCTCGGACTTCGAGCGCAGGATCGCGATCCTGGTCTCGAGGTCCGGCTGGTCGATCTCGGTCACGAGTCCTTGGAGGAGGCGGCTGCGGAATCGTTCCTGTAAGCCCGCGAGGTCGCGTGGCGAACGGTCAGACGTCAACACGATTTGCTTGCCCTCGCCGTGCAACGCGTTGTACGTGTGGAAGATCTCCTCGTGGAATGTTTCACCGCGCGTCTCCATGAACTGGATGTCGTCGATAAGGAGAACGTCGTTTTCGCGGTAGCGCTCGTGCAGCGCGAGTTGCGTGCGCGTTTGAATGGCGCGGATGAAGTCGTTGAGAAATGTCTCCGTTGAAACGTAGAGCACCTTGCGTCCCGGATAGTTCTCCTGGACGTAGTTGCCAATGGCGTGTAAGAGGTGGGTCTTGCCCAAACCGGAGTTTCCGTAAATCATCAGCGGATTATAAGCCCGACCAGGGGTTTCAGCCACTGACTGGGCCGCAGCGAACGCGAGACGGTTCGACGAGCCAGGTACGAATGAATCGAAGGTCATGCGTGGATCGAGCCGAGCCGGTCGATCGACGCTCGGGGCGAACGCGACAGCGGGAACACTCACGTCGGGTTCGTCAACACCTCCGCCAAGTGCGTTGTTTTCGTCCGACGAATCAGTGACGGTGAGCGAAACTTGGATCTCGCGACCCACTAAGAGCTGCGCCTGTTCGGTGATGAAGGGAAGATAGCGCTGTTGCACGCGGAGCAACTGGATCTGATTGGGCGCGCCAATCACAATTTGATTATCGTGGTAATCCACAAGGCGCAGTGTGTTAAGTCCGGCGGCCCAAACTGCTTCAGAAGCGTTGCCACGTAAGGAGTCTCGTAGTGCAGTCCAGATCTCCTCACCACCTTGCACGGGCTTCCTCCACAGATAGATCTTTACATTATCCACAGGCTGCTCGCTCAGGGGAAGCTCGCGTCATGTCTGCGGGAGAGTCACCATACACCTATTTGAAAGTGCCCGCCGGGGGCTACTGTCTCGTCAGGTAAGATTGTTCCCAGTGGCGAGCCAGCGACCCCCAGGGGGTACCGCGAAGCGCAATGTTTGAGAAGAGGATTTTGTGAAGCGTACCTATCAGCCGAATCAACGAAAAAGGGCCAAAACGCACGGTTTCCGTGCGCGCATGCGAACGCGTGCCGGCCGTGCCGTCCTGAAAGCCCGTCGTGATAAGGGCCGTCACCAGCTGACGGTCTAAGGAACACGTGCCCGATCGGGTTCGCACCCGACGGCAGTTCGCGTTGTTTGCCACACCGTCAGGACGGGGTCAAAGTGGATCGCTTCGAATCAGTTTCGTTGACGAGACCACTGAGGGTTCATCCGTTGCCGTGGCTTACGCGATCAGTCGAAAAGTCGGCAATGCGGTTGTTCGCAACCGAATTCGCAGGCGATTGCGGGCACTCGTGGACCACCTCGACCCTCAACCCAAGCCCGGTAAGTACCTGATCAGGTGCGGAAACGAGACAGGAAACCTCTCTTATGAAGAACTCGAACACCACCTCAAGGAAGCCCTTGAGCGAGCCGGCGCGCGTTAAGCCGTCGCCGGTCGCCCAGGCGTTCGTTGGCGTCATCCGCGTCTACCAACGTCTCACGTCGGCGCGCACCTCCCCCTGTCGCTTCTACCCCTCATGCTCGAGTTACGCCGTCGAAGCGCTCGAGACGCACGGCGCGTGGCGTGGGTCACTACTCAGCCTGCGCCGGATAAGTCGTTGTCGCCCCCTCGGTCCACACGGCGTGGACCTGGTCCCCGAAGCACCGAACAGTAGGAGTTCCCAGTGATTGGCTCGCTTTCCCACTCCGTTGGATCGGTCTTCCAACCTATTTTTCGCGCCTTCGGGTGGCTGATCGCGTTCTTCTACGGACTGATTCCGAACTACGCAGTCGCAATTACGTTGTTGACGATCGTGATTATGGGCCTCCTGACGCCGTTCACCATCAAGAGCACGAAGTCAATGGCGGCGATGTCGCGACTCCAGCCCGAGATCAAGAAGCTCCAGGTCAAGTACAAGGGGCCGGAGAATCGAGCGATGCTGAACGAGGAGTTGATGCGCCTCTATAAGGAGGAGAACGCCAACCCCATCGGCGGCTGTCTCCCGGTCCTTCTCCAGGCGCCGTTCCTTTTTATGTTGTACAGCGTTATCAAGGGCCTCGCCAACAAGGTGATGGTGCACGGAAAACTGGTCTCGCTACCGCGCTATATCCCGTTGCACTCCAAGATGCACGACAATCTCGTGGCTTCGGGTGGTCAGATCAAAGCCTTTGGTATGGACTTGAACTTGAAGCTTTTCAGCATTCACAGTTCGTGGCTCGCACAGATTCCCTTCGCGCTCTTTGTCCTGGCGGCCGTTGGGCTGCAGTACTTCCAAATGGCGCAGATCAACAACCGAAACGTCAAACTCGGAACGAAGATGCCCGCCCAGCAATTGGCGATGCAGCGATTCCTTCCGCTCCTTTTCGCATTCTTCTACATGGCAATCCCTGCGGCCGTGGTGTTGTATATGAT
>Ga0075520_1000632_pt1 | contig 15936 bp, 14 predicted proteins | sample NGEPerB_FD_75100 | JGI IMG/M metagenome (GOLD analysis project Ga0075520, IMG submission 75100) | Arctic peat soil microbial communities from the Barrow Environmental Observatory site, Barrow, Alaska, USA - NGEE PermafrostAB12-B | ecosystem: Environmental > Terrestrial > Soil > Wetlands > Peat ... | reverse complement strand
TACCTGCGCGCCCAGATGCCGGTCTGGAAGGCGCGCTATCCCGGCGTCGAGACGATGAAGGTCGCGATCATGGGCTGCATCGTCAACGGGCCCGGCGAAAGCAAGCATGCCGACATCGGCATCAGCCTGCCCGGCACGGGCGAGGCCCCGGCAGCGCCGGTCTTCATCGACGGCAAGAAGGCGCTCACCCTGCGCGGCGACAACATCGCCGCCGAGTTCCATGCGCTGGTCGAGAACTACGTCGATAAGCGTTTCGGCACTTGAACCTGAGGCACGCACCGCCGCCGGGCCGCCCCAAGGCGGCGCGCGCCCCCTCGGGGGGCAGCGCAGCGGCGCAGCCGCAAGCGTGGGGGCACGATTGACAGAAGCACTTCAGGCCGTCAAAGGCATGAACGACATCCTGCCGCCGGATTCGGCGCGCTGGGAGTGGTTCGAGGACAAGGTGCGCGCACTGATGCGCCGCTACGCCTACGCGAACATCCGCACGCCGAGCGTCGAGCCGACGGCGCTGTTCGTGCGCGGCCTCGGCGAGGTGACCGACATCGTCGAGAAGGAGATGTATTCCTTTGTGGACGCGATGAACGGCGACCGTCTGAGCCTCAGGCCCGAAGCGACGGCCGGGATCGTGCGCGCGATGGTGGAGCACAACGCGCTCTACAACGGGCCGCTGCGCCTCTGGTCGCACGTCGCCTTGTTTCGCCATGAGCGGCCGCAGAAGGGGCGCTATCGCCAGTTTCACCAGATCGATGTCGAGGCGCTCGGCCATGCCGGCCCCGACGTCGACGCCGAGCAGATTCTGATGTGCCGTGCGTTGTGGCGCGATCTCGGCCTCGTCGAAGGCCGCGACGTGCGGCTCGAGCTCAACAGCCTCGGCCAGCCCGACGAGCGCAACGCCCATCGGGCGGCGCTGATCGTCCATTTCGAGCAGCACGCCGATGCGCTCGACGACGACAGCCGGCGTCGCCTGCACAGCAACCCGCTGCGCATTCTCGACACCAAGAATCCGGCGATGCAGGCGATCGTCGAAGCGGCGCCGCAGCTGATGGAATTCCTCGGCGAGGCGTCGCTCGCGCACTTCGGCGCGGTGCGGTCCGTGCTCGATGCGGCCGGGCTCGGATACCGTGTCAATCCGCGCCTGGTGCGCGGCCTCGACTACTACAACCTGACCGTCTTCGAGTGGGTCACCGACCGGCTGGGATCGCAGGGCACCGTCTGCGGCGGCGGCCGCTACGACGGGCTGTTCGAGCAGCTCGGCGGCAAGCCGACGCCGGCGGTGGGTTGGGGCATGGGCATCGAGCGCATGCTGCTGCTGCTCGAAGCCGTCGGCGCGCCGTTGCCGGCCGTTGCCGTCGACGCCTACGCCATCGTTCCAGGCGACGGCGCCCTGGCCGTCGCCATGACAACCTGCGAGGCGCTTCGCTCCGCCGGCGTCTCGGTGCAGATGCATGCGGCCGGGGCCGAAGGCTGGGCCAGCATGAAGTCGCAGTTCCGCAAGGCCGACGCCAGCGGCGCGCGCTATGCGCTCGTCTTCGGCGACGACGAGCTGGCGCGCGGCGAAGTCGGGCTGAAGCCGCTTCGCGCGACCGGCGGCGCGCAGCGCCTGGTCGCGCTCGCCGATGTCGCCTCCTGGGCGTCGACCCTCACCGCATAATCCCCGGTTTGCCCGCAACACGTCTCTGCACCTCACGATGGCCACGCAACTCGACCTCGAAGAACAAGAACAGCTCGACCAGCTGAAGGCCTTCTGGAACCAGTACGGCAACCTCATCACCGGGGTGCTCGTCATCGTCGTCGGCGCGTATCTGGCGTGGGTCGGCTGGAACACCTGGCAGCGCGACCAGGGCGCCAAGGCCGGGGCGATGTACGACGAGCTCGATCGCGCCGTGCAGGCCAACGATGCCGACCTGACCGGCCGCATCTTCGCCGACATGAAAGAGCGCTATCCACGCACCGCGTTCACCGGCCAGGCTGGCCTGCTCGCCGCCAAAGTGGCTTCCGACAAGGGCCAGACCGAGCCGGCGCGTGCCGATCTCGCCTGGATCGCCGAGCACGCTTCGGAAGACGCCTACCGTGCCATCGCGCATCTGCGTTTGGCCGGCTTGCTGCTCGACGACAGGAAATACGACGGCGCATTGAAGCAAGTCGACGCCGTCGAAGGCGGCTCGTTCGCGGCGCTCGCCGCCGATCGTCGCGGCGACATCCTGATGGCGCAGGGCAAGACCGCGGACGCCAAGGCGGCCTACGAGAAGGCGTGGGCGGCGCTCGATCCGAAGATCGACTACCGGCGCGTCGTCGAGGCCAAGCTCGACGGTCTTGGCGCGTCGCCGGCGGCCAGCGGCGCAGAGGCATCGAAGTGAGGCTCGCCGCCGCCTTGCTCGCAGCGGCGAGCCTGGCCTCATGCTCGCTGTTCGCCCCCGACCGGCCCAAGCCCAAGCCGCTCGAGCCGATCGCCGCGCCGATCAGCGTCAAGCGGCTCTGGAACGAGTCGATCGGCCAGGTTCAGTTTCCGCTCGCCATCGCCGTCAACGGCGGCGTCGTCACGCTGGCGGCGAGCGACGGCACCATGGTGGCGATCGAGGTGGAGAGCGGGCGCACGGTCTGGCGCGCCAATGTCGGCGCCAAGCTCGTTGCCGGCGTCGGCAGCGACGGCACGGTGTCCGCGGTGGTGACGCGCGAAGCCGAGCTCGTCGCGCTCGAGGCGGGCAAGATCAAATGGCGCAAGCCTCTCGGCGCCCGCGTCGCGACTGCGCCGCTCGTCGCCGGCGGGCGAATCTTCGTGCTCGGCGTCGACCGTGCCGTGCAGGCGTTCGACGCGCAGGACGGCACCAGGCTCTGGCAGGTGCAGCGGCCGGGCGACCCGCTGACGCTCGCGCAGGCAGGCGTCATCGCTGCCTTCAAGAACACGCTGGTCGTTGGCCAGGGGCCGCGTATGGCGGGGCTCGATCCGACCGCAGGCGCGGTGCGCTGGGAGGTGCCTGTCGGCGCGCCGCGCGGCGCCAACGAGGTCGAAAGGCTGGCCGACCTGCTCGGTCCGGCGCTGCGAACCGGCGATCTGCTCTGCGCGCGCTCCTTCCAGGCGGCCGTCGGCTGCGTCGACGCCGACAAGGGCCGCATCCAATGGACCCGGACGGTCGGCGGGACAGACGCCATCGGCGGCGACGCCGAGCAGGTCTTCGGCGCCGATGCATCGGACCGCCTGACATCGTGGAAGACGGCGACCGGCGACGTCGCCTGGACTTCCGAAGCGCTGTTGAACCGTGGTCTGAGCGCGCCTGCGCCGGTCGGTGCGTCGGTGGTCTTCGGCGACATCGACGGCACACTGCACTGGCTCTCGCGGGCCAAGGGCGACGCGCAGTTGCGCCTGCCGACCGACGGCAGTGCGATCACGGTCCAGCCCGTGGTGGTCGGCGGCGTTCTCGTGGTGGTGACGCGATCGGGCGGCGTCTTCGCATTTCGACCGTCGTGAGATCTTGAGGCGGCCGCGGCATGAAACCCGTGATCGCCATCGTCGGCCGGCCGAACGTCGGCAAGTCGACGCTCTTCAATCGGCTGACCAGAACGCGTGACGCGATCGTTGCCGACTTCGCCGGCCTGACGCGCGATCGCCACTACGGCGATGCGCGGCTCGGCGAGCGCGACTTCATCGTCGTCGACACCGGCGGCTTCGAGCCGGAGAACCCGACCGGGATCGTCCGCGAGATGGCCAAGCAGACGCGCCAGGCGGTGGCCGAGGCCGATGCCGTCATTTTCGTCGTCGACGTCCGGGCCGGCGTTTCAGCGCACGACCACGACATCGCCCGCTATCTGCGCAGCGCCGGCAAGAAGGTGCTGCTGACGGTCAACAAGGCCGAGGGCATGGCCGACTCGCCGCTGCTGGCCGAGTTCTTCGAGCTGGGCCTCGGCGAGCCGATGCCCGTGTCGGCGTCGCATGGGCAGGGCGTGGGCGGGCTCGGCGAGGCGGTTGTCGAGCTTCTGTTCGGCGCGGCCCCGGAGCCGGAAGACGACGAGGACATGTCCGCTTCGTCCGAGGCGAGCGACGTGCCGATCCGGCTCGCCGTCGCCGGCCGCCCGAACGTCGGCAAGTCGACGCTCATCAACGCCTGGCTCGGCGAGGAACGGCTCGTCGCCTTCGACCAGCCGGGCACGACGCGCGACGCCATCGTCGTGCCCTTCGAGCGCGGCGGCACGCACTTCGATCTCATCGACACCGCGGGCCTGCGCAAGAAGGGCAAGGTGTTCGAGGCGGTCGAGAAGTTCTCGGTCATCAAGACGCTGCAGGCCATCGCCGAGGCCAACGTCGTGCTGCTGCTGCTCGACGCGACGCAGGGCGTGACCGACCAGGATGCGCACATCGCCGGCTACGTTCTCGAGAGCGGCCGCGCCGTGGTGGTGGCCGTCAACAAGTGGGACGCGGTCGACGGCTACCAGAAGGAGCAGCTCGAGCGCTCGATCGTGCAGCGCCTGCCATTCCTCAAGTTCGCGCCGGTGCTGCAGATCTCGGCCGCCAAACGGCAAGGCTTCGGCCCGGTCTGGAAGGCGATCGCCGATGCCCACGCCTCGTCGACGCGCAAGATGCCGACGCCGGTGCTGACGCGGTTGCTGCTCGAAGCCGTGCAGCACCAGAGTCCGAAGCGTGCCGGCACCTTCCGGCCGAAGCTTCGCTACGCGCACCAGGGCGGCATGAATCCGCCGGTCGTCATCATCCACGGCAATTCGCTCGAGCACGTCACGGATTCGTACAAGCGCTTCCTCGAGGGCCGTATCCGAGCCCATTTCAAGCTGACCGGAACCCCGCTTCGGATCGAGATGCGCTCGTCGAAAAATCCGTTCGCCGACAAGCGCTCGTGATCCATGGCCTTACGTCGCACCGAAGCGCAAACCCTGTGTTAAGGTCGTTTTCTCCAGACCACATCACGGAGTTTCAACGTGAGCAACAAAGGGCAGCTCTTACAAGACCCCTTCCTGAACCTGCTGCGCAAGGAGCACGTTCCGGTTTCCATCTACCTCGTCAACGGGATCAAGTTGCAGGGACACATCGAGTCGTTCGACCAGTATGTCGTCCTGCTTCGCAATACGGTGACGCAGATGGTCTACAAGCACGCGATCTCCACCGTCGTGCCGGGTCGTGCGGTGAATTTCCAGACCGCGCCGGACGCCCCCGAAGAGCCTTGACGCGCCGCGCGTCATCCAGGCGGAACGCCTCTTGAGCGGCGCTCTCATGGCCGACGCCGCCCCGCGCGGCGAGCCTGCGCGGGCCATCCTCGTCGGCGTCGACTTCGGCGGCAAGAAGTTCTTCGACGACTCTCTCGACGAGCTGGCGCTGCTGGCCGAATCGGCCGGCGACGTGGCTGTCGCGCGCATCGTCGCGCGGCGCAAGGCGCCCGATCCGGCCTTCTTCGTCGGCTCGGGCAAGGCCGACGAGATCAAGGAGCTGGTGCAACTGCATCAGGCCGAGGTCGTCGTCTTCGACCAAGCGCTCTCGCCAGCCCAGCAGCGCAATCTCGAGCGCCATCTCGGCGTCGCCGTCGCCGACCGCACCATGCTCATCCTCGAGATCTTCGGCGAGCGCGCGCGCAGCCACGAGGGCAAGCTCCAGGTCGAGCTGGCGCGGCTCCAGTATCTGTCGACGCGGCTGGTGCGGCGCTGGAGCCACCTCGAGCGCCAGCGCGGCGGCATCGGTAACCGCGGTGGCCCGGGTGAGGCGCAGATCGAGCTCGACCGACGCATGATCGGCGAACGCATCAAGAGCATCAAGAAGCAGCTCGACAAGGTCAAGCGCCAGCACAGCACGCAGCGGCGCGCCCGCGAGCGCAACCAGACCTTTCGCGTCTCGCTGGTCGGCTACACCAATGCAGGCAAGTCGACGCTGTTCAACGCCCTCGTCAACGCCGAGGCCTACGTGGCGGACCAGCTGTTCGCGACGCTCGACACCACCACCCGCCAGCTGCATCTCGACGACGCCGGCCGAGGCGTGGCGCTGTCCGATACGGTCGGCTTCATCCGCGACCTGCCGCACACGCTGGTGGTGGCATTTCAGGCGACGCTGCAGGAAGCCGCCGACGCCGATCTGCTGATCCACGTCGTCGACGGTGCCAGCCCGGAGCACGCCGAGCAGATCGTCGAGGTCGAGCGTGTGCTGGCCGAGATCGGCGCCGGAGACGTCGCGCAGATCGTCGTTTTCAACAAGCTCGACCGGCTTGCCGAGACGGAGCGGCCGCGCTCGCTTGTCGACAACATCGAGCTTGCGAGCGGGCGCCGCGTGCAGCGCGTGTTCGCCAGCGCCCGCAGTGGCGAAGGCCTCGACGCGCTGCGCCGATGCATCGCCGCGGCGGCGACCGGCGTCGCCGATGGCGACGCACCGCAAGGAATGGACAGCGCGTCCGACTTGAACGGCGGCGACTCGCCGTCATCTGAGGCCGTCGAGACGCCTTCGGCCGAGCCGGGCGAGGACATCCGCGACGGCACCTATCATTCGCACGCCTGATCGCACCGCTCCCGTCTAGCGACCCCAGCCTCCTGCAGTCTTCATGACCCAGCCTTCACCCTTCACCGACGCCGAGCTCCCACGCGCGGGGCTGTCGCGCTGGCGCGCCGCATTCGCGGCCCTGGCCCGCGCACTTCGTCTGCCCGCTCGCAGGCGCGGCGATGCCGCCAGCGAACCGATGCTGGCGCAGAACAACGGGCGCGGCGACGGGCCGCCCGATCTCGACGAGCTGTGGCGCGATTTCAACCGCAAGCTCGGCGGCCTGTTCGGCCGCGGCGGCCGCCGCGCCAACGTGCCGGGTGATCCGAACGGCGGCCCGAACTTCCAGCCGAACCTGCGAAGCGCCGGTGTCGGCGCGGCGCTGATCGCCGGCGTCGTCGTACTGATCTGGCTTGGCAGTGGCGTCTTCATCGTCCAGGAAGGGCAGCAGGCGGTCGTGACGTCGTTCGGCCGCTATGACCACACCGTCGACGCCGGGTTCCAATGGCGCTTTCCGTATCCGTTTCAGGCGCATGAGACCGTCAACGTCACGCAGCTTCGCACCAAGGAGATTGGCCGCGCCTCGGTCAGCCAGGCGACCGGCCTGCGCGACTCGTCGATGCTGACGCAGGACGAGAACATCGTCGACATTCGATTCACGGTGCAATACAAGATCAAGGATGCGCGCGAGTTTCTGTTCAATAACCGCGATCCTGAAGAAGCCGTCACGCTCGCCGCCGAATCCGCGGTGCGCGAGATCGTCGGTCGCAGCAAGATCGATTCGGTGCTCTACGAACAGCGCGATGCGATCTCGTCCGAGCTGGTTCGCTCGATCCAGGCTCAACTCGACACGCTCAAGGCGGGCATCGTCGTCGTCAACGTCAACATGCAGAGCGTGCAGGCGCCCGAGCAGGTGCAGGCGGCCTTCGACGACACGCTGAAGGCGGGCCAGGACGGTGACCGTCTCAAGAAGGAAGGCCAGGCCTACGCGAGCTCGGAAATCCCGAAGGCGCAGGGCACGGCGGCACGTTTGCGCCAGGAGGCCGAAGGCTACAAGTCACGCGTCGTCGACCAGGCCGAAGGCGACGCCGACCGCTTCGCGCGCCAGCTGGTCGAATACCAGAAGGCGCCGCAGGTCACGCGCGACCGGCTCTACATCGACACCATGTCGCAGGTCTACCAGAATGTCACCAAGGTCATGATCGACGCGCGCAACAATGCCAGCCTGTTGTCGCTGCCGCTCGACAAGCTGCTGCAGCAGTCGGTTGCCGGCTCGGCTCCCGCGGCGGCAGCACCTGCAGCCGCCGCGCCGGCCCCGGTCGATGCGCCGCCGGCCACCGGCACGGTCGACGTGCGTTCGCGCGATGGCGGCCGCAGCCGCGACCGCGAAGGCCGATAGGAAGGGCGCCATGAATCGCATCGGCCTTGTCATCGGCGGCTTGTTGCTGCTCCTCCTCGTCGCCTCGTCGACGCTCTTCATCGTCGACCAGCGGCAGGTCGCGGTCATCTACGAGTTCGGGCAGATCAAGGAAGTGATCACCGAGCCGGGGCTGAAGATGAAGCTGCCGCCGCCGTTCCAGAACGTCGGTTTTCTCGACCGTCGCATCCAGACGCTCGACAGCCCGGAAACGCGGCCGATCTTCACGGCGGAAAAGAAAAGCCTCGTCATCGACTGGCTCGTGAAATGGCGCGTCAACGATCCGCGCCAGTTCATCCGCAACAACGGCGTCGACATCCGCAATCTCGAGGCGCGGCTGTCGCCGATCGTCCACGCGGCGTTCAACGAGGAAGTCACCAAGCGCACTGTCGGCGAGGTGCTGTCGAGCGGCCGGGACAAGGTCATGCTCGACGTGCGCAACCGTCTCTCCGAGGATGCGAAATCGTTCGGCATCGAGATCCTCGACGTGCGCATCAAGCGCGTCGACTTCGTCGCCAGCATCACCGAATCGATCTACAGCCGGATGGCCTCGGAGCGAAAGCAGGTCGCCAACCAGCTGCGTGCGACCGGCGGCGCCGAGGGCGAGAAGATTCGCGCCGACGCCGATCGGCAAGTCAACGTCATCGTCGCCGAGGCCTATCGCGACGCGCAGAAGGTCAAGGGCGAGGGCGACGCCAAGGCGTCGGCGATCTTCGCCGAGGCGTTCGGCAAGGATCCGCAGTTCGCCCAGTTCTATCGCAGTCTCGAGGCCTACCGCGCGAGTTTCAGAAGCAAGAGCGACATGATGGTCGTCGACCCGAGCAGCGATTTCTTCAAGGCGATGCGCGGCCCGGGCGCTGCTGCCGCCGCGCCGCCATCCAGGAAATAGCCGTTGGGGAGCGTCGGCTTCTGGGACATCGCCTTGAGCGCCTGCGCGCTGATGCTCGTCGCCGAAGGCTTGCTGCCGTTTCTCAGCCCGCAGTCCTGGCGACGTGTCTTCGAGAAGGCCACCCAGATGAGCGACGGCCAGATCCGCTTTCTCGGCCTGACCAGCATGCTTGCCGGGCTGGCGATGCTCGTCGTGTTCTGGTCCTGAGGCGTCGACTTCGTCGCCAACACCCGCCGGCCGGCGGCGACCGATCTGTACAATTGCGTTTTTAATCCCTGGCGCAATCGTTGGCGCTTTCTGCATGTCCTCTGCCTGGCTGTTGCCGGAGCACATTGCCGATGTCCTGCCCGCCCGGGCCCGCCAGGTCGAGATGCTGCGCCGCGGCCTGCTCGACGCGGCGGAAAGCTTCGGCTTCGAGCTGGTCATCCCGCCGATGCTCGAGCACATCGAATCGCTTCTGTCCGGAACCGGCCACGCCCTCGATCTGCAGACCTTCAAGCTCGTCGACCAGATGAGCGGCCGCACGCTCGGCATCCGGGCCGACAGCACGCCGCAGGTCGCACGCATCGATGCACATCTTCTCAACCGCACCGGCGTCGCCCGGCTGTGCTACTGCGGGCCGGTGCTGCACACGCGCGCCGCGGGCGACGGATCGTCGCGCGAACCGCTGCAGTTCGGCGCCGAGATCTACGGCCATCCGGGCCTCGAGGCCGATCTCGAAGTGCTCAATCTGGCGCTGGAATGCCTGGGCGTGGCCGGGCTCGGACACGTCGTTCTCGACCTCGCCGATGCGCGCATCGTTCGTGCTGTCCTGGCCGGCGTTCCGGTCGACGTGGCGCGGCTCGAGGCCGTGCACGACGCGCTCGCCGCCAAGGACATCGCCGAGTTGCGCGGCGCGGCGCGCGGCTTTCCGGCCCAGGCGCGCAGCGGTCTCGAAGCGCTCGTTCGTCTGTATGGCGACGAGTCGGTGCTCGCCGAGGCCCGGCGCGCGCTGCCAGAGCGCGCCGCGATCTCGGTTGCGCTCGACGAACTCGCCGCGCTGGCTGCGCACGCCCGTCAATCGCACCCGGACATCACCGTCGGCTTCGATCTGGCCGACTCGAGCGGCTATGCGTACTACAGCGGCCTGCGCTTCGCTGCCTACAGCGAAGGTGCGAGCCACGAGGTGGCCCGCGGCGGCCGGTACGACGAGGTCGGCGCGATCTTCGGCCGCGTCCGGCCGGCGGTCGGCTTCGGTCTCGACGTGAAGGAGCTGGCGATGCTGGCGCCGTCGCGGCCGTCGCGATCCGCCATCCGGGCGCCGTGCTCCGGCGACGCGTCGCTGCGCGCCGCAGTGCGCGCGTTGCGCTCGCGTGGCGAGATCGTCGTTTGCCAGTTGCCCGGAGATGCCGGCAACGAATCGGGCGTCGTCCTCGACCGCTCGCTGGTCGCGAGCAACGGCCAGTGGGCCGTGCAGTGACCGGCCGCGCCCCCACAACTTTCCTTTCGCCCTAGAGACACGATGAACGCATCTGGACGCGGCCGCAATGTCGTCGTCGTCGGCACCCAGTGGGGCGACGAAGGCAAGGGCAAGGTCGTCGACTGGCTGACCGACCACGCGCAGGCGGTGGTGCGCTTCCAGGGCGGCCACAACGCCGGCCACACCCTCGTCATTCGCGGCGTCAAGACGGCGCTGCAGCTGATCCCGTCGGGGATCATGCGAGAAGGCGTGGCATGCTTCATCGGCAATGGCGTGGTCGTCGATCCGCAGCACCTGCTCGGCGAGATCGAGCGCCTCGAGAAGATGGGGCTCGAGGTTCGCTCCCGGCTCCTCGTCAGCGAATCGTGTCCGCTGATCCTGCCGTTCCACGTCGAGGTCGACAAGGCGCGCGAGCGGCTGCGCGAGTCGAGCGGCGCGGGCAAGATCGGCACGACGGGCAAGGGCATCGGCCCGGCTTATGAAGACAAGGTCGGCCGCCGCGCGCTGCGGGTTCAGGACCTGAAGCATCCGGCGCGGTTCGCGGCGAAGCTACGCGAGCTGCTCGAGCTGCACAATTTCGCACTGGTCGGCTATCTGCACTCGGACGCCTTGGCCTACGAACCGATCTTCGAGATGGCGATGCGCATGGGCGAGACGCTGCGGCCGATGATCGGCGACGTCGGTTACACGCTCTACAACGCCAACCGCGGCGGCGACAACATCCTCTTCGAAGGCGCGCAAGGCACCTTGCTCGACATCGACCACGGCACCTATCCGTACGTCACCTCGAGCAACTGCGTCGCCGGCAACGCGGCGGCGGGCTCGGGCGTCGGCCCGGACCTGCTGCACTACATCCTCGGCATCACCAAGGCCTATACGACACGGGTCGGCGGCGGGCCGTTCCCGACCGAGCTGCCGATCGACGAGCCGGGCAGCATCGGCCACCATCTTTCGACCATCGGCCAGGAGCGCGGCACCGTGACGGGCAGGGCGCGGCGCTGCGGCTGGCTCGATGCAGCGCTGCTCAAGCGCTCGATGATCATCAACGGCATCTCGGGCCTGTGCATCACCAAGCTCGACGTGCTCGACGGGCTCGCCGAGATCAAGGTCTGCGTCGGCTACGAGCTGCAAGGGCTGCGGATCGACATTCTTCCGCTCGATGCCGATGACATCGTCGCCTGCGTCCCCATCTACGAGGTCTTCCCCGGCTGGAGCGAGAGCACCTTCGGCGTCACGCAGTGGAATGCGCTGCCGCTCAATGCCCGGCGCTATCTCGAACGCGTGTCGACGTTCATCGGCGCACCGATCGACATGGTGTCGACCGGGCCCGATCGCGACCACACGATCCTGCTGCGCCATCCTTACGACCCCGACTCCGCCGCGCCGCGCCGCCTCGCGGCCTGAGGCCACACGAACCAACGCAACGACGACGCATGCTCACCGACGACGGCAAACATCTCTACGTTTCCTGGGACGAATACCACATGCTGATCGAGCGCCTCGCGCTCAAGATCCATGCGTCGGGCTGGGAGTTCGATCAGATTCTTTGCCTGGCGCGCGGCGGCATGCGGCCGGGCGACGTGATCTCGCGGGTCTTCGACAAGCCGCTGGCGATCATGTCGACGAGCTCTTACCGCTCCGAGGCCGGCACGATCCAGGGCCGGCTCGACATGGCGAAGTACATCACCCTGCCGAAGGGCGAGCTCGCCGGCCGCGTGCTGCTGGTCGACGACCTGGCCGATTCCGGCATCACGCTGCGCGCCGTGGTCGACCGCCTGCGCGGCATGCCGTCCATCAGCGAGCTGCGTTCAGCCGTGCTCTGGACCAAGGGCGTGTCGACCTATCAACCCGACTATCACGTCGAGCTGCTGACCACGAGCCCGTGGATCCATCAGCCGTTCGAGGAGTACGACGACCTTCGCCCCGACGGGCTGGCGAAGAAGTTCGTCATCTGATGCCGCTTCGGCCTCGACACGTTCGCCGCGCGGCCAGCAAAAAGCCCGCCGAGGCGGGCTTCGTTTCCATCGCTGCCCGCCGAGGCGGGCAGCCGTCTTCATCGTTTTATTGGTGCCCAGGAAGGGACTCGAACCCCCACGGAGTTACCCGCTAGTACCTGAAACTAGTGCGTCTACCAATTCCGCCACCTGGGCATCTCAGGCAACCACGGACTTTATCATCAAAGCAATTCCATCCAAGACCCCCGCAACCGTCGGCGCCGAGCTGATGGCCGAAGTCGAGGGCATCGTTCAAGGGCACCGAGACGGACACGGTTTCGTCGTTCGCGAGGGCTCTCTTCCCGACCTCTATCTGTCGCCCCAGGAGATGCGCTCGGTCCTGCACCGCGATCGCGTCAAGGCGCGCGTCATCCGCTACGACAAGAAGGGCCGCCCGGAAGGCCGCGTGCTCGAGATCCTCGAGCGCAAGAAGGCGCCGATCATCGGCCGGCTGCTCCATGAAAGCGGCATCTGGCTGGTCGCTCCGGAAGACAAGCGTTACGGGCAAGACATCATCGTGCCGCGCAATGCGATCGCCGGTGCCACGGCCGGCCAGGTCGTCGCCATCGAGCTGACCGAGTCGCCGTCGCTGCATTCGCAGCCGCTCGGCCGCGTCACCGAGGTGCTCGGCGAGATCGACGATCCGGGCATGGAGATCGAGATCGCCGTGCGCAAGTACGAAGTGCCGCACGTCTTTTCCGACGCGACGCTCGCGCAGGCGGCGGCTCTGCCCGATGCCATCCGGGCGGCCGACCGCAAGGGCCGGGTCGATCTCACCGATGTCCCGCTCGTCACCATCGACGGCGAAGACGCGCGTGACTTCGACGATGCCGTCTACTGCGAGCCGGCCAAGCTCGGCCGCTCGAAGACGCCCAACGGCTGGCGGCTGGTCGTGGCGATCGCCGACGTCAGCCACTATGTGCGGCCCGGCGAGCCGATCGACGCCGACGCCTACGAGCGCGCCACCTCGGTCTACTTCCCGCGCCGCGTCATCCCGATGCTGCCCGAGAAGCTTTCCAACGGCCTGTGCTCGCTGAACCCCGAGGTCGAGCGGCTGGCGATGGCCTGCGACATGCTGATCACGCCCGAAGGCGACATCTACGCGTACCAGTTCTTCCCCGCCGTGATCCGTTCGGCGGCGCGCTTCACCTACACCGAGGTCGCGGCGATCCTCGCCAACACGCGCGGGCCCGAGGCGGCCAAGCGCAAGGCACTGGTGCCGCAGCTGCTTGACCTGCACGACGTCTACCGCGCGCTGCTGAAGGCGCGCGGCCGCCGCGGCGCGATCGACTTCGAGACCACCGAGACGCAGATCGTCTGCGACGAGAACGGCCGCATCGACAAGATCGTGCCGCGCACGCGGACCGAGGCGCACCGGCTGATCGAGGAATCGATGCTCGCCGCGAACGTCTGCTCGGCCGACTTCATCGCCCGCGCCAAGCATCCGGCGCTCTACCGCGTCCACGAGGGCCCGACGCCGGAGAAGAAGACGCTGCTGCAGAACTACCTGAAGGCGCTCGGGCTGGGCCTGGCCATCAGCGACGATCCGAAGCCGGCCGAGTATCAGGCGATCGCGCACGCCACCAAGGATCGGCCCGACGCGGCCCAGATCCATTCGATGCTGCTGCGCTCGATGCAGCAGGCGATCTACACCGGCACGAACAGCGGCCATTTCGGCCTGGCCTACGAGGCCTATACGCATTTCACGAGCCCGATCCGGCGCTATCCGGATCTGCTGGTGCACCGTGTCATCAAGGCGCTGATCGACAGCCGGCGCTACATCCTGACCGCACGCGCCAGCGTCTCGTCGGCGGCGCCCGCGAAGACGGCGAAGAAGAGCGCCAAGGGCAGCCACCTTGCGGGGCCGGTGCTGGTGCCGGGCGGGGAGCTCGAAGCCTGGGAGATCGCCGGTGCGCACTGCAGCGCCAACGAGCGTCGCGCCGACGAAGCCTCGCGCGATGTCGAGGCCTGGCTCAAGTGCCGCTACATGCGCGAGCACCTCGGCGAGGAGTTCGGCGGCGCGGTGACGGCGGTGACGAGCTTCGGCCTGTTCGTCACGCTCGATGGCCTCTACGTCGAAGGCCTGGTCCACGTCACGGAACTGGGCGGCGAGTACTACCGCTTCGACGAGGTCAAGCAGGAGCTCCGCGGCGAGCGAACGGGGGCCCGCTTCGTCGTCGGCACGCGGGTTCGCGTGCAAGTCAGCCGTGTCGACCTCGACGGTCGCAAGATCGATTTCCGCCTCGTTCGCGACGGCGAGGAAGCGTCCACGGCCCGTGGCGGCCGGCGCGACAAGGCGGCCTCTGGCAGTGATGCGACGAGCGAGATCGTCGCCCTCAAGCAGGCCGACCGCGTCGTCAAGGCCGTGACCAAGGCGAAGGCGAGGGCGCGCTCGAGCGCGCAGACACGGCCTTCGAAGGCCGGCAAATCGGCGACGCGCAAGACCGGCACGCGTGCCGCACCGCGCGGCGCGACACGGCGCTGAGCGCCGCTTCACCCAACCAGGACATGGGCAGATGACGATTCGATTCGATGGACGGGTGGCGATCGTCACCGGTGCGGGCGGCGGCCTGGGCAGACAGCACGCGCTGGCGCTGGCGGCGCGCGGCGCAGCCGTGGTGGTCAACGATCTCGGCGCCGCGGTCGATGGCAGCGGCGGCGCGTCGGCAGCGGCGCAGGCTGTCGCCGAAGAGATTCGCCAGGCCGGCGGCAAGGCCATCGCCAACGGTGCCTCCGTCACCGACTTCGACGCGGTGCAGGCGATGGTCGACGAGGCGCTCCGGGCATGGGGCCGTATCGACATCCTCGTCAACAACGCCGGCATCCTGCGCGACAAGAGCTTCGCCAAGATGGAGATGGCCGATTTCCGTCTCGTGATGGACGTCCACCTGATGGGCGCGGTGCATTGCACGAAGGCGGTGTGGGAAACGATGCGATCGCGACACTACGGACGCATCGTCATGACCACCTCGTCGTCGGGCCTCTATGGCAATTTCGGACAGTCGAACTACGGCGCCGCGAAGATGGCGCTGGTCGGCCTGATGCAGACGCTCTCGATCGAAGGCGCCAAATACGGCATCCGCGTCAATTGCCTGGCGCCGACCGCGGCGACGCGCATGACCGAAAACCTGATGCCTGCGGCGGTGCTGCGGCAGCTCGAGCCCGAGGTGGTGACGCCGGGCCTCATCGCGCTCGTGGCCGACGACGCACCCACGCGCACGATCCTCTGCGCCGGCGCCGGCGCCTTCGAGCGCGCGCACGTCACGCTCACGCAAGGCATCCACGTCGGCCATCCGGACGATGCGGCGGAGCGCGTCGCGTCGAGCTGGGAGGCGATCTCGGATCGCGACGGCGAAACGGTTCCCGAGTCTGGCGCTGCGCAAGGCGCCCTGGAAATCGCCAAGGCCATGCGGGCGCACGGCTGATCCCGATGGCCTTCAAACGCATCGAATCGAAGATCGGGCAAGGACGCGTCGCGATCTTCCGGTGACGTGTCGTGGAAGCTGGCTTTGAAAGGTCAGGGGGGGTGCGAGCGCTGCGACGGGTCGCTGTGTGGAGTGAAGTAAAGGAGGAGGGGCGGGCGCAGCCCGGCCCGGGAGACATGAACGCAACACAGCGACCCGTCGCAGCGCTCGCACCCCCCCTGACCTTTCAAAGCCAGCTTCCACGACACGTCACCGGAAGATCGCGACGCGTCCTTGCCCGATCTTCGAT
>Ga0075520_1000631_pt1 | contig 15939 bp, 13 predicted proteins | sample NGEPerB_FD_75100 | JGI IMG/M metagenome (GOLD analysis project Ga0075520, IMG submission 75100) | Arctic peat soil microbial communities from the Barrow Environmental Observatory site, Barrow, Alaska, USA - NGEE PermafrostAB12-B | ecosystem: Environmental > Terrestrial > Soil > Wetlands > Peat ... | reverse complement strand
GGTCACGGCCGGCCGATCGTTGTGGGGGAGCCGGCGAACCTCACCTTGATCGACCCGTCGGCCAGCGTGACAGTGGACCGGGAAGCGTCACTGTCGCTGTCCCGCAACAATCCCTGGCACGGCCGCCAGCTCACGGGCTCGGTTCATGCCACGGTCCTGCATGGCCTGCCCACGGTCCTGAAGGGAGAGCTGGCTTGACACCTGGACAGCCGTTCCAGCCCCGAGAGCCGGCAGTGTTGGTCCTGGAGGATGGTCGCGCGTTTGGCGGTCAGGCCTATGGAGCAGTCGGGTCGACCGTGGGCGAAGCCGTGTTCTCGACCGGCATGAGCGGCTACCAGGAGACGTTGACCGACCCGAGCTATCACCGTCAGGTCGTAGTCATGACTGCGCCGCACATTGGCAATACCGGCGTCAACGACCAGGACAACGAGTCCGACCGCATCTGGGTCGCCGGCTTTGTGGTCCGCGACCCTGCCATTCGCCCCTCCAGCTGGCGTTCCCTGCGCTCGCTGGAGGGCGACCTCATCGAGGCGGGGATCGTCGGTATCAGCGGAATCGACACCCGGGCCCTGACCAGGCATCTGCGTGAACGCGGAACCATGCGCGTTGGCATCTTCTCCGGAGAACTCGTCGCGCAGTCCCGCGAGTCCCTCCTGGAACGTGTGCTGTCGGCTCCACTCATGAACGGTGCCGCCCTGGCCGGTGAGGTCACCACCGCCAGCGCCTACGTGGTGCCGGCAATCGCAACGAAACGGTTCACCGTCGCTGCCCTCGATCTTGGCATCAAGGCCCGCACGCCGGCTCACCTGGCCGCACGAGGCATCGAGGTGCACGTGCTTCCGGCGACGTCCACCTTCGCAGACATCGTGGCTGTAGGCGCCGACGGCGTCTTCTTCTCCAACGGCCCCGGGGACCCGGCCACCGCCGACCACGAGGTTGCCCTGCTGCGCGAGGTCCTTGCCGCCGGAATGCCCTTCTTCGGCATCTGTTTCGGTAACCAACTCCTGGGTCGGGCACTTGGCTTCGACACCTACAAGCTCAAGTACGGTCACCGCGGCATCAACCAGCCGGTCCTGGACCGGCGTACCGGCAGGGTCGAGGTTACGGCGCACAACCACGGCTTCGCCGTGGACGCTCCGATCGACTCGGAACTACCGGCACCTGCGGACTCCGCGGGTGCGCCGGGCGACGGCCGCACACGTTACGGGCGGGTGCGCGTCTCCCATATCGGCCTGAACGACAACGTGGTCGAGGGGCTGGAATGCCTTGACATCCCGGCCTTCTCGGTGCAGTACCACCCTGAGGCCGCCGCCGGGCCGCATGACTCGCAGTATCTCTTCGACCGCTTTGTTGAGCTCATCTCAGCTGCCGCGACCACGCCAGTGACAGCCTCATCGTCAGACCCCGACGCCCTACCGCCAACCTCGGAAGGCCGACCCTGATGCCCCGCCGCACAGACCTGCACAGTGTTCTGGTCATCGGGTCCGGCCCGATTGTCATCGGCCAGGCCTGCGAGTTCGACTACTCCGGAACCCAGGCCTGCCGGGTCCTGCGTGAGGAGGGTCTGAGGGTCATCCTGGTCAACTCGAACCCTGCCACCATCATGACCGACCCCGAGTTCGCGGATGCGACCTATGTCGAGCCGATCACCGTTGAGGTCATCGAGGCGATCATCGCCAAGGAGAGACCCGACGCCGTTCTGGCGACCCTTGGCGGCCAGACCGCGCTCAACGCGGCCATCGCCCTGCATGAGGCAGGGGTCCTGGAGAAGTACGGTTGCCCCCTGATCGGGGCCAGTGTCGAGGCGATTCAGCTCGGTGAGGACCGCCACTTGTTCAAGGGGGTCGTTCAGCGATGTGGCGGCGAGACTGCACGTAGCTATATCGCGCACACGATGGACGAATGCCTTCTCGCCGCTTCCGAGCTCGGCTACCCCCTGGTGGTGCGCCCGTCGTTCACCATGGGCGGCCTAGGTTCAGGATTTGCCGATGACGAGGTAGACCTACGCCGGATGGCTGGTTCGGGTCTGCACGACTCGCCAACCACCGAGGTGCTCCTGGAGGAGTCCATCAAGGGGTGGAAGGAGTACGAGCTTGAGGTCATGCGGGACCGCGCGGACAACGTGGTGGTGGTCTGCTCGATCGAGAATCTCGACCCGATGGGGGTGCACACCGGTGACTCGATCACCGTGGCTCCGGCACTGACACTGACCGACCGCGAGTACCAGGGGTTGCGCGACCTGGCCATCGCGATCATCCGCGAGGTAGGTGTTGACACCGGAGGCTGCAACATCCAGTTCGCAGTCAACCCCCGCGACGGGCGTGTGATCGTCATCGAGATGAACCCGCGGGTCTCCCGGTCCTCGGCGCTGGCCTCCAAAGCGACCGGGTTCCCGATCGCTAAGATCGCCGCGAAGCTGGCCATTGGCTACACCCTGGACGAGATCCCCAATGACATCACCAAGGTGACGCCCTCCAGTTTTGAGCCGGCCCTGGACTACATCGTGGTCAAGGTGCCGCGGTTCGCGTTCGAGAAGTTCCCGGCCGCGGATCCGACGCTGACCACGACCATGAAGAGCGTCGGTGAGGCGATGGCAATCGGCCGCAACTTCACCGAAGCCCTTCAGAAGGCTCTGCGATCGCTGGAGCGCGCGGGCTCGAGCTTCCACTGGCGCAAGGACGAGGACCCGTCCAAGGAACAGGCGCGTGCGCTGCTCGTTCAGGCGCGGGTACCAACCGAAGGCCGAATCGTGCTGGTACAGCAGGCTCTTCGCGGTGGGCTCTCCGTTGAGGCTGTGCATGAGGCCACCGGAATCGACCCCTGGTTCCTGGATCAGATCTCACTGATCAACCAGGTCGCCGGGTATGTGGCTGCCAGCCCTCAGCTCACGGTCGAGGTGCTGCAGCTGGCCAAGCGTCATGGGTTCTCCGATGCCCAGATCTGCGACCTTTCAGGTATGCCCGAGGCAGTGGTCAGGGGGGTCCGTCACGCCCTCGGTGTCCGCCCTGTCTACAAGACTGTCGATACCTGCGCTGCAGAGTTCGCGGCGACGACCCCCTATCACTACTCGACCTACGACCAGGAGAGCGAGGTCGCGGCGCGAGAACGTCCCGCGGTCATCATCTTGGGCTCGGGACCCAACCGCATCGGACAGGGCATCGAGTTCGACTACTCCTGTGTTCACGCCAGCTTTGCCCTGCGGGAGCATGGTTTCGACACGGTCATGGTCAACTGCAACCCGGAGACCGTGTCCACTGACTATGACACCTCGAGCCGTCTCTACTTTGAGCCACTGACTCTTGAGGACGTCCTTGAGGTCGTTCACGCCGAGCGGCAGGCCGGCCCAGTGGCCGGCGTGATCGTTCAGCTTGGTGGCCAGACCCCGCTGGGCCTGGCCCGAGCGCTCAAGTCCGAAGGTGTGCCGATCGTGGGCACCACCCCGGAGTCGATTCACCTGGCCGAGGACCGCGGTGCCTTCTCCCGGGTGCTCGCCGAGGCAAGGCTGACCGCGCCGCGCAATGGCACCGCATACAGCGGCCAGGAGGCCGTGGAGGTTGCGCACGAGATCGGCTACCCGGTTCTGGTTCGTCCTTCGTACGTTCTGGGTGGGCGCGGGATGGAGATCGTCTACGACGATGAGACGCTGATCGGCTATGTCACCCGTGCAACCGAAGCTACCCCCGAGCACCCGGTACTGGTCGACCGATTTCTGGACGACGCCATCGAGATCGACGTGGACGTGATCTATGACGGCCACGAGATGTACGTGGGCGGCATCATGGAGCACATCGAGGAGGCCGGGATCCACTCCGGGGACTCGGCGTGCGTGCTGCCGCCGGTGACTCTTGGACACCAGGAGCTCGAACGAGTCCGGGAGTCAACACTGAAGCTCGCCAAGGGGATTGGCGTCGTTGGCCTGATGAACGTGCAGTTCGCCCTGGCCCAGGACATTCTGTACGTCCTGGAAGCCAACCCGCGGGCCAGTCGCACCATCCCGTTCGTGGCCAAAGCAACAGGGGTTCCGCTGGCCAAGGCTGCCGCACGGGTCATGCTGGGTGCCACGATCGGCCAGCTGCGCGCGGAGGGGATCCTGCCGCCGCAGGGGGACGGCGGGCAGATGCCGGCTCACTCCCATGTCTCGGTCAAGGAGGCGGTGCTGCCCTTCAAACGTTTCCGCACCCACGATGGCCGGGTCGTTGACAGCCTGCTTGGCCCCGAGATGCGCTCGACCGGCGAGGTGATGGGCATCGCATCGGACTTCGGCGCCGCGTTCGCTAAGAGCCAGCTCGGGTTTGGTCCGGGCCTGCCCCGGCAGGGAACGGTGTTCGTCTCCGTCGCAAACCGTGACAAGCGCGCGATGATCTTCCCCATGAAGCGTCTGGCTGACCTCGGTTTCGACCTGATCGCCACTAAGGGCACCGCTGATGTGCTGCGCCGCAACGGGATCTATGCCGTGGTGGTGCGCAAGCACAGCGACGGACCGGGTCCGGCGGGTGAACCGACAATCGTCGAACGTATCGTGGCGGGCGAAGTCCAGATGGTCATCAACACGCCTTCTGGTGTTGACGCCCGAGCCGACGGTTACGCGATTCGGGCGGCGACCACCAGCATGGATCGGCCTATCATCACCACGGTGCAGCAGCTCGGCGCGGCGGTGCAGGGCATCGAGTCACAGCTGACCGACACGGTTCAGGTGAAGTCCCTCCAGGACCACGCCCGCGACCTGAACTTCTACGCCAGGACCCCAGACGCAGCGCGGACCGAAGCCACGGCGCGGACCGATGTCACTGCGCGGACGGAAGTCCAGGGGTGAGCCCCTCCCAGCGCCCGGCACTGCAAGAGCGCATACCGCAGGTCTGCGGCGAGCTGGTTGCCACCCGCCGGGTGGGCGCCTACCGCCAGCTGACCTTCGTGGCGCCGGAGGTGGCCGAGCTGGCCAGGCCGGGCCAGTTCATCGCGCTGGCGGTCGGCGATGACACCTCTGCGAACCTGTTGCGCCGCTGCTTCTCGATCTACAAGGTGACCCCGGGCGGCACCCTCGGCGGCACCGTTGACATCGTCGTTGCCGCGCGCGGGCCCGGGACCCGGTGGCTCAGCGACCTGAGCGTGACCCACCGCGTGAGCATCGTCGGTCCGCTCGGACGGGGCTTCCCGCTGCCGGCAGATCCGGTGCCCGCCGTGCTGGTGGGTGGCGGTTACGGCAGCGCGCCGCTGTTCTGGCTGGCGGCTGCCCTGCGGGAGCGTGGTTGCCACGTGGAGATGGTCCTGGGGGCGGCTACCACCGATCAGCTCTTCGGCGTCGTGCAGGGACGCCGCGCCGCGGATCGGCTGACGGTGACCACTGACGACGGCTCGTCTGGCGTCAAAGGCTGGGTCTCAGCCGTTCTGCCTGACATCATCACCCGCAGCCGCGCCGACCTCGTCTACGGCTGCGGGCCGATGGCGATGCTCAAGTCCATCACCGATATTGCCACGGCTCACGGCGCGGTTGCCCAGGTGGCGGTCGAGGAGTCCATGGCGTGCGGCATCGGGGTGTGCATGACCTGCGTCATGCCGGTCAAGGGGAAGGACGGACTGACCCGGATGGTCCGGTCCTGCGTCGAGGGCCCGGTCTTCCGCGGCGACCGTATCCGTTGGGAGGCCTTCGAACAAGGGCGCTGCACGGTCCCTGAGGATGCCTACGGCGCAGCCTCGATGCGGGGTCACTGATGAGGGGGGAACGGCCAAGGTGACTGCGACCGACGCCGCTGGGGCGAGCGGGATGAAGCCCGCCATTGATATGCACGTCGACCTAGCCGGGATGGCGCTGCTCAACCCCCTGATGACCGCTTCGGGATGCGCGGCCAACGGCAGGGAGCTGCACCGCTTCTTCGACATCGCCGAACTGGGTGCCTTCGTCACCAAGACGGTACTGGCCGATCCCCGATCAGGGCGCGGCACGCCACGGATGGCCGAGACCCCGAGCGGGATGCTCAACTCGATCGGCCTGCAGGGACCAGGCATCGCCGACTTTGCCGCAGAGGACCTGGTGTGGCTCAAGTCGGTAGGGGCGCGGGTGCTCGTCTCTATCGCCGGGAACACCGTCGGCGAGTATGGGGACGTGGCCGCTGTGCTGCGGGAGTCGTCGGCCTTTGATGCCGTCGTCGGTGTCGAGGTCAACATCTCCTGCCCCAACGTGGCCAATCGGGGACTCGTCTTCGCCTGCGACCCGCTGTCGTCGGCCACGGTCATCGCGGCCGTGCGCGAGCAGCTGCCGGCCAATATCCCCGTCTTCGCCAAGCTCAGTGCCGACGTCACCGACATCGTGCAGATAGCCCATGCGTGCGTGAAGGCTGGTGCCGACGGGTTGACGATGATCAACACGCTGCTCGCCATGGTGATCGACACCGACCTGCTGGTCCCCCAGGTGGCCGGGATGACCGGTGGACTGTCCGGTCCAGCCATCCGACCGGTAGCCGTGCGCGCGATCTGGCAGGTGCACGCGGCGATGATCGAAGGCCGCGTTCCGAAGGTCCCGATCATCGGTGTCGGCGGAGTGCGCACCGGCGACGATGCCCTGCAGCTGGTGGCAGCCGGCGCGAGTGCGATCCAGGTTGGAACAGCGACATTCAACGACCCATCCGCTGCGCCCCGAGTCAACCAGGAGCTGGCAGTGGCCCTGCAGGACAAGGGGTTTGCCCGGTTCGGCGACGCGGTGGGGATTGCGCACACCAGACGGGAACAGAGCCGATGACCAACTCCTTCGGAGGGCGTCTGCGGGTCGCCATGGACGAGTACGGCCCACTGTGTGCCGGGATCGATCCTCACCCTGCACTGCTGGCGCACTGGGGTCTGGATCAGAGCGTCCAGGGTCTAGAGACGTTTGCGATGACCTGCGTACAGGCGTTCGCCGGGACGGTCGCTGTCGTCAAGCCACAGTCGGCGTTCTTCGAGCGTTTCGGCTCCGCTGGGATCGCAGTTCTGGAGCAGACGCTCACCGGCCTGCGCGAGGCCGGCACCCTGTCCATCCTCGACGTGAAGCGCGGCGACATCGGCTCCACCATGGCCGCATACGCTGCTGCCTACCTCTCCACAGAGGGCCCGTTGCGAGCAGACGCCATCACCGTCAGTCCCTTTTTGGGATTCGAGTCCCTTCGTCCGGCCCTTGATCTGGCCCGTGAGAGCGGGCGGGGTGTCTTCGTCCTGACCCTGACGTCGAACCTGGAGGGCGCCCAGGTGCAGCACGCCGTCCGGGATGGCCGCACTGTGGCCGCCAGCATCGTGGATGGCGTGACCGGCCAGAACGCTCGCGACGCGGTCGCTGGGGTGCTCGGCAGCGTCGGAATGGTCATCGGAGCCACCGTCGGCGGCGCGGTTGACAAGCTCGGCCTTGACCTGGGTGCGGCCAATGCTCCGCTGCTCGCCCCTGGGGTGGGCGCACAGGGCGCGACCACCGTCGATCTGCGCACGGTGTTCGGCGCGGCGCTGGGCAACGTCCTGGCCAGCAGCAGCCGACAGATCCTCGGGGCCGGGCCTGACGCCGCCGCGCTGAGGGCCGCGGCGGGCCGTACTGCCCGTGAGGTGAGCGCTATCTTGAGCACCTGAGGACCCCGCTGTTGCATCGTCGCGGCAGAACTCGCTAGGTTCGGGCAGCAAGGATCATTTGGCCGGCTGGCTGTCTGCTATGTCTCGTACTTACCTGCCCTTATTCGATTTCGTCCCCTTAGAGGAGACTGACAGTGGCTCTTCCCCAGCTCACCCCTGAACAGCGCGCCGATGCCCTTGCACAGTCTGCGGTCGCTCGACGTGAGCGGGCAGCGGTAAAAAACCGGCTCAAGTACGCACAAGGTTCGCTGTCCGAGGTGATCGCGGATGGGAAGACCAACGACGTCATCGGCAAGATGAAGGTCTCGGCACTGCTCGAGTCGATGCCCGGCGTAGGCCGGGTCCGAGCTCGCCAGATCATGGACGAAGTCGGCATTGCCGAGACCCGTCGTGTGCGCGGCCTCGGCAACAACCAGATCGCCGCGCTGATCGAGCGCTTCGAACAGGCCTGATCGGCGCTTTGTGGCATCGCCGAAGACCCGACTGGTCGTGATGGCAGGCCCCACCGCCGTGGGAAAAGGAACCGTGGCCGCATACGTCCGCAGCAACTTTCCCGACATCTGGCTGTCGGTCTCGATGACCACCCGCAAGCCACGCCCGCGTGAGATCGACGGGACGCACTACCACTTCGTCGACGACGAGCAGTTCGAGCGGATGCGCCTCGGCGGGGAGTTCCTGGAGTGGGCTGTTGTTCATGGGCGTGCCAAGTACGGCACCCCGCGAAAGCCGGTGGACGAGGCGCTGGCCCAAGGGCGGTTGGCGTTGCTCGAGATTGACCTGCAGGGGGCGCGTCAGGTCCGCGAGCAGATGCCGCAAGCCTTGTTCGTGTTCTTGGCCCCTCCCAGCTGGGACGAGCTGGTTCGCCGACTCATCGGACGAGGTACAGAGTCCGAGGAGGAACGCAAGGCGCGGTTGAACACTGCGAGGGGGGAGCTGGCAGCTCAAAAGGAGTTCGATGTCACCATCGTGAACGACGATGTTCAGCGTGCCAGCCAAGAACTCGTATCATTGGTACGGGCGTAGTCCATCCTCGCTCCTGTAAGTTGTTGTATTCATGTTTTCACTGACGAATCGAGATTGACAGTGTCTGGAACGCAGGCTGCCCCCGAGGGCATCACCAACCCTCCGATAGACGACCTGCTCAAGGTGGCGGACTCCAAGTACGCCCTGGTCATCTACTCGGCAAAGCGAGCGCGCCAGATCAACGCGTACTACTCCCAGCTCTCCGAAGGCCTGCTCGAGTACGTGGGCCCGCTGGTCGAGACCAAGGTCAACGAAAAGCCGATGTCCATCGCGCTGCGTGAGATCAACGAGGGCCTGCTGACCTCTCAGCCCACCGAGGGCTGACCCTGACCCCGGGAGACCAGGCAGGGTCGATAGTGGCGGTGACGACGGTGGCACGCCAAAAGGTGGTTCTTGGCGTCAGCGGTGGCATCGCCGCCTACAAGGCCTGTTCGCTGCTGCGGCTCTTCACCGAGAGTGGCTATGACGTCACGGTCGTTCCCACCGCGGCCGCCCTGAACTTCGTCGGCGCGCCGACCTGGGCGGCGTTGTCGGGTAAACCTGTCTCGGCTGATGTCTGGACCAACGTCCACGAGGTGCCCCATGTTCGTCTGGGCCAGCATGCTGACCTCGTGATCGTGGCGCCGGCGACGGCGGATCTGGTTGCCAAGGCGGCCCACGGACTGGCCGACGACCTGCTGACCAACATCCTTCTGACCGCTCGGTGCCCGGTGGTCCTGGCACCCGCCATGCACACCGAGATGTGGGAACACCCGGCCACCGTGGCCAACGTCGCTACCTTGCGTTCGCGTGGTGTGAGGGTGATCGACCCGGCTTCGGGGCGTCTGACCGGTGCCGACACCGGCCCGGGTCGTTTGCCCGAGCCCGAGGACATCTACACCGTCTGCCGGCAGGTCCTGTCCGAAGTCGACGGCAGTGCATCACGGCGCGAGCTGGCTCGGCGGCGGGTTGTCATCAGCGCCGGGGGTACGCGTGAGCCACTGGACCCGGTCCGGTTCCTGGGTAATCGTTCCTCGGGCAAGCAGGGGTACGCGCTCGCCGAAGTGGCCGCGGCCCGTGGCGCAGAGGTCACCTTGATCTCGGCCAACGTGGGCTTGCCCGTTCCGCAAGGCGTCAGACTGGTGTCGGTCCAGACCGCCGTAGAGCTTGGCGAGGCGGTGGCCAAGGTGGCCGGGGACTGCGATGTTGTGGTGATGGCTGCTGCGGTGGCGGATTACCGGCCGGCGCACTACACAGATGTCAAGATCAAGAAGAGCTTCGATGCGCACGCGGGTGAAGCCAGCGACCCGCTGGCCAGCCGCGACCAGTCGGCTCCTACGATTCAGCTGGTACGCAACCCCGATGTCCTGGCCGAGCTAGTAGCAGCCCGAGGCTCGGCCACTTCGCCGGTGATCGTGGGTTTCGCAGCCGAGACCGGGGACAGTGAGCACACCGTTCTCGACCTCGCGCGGGAGAAGTTCGTGCGTAAGGGCTGCGACGTGCTCGTGGCCAACGAGGTGGGTTTGGACAAGACTTTCGGACAGGACACCACTACTGTTCACATCCTTCGCAGGGGCGTTGATGCCGTGACGCATGTTGGTCCGGCATCCAAACACGCCGTGGCGGCTACGCTATGGGACGTCGTACAGGATATTTTGAACCTCGGATAGTCTCTCTGTTCGACCCAACAGCCAGCAGCCGCTGCAACCAAGGAGCACCAACGTGTCCGCACGCCTTTTCACGTCCGAGTCAGTCACCGAGGGTCATCCCGACAAGATCTGCGATCAGATCAGCGATGCGATCCTGGATGCGATGCTCGCCGAGGACAAGTCCAGCCGCGTGGCCGTGGAGACCATGGTCACTACCGGGCTGGTACACGTCGCCGGTGAGGTGACCACGACCGGCTACGTCGACATCCCCCGGATCGTCCGTGACACGGTACTGCGCATCGGTTACGACTCCTCGACCAAGGGTTTTGACGGTGAGTCGTGTGGGGTCTCGATCTCGATCGGCCAACAGTCGCCGGACATTGCTCAGGGCGTTGACACGGCCTACGAGAACCGCACTGGTGGGGTTGACCCCATGGACAAGCAGGGCGCGGGCGATCAGGGCCTGATGTTCGGCTATGCCTGCGAGGACACCCCTGAGCTGATGCCGCTGCCGATCCACCTCGCTCATCGTCTTGCGGAGCGCCTGTCGGCTGTGCGCAAGTCCGGCGAGGTCGCCTATCTGCGTCCCGACGGCAAGACCCAGGTCACCATCTCCTACGTCGGGGACAAGGCGGTCAAGCTCGACACGGTCGTCCTGTCGACCCAGCATGCGGCTGATATCTCACTGCAGGGCATGCTTGAGCCCGACATGGCCAACCAGGTCATCAAACCAGTCCTGGACGAGCTCGCCGCTGCCGGTACCGAGCTGGACATCTCCGACTACCGGATGCTGATCAACCCCACCGGGCGTTTCGAGATCGGTGGCCCGATGGGTGATGCCGGTCTGACCGGTCGCAAGATCATCGTTGACACCTACGGCGGCATGGCCCGTCATGGTGGTGGCGCGTTCTCCGGCAAGGACCCGAGCAAGGTGGACCGTTCTGCCTGCTATGCCATGCGTTGGGTCGCCAAGAACATCGTTGCCGCGCACCTGGCACGTCGCTGCGAGGTCCAGGTGGCCTATGCCATCGGCAAGGCCCAACCGGTTGGCCTGTATGTGGAGACCTTCGGCACCGAGACCGTCTCGGCCGACAAGATCCAGAACGCGATCACCAAGGTGTTCGACCTGCGTCCTGCGGCAATCATTGAGGACCTCGATCTGCTTCGTCCGATCTATTCCCCGACCGCCGCCTACGGCCACTTCGGTCGTACCAGCGCACCGGGTGTGGAGAACGCCTTCACCTGGGAGCGCACCGACCGCGTCGAACAGCTTCTGGCCGCCGTCGCCGGCTGACCTTGCCTTCGAGCGTCGCTGCGGTGGGGTAGACCATGGTCATGGGCAGCGGCGCGACCAGCGAGGACGAAGAGCAGCTCTCGCTGGCAGGTGCCGCCGTCGCCCCACCGCGTGGGCGCTCGTCTCGCCCGGCTAGGGTGCGCTCCACGTTGCCGCCCGATGCGCCGCAGGCCGCCGAGGTCGACCCGGTTGCCCTGGTCCTGGTCGATGTTGGGCTTCCTCATCTGGATCGCCCCTTTGAGTACCTCGTGCCTGCCCCAATGGCCGATCTTGGCGTGCCCGGTGCACGGGTGAAGGTGCGGTTCGCCGGGCAGGACGTGGACGGGTACATTCTGGCCAGGGCTGCCACCGCCGGCCATGTTGGCGCGCTTGCGCCACTTCGCAAGGTGGTCAGTCCCGAGGCGGTTCTCACTCCGCAGGTGCTCGCGCTCTCGCGCGCGATCGCCTCCCGGTATGCGGGCACGCTGGGTGACGTGGTCCGGCTCGCGGTTCCCCCCCGGCACGCCACGGCTGAGAAGAACCTGGCCAAGGAGCCGCCGACCTCAGTGCAGGCGCAGGCGGGCGCGGCGGCCCGGGCGCTGCTGCGGGCATCGGAGACCAGTCCGTGGCGCCTCTACCCCGCAGGGGCCTCCTTCCTGAGACACCTTGCTGCCGGTGACGCCCCCGCTGCGTCCTGGCTGGCTCTTCCAGGCCAGCAGACGGACGCTGACTGGCCTACCGCGCTGGCGGTGGCGGCTGCCACTGCCCTGGCGCAAGGGCGGGGCTCTCTGATCGTGGTTCCGGACCACCGCGATGTCGACCGCGTCGACGCCGCCCTTCAGGGGCTGCTGGGGGCAGGCCAGCATGTCCGGCTCACGGCGGGGCAGGGTCCGCAGGCGCGTTACACGGCATGGCTGAAGGTGCTGCGCGGCCATGTGCGGTGCGTTGTGGGAACACGGGCGGCGATGTTCGCGCCGGTTCGCGACCTGGCCCTGGTGGCCTGGTGGGACGACGGCGACGACCTGTTGGTCGAACAGCGCGCGCCCTACCCCCATGTCCGCGAGGTGTTGCGGGCCCGCGCCCGGCTCGAAGGTGCCGCACTGTTGACTGGCGGCTTTAGCCGGACGACGTCAGTCCAGGCGTGGGTCGAGTCAGGGCAGGTGCGGTCGGTCTGCGCAGGGGACGCCACCCGCCGACGGGCCGCGCCTCGGGTGGTCATCGCAGGTGAGGGTAGCGACCTCGAACGTGATGGTGCCGCGGCCCGCGCACACCTTCCGTCGGCCGCCTGGCGGGCGGCCAAAGACGCGCTGGGTCGCGGGCCGGTGCTGATCCAGGTCCCGCGCCGCGGTTACCTTCCGTCGTTGTCCTGCCTGGCCTGTCGCGAGCCGGCACGATGTGCGCGCTGCCATGGGCCGTTGGCGTTGAACTCGCCCCATGCCCCTGCGACCTGCAGGTGGTGCGGGAAGGCAGCTGCAGACTTCCAGTGCACTCACTGTGGTGGTCGCCGGGTGCGTTCCACCGTGGTGGGGGCCCGCCGAACGGCTGAGGAGCTGGGTCGCGCGTTTCCTGGCGTCACCGTCCACACCTCTGGCGGCGGTGACGTGCGGGCCTTCGTCTCCGGCAAGGCCAGTCTGGTCATTGCCACCCCCGGCGCCGAGCCCATTGCCGAGAACGGTTACGCCGCAACGCTCTTGCTCGATGCGTGGGCATCCCTGGATCGACCGACCCTGGACGCCTCTGAGGAGGCGCTGCGTCGATGGCTGGCTGCCGCGGCGCTCACCCGGGGGGCAGCCGACGGCGGCGTCACAGTGCTGTGTGGTGCCCCGATGCACACGACCCTGCCTCTGGTCGAAGCGCTGGTCCGCTGGGACCCGGTCTGGTTCGCCGCCCGGGAGCTCGCCGAGCGGGTGGAGCTGTCGTTGCCGCCGGCCGTGCGGATGGCCCAACTGGTCGGCACCCGGGTTGCGGTCCAGCGCGCCGTGGAGATGGCCGCTCTGGGCGACTCGATTGAGCGGCTTGGCCCGTTGCCATGGGCTTCGGTCGCGCGCAGTAGTGCCGCCAGCGACACGGCGGCGATGGGCACAGCACCCGGCGCCACCAAGATCCAGCTCCTGCTCCGGGCGTCTCTGGACGACGGCCCGGCACTTACTGCGACGCTGACGCGTATGAAGGCCCTGCGTAGTGCTCGAAAGGAGCCAGAGCCGGTCGCGGTTCGGGTAGACCCGATGGATGGGCTCGGCTGAGGCCGTGGGCAGCTGCAGCGCTGCGGGTCGGTAAAGTTCCCACCATGAGCGTTGATGCCGTTGTCTTTGACCTGGGCAACGTCCTGATCACCTGGGACCCCCATCCGGCTATCGCCAAGGCGATCGGCTCCGAGCAGGCGACTCGCTTCCTTGCAGACCGGGGGTTCGACTTCACGTCGTGGAACCACCAGCAGGATGCTGGACGCTCCTGGGAAGGCGGCGAGGCGGTGGCAGTGTTGGCCCACCCCCACTGGGAGGAAGCCATCAGGGCATACCGTGCCAACTTCGGCGACTCGCTGGTCGGCGCGATCCAGGACTCCGTTCAGATCCTGCGGGAGCTGCACGCGGCCGCCGTACCGCTGTTCGGGCTGACGAACTGGTCCGCAGAGCTGTTCCCGGTGGCTCGGAGCCGTTTCGACTTTCTTGACCTGTTTGAGGACATCATCGTCTCCGGGCAGGAGGGTGTGGCAAAGCCCAGCCCGGAGATCTTCGCGATCCTGGCGCAACGGATCGCTCGTCCCCTGCAGCGCTGTGTCTTCATCGACGACAGTGCAGACAACATCCAGGCAGCCAAGCAGGCCGGTTTGGACACGATCCTGTTTACAGACACCGGTCACCTTCGCGAAGACCTGTTGCTGCGTGGTCTGCCGCTTGCAGCCGCATAGACTGATCTCACCCAGCGCACCCGACGGCAAGGAACCAGCTCGTGTCGATCATGGACATTCGAATTTTTGGTGACCCCGTGCTGCGCACGCCCGCGATCGAGGTCGTCGACTTCGACAAGGAACTGCGCCAGCTGGTCAAGGATCTGACAGACACCATGGTCAACGCGCCGGGTGCTGGCCTGGCCGCACCTCAGATCGGCGTGGGTCTTCGGGTCTTCACCTACCACGTTGATGACGAGCTCGGTCATCTGATTAACCCCAGCCTCGACCTGTCCTCGGAGATGCAGGAGGGCGAGGAGGGTTGTCTGTCCTTCCCAGGAATCTTCGTTGACACACCACGTGCGCTACGGCTGGTGGCCAAAGGGTTCAACCAGTATGGGGAGCCTGTGGTGCGCGAGGGCTCGGAGCTGCTGGCCCGTTGCATCCAGCACGAGACCGATCACCTGGACGGCATCCTGTTCATCGACCGGATGGACAAGGCGCACCGCAAGCTGGCCATGAAGGCGATCCGCGACGCCGAGTGGGCCGGCCAGGAGGTACCGATCATCAAGGTCAGTCCGCACGCAACCTTCGGAACGGGTCGGTGACCTAGTGCGGCTCGTATTTACCGGAACTCCGGAGGTGGCGGTCCCCAGTCTTGACGCCCTGTCCAGCTCAAGCCATGACGTGGTCGCTGTCCTCACGCGCCCTGACGCCCCCTCCGGGCGTGGCCGGTCCGTAGTGGCTTCGCCGGTCAAGCAGCGGGCTAAGGCCCTGGGGCTTGAGGTCCTGACCCCCAGTCGTGCCGGCGATCCGCGGTTTCAGGCTCAGCTGCGGGAGCTGGCTCCGGACGTCTGCCCCATGGTGGCTTACGGTGCCCTGATCCCGGCGTCCACGCTGACCATTCCCAGACAGGGCTGGATCAATCTGCACTTCTCCCTTCTGCCCGCCTGGCGAGGCGCGGCGCCGGTCCAGCACGCGATCATGGCCGGCGACGAGGTCACTGGTGCCACGACGTTCCTGGTCGAGCCTGGTCTCGACACCGGCCCGACATATGGCGTGATGACCGAGGTCATCAAGCCTGACGACACCAGCGGAGCCCTGCTCGGGCGCCTCGCCCGAGCAGGTGCGGGTTTGCTCGTGGCCACCCTGGATGCGCTGGAGGCCGGAGAGCTCCATCCCGTAGCCCAGCCCGCCGAGGGGGTGTCGCTGGCGCCGAAGATCAGCGTCCAGGACGCGGGAGTCCGCTGGGGCATGCCTGCACTGTTTGTTGACCGCCATGTTCGCGGTTGCACGCCCAGTCCCGGCGCCTGGACGACTTTCCGTGGCGAGCGGCTCAAGATCCACCCCGTCACCCTTGCCAGCAGCGTTGCGCTGATCGAGGCGGAGGTCTCGCCATCCGGGATCCTGGCGCCCGGGGAGATCGCCGTGACCAAGCGGGCGGTCCGTGTCGGCACGGCATCTGGCGCAGTCCTGCTCGGCACGGTTCAGCCGCAGGGTAAGCGGCCTATGGCCGCCGCCGACTGGGCTCGGGGCGTTCGTAT
>Ga0075520_1000630_pt1 | contig 15944 bp, 6 predicted proteins | sample NGEPerB_FD_75100 | JGI IMG/M metagenome (GOLD analysis project Ga0075520, IMG submission 75100) | Arctic peat soil microbial communities from the Barrow Environmental Observatory site, Barrow, Alaska, USA - NGEE PermafrostAB12-B | ecosystem: Environmental > Terrestrial > Soil > Wetlands > Peat ... | reverse complement strand
TTTTATTTCAGGCAAAAGGGTAAGTATATGAGTTACATTAAGTTTGAAAAAGGGCAGATCGTCAATCTTGAATTTTCACTTGGCAGAGAAATTATCAGGACAAACAGGGCAGGATCGTATGCTTCAACGACTATTGTCGAATGCAATACCCGCAAATATCACGGACTTTTGGTATGCCCTGTCGATGAACTTGGAGGAGGCAGGTATGTTCTTCTCTCCTCGCTTGATGTAACCATAGTTAATGAAGACAAGAGCTTCAATATAGGGATAAGGAAGTACAAAGGCGATTATTTTAGTCCCAAAGGGCATAAGTATATAGAAGATTTTGAAACAGAATCAATCCCGGTAACTATCTTCCGGGTCGGAAATGTAATACTGAAGATGGAGCGGCTTTTGGTTCATTATGAAGAGCAGCTCCTGGTAAGGTATACAATTCTTGAAGCTTCAGAAGCAATGAAACTTCAGATACGCCCGTTCCTTGCCTTCAGGAGCATCCACGAGCTGACACATGCAAACCTCGCAGCCAATACCAAAACAGAACCTATTACGAACGGCATTAAATCTAAAATGTATGATGGTTTCCCATACCTGAACATGCAGTTCTCGACAAATGCCGAATTCATTCATGTGCCTGACTGGTACCTGGGAGTTGAATACCTTGAAGAGCAGAAAAGAGGTTATGATTATTCTGAAGACCTGTTTTCACCTGGCTTCTTTGAACTGAAGGCTAAGAAAGGAGATAGCATCGTATTTTCAGCTTCAACTCATGAAGAGAAACCATCGGGATTTAAGGCAAAGTTCACAAAAACTGTTGCCGGCAAAATTCCGCGCGACAACTTCATTGACTGTCTTAGGAATGCAGCCCAGCAATTTGTGCAGAAAAGGGGCGGAGAGACATTAATAATTGCAGGGTATCCATGGTTTGGCTCATGGGGAAGAGACACGTTCATCTCTCTTCCCGGTCTTGCGCTCGCCCGTCACCAGCTGGATCTTTACCGTGATGTTCTCGATACCCAGGTAAACAGGATGAAGGACGGTTTGTTTCCAAATATGGGAACAGGCGGTAATTATGCCTTCAACTCTGTCGATGCGCCTTTATGGTTCTTCTGGGCCCTTCAGCAATATTCTATTAATGGAGGGTCAGATTGTATCGAAAGATACGGAACAGTTGCCAAATCAGTGGTTTATGCATATAAGAATGGCACAGCATTCAATATCCAGATGAGAGAAAACGGGCTAATCTATGCCGGAGCGCCTGGAAAATCACTGACCTGGATGGATGCTGTTGTAAATGGGGTTCCGGTTACTCAGAGAAGAGGCTATGCCGTGGAGATTAATGCACTTTGGTACAACACAATCTGCTTTGCTATTGAAATTGCAAAAGCAGAAAAAGATAAAAAATTCATTCAGGAATTTGGACATCTTCCGGAATTGATAAAAAAATCATTCATAGATCTGTTCTGGAATGACAAGGCAGGATATCTCGCCGATTATATTAACGACGAAGAGGGAAAGAACTTCTTTGTCAGACCAAATATGGTTATAGCGGTTTCTCTCCCCTTTACTATGCTGGATCGGGAGCAAATGAAAAAAATTCTTGATATCGCAGATAAAGAACTTGTTACTCCCAGGGGCCTTAGGACACTCTCTCCCGGGAATAAACTATATAAGGGGACTTATTACGGTAATCAGGAAGAGAGAGACAATGCCTATCATCAGGGAACAGTGTGGCCATGGCTCTTTGGTCCATTTTGTGAAGGATGGCTTAAGGTTTACGGAAATCAGGGCGTGCAAAAGATCAGGAGACTTATCTATGGACTCGAAGAAGTAATGAGCGAGCACGGAATAACCACCCTATCGGAAATTCATGACGGCGATCCGCCTCATGCTCCAAGAGGTGCAATATCGCAGGCATGGAGTGTGGGCGAGGTTCTGAGAATTATTGACTTGCTTGAAAATAAATATTCAGATTAATATTACAGGAAAGATATGCGGGTGCTAATGTTCGGGTGGGAATTTCCGCCACATATTTCGGGCGGATTGGGGACGGCCAGTTACGGTCTCACAAAGGGCATGGCAACCATGGATGATCTGGAGGTCATTTTTGTAGTACCAAAAGTCTGGGGTGATGAAGACCAGAGTATGGTCAGGCTGGTCGGCGCCAACAAGGTGCCTGTAGCATATAAGAAAATTTTTTACAAGGGAACCCGAACTCCAATTGAAAAAATCGAAGTCTCTTCCAGGATTGTTCCCTACACCGACCCTGAAGATTTCTGGAAACGCGTTAGTTCTGAAGTTACCGGCCACAAACTATTTGTACAGACCAACAATTTGGGAATGGTCGACTTCTCGGGGAGGTACGATCATAACCTTCTTGATGAGATCTATAAATACTCAATAGTTGCATCAGTCATTGCAGAGGAAAACGATTTTGATATCATCCATGCACATGACTGGCTGGCTTACCCGGCAGGGATCGCTGCCATGGAAGTATCGGGGAAGCCTCTTGTAATTCATGTGCATGCAACGGACTTTGACAGGAGCGGTGGCAATGTAAACCCGGAGGTTTACAGGATCGAAAAGAAAGGAATGGATGCTGCATCTAAAATAATTACTGTGAGCAATCTGACCAGGGACATAGTCATAAATAAATATAATATCAATCCCGATAAGGTCGAAACTGTTTATAATGCGGTTGAGCATGTTGAACTCACTGAAAACATAGTCGTAAATAAGGGATTTGACGAGAAGGTCGTGACATTTTTAGGAAGGATAACGCTTCAGAAAGGACCGGAATATTTTATTGAGGCTGCCTATAAGGTGTTGAAAGTAATGAATAATGTCAGATTCGTTATGGCAGGTTCGGGAGATATGATGGAGAGGATGATGCGACGGGCTGCATCACTTAGAATCACCGACCGGTTCCATTTTACAGGATTCCTGAGAGGGATGGATGTATATACCATGCTCGCAATGAGTGATGTTTATATAATGCCTTCTGTATCAGAGCCATTCGGGATATCTCCGCTTGAAGCCATGCAATCTAATGTTCCGGTTATAATAAGCAAACAATCAGGAGTCGCTGAAATCCTGACTCATGCTGTCAAGACAGATTTCTGGGATATTGACGCAATGGCCGATGCTATATATGGAATACTTAACTATCCCGCTCTTGCAAGCATGTTCATCAGGAACGGCAAGGAGGAGGTAGTCAGGCTGAAGTGGGATAATTCGGCAAGGCATGTCAGGGATATATATGAAAGAGTTATTTGGCATAAATAGTACTAGGATATGAGTGCATCGGGTAAAAAAGCAATCTGTTTGTATTTCCAGGTTCATCAGCCCTTCAGGCTTAAACGCTATCGTTTTTTTGACCTTGGGAATGATCATTATTATTATGATGATTTTTCGAATGAATCCATAATGAGGAAAGTTGCAGGCAAATGCTATCTTCCTGCCAACAAGATAATCCTTGATCTTATCCAGAAGAATAAGGGAAAGTTTAAGGTAACTTTTTCAATTTCCGGAATCGCAATAAACCAGTTCCGGCTTTATGCACCGGAAGTTCTTGATTCGTTCAGGCAGATAGCAGAAACAGGAATGGCGGAATTCCTTGCTGAAACGGATTCCCATTCACTTGCCTCACTTAAGAACCGGACAGTTTTTGAGCGTCAGGTCGAGTTGCACAAGGAAATGATGAAGAATCTCCTTGGAGTTGAACCCACCTCCTTCCGCAATACGGAACTGATATATTCAGACCAGATAGGGTCGTGGGTTGCAGATATGGGATACAAATCCATCCTTACTGAAGGAGCTAAGCATGTTCTTGGATGGAAGAGCCCCAATTTCTTGTATTGTAATGCAATAAACCCAAGGCTAAAGGTTCTGCTCAGGAATTTTGTCCTTAGCGACGATATTGCCTTCAGATTCTCAAACAGGCAGTGGAGCGCATGGCCGCTAACTGCAGAAAAGTATGCATCATGGCTTAATAAGCTTGCTCCCAGCAGCGAGCTTGTTAATATATTTCTCGATTATGAGACATTCGGCGAGCATAACTGGAAGGAGACCGGAATATTTGATTTTCTCCAGCATCTTCCGGGAGCAGTCCTGAAAAAGACCCCGTTTAAATTCATGACACCATCGGAAGTTGCAGATACACTTCAACCGGTTTCAGCAATAAGCGTTCCATCTCCAATATCATGGGCGGATGAGGAACGCGATATAACTGCCTGGCTGGGTAACGAGCTTCAGACCGCCGCTTTCGAAAAACTCTATTCGCTCTCCGAGAAAGTCAAAAAGTGCAACGATGAAAAGATGAACAAGGACTGGGAGTACCTGCAATCGAGCGATCATTTTTACTACATGGCGACCAAATTCTTTTCCGATGGTGCCGTTCATGCTTATTTTAACCCATATGAAACTCCATATGATGCTTTTATGAATTATATGAACATATTGAGCGATTTTGAGATAAGGGTTAAAAGATGCTTTCCTGATACCGATGATCAGGTACGGATATCGAAACTCGAGGAAGTGATCTTGGAAAAGGATGTGATAATCGGAAAGCAGGCCGCAGAAATAGTTAAGCTTGCAAAAAAACAATCACGAAAAAAAGACAAAGAAATTGAATCAATCCCAAAAGAAACCGGGACAACACTGAAAGAGCTGGCTGCCAGGATTACAAAAAGTTCTCTTTCAAAGCCATTGGCAGTTAAAACTGCCGCTCCGGCCAAAAAAACAAGAAGTACTCTCAAAAAAACTGCTTCGAAAGAACCAGGTAAAAAGATTACGGTTAAAAAAACTGCCTCAAAAACCCCCGTTAAAAAGATTACGGTCAGGAAAGCTACTGTGAAAAAAAACACCAAAACCGGGAATAAAAAATAATGACAGGAACTAGAAATATTTTAATAAAAGTCTGAAATGAAGGTTGAATTTATTTTTGAAACCAGCTGGGAGGTTTGCAACAAAGTAGGCGGAATACATACAGTAATCTCTACCAAGGCTCTCAATATTGTCGAGGAACTTGGAGATAATTACATCCTGATAGGGCCTGATGTATGGAGAGAAGATGTCAAAAATCCCGAATTTATTGCCGACGAATCACTTTTTGTCGAATGGAAAGCCAGGGCTGCATCTGAAGGTCTCCGGGTAAAGACGGGAAGATGGAACATTGCAGGGAAGCCTATTGTGATCCTGATAGATTTCACACCTTATTTCGGTCAGCAAAATGAGATATTTGCGAAATTCTGGGAAACTTATAAGCTTGACAGTATTTCAGGCCAATGGGATTATGTAGAGCCTGCTCTTTTTGGATATGCTGCCGGGAAACTTATTGAAAGCTTCACCTCATTCTACCATGAACATTCCAATATTATTGCACAGTTTCATGAGTGGATGACAGGAACAGCTATCCTCTACCTGAAAAAACAGGCTCCCTGGGTTGCCACCTCATTTACAACTCATGCCACGGTGCTTGGAAGGTGCATAGCCGGAAACAACAGGCCCCTTTATAGCAAGATGAAAGAATATGTTCCTGCCCAGGTAGCACGCGAATTCAATGTTGTGGCAAAGCAATCACTCGAAAAAACTTCAGCTGTCGAAGCCGATGTGTTCACCACTGTAAGTGAGATCACATCAAGAGAGTGCAGCCATTTCCTTGGAAAGGATATTGATATTGTCACCCCGAATGGTTTTGAAGATTCATTTGTTCCCGGGAACGATGAATTCGGTGATAAAAGGAGTGCTGCAAGGGATAAGCTGAGAAAGGTTGCAGAGGCTGTTCTAGGTTATAAGATTTCTGATAATGCAGTTCTTATTGCCAACAGCGGAAGGTATGAATTCAGAAACAAGGGAGTTGATATTTTTATCGATTCACTGGGAGAACTGTGCAGGAAGGATAAAGTTCAGAAGGAATGCATTGCTTTTATTCTTATGCCTGCCTACCATAAGGGCCCCAGGCAGGATATCATAGATTTTCTCTATAATAATGGAGCTGCAAATAGCGGTGACCGCTTCCTGACACATAGCCTTCACTATCCGTCGACCGACCCGGTTTTGCAGAGTATTGCAGCAAATAATCTGAGTAACGACCAGAAATCGCAGGTCAAAATAATCTTTGTACCATCATATCTGAATGGCAACGATGGCATATTCAATATGCCGTACTTTGATCTTTTAATTGGGTTCGATCTGACTATATTCCCTTCATATTATGAGCCCTGGGGATATACACCTCTTGAAAGCCTGATGTTCTCAATTCCGACCGTAACTACATCTTTATCGGGATTCGGTCTCTGGGTAAGGGAATATTTTAAAGAACCCGGCAATGGAATTGCAGTTATTGAAAGAACTGATGATAATCAGAGCAAAGTCGTAACGGATATAAGAGATTTTATGTCCATGTTCATTGGCCTGAATGATGACGAAATAGCTGAGGCAAGAAAAAAGGCTCACGAGATATCACGCATTGCAATGTGGGACTCTCTTGTTCAGTACTATTTCACGGCTTACGATAAGGCTCTTGTGAACAGCAGTGAAAGAAGAGAAGAACCAAGGGAGTTTTTAAGATTTGTCGAAGCTCCCGGACTTCAAGTCCGGAAACCTCACCAGGTTCCAGTCTGGAAAGATATATATGTTCAGAGTGATGTCCCTGAGAAGCTTGCATCGCTGAAGGAACTTGCAAATAACCTTTGGTGGTCGTGGACCACCGAAGCCGAGGCTATATTCAAAAGTATGGATCCTTCAATTTGGGAGGAAGTAAAGCACAATCCCAAACTGCTTCTTGAAAAGATTGACTATAAGCGGATGATGATCCTTGAGGATGATGATGAATTTGTAGCATCCCTTCAAAAAGTATATAAAGCATTTACAGAATATATCAGCCGGCCTGCAGATCCTGAAACGCCAGCTGTGGCATATTTCAGCATGGAGTTCGGAATTCACCCATGCCTTAAGATTTATTCGGGAGGACTTGGAATTCTTGCTGGCGATTATCTTAAGGAAGCGAGTGATTCAAATGTGAATATCATAGGAATCGGCCTTCTTTACAGGTATGGTTATTTCACGCAAAAGCTTGGACCGAAAGGAGAGCAGCTTGCAATTTATGAAGCCGAGGAATTCTCGAGATTGCCGATAAAGCCGATAAAGGACTCTAATGGTAATCATCTGTCAGTGAGTCTGGTATGGCCGGGAAGGACTGTCAAAATCCGTGTCTGGGAAGCTATGGTAGGCAAGGTAAAGCTTGTGCTGCTCGATACTGATTTTGATGATAATACACCGGAAGACCGTACGATTACCCATTACTTGTATGGCGGAGATATCGAGAACAGACTTCGTCAGGAGCTGATACTTGGAATTGGAGGAATAAGGGCCCTGACAGCTTTGGACATAAAACCAGATCTTTTTCACAGCAACGAAGGTCATTCAGCATTCATAAGTCTTGAGAGACTCAGGGCACTTATTGAGGAGCATCACCTGACTTTCAGCCAGGCACTTGAGGCAGTCAGGGCTTCCACACTATTTACCACACATACGCCTGTGCCTGCAGGACATGATGCATTTGAAGAGGATCTCCTGAGAAAATACATCTCCCATTATTCCAGCCGTCTCAATATCTCATGGGATGAGCTTATAGCTCTTGGCAGATGCGAGGGTGATTCCGACAGGAAATTCAACATGAGCTTTCTGGCTACAAGGATGTCACAGGAGGTGAACGGAGTGAGCAAGCTGCATGGGGAAGTAAGCCGGGTTATGTTCAATAAATTATGGCCGGGATATCTCAAAGATGAATTATTCATTGGTTATGTCACCAATGGAGTTCATCACCCAACCTGGATAGCTCCTGAATGGGAAGAGGTATATAAGGATATTACAAAATCAGATAATTTTGATCAGACTGACAGGAGCCTTTGGGAGAGACTCTACAACGTTGACGATAAAAAAATATATGAAGTAAAGAAAGGTTTGAAAAAGACCCTCTTCGATAATATACGAAAGAGACTTCAAACCGATATGATGGAAAGGCATGTCAGCCCCCGTACACTGATGAATATAAGCAACCATCTCGATGAGAAGGCTCTTACAATTGGATTTGCGCGGCGTTTTGCCACTTACAAAAGAGCTTCATTATTATTCAGGGACCTTGAGCGGCTTGCCAGGATTGTAAATACCCCGGAGAAGCCCGTACAGTTTATATATGCGGGGAAGGCACATCCAAACGATGGGGGCGGACAGGATCTTATAAAAAGAGTGGTGGAAGTATCACAGATGCCACAATTTGCAGGCAAAGTAATCTTCCTTGAAAACTATGATATTGAACTTGCCAAATACCTTGTAAGAGGCGTTGACGTCTGGCTGAATACACCGACAAGACCGATGGAAGCATCGGGAACAAGCGGCGAAAAAGCTGTAATGAACGGGACTATTCATTTCAGTGTTCTGGATGGCTGGTGGGTTGAAGGTTATAGGGCATTTGCCGGGTGGGCTCTTCCAAAGAAAAGAACCTTCGAGAATCAGGAGCTTCAGGATGATATCGATGCTGAGACAATTTATAATATGCTTGAATATGAAATAATACCAGCATACTATTCGTCCAATGAAAGCGGAATCCCTGTTGAATGGATAAGCCTTGTAAAAAATACGATGGTCAAGATTGCTCCGGAGTTCACAATGAAAAGGCAGCTTGATGATTATTGTGAAAAATATTACTCAAAACTTTTCACCAGAAGCAAATATCTTATTGCTAACAATTTCGAGAAGGCTAAAGAGCTTGCCACATGGAAGAAGACAATGAAAGATGAGTGGGACACTATAGAGGTGCTGAACTACAGTTTTGAGAAACCCAACGAGAACGTATACCATTCAGGGCACGACTATAGAGCCGAAATTGCTCTTAATGTTCAGAAGATACCGAAGGAGAATGTGGGAGTGGAGTTTATTATCACTCATATGAGCAAGAAGGGCGAGCATGAGTTTATAGCCAGCAAGGAATTCACACTTGTAAGCAGTAAAGGAAGCAAATGCCTTTACAGAGCTAACATGGTACCGGAAAAGGCGGGGACGTTCTTTTACGGTATACGCATTTATCCAAAACACAAGGATCTTCCGCACAAGCAGGATTTTTACCTGTTGCGGTGGATAGATTAAATATCGGTAGCTTTCCTGATCGTCTCTCTCTTAAAAACGAGGGCTGTCCTCGACGGCAGATAAAGATACAGGTAGAAAGGAACATTAATCGTGTTCCTTTCTGCTTTTTTGACAGAGGTATAGGCAGCTTTTCTGTTGATGCGGTCAAATCCTCCAAAATCAGGGTCGTCGGAATCAATAATAATTCTGAATTTGCCTTTCAGCGGAATTCCGTAATCAGTAAATGACCTGCTATGATTAAAATTGAATACGAACAGCAGATCATTCCTCACGAAGGCAATCACCTTATCATAGTTGTTTTCATAAATCCTTTCGATATAAAGCTTGTTAAGAAGATTGAAATCATGCTGAAGACTCACCATTTTCCTGTCGAAGGCTGCAAGAAAACGGTATTTAAGATCATTATTTTCAGCCAGGCTCCATTGTCTTCGCGCATATTTGTAGCTCCAGTTATTGCCTGCACGTGGGAAATCGATCCATTCCGGATGGCCGAATTCATTACCACTGAAATTAAGATAACCCCCGCCTGCGGTACTGAATGTGAGCAGCCTGATCATCTTATGAAGTGCAATGCCCCGATCCATCGTGAAACTATGATAAGATTCCGACATGCCGGTATACATTTCAGCATCGAGCATCCTGAATATGAGGGTTTTGTCGCCAACCATCGCCTGGTCGTGAGACTCGCAATACGATATTATCTTTTCCTCGGGCCGGTGCTGGGTAAGCTCATGCATCAGCTTTCCCATATCCCAGTTTTCATCAAGGGTTTCTTTTACCATCTTGATCCAAAAGTCAGGAACCCCCATCGATAACCTGAAATCAAATCCGAACCCTTTTTCGCCCGTCCCGGCTGCCAGCCCGGGCATTCCGCTCATCTCTTCTGCAATCGTTATGGCTCCGGGTTTGAATTCGTGGATCATTTTATTTGCCAGGTAGAGGTAGATTAGAGCATCGATATCCTGACCACCATCAAAGTACTCACCATAGGAGGTGAAATTCTTCTCAAGGCCATGATCGAAATAGATCATGCTGGTAATACCATCAAACCTGAACCCGTCAAAATGATATTCCTCGAGCCAGTAACGGCAATTTGATAAGAGAAAATGGATCACATTATCCTTCCCGTAATCAAAACATAAAGAATCCCATGCTTTGTGAATTCTCCTCTGATTGGTATGAAAATACTGACCGGGAGAACCATCGAACAACCCGAGGCCCTCATTCACATTTTTTACCGAATGTGAATGAACGAGATCCATTATAACCCTGAGTCCCGCTTTGTGAGCTGCATCGACCAATTCCTTAAGATCCTCCGGTGTGCCGAAACGTGAGGATGCGGCAAAGAAACTAGAGACATGGTATCCAAATGATCCATAGAACGGATGCTCCTGGATAGCCATCAGCTGAATGGTATTGTAGCCTGACTTTGCAATTACGGGAATGACATTCCTGGCGAATTCACGGTATGTACCGATTTTTTCTTCTTCAGTCGACATGCCAACATGCGCTTCATAAATAACAGGCGGAATGTCCTTTGGATTGAATTTTTTTACCTGCCACGCATAAGGTTTCTCCGGGTTCCAGACCTGAGCGGAAAAAATCTTTGTTTTATCATCCTGGACAACCCTGGTTGCATAAGAGGGAATGCGTTCACCTTTTCCGCCAGCCCAGTGAACTGAAAGCTTGAAAAGGTCACCATGATTCAGGGTTCCTTTTGGAAGATTAATCTCCCAGTCTCCGTAATCGTTGATCCTGGACATTCGGTATACAGATGTCTCTTTCCAGTCTGAAAATGTGCCCGTCAGGAAAATATCAGTGGCATTCGGGGCCCATTCCCTGAAAACCCATCCTTCCGCTGTCCGGTGAAACCCGTAATAAAGGTATCCGACAGCAAAATCAGAGAGCGAACTATTGCCGGCGAGATGTTTTTCCTTCTGTTTACATTTACTGATGCGCTCTTCAATCACACCGGTAAAAGGTTTCAGCCAGGGGTCAGATATATAAAAATTTACTTCACTCATGCCTTTCGGATTTCAGATAACTCCTATAAAATTACAAAAACAAAATCATTTATCTAATCATCTGCCAGGTGGCAGCTAATAAGATTAGGATTTTGGCTATCTTTAAACCTCAATAATCATATTCTGATTACTCCAAATAAAAACCTGCTAATTATGAAGCTCGCATATATTGGAACTTATCCTCCCCGGGAATGTGGTATAGGTACTTTTACTATGAACCTTTACAAATCCATGGTAATAAACACCGAAACAATTAAAAATTCAATTGAAGGATTCATTGTAGCCATGAACGATCATGATCAAACTTATAATTATCCGGAAGAAGTCAAATTTACCATAAGGCAGGAGCATCAAAGAGATTATTTGTCGGCAGTAAAATTCATTAATCTCAGCGGCGCAGATCTTTGCATACTTGAACATGAATTTGGAATATTTGGCGGACAAGATGGTGTATATATCCTTTCTTTGCTCCACAGGCTTGAAATTCCGCTGATTGTGACCCTTCATACAATTATCAAATCTCCATCTTACAACGAAAAAGCAATATTGGAGGAAATATGCAGAATGGCTAATAAAATAGTAGTAATGAGCCATAAAGCGATTGAGTTTCTCACAAGTATTTATAATATTGAAAGAGAGAAAATTGTGTTTATTGACCATGGCGTACCGGATATTCAGTTTAACCAGCTTCAATCGAAAGAGGAGTTTAATCTGGGGAACAAAAAGGTCCTGCTTACCTTTGGTTTTATTGGCCGGAATAAAGGGATTGAGACAGTAATAAAAGCATTGCCAAAAGTTATTGATAAGTATCCGGATGTTTTATATATGGTTTTAGGGAAAACTCATCCTAATGTTCTTCGGTATTCAGGCGAAGAATACCGGAATTTTCTTCAACATTTAGTTAAAAGCCTTAACCTGAACGACCATGTTTTTTTTCTGAATGAGTACATTAGTCAAAAAGAATTGTTTAAATATTTATCTGCGTCTGATATTTACATTACACCCTACACAAATGAGGCTCAGATTACCAGCGGTACACTTTCCTATGCAATAGGTGTTGGTTCGGCAGTGGTTTCAACACCTTACTGGCATGCTTTTGAATTATTGTCGAATGGAAGAGGAAAACTTTTTGACTTTAATGATTCAGATGGGCTTTCTGCTGTTCTTCTGGAATTATTGGATAACCCGGAAGAATTGAAGAATCTTCGGGAAAAAGCATATGATTATGGCAGAAAAATAACATGGCCTAAGACAGGAGAAAAATATGTGGCAGTTGCTAAAAAAATTCTGGAGGATAAGCCAAACGTATTGATAAAAAAGGAAATCACTCTTGATCCTCTTATTCTGCCTCCATTTTCACTTGCTCATATTAAAAGGTTAACAGATGATACCGGTATCATCCAACATGCAAATTTTGGTATTCCAAATCTAAAAGAAGGCTACTGTCTTGATGATAATGCACGGGCTTTGCTTATGGTATTGATGGCATACAGGCAAAAAAAGAACACTCTTGCCCTTGATTTATCTCCCATCTATTTAAGTTATATCAACTATATGCAAAACAAAGATGGGACGTTCAGGAATTTTCTCAGCTTCAACCGTAACTTTCTAGATGAAGTGGGTTCAGAAGATTCTTTCGGAAGGACTATCTGGGCGCTTGGATACCTGCTAGGTAATGCACCTAATGATGCATATTACCAGACTGGCAGATCTATTTTCTTTAACGCATCTCCCAATTTTGAGAAACTTCAATCTGTCAGAGGTATTGCAAATACTATAGTGGGCATTAGTTATTACCTCATGAATAATCCTTCTGATGATTCAATGATAGAAAGATTAAGAAATCTTTCATTTAAATTAATCAAACAATATGAAGAAAGCAGTACTGCTGACTGGAAATGGTTCGAACCCCTGTTAGCTTATGATAATGGAATGATGCCGCTTGCCCTTTTACATTCGGCATATATCCTTAAGGATAGTAAAATAACCTCGATTGCGATAGAAACCATGAATTTCCTGACAGAGATTACACTCAAGGATGATTATTTTTCAGCTATTGGAAATAAAAAATGGTTTAGCAAAGGAGGCGAACGTTCTTTATTTGCCCAACAACCGGTGGATACCCTTGCTATGGTATTGATGTATCATCAGGCTTTTCATTTGACACAGGATAAAGAATATCTTACAAAATTATTTGCCTGCTTCATGTGGTTCCTGGGAGAGAATGATCTCAGGATGAATTTATTCGATTTTGAAACAAAAGGCTGCTGCGATGGATTTGAAAGTTATGGGGTAAATCGTAATCAGGGTGCGGAAAGTTCATTATCCTATCTGATCTCTCATTTGACAGTGCTTCTGGCATTTGAAGAATTTGAAAAAATAAATTAGCGCCAGATGCAGTATCAGAACAATATCAGCAACAGAACCTGCAATTTCACCAGTTATAATAATTTTGATTCAGCTGGATAATTTCGTATCGTGTCGAAATAGGGCGTTCTCTTTTCTTCGACACATTTTACAGCATACAGAAAAAGCGCAGCGCTCCAGGTTTGCCAGTCTTGTCCCATGGCTTTGCCATTTTGGGCTTTCAGCCATTCGTTAAATCCAAATTCTAAGTTACCTGAATTGGACTTCTTAATAATATTTGTAAGTGCCAAGAGCTTTTCCCCGGCAAGCTCGAACTTTTTAGCAGCAACCAGGGCTGCCACGTAAAACCCGCAAACGAAAGGCCATATACCACCATTGTGGTACTCACCCGGCATATTATATAATTTATAACGGGGCATCCAGTCAGGATCTTCAGGTTTAATAAAAGGGAAGAAATTAGGAGGCAGATCAACGGCAAGTTCATCATTTTTTGCCATTTCTGAACATTCATTTTCGATCCATGAAATCATTTTTTCTGCCCGTGAGGGTGACGCGATTCCGGAGAGAATGGCAAGACTGTTACCAAGCAGGTCGAACCTTTCGCTACTATGAATTTTATATGACCAAAAGGCAAAGTATGGCTTATGTTTTATCACAAAACCCTCATGGACATGGCGTGGCTGAACTCCTCCTGTGATCGTGAACTTCCTCATTTCTTTACACATCAGATCTGCTTTTTCATGCTGACCCAGTAGCCGGAGGTAACTATATACTATCGTATTAACATATAGGCCATAACCAGTCATCCACTGTTCATCGCGCCAATCACTGGTTGGCTGATAAGCAATCAGGCAGCGGTCAGAAGGGCTTTGAAACTCCATCCATGTCAGGGCTTTATGAACAGCATCCTGAAGAAAATCGTATTCTCCAGTCACCTTTCTGAATATACCGACACCTAACAAAAATAAAGGAGTTGTATCGCTTGATCCACGGTCTTCTTTGTCGTGCACCAGCGAGGGGATAAGACCATGGAAGGTTTGATTTGCCGACAGAGTTTTCAGAACATTCCGTATGCTGTCTAACAGTTTCTGATTCTCAGAAACCCCAATTCCCAATATGGAAAACATCAAATCTCTTGTATATGGTTCCGGATATCCCCATCCTGCTGTACGCGGGAGTCCATGATAAGATCCATGAGCATTATGAAGCAACACTTCAATAGCTGCTTTTTGTGCCTCTTTTATTTTCAGCCAGTTTGCTGTTTGCATAAATTTAATAATTTATGTTATCCCCAATCTTTCAGTTATTATCTGTACAAATCGTTTTGCAACCACACGATAATCGAAATATTTAACTACATGCTTTCTTGCGGCTTTCCCCATTTTTTCACGTAATTCCGGATCAGTCATAAGATCCATTAAATAGTTAGCAATATCATGAACATTTGCACGATAGTCCACAGTCCGTGGATTTTCAAATACAACTTTGTGTCTATCAATAAAACCGGATTCGTCACCAAGAATCACCTCATTCACGTTGATTTTCTGTGCCACATTTGCCAGGAATGCAGTTTCGCCATGTATAAGCGTATCGAGCATTCCCATGGCCTTTATACCAATAACCGGTTTTTCGCAAGCACCTGCTTCCACTTGCGGCATTCCAAAGCCTTCAAGTCGGGAAGGTGCTGCATATATATCGCAGGCGCCTATCAGATATGGCATGAAATTCCGTGAGATTATATTTGTTGCATAAGTGACATTTTTTTCGATCCCTAAGGTTGTCGCCAGTTCGAGATCAGCCAGATTTTGCAGCTTGGTCCGGGGCTGGGGCCATACTTTACAGACGTATTTCCAATCAGGCGCTTTAGTGTCAATTATGGAAAGCGCCTGCATCACCTCCTGTGCGCCTTTAGAAGCAGCATCGCCTCCTACAGTCAGAATCATCAATTGATCAGGCGAAATACCCAGCGATTCACGCACGGCCAGAATTTTAGGGTCATCTTTATTACAAGGGACAAAAGCATCAGTATCACAGCCAACAGGTAACACTTCAATAATATCACCATCTATTCCGTCGCGGACGTACATATCTTTTACCCAATTTGATGTTACCAGGATTAATGGAAGCGCATTAAGCACCTCCTGATAGTTTGCAATATAACCGTCGGCAACCAGCCATGGTACAGGCTGAACTCCATATCGTTGCGGATGAAGGATCAGTTGCGGCGTATGTCCCCAATACCCTACGCCAACTACGATATCCGGCTCAAACCATCGATAGTACCATTCCTTCTCCTGAGCTGATTCGAGATTAGCCGCATGGACATCAATTCCCATTTTAAGAAGTCCCTTGTATAATAAATCTCCCTGGGTCGCAAGTCCTCCGGGGGAAGCAGGATAGTCGTATAAT
>Ga0075520_1000629_pt1 | contig 15983 bp, 13 predicted proteins | sample NGEPerB_FD_75100 | JGI IMG/M metagenome (GOLD analysis project Ga0075520, IMG submission 75100) | Arctic peat soil microbial communities from the Barrow Environmental Observatory site, Barrow, Alaska, USA - NGEE PermafrostAB12-B | ecosystem: Environmental > Terrestrial > Soil > Wetlands > Peat ... | reverse complement strand
TTCCCGCACGCCGCGCCCGCTCCGCGAATTTGCCGGCAAGTATCACCCGTTGCCGCAAGCCGAACAGGATGCCCTAGCGCTCCACGACAAAGTCTGGTGCGACCCGAACGCATGAAAACCGTGTTCGTGGACACGTCCGGTTTTTACGCCTGCCTCGATCAGACCGATTCATTTTATCCCCGTGCGCTGGCCGCGTTTGAACGCGCCGAAAAGGAAAACTGGACGCTCCTCACCACGAATTATGTTGTCCATGAAACTTGGGCGTTGATCCAGCGCCGCCTCGGTTGGGAGGCCGTCGAGGCCTTTCTCAAAGACCTGCTGCCGCGCTGCACGATGATTTGGGTGGATGAAAATCTTTACCAGGCGGCGGCCACCCGCTGCCGCCGAACCGGCGAACGCCGCTTCAGTTTGACCGACGCCATCAGCCTTGAATTGATGGCCCGCCAGAAAATCACCGAAGCCATTGCTCAAGACGAACATTTTACCCGTGAAAATGTGGTGATGCCGTGACCGCGCGCGAAGTGACTCTGGCCGAAGTGGACGCCAGAATTCTCCCCGCAAAATTGCGCGATGCGATTGCGCGTTTGTTCTCGCTATACCTTTAACACACGCTATTTTTTCTGGCGGAAATTTTAATTGGCAATTCTTGAACAAAATTACGCAACAAAATGGAAATCAAAATTGAAACGGGTGACGATCTTAGTCGCTTGCTGAAGGCGCTGTTAACGGAGATTGTTAATGCCAACAGTTACTACCGTCTTGTTTGCGGCTTGGTCAATTCCAGACCTACTCATGAGCGGGCGTTTCTGCAATCGGAAGTTTTTTGGTATCTTACGGAAAACGCTCTCAAGGATGCCTGCCTGATGAACCTATGCAGGATTTACGATCAAAACTCCCAGAGTCTCAATCTGGTTAATTTGCTACATACTATCAAGGTGAATCTCCACTTCTTTTCCGAAGCGCACTTTCGGAATAGATTGTTAGGAAATGCCTTTGTGGACGTTTTGACTCCTGAAGAACGAATTCCAAAAATGGAGGAGCTTGAACGTGATATTGAAACAGTGACCGCAAGCCAAGAGAACAAATTGGTCAAGAAGCTCATGATTTGGCGTAACAACATCGTCGCGCACCATAACGCTCAATTACCTCTTGGGAAGAACCAGATTTTGGAAGATAATCCACTTATAGAAACCGAAATCCAACTGCTTCTTAAGCATAGCCTCAACATTTTCAATAAATACTCAAGTCTTTACGGAAACTACACACAGCTCCCCGATTTGTTTATAATCGGCCAAGATGACTACAAGTCGTTGCCGAGGTTCATCAACTTGGGCTTAAAAAAACGCGATGAGGATACGTCCAAGCCGTTCAACTTAGCTGACCTTGTTTAGAATCCAATATGGGCAAGGCCGAATTCTTCATCTTGATCGGCGGCAACGAGTCCGGCCCGTGGACGCTCGGCGAGGTGCAGGCATTTTGGCGGGCGGGCGCGGTGACTTTGGAAACATTCTACGCCCAGCCGGATGCGTCCGAATGGAAACCGCTCTCGGCCATTCTTGATATTGCCCCGCCCGCAGCAGCAACGCCGACCGCGCAATCAGAAAATTCCTACGCCGATAAGCAGCGGAAAATGATTGAAACCGTCGTCAATGTGATGCTGCCGTTGGAGAATGTTTCGGCTGCGCCGAAGGTGGGCGACACGATGGACGAACCCGTTGAGCCGGAAGAAGTGGACATGGCCAAGATGCGGCAATGGCTGCGAGATAAACTGCTCGCCCTTGACTTCTATTCAGCGACCGATACTGCCCGCGAATCTTTTGAGTCTTACCGGTCAGGCTTCCCTGACGACGAACAGAGGCAGGCTTTCGGCGAAGAAAATCTCACTGCTTATTGTCGTGGAGAAATGTCAGCCGTGGAACTCATCGGTAAGACGGACACTCTGATAGCACTGCAACAATTCAGGGCGTCGAATCCGTTTTTGGACTACGATGCAGAGAGGTTCAAGGAAGCTCGGCGCATGGCAGGCGAGGCCGCAGGGCAAAAAACGCTTGAACATCCTAGCAGGCCGATACTCGACGCTTACACTGCCGAGGTAATGCGGAAAGCGGTTGAAAATCGTGCATGGAGAAACGCCGTCAGTGACGAAGCAAACGCCAAAAGGAACAAAGAAAATGAGCGTGTTGGTAGAGAATCGGCGCAGCGCACGCTCGACCGGCGGGCGCGGCGAATCAGGGAGCAGCTTGGACTGCCAGAACCAACGGAGGCCGCGCCATGACGCCATACATTCAAATTGACGTCACGAAAGACACGGCTTCGGTTGAGCTGCTCGCGCCGGAAAATGCTTTGTGGATAATGGGGATAGTTGAGGGAATGGATGCCTATTTGTTCCACGTCGCTGAACCAACAATAATTCCTCTAATCGAAGCCCAAAAAGCGGCGAACGAGGAATCGAATAAACAATTGCAAAAACGGTTGGAAGCCCGGATGAGTCAGATGGATTCAAAATTAGACCCTATCAATAAAATGATTCAGGCCGGCAGTGCAGAACTCGCAGACGCGATGCCAGACACGGTGAGGATAATGGAACGGAAACGACCGGCGGAAGTTCACCTGAACAAACTGCGGTTGTGGGTGACAGAAAATCTGACTGCAATCGGTTTGAAGCCAGATGAGGAGAAGCCGGTGATAAATGGCGACACTTTCAACACTTGGCTGGATGAACTTTCCGACCTTGAACGAGACAAAATTTTCGGCGCGGAGAACATGGAACTTGGCTGGGCTGGGAAAATGACTTCGTGGAATTTGCGGGATGAGTTGAAGCGCGTGGCAATTTGTATTGCGACCGGCAGCGGCAACGACCTTTTGGAATTAGCCTACGAACTGTTTGACGACGAAGATCGGATTGCGCCGGAAAAAGTTCCAAGAGCCGTTGCGATAATTGAACACGCGATTAAAAGCAGCGCGGGAAACGCTGTTTTGATTTCCGAAGCCAATTCGATGCTGGCTGATATTTACGCTGCCACCGGCCAGACGGACAAAGTCGCAGCTTATCGGCAGCAACGCGTCGCCACGGCCACGGCTCGCGGCGAGGCTTGGGAAATTATGATTGTCGCCCGCGAGTTGCGAGACAAAGCCGGTAAGTTGACACCAGAAGTTGCAATCGAACTCATTGGCCTCGCGGAAACGGTGATCGGCAAAGCCCGTAGCTTTGGGACGCTTTGTGAAGCGTTCGATCTTCTGGTGGACACCCATTCCAGACTTGGAAACACGGAAGCCGCGCAGACCTGCCGGCAAAAGTTTCTTGAAGCGGTCAAAGCCGCCATTGAAAAGGGAATCCCGATTGAATCAAACCAGCGGTCAAATGCTTATGGCCGGGCGGCAGACCTCTGTGAGCAAACGAGCAGGCCAGACGAAGCTGCGGATTTCCGCAAACAGCAATTGGAATACGGCGATGGATTTGGACTTCTCGACATGGCACTCGCCAAGCTCAAATCCTGCGGCAAGACGGTTGACAACGAAACCGGCGCTCGCCTCTTGGATTTTTTGACCAAAGCCGTGGAGCGGATACCCGCAGAATTTTCCGAACGCCACGCCGTCGCGTATCGCGCCACTGGTGAAATCTTGGAGGCACTTGGCGACAAGCTGCACGCCATCGAGTATTACGAATACGCCCTGCAAAAAAATCCCAAAGTCGGCGTGAAGAAGCGGCTGGACGCTTTGAGAAAGGAACTTCCGTCCGGCGTTTAACACCAAGCCGTCCATCCCAAAATAATTTTGGCAGCGTCCGTTTTCAGCGCCGTTAGGCGCGGCATCTTTGTAGAATCAGAACCTAAATAAAATTCAGCCCCGTCGGGGCGGCATATTCGGAAGATGTCGCTCCTGACGGAGCTTGAAAATTGATTGATTCCGGTTGCTACAAATATGCCAGCCCTGACGGGCTTCGCATCACGCCGCCAGCAAAGCGCGGCACGCCGCGTCGAGCTTCTTCAAATTCGCTTTGGACTTCGCCTCGATGTAGCAGCGGATGAGCGGTTCCGTGCCGCTGGCGCGGAAGGCGACCCATTCGCGGTTCGGCAGGAGAAATTTGTAGCCGTCGGTCGTGATGAATTTTTCCACCTTGAACGCGCCGATGTTTTGTAGGCCGCCGCCGAGTTTAGCGAGTAACGCCTCTTTTTTTTCCGGCGAAAAAGAAATGTTGATGCGGTCACTGTAAAATTCGCCGATTTGTTTCGCGAGTTCTTTCAAAATCTGGCCGAGCGATTTCTTTTCCGTCGCGACGAGTTCCGCCATAAGCAGGCACGCGAGGATGCCGTCTTTTTCCGGCACATGGCCTTTGACGCTCAAGCCGCCGGATTCCTCGCCGCCGACGATGATCGGTTCGCTTTCCATCAGCGCGCCGATGTATTTGAAGCCGACGGGCGTTTCATAAACTTTCACGCCAAATAATTTCGCGACGGCGTCCACCTGATGACTCGTCGGCACGGTGCGCACGACCGCGCCCGTCCAGCCGCGATTCTTTTTCAAATGATACAACGCGAGCGCCAAAACTTGGTTCGGCGTCAGCCACGTTCCGTCCTTGTCCACAATGCCAAAACGATCCGCGTCGCCATCGAGACCAAGTCCCATTTGCGCCTTGCCACTGCGGACAAATTTGCTCACGTCGGCCATGTTCTCCGCGTTCGGTTCGGGATGATGTCCGCCAAACAGCGGATTCAGTTCGTTGTGAAACAGCGTGACCTTCGCGCCGACTTTTTCGAGCAGCACGTCGAGATAACCGTGGCCGGTGCCGTAACTCAAATCAACGGCGACTTTCAGTTTCGCTTTTTTAAGAACGGAAAATTCAAGGAGTTTGTGAAGCTGTTTGAAATACGCAGGCTGCGGATTGATTTCCTTGTAGGTGAACGTGCCAAACTGCGCCGCGTTAAAAGCCCAATGCGCCGCCTGCAATTTTACGATATTCGCCTCGATCTGCTGCGTCAAATCGGGCGTGGCAGGCGCGCCGTTGAACGTGGAAAATTTCAGGCCCTGATACTCGGCGGGATTGTGGCTGGCGGTCATGTTGATGCCGCCAATCGCCTTGCGATGACGGATGGTGTGCGCGATGACGGGCGTGGGCGTGTCGCGATCGCAGAGCAAGGATTCAATGCCGTTGGCCGCAAGAACTTCGGCGGCGGCGAGGGAAAATTCGCGTCCGAGAAAACGCGTGTCGTGGCCGAGAATCAAAACCGGCTTGCGCCCGTGAATTTCCGATTTCCGATTTCCGATTTCCGATTTCAAGTAGTCCGCGATGCCTTGTGTGGCGAGACGGACATTATCGAAGGTGAAGTCGCGCGCAATGATATCGCGCCAGCCGGAGGTGCCGAATTTGATTACGGTCATAAAAAGGATTTAGAATTTAGCTCGAATATGTCGCTTCTGTCCAACTTCTCATTAACACCGTGGCTTTAGCCCGGTGGCGTAGGGATACCATGAATCAAAAGCCGTTTTAACGGCTTTCACGCGAGACAGAAAACCGTTGAAACGGTTCGGCATCGTTTCGTCGTCATTTCCACCGGGCTAAAGCCACGGTGTTAATGAAACCGCCCCTCAAGTCTTCCAGTCGAAGGCTTTTTTCTTTAACGCGTAGATGTAGCCGGCGAACAGGATGCCGAGAAACGAAAGCATTGAACCGAAAATCAGATTTCGCGTGGCGTGTTCGGCGAGCATATCGCGATAGACGACGGCCCAAGGATACATGAACACCACTTCGATATCGAACAAGATGAACAGCATCGCCACGAGATAAAATTTCACCGAAAAGCGACCGGTGTTACTGCCGATGGGGTCTTTGCCGCATTCGTAGGCGATGTCTTTGGCCTTGGATGACCTGGCAAAGTTGCCCAGCAGCACGGACACGAGGAGCGTGCCGCCCGCGAAGCCGACGGCGGCGGCGAGCAGAAACAGAACCGGGATGTATTGCGCGAATTGCGATGGTTGCGAATTATCCATGCGAAAAGTTTAAGAACTGTGAAGAAAAATTCAATGACGAAAACGCGAATTCTGAAACGCAGAGACGCGGAGGACGCGGAGGAGCGCAGAGATTGACGATATCATTTGGCCGGAGCGCGGATTGGCCCAATCCGCAGCGTGTGGAAATTCTGGACGCGTTGCGAGTTGGGACAACTCGCGCTCCGTTCTGCGATTCTTTGCGTTCTCTGCGCCTCTGCGTTCATCTTCGCTTTGTTCAACCCACGTTCGCATCGAGAAACTTCACCATCGCCGCGCCGAAGGACGCGAGGTCGCGCGGCGTGCGGCTGGAAATCAGGTTGCCATCCACGACCACCGGCTCGTTCACCCAGATGCCACCGGCGTTTTCCAAATCGTCCTTGATGCCGAGCGAACCGGTGACGCGTTTGCCTTTCAAAATTTTTGCGGAAATCGGAATCCAGCCGCCGTGGCAGATGAAGGCGACGAGTTTGCCCTGCTCGAAAAATTCGCGAGTGAGTGAAAGAACCTTGGCGTCGCGACGCAATTTGTCCGGCATGAAACCGCCCGGCACGAGCAGTCCGCAAAAATTCTGGCTGCGCGCGTCCTTCAAAAGCAAATCCGACGCGGCGGGATAACCGTGCTTGCCGGCGTAGGTTTTGATTTCCGGCGCGGCGCATTTCAACGCGTAGCCGGCCTCCTCCAAACGCAGCTTGGGATACCAGAGTTCGAGGTCTTCATAAATGCCGTCCAGAAACGCGAGCACGGTTTTGTTTTGCACGACGAAGTTATTCTCTAAAAAATCAAATAAGGAAAGCAGGAAAAGCGGCAACGAAGACGGATGTAATGGGTAAATTCATTTTGCGATGGACGATTGGGACAATTGGCGTTTGAATTTCAAAATGTGAGTGCAATAAGTCACCATTACAATCCGCAGGTTTATTTGAAAAGATTTACAAACCCAAAAGCCAAAAATGAGCTTTGGGAATATAATCTGAAAGAATGCACCTCTAAACAATCTTCGCCAAAGGATTCTGGCTGCGAGGAATTTTACCACTCATTCCTCCAAAGTGATGGAAAACAAGATAACGATTCGGTTGAAAAGAGTTTTTATTTTGTTGAAAACAATCTCAAGAAATTATTTGACGCAATCCGCCGGCCACAGTCGTTGTCTCCAGAACTTTGGAAAGTTTTTTTCTTGTTTGCAGCCATTCAACGTTCGCGCAATCCGAAAGTGCTTCATTCGCTTCAAACGAGCCTAGGTAAAATGTATGAGCTTGAGGTTGATATTTACAAAACCCAACCAGAATTCAAAAAGAAAATTCAAGAGGCTGGACTTGATCCAGAAAAAGCAAAATTTGATGTCAAGGCCGACCGAGGGAATGCGTTGCTTATGTTGCTTTCAAGGTATCCAAAATTGGCAGAACTTTTTTGTCGAATGAAATGGAGCTTTTTTTGTGCACCGCAAAATAAATTTTTCATTACATCCGATGACCCAGTGTGCTGTTGGTCGGCAAAGGACAAGAACTTTGTCGGACCATCAGATCCATTCTGTGAAATCACATTCCCGCTTTCTCGAAGAATTTGTGCGTTTGGCAATTGGGAATCTGTCCTCGATGAACGAATCGAAATAACTGATAAAAAAGTGGACGCAATCAATGTTAGAACTTTTCAGAATGCTTGGCACTGTACCTACGCTTCGGTCGAGGACAAACGAATATCTGAAATCATTCGGCAATCAAGACAACACGCTTGCCAGACTTCCAAAGCCAATTAAGCTGGCGGCATGAAAATGACATGGCGCGTGACGGGTTTTCTGCTGCTCGTTTTGTGTGTTGGCATTCAATTGCACGCTCAACAAACAGATGGCCAATACAAAATATTTAGCACTACGTCCGGCCAGTCCGCTGAAACCTACATGCTTGATAAACAAAGCGGCCGTGTCTGGATGATGCGGGGTCAAGTATCCAAAGCCCCATTTCTCATTGTTTGCTTGTATCAACTTTCGAATGGCAAGACGGCCTTGTCTCCATTGGATGCAGGGCCTCCAACAGTTTCAACAAACAATAGGTTTTCAATTAAAAGCGCCACCAGTGGGCAATATGCAGATACATACATACTGGACGAACAAAGTGGCCATGTTTGGATAATGCGGGGGCAAGTGTCACAAGTTCCGTCTCTTATTCCTTGCATATATCAGCTTTCGGCCAGCAATACAACCTTGTCTCCAATTGATGAAGCCTCCGTGTCCATTCAGGCCACTGCACGTTTTTCAATCACATGCGTTGCGAGTGGACAACAAAGCGAAACCTATGTGAATGATTTTCAAAATGGTGGCGTCTGGATGATGCGTGGTCAAATATCCAAAGCCCCTTATCTGATTCCATGTGCATATCAGCTTTTGGGTGGCAATACAGCCTTGATTCCAATGGAACGACAAAGCGAAATTAATTTGTTACAGAAGAATACAAGCCAAACTGGAACATTTCAGGATTCGCAAGGAGCAATTAATAACCAATCACAACTCGCACCGCAAAAACTGCCGCCGGATGTGCAGAATAAATTGGATAATTCGTCAAAAAAAACGGATGAAGAAATGAATAAGCTTTTCCCGCAGGGCACGACGAACAATGTTGTTCCTCCGTAGGGAACAGAAAGTTTTTCCTGCTTTCCTGCTTTTCTTATTCGTTGAAGTTTTTCCTTTTGCCCGCGCCCGTTTGCCCGTTCAATTCACCGCCATGTCGCGCGAATACGTCCTGAAACCTTATCAACCGGAGATCAATCTCCAGATTGATTACGCGCACGAACTCAATCCGCAGCAGCTCGCCGCCGTTACCGCGCCGCCGGGTCCGGCGCTCGTCATTGCCGGCGCAGGTTCGGGCAAGACGCGCACGCTGACTTATCGCGTGGCGTATCTTTTGGAACAAGGCATTCCCGCCGACCGCATTTTGCTGCTCACGTTCACGAACAAGGCCGCCGGTGAAATGATGCGGCGCGTCAGTGATCTGCTCGGTCACGAACTGCGTTCGCTTTGGGGCGGCACGTTCCATTCCATCGGCGCGCGGATTCTGCGATTGCACGCGGACGCAGTCGGCTATCAAAAGGATTTCACGATTCTTGACCGCGATGACGCGCAGGATTTGATCAAGGCGTGCATGGCGGACGCGGAGATTGACAAGAAGGACAAACATTTTCCCAAACCGGCGGTGTTGAACGAAATTTTTTCGCTCACGGCCAACACGCACAAGACCACCGAGGAACTGGTGGACGGACAATTCAGTTATTTTTCCCAATTCGCCGCGCAAATCGCGGAACTTGCCAGGCGTTACACGGCGCGCAAACGCGCGACGAACGCGATGGATTTCGACGATCTGCTTGCGCTGTGGCTGAAACTGCTGCAGGACAATGCCGAGGTGCGCGAACATTACCAGCGCCGGTTCCAGTTCATTCTGGTGGACGAATATCAGGACACCAACAAGCTCCAGAGCGATTTGATTGATCTGCTCGCCGCGAAACATCACAACGTCACGGTCGTCGGCGACGACGCGCAGAGCATCTACGCGTGGCGCGGCGCGAACTTCGCGAACATTCTGGAATTTCCCAAGCGCTATCCCGGCGCGAAAGTTTTCAAGATTGAAACCAATTACCGCAGCACGCCGGAAATCCTCAATGTCGCCAACGCCGCCATTGCCGCGAACGTGAACCAGTTCGCCAAGGAACTCGCACCCGCGCGCAAGTCCGGCGTGAAGCCCGCGCTCATCGCGTGTCAGGACGCCGGACAGCAGGCGGCGTTCATCGCGCAGCGCGCACTGGAATTGCGCGACGAAGGGATGAACCTGAACAATGTCGCGGTGTTATATCGCTCGCATTTTCACGCGCTGGAATTGCAATTGGAACTCACGCGACAGCAGATTCCTTTTTCCATCACGAGCGGCATCCGCTTCTTCGAGCAGGCGCACATCAAGGACGCGACAGCTTTTCTAAAATTCGTCGCCAATCCGCGCGATGAAATTTCATTCAAGCGGCTGGTGCAACTTTTGCCCGGCATCGCCGCGAAAGGCGCAGAAAAATTATGGCGCGCATTTCAGCATGAAATCCAAACGCCAAAATCCACGACGCCGCTGGCCGTTGCGTTGCAGGATTCAATCGCGTGCGTTCCGAAAAAAACCGTGATGAATTGGGCGCAATTCACCGCGACCATTTCCCAGCTCGAAGACGAAACCCTCCGCAAGAGCGTGGCGCGGATGTTGCGGCTCGTGATGGACGCGGGCTACGACGATTACCTGAAGGAAACTTACGCCAACTACGAGCGGCGGCTGGAGGAATTGCAGCAGCTCGCGGAGTTCGCGTTTCAATTTGGCAGCGTGGAGGAATTTCTCACGCAGCTCGCGCTGCTCACCACGTCGAGGCCGAGGACGGCAACACCGCCAAGGACGACACGGAAAAGCTGAAACTCTCGACCATCCATCAGGCGAAGGGCCTGGAGTTCGATGCCGTGTTCGTGATCATGCTGTGCGACGGCATGTTTCCGTCCACGCGTTCGATGGAAAGCAACGAGGGCGAAGAGGAGGAACGGCGGCTGTTTTACGTCGCCATCACGCGCGCGAAGAACGAACTTTACCTCACCTACCCGCTCATCCGCGCCGGTTACGGCAGCACCGGCATGGACGCGATGCAATCGCCCTCGCGCTTTCTCGCAGAAATTCCCAAAGAGCTTTTGAACGAATGGAATTTGCGATGAACCTTGTAGCAGCGGACGTGAGTCCGCTCACAACCTTAAAACCCGATAGACCCGCAAGCTTCCAGCGCCGGCGAAATTATCCGTCGCCGACAAATTTAAGCTGTTCGCCGTCTGGACTGAACCCAGGTTCGTCCACGCCGCCGTTAAGTCGTCCTTGAACTGCACCTGATAATTTTTCCCGATGACCGTGTCCCACGAAATCGTCACGGCATGAGTCGCGCCGGAAACTTGCAGCGACAGCTTGAACGGCACGAGGACGACGCGCACCAGTTCGTTGTAAGTGTCCGCGACCACCAGAGAACCGTCCGCCGCCACGACGATACCGTATGGATTGAAAAATTTTCCGCTGCCGTTCGCGCCGCTGTTCGTGCCGGAAATTCCCAACGCGCCGCTCACCGTGCTGACCATTCCGTTCGTCGAAATTTCGCGGATGACCTGATTGAACGAATCCGCCACGAACAAATTGCCTTTCTGGTCGAACGCCAGTTCTGCGGGGCTGCGGAAACGCGCGGAATTTAAATCGCCGACCGTCGCGCCGTCCACGCCTGCCGCGCCCGTGAACGTCGTCACCGTTCCGTCCGGCGCGATTTTGCGGAGGGTGTTGTTGTTCGCATCGCTCACAAAAAGTTTTGTGCGACCATCGAACGCCAGTCCGACCGGGCCGTTGAACTGCGCGTTCGTGCCTTGGCCGTCCGCAGTGCCCCAATTTTGCGGACTGCCGGCGAAGGTGGAGACTACGCCGCCGGAAATTTTCCGGATGCAATGATTGCCGCTATCGGCGACATAAATTGTTCCGTTCGGCGCAACGGCGATTCCGAGCGGCGAATTGAATTGCGCGCCGCCCATTGCGCCGTCAGTAAAACCACTTTGCCCGACGATTCCGGTGAAAGTTGAAACCGCGCCCGCCGGGGTAATTTTGCGGATCGTGCTGTTGCCGGTGTCTGCCACGAACAAATTACCACTGCCATCCAATGCCAGTCCGCTCGGTGAGTTGAACTGTGCGGCGGTGCCGGTGCCGTTCGCAGTGCCGGAAACGCCAAGCTGTCCCGCAAACGTCGTGACGACACCGTTCGTCGTGATTTTGCGGATGGCGTGGTTCTGCGAATCGGCCACGAAGAAATTTCCGTTTGTGTCCGTAACGATTGCCGCCGGGTCCCTGAATAGCGCATTCGTGCCGGTGCCGTTGGCCGCGCCGCTGACGAGCGCCCTGCCAGCCAGCGTCGCCACCGAATCCTGCGCAGACGCCGAAACGGCGAGCGCGGACAGCAAAAATATGGCGGACAGTTTTTCATTGGCCCCGGCGCATCAATCGTTCCTTGTCTGTCGGCGGTGTGTTGGTTTCTTCCGCCGCCGGCTGGAATTCCGCCGTCGGTTTCAATTCTTTGCCGGACTTCGTCACCAGCTTGCCGTCGAGAACAGAAACATTTTCAACCGAGTAGAGTTCACCGTCGCGCTCGTAGAATTTCTTCATTTCATCAAGATTGAATGGACGCGAACCGCGCCGACCGAACACAACGGTTTCGTTGCCGCTCTCATCCACGACGCGGTCGCGGTCAAGACCGCGCGAAACGGCGACGGCGGGGGATTTCGTCGGATATGTGGCGATGAGCTTGGGATTCGGCGCGGGGCTGAAGCCCATCGCGCCGGGAACATTTTCGGGCGAAATCAACTGGATGACGCGCAGGCCGTTCGTGCCGTCGGCGACGAGCGCAAACTCCGACGCGTTGACCGATCCGACCTGCACAGCGCGCGTATCGGTGAGTTTTCCATCGGCGTTGTAAAGCCGTTCGATTTTGGGTTTTCGGGATTCGTGATGTCAATGAACGCCAGCCCGTCCGCGCCGTCGGCAACGTAGGCGAAGGTGCGCGCGATGTAAAATCTCTGCGCGTGTTTGAGCGGCACGAACGCGCCGGGAATCAATTTCGGCTTCGTCGGCTCGGTGACGTCGAGAACCTTGAACCCTTCGTCGTCCGTCACGAAGGCATAGCGGAACTGCACGCCGACGGCGCGCGGGTTTTTGAGTAGGAGACGAGGTGACGAGTCTCCATCTGAATTTGATTTGAGACTCCTTACGTCGTCTCCTACAGATAAGACTTCGCCAACCAGCGCTGGTTTTTCAAGCGCGTCATTCCGCAACCCGACGACGAACAACCCATTTTTGCCGACGACATACAAATTTGTTCCCGCCATGAACGAATGCACTGCGCCGGTGAGTTTGCCGTCCGGATTGAAGCGGATGATTTTTTCCTTGTCGAAAAAGTTGTTGTCGGGATTGCCGTCGAGCAATGTGCCAACGGTGACCATCACCAAGCCTTCCTCGCGGTCGGTGACGAACACCCACGCGTAAATCGGGCTGACGGGCTGCTCCTGATTTTCCGGCTGGTGCGTGCGCAACGGATCCACGCCGAGCGTGCTGGGGAGCGTGAAGCTCGTGGCGTATTTCGTGCGGATATAAGTGCGCTGGCCGAGCGGCGAAACCGGCGCGGTGGAAATCCGTTCGGAAAAATCCTTCTGGTCAATGTTCGCGACGTCGAAGACCTCGAAACCATCCGCGCCGTTCGCGGTGTAGAGATATTCGCCGCGCTGAACGAGGTCCAGAATGTCAGTTGCTTCCTTGTGTTCGGCTTCCTGCAAGACGCTGTGATCTTCCTCGACGTGCTTTTTGTAATTGTCCGGATACGCAAGCTTTTGCAGATGGCTGCCGATGGCGGCCTGTGGTTCGTCCTGCTCCGTCCAAACCACCGCGTCGAGACCGCCCCTGCCTTCGCCGACGTAGGCATAGCGGCCAAAGAAATTCACCGTGCCAGTGCCGAAGCCGAGCAGCGACGCGAGCCACGCGTTGTTGTCATTAGCCTTGGCGACGTGGCAATCTTCGCAATTTTTCGTGGTGCCGACGCCGCTGGTCGTGTGGGGCAAGTGCGGATTGTAAGCCTGGCCGCTGTAACCTTCCGCGCTGATGGTCTGCTGCTGCGAATAAATCCACTCGCGGTTCGCGTTTTGCGAACTCACGATCACCGCGCTGGACGAACGCAGCACGGCGAGGCGGTTGCTCTTGTAACTCGCGTCCACGCCGAGTTGAAAAACGTCATCGCGCACGACCTGCGGGTTGTAGTTCGTGAAATTGCGCGTGGTCGTGCCTTCAAATTTGTTCGCCGGCACGCGCTGGTTCGCGCGCATCGGCAGGTGGCAGCCGAAACACGAAGTCGCCCACGACGAATGGCAAATCTGGCAACCGACGTTGGAATTGTCGTGCGCCAGATCGCGCGGACATTTTTCCGGCTCCGGCACCGCGCCCCAATTTTTCCCGTCGCGCTGGAGTGTTTTCGCGTAGGCGGACTTGCCATTGTAGTGCGAAGAGGCCGGATCAATCGTATCAATCGTCTGCGGCACTTCCCAGATCAAGTCCGGCGTCATCGAGGAGCGTTGGAACAATTTGTTTCCCTGCCAGAAAAAGCGCGGGCCATACGCGGTGTTGTCCGCGCGCAAGTCCACGTTGGAGATGTTCGTGCCGGTCCAGATGCCGCCGTTGCCGCTGGTGACGAGCGTCGGGCGCTTCTGAATCGTGCCGTGGCAGTCAATGCACTCGATGGTCGTGGCGGCGCGCGGCTCGCCGTAAAGCAGGCCGTTGCCATGAACATCCACGTCGAAGTGACAGTCGGCGCATTGCATTCCATGGGCGAGATGTTCGTCCTTCAGGTGAACGGCCTTCGCAAATTTCTGCGGGTCGTCCGCCGCGATGATGTTTTCGTCGCGATCGCGCAGATTGCCTTCGCGGTCGTGCTTGAACACCGCGCGGAAAATCCAACCGTGGCCGTGATAATCGGCGAACTGCGTGTTCGTTAGTTTCGGATTCAGCTCGGAAACTTTTTCGAGAAAGTCCAAGTCGCCCCACAGCCCGCGCGCGGCGGCGGCTTCGGGATTGTCGCGCAACGATTTCACAAGCTCCTCTGGCGTCGGATTTTTTTGCTTGGCTGGATACATGAATTCGCCGTCGCTCTCCTGATCCCACCACGTGTAGCCGAGATAAGGATTCACAAACAGATTGCCCTGATGCATGTGGCAGTTCATGCACTGCGCGGTCGGGATGGCGCGCGTGAACTGATGGATGATCGGATGACCGCGCTCATCTTTGCGAATCGCCTTGTCGGCCGTGAAGCTCAAACCTTGGTTGCCATATTTGGAATACCAGCCGGAATCCGTGGGCGAACGGTCGTTCGCATAAACGACGTGGCACGCTGCGCAGCCGCTGCTGCGATAATCGCCCGGATGATTGTTTGAGCCCATGAAATCGAGCAATGGATCATGCAGGCGCGTTTTCTGCAAATTCAGAAAAACCGGGTCAATGCGGTTCAACGTGCCAAGGCCGCGCTCGCTCAAACGCCGTGCGGGCTTGCCGGGTTCTTCAAACGGATTCGGATTGCCGAGTTGCGACTGCTCCTCGCCGCCGCGCTCAAAAATACGGAGCAGATTGCTCGGCTGGCTGATTTCAAAGCGCGGCAGCGGATCAATGAACGGCAGAATTCCCCAGCGGTCGGTCATCGCCGGCGTGACGGGAACGGGACTGTTCAAACGCAGCGGCGAACCGTCCAAACCATAGGCCTGGCCGAAGCGATAATTTTTCGCCGGATACGCGCCATTGTTGTAGAGCGCCGCTCCCCAGAGCATCGCGCCGTGACGCATCATGCTGTGGCTGACGTTATGGACGATTTCCGCGTGGCAGGGCGCGCAGGTTTTTTCCATGACGCGCAAATCGCCCGGATTTACGAACTGAATAAATTCCGCTGACTCGTGGTTTAGCAAAACCGTCGAGTCGTTCGGGTTCGCGGAGCTTTGCCAGAAAACCGGATTGCGCGGCGCGACGTGAGCTTGGGTTTGCTTCAAGCCCGGAGTCGCGTTGCCACCGTGGCAATCGGTGCAACCGAGCACGACATTTTTTGACGCGTGCATTGGCTCGCTACCCGCGTGACATTCCAGACAGCCGCGCGTTTTTTTGTCGGCGTCGGCCTGCGACTGGTCAATCCAATTTGGCTTGGGCAGTGTGCGCGTGGCGTCGGGTGGCAGATTTTTCGGCACGGAAATTTCCGGGCCGGAACCGTCGTTTTGTGCCAAAGCCGATGTTGCCAACACGCATGACAGAAAGATGAAAATACATGCAGCCAACGCGAGGGAAATAGTTTGAGTAACGATCGCCCTCACCCTAGCTCTCTCCCCTGCGGAGAGGGAACAGCCAGCGCCAGTCGCTGATTTTTCGGATGACCGTCCGGCCAATCCAGTCGCT
>Ga0075520_1000628_pt1 | contig 15986 bp, 11 predicted proteins | sample NGEPerB_FD_75100 | JGI IMG/M metagenome (GOLD analysis project Ga0075520, IMG submission 75100) | Arctic peat soil microbial communities from the Barrow Environmental Observatory site, Barrow, Alaska, USA - NGEE PermafrostAB12-B | ecosystem: Environmental > Terrestrial > Soil > Wetlands > Peat ... | reverse complement strand
GTTCCTGCGCGCGGCGGAGCGGTTCGTCAACTCATCGCCGAACTTCTTCCGCCTGCTCTACCTGCTGCCGCCGCTGTTCTACGTCGTCACGCTGCTGATCGGGTTGATGTTCGCCGTGCACATCCGCGTCGTGTCGGGCGCGCCGATCTCGAACTGGGTGCTGATGGGCGACTACCTGGTGCTCGGGCTGCTGGCGCTGCTGGGCTCGCTGCTGCGCGCCGAGGAGGGACGGGAACGGCGCCAGATCGCCACCGTCTTCGTGGGCACCGTGGCCGGAGTGACGCCGTTCTTGGTGCTCGGCGTCGTGCTCCCGTCGCTGCTGCGCACCGACCGGTTCCTGTTCTGGGGCGAGGTGCCGCTCACGTTGATCCCGCTCACGTTCGCGTACGCGATCGTGCGCTTCCAGTTCTTCGACATCAGGATCATCGTCCGGAAGTCGCTGCTGTACACGCTGGCGACCGCCGTGGTGGCCGGGATCTACGGGCTGGGGATCGCGGCTTCGACCCTGTTGTTCTCCGGGTCCTCGCCGTATTTCCCGCTCCTGCTCGCGCTCGCGGTCCTGGCGATCTTCGACCCGCTGCGCCGCCGCCTGCAGGAGCCCGTGGACCGGTTCTTCTTCCGCGAGGTGTACGACGCCCGGCGCGCGGTCGAAGAGGTCAGCGCCGCCGTGGTGCGCGAGTTCTCGATCGACGGGCTCGAGGCGCTGCTCGCCACCCGCCTCTCCGAGATCATGCACCTCGAGTGGGCCGCCCTCCACGTCCGCGAAGGCAAGGTGATGGTGTCGCGCACCGCCCCGCCGCCGCTGGCGCGCGAGCTGCCCGCGGGAGCGTTGGTGATCGAGGAACTCGCCCGCCTGGACGAGCCGGTGAGGCCCGGCGTGCTCGAGCCGTTCAAGACGCTCGACCCGGACTCGCGCCGGCTGCTCGAGCAGCTCGCCGCGCTTGGCGCCCGCCTGCTCGTCCCGCTGCGAACCCGCGGCCAGCTCCACGCCGTGCTCTCGCTCGGCCCCAAGCGCTCCGAGGAGGAGTTCGGCCAGGACGACCTCCAGCTCGTGCGCACGCTCGCCAACCAGGGTGCGGTCGCCCTCGAGAACGCCCGCCTCCTGCGCGACCGCACCCGCCAGGTCGAGCTCGAGAAGGAGCTGGAGATCGCGCGCCGGGTGCAATTCTCCCTCATCCCGGCCACGCTTCCGGCGCCGCCGGGGTGGCAGGTGGCGGCCCGTTGCGTTCCCGCCCGCCAGGTGGGGGGTGACTTCTACGACGCGCTCGCCGGGAACGGCGACGGCTCGGTGGCGTTGGTGGTCGGGGACGTGTCCGGCAAGTCGGTGCCGGGCGCGATGGTGATGGTCGCGGCCCGTGAGGTCCTGCACACCGCCGCGCTCGGCGGTGCGACGCCGGCGCAGATCTTCGAGATCGCCAACCAGCGCCTGTACACGCCGGGGCGCCGGATGTTCGTGGCGCTGGCGTACCTGCTCGTGAGCACCGGCGGGTCGGGCTCGTACGTGCTCGCGGGCCAGCCGACGCCGCTCCTGCGCCGGGCCTCGGGCGAGGTAGAGGAACTGCCTTCACCGTTGCACCGGCTGCCGGTGGGCGCGCTGCGCGAAGCGAGCTGGGACCTGCTCGACTTCGCGCTGCGCCCAGGCGACACGGTGCTGCTCTACTCCGACGGGCTGACCGACGCGCGCACGCCTGACGGCGAGCCGTTCGGCGACGAGCGCGTCGCGGCCATCCTCGCGCGCGGCGACGGCGATCCAGCCGCGGTCGTGGACGGGATGTTGCGCGAGGTGGAGGCGTTCACGCTCGGCGGCGAGCCGTACGACGACATCACGCTGGTGGCGGTGCGCTGGAGCGGGGGGCGGCCGTGAGGGCGGGCGCCCGCGAGGGGTGGCGCCGGGCCAGGCTCGAGACGGTTCTCGACCTCTCGCTGGCGCTCGCCGGGCCGCGACAGGAGGGCGAGGTCGTCGAGGAGCTGGTGCAGCGCGCGGTCGGCCTGCTCGACGCGCGTGCCGGGATCGCGGTGTCGCTGCTGCCGCCGCTCGTGCCGGCGACCGTGGTCGCCGTGGGGTGGCCGGCCGAGTCTGGCGCCGCAGCGCGGCTTGTGGCCTCCGCCGCGCTGCAGCAGGTCCGCGCCGGCGAGGTGGCTCGCGTCGCCGGGAGCCTCCTTGGCGTCCCCTTCGCCGAGGTGCTCGCGGCGCCGTGCCTCTGGCGCGAGGAGCTGCTGGGCATCGTGGCGGTCGCCGACAAGGAGGCGCGCGAGGGGCTGGCCCGCTTCGACGACGAGGACGTCACGTTCCTGCGCTCGCTCGCGCTCTTGGCGGCGCCCGCCATCGCGTCCTCGCGTCTGCTCGAGGAGGCCGAGCGCCGCCGGCTGCTGCTGGAGGAGGAAAACCGGGCACTGCGGCTCGGCGCCGGCGAGGAGGCCGGTCTCGTCGGCCAGGCCCCCTCGTTCCGCAGAGTGGTCGAGCTGGCGCGGCGCGTGGCCGCGACCGACGTGACCGTGCTCGTCCGTGGGGAGTCCGGCACCGGCAAGGAGCGGCTCGCGCGCCTGCTGCACGCGCTCTCCCCTCGCCACGCCGGGCCGTTCGTGCCGCTGAACTGCGCGGCGGTGCCAGAGACGCTGCTCGAGGCCGAGCTGTTCGGCATCGAGCGCGGGGTGGCGACCGGGGTTTCGGCGCGGCTCGGGAAGTTCGAGCTGGCGGGCGGCGGCACCCTCTTCCTCGACGAGATCGGCGACCTCACCCCGACGCTGCAAGCCAAGCTGCTGCGGGTGGTCCAGGAGCGCGAGGTCGAGCGGGTGGGCGGCCGGCAGCGCATCACGGTGGACGTCAGGCTCGTGACCGCGACCAACCGCGACCTCGAGGCGATGCTGACCGACGGCGAGTTCCGCGAGGATCTCTACTACCGGCTGCGGGTGGTCGAGCTCACGCTGCCACCGCTGCGCGAACGGCGGGAGGACATCCCGCTCCTCGCGCAACACTTCGTGCGTCTGCACGGGCGGCGCATGGGGCGGGAGGGGCTGTCGCTCGCCAGGCCCGCGCTCGAACTGCTGCTCCGCCACGATTTCCCCGGCAACGTGCGCGAGCTCGAGAACCTCCTCGAGGCCGCCGCCGCCCTGGCGTCGGGCGACCGGGTGGAGGTCGAGGATCTCCGCCTCGCGATGGGCGCGCGGCGAGCGGAAGCCGCGGCGCCCGCCGGGACGCTGGACGAGGCCGTGCGCGCGCACGTGCTGCGCGCCCTCGAGCGCAGCGACGGCAACCGGATGGCGGCGGCGCGGGCGCTGGGGATCGACCGCACCACGCTGTACCGGATGCTTGTGAGGTGGAATGCAACAAATGATGCAAAACGCACCAAACCGGCACGGGGCGCGCCGGCGCGGCGCTCTCGGCGCAGGACGAGGCCGTGACGACCGCGTATTGTTGCGTTTTGCATCGTCAGGGGCGGGTCCAAGGCCCCGTGTTTTCCACTTATGATACTGATTGTGGATCACTTATATTAGTTGGCCCGCGGCTTGCAAAGCCTCGCGGGCATGGTGCCGTTCCCCTCCGCCAGCGTGCTCGCGAACCGGTTCCTGGAGCCGCTCAGCCGCCCCTGGGCGGTGGTGGGAGGCGGGTTGCTCGGCGGTGGGACGCTTGCCTCCGGCGCACTCGGCGACGGCGCGCGCCTGGCGTGGCGCCTCCTCTGCCTTCTCCTGGCGCTCTGATGCGCCCGCGTGGAGACGACGCTCATGGCTGAGCCCGTGCGGCTGCGCCTCGTCCTTCCGCAGGTCGCCCGCGCCGAGTTGATCGCGGGCGATGCGGTCGAGGACCTCGGGCAACGCGTCGGCTTCCCCCGTGATACCCTGGCGGAGGTCAAGTTGGCGGTGGTGGAAGCGTGCCTGAACGCTCTCGAGTACGGTGCCGGTGACGTCGTGGTGGAGCTCGCGGCCCATCCGGACAGCGCCTATCCCTGGATCGAGGCCGCCGTGGTGGATCACGGACCCGGCTTCGACCCCGGCGAGCAGCCTCGCCCGGTGCTGGAGACCAAGCTGCACGCGCGGCGCAAGCGCGGCTGGGGGCTCGAGCTGATCCGGCGCCTGATGGACGAGGTGGAGATCACGTCCCGCCCAGGCTTGACCAGGATCCACATGATCCGGCGGACGGGAGGAGCGTGACGGTGGAAACGTTCGAGCTTTCGATCGCACAGCGGCAGGGCGAACTGGCCGTGCTCGAGGTGGCCGGCTACATCAACAACGAGGGGGGCGAGGCGATCGCCCGCGAGGCCGGCACGCTCCTCGACGCGGGCTGCCGCACGCTCCTCCTCGACTTGCATGCGACCCGGATCATCAACTCGATCGGCATCTCGCTGCTGCTCGAGGTGCTCGAGCGCACGATCGAGGTCAAAGGCACGCTGGCGTTCTGCTGCCTCACCCCCAGCATCGCCAAGACGTTCCAGATCATGGGGCTGGCCCAGTACACGCGGATCTTCCCCGACCGCGCCTCGGCGCTCGCGGAGCTCGCCCAGGTCCGATGAGCGACGTCCTGCGCGTGCTCGAACTGGCGTTCGGCGCGGCGAGGGAGGGTGGCGCCCCCCTGCCGCATGCCGTGCTCGAAGGCCTGCTCCGGGAGACGGGCGCGGCCGGCGGCGCGATCGGGCGCGGGAACGAGGTGCTGGCGCGGACCGGGGCGGCGCCGACCGATCGGCGCCGTGCGGTCCTGCCCGCCGGGCGCGACGCCTTCTGGCTCGAACTCGACGGCGCCGCCGAGCCGGCCGAGCCGGTGCGCGTCGCGGCGGGCGTCGTGCTGGGCAATTGGGTGTTGCGTGAAGAGCTCAAGCAGGCGCGTTTCGCGGAGCGCCGCCGACTGTGGGAGATCGAATCGTTGCGGGCCATCGCGGAGGCCCTGGGCGGCACCTTGCAGCCGGCGCGCATCGCCGAGGAGCTCCTGATGCATGCCGCGGCGCTCCTCGACGCGCGTCGCGGCGAGGTGTGGCTGACCGCCGCCTTCGCCGCGGGCCCGGCCGTGCGGCTGGCGGGCGCCGGGACGACCGCGGCGTGTGCCGCCGGCGAGTGCGTCATGGCCGCCCGCGTCGGCGGCGCCGTGCTGAGCGCGGATGAGGCGGCGGCGCTGCCCGACCACGGCCTGCTCGAACCTCGGAGGCTCGCGGTCCCGGTGGTGGGCCGGCGCGGGCGCCTCGGCGTGCTGGCGCTCGCCGAGCGCGAGGTCCGCGGCGGCACGGCGCCGTTCGCGCCCACCGACGCCGAGACGCTGGCGCTCTACGCCTCCCAGGCGGCGGTGGCGCTGGAGAACGCGACGCTCCACCGCGAGGCCCTCGAGCAGGAGCGCACGGAGCGCGAACTCGAGCTCGCCGCCGCGATCCAGCGTCAGCTCCTGCCGGCCGCGATCCCCACACCGGCCGGCTTCGACATCGCCGCCAAGAGCGAGCCGTCGCGCCGGGTGGGGGGCGACGTGTACGATGTGATCGCGACCCCGAAGGGGCTCTTCCTCATGCTTGGCGACGTGGCGGGGAAAGGCATCCCGGCGGCGCTGATGGCGGCGTCGCTGCAGGCCGCCGTCCGCCTGCTCGTGCAGGAGTCGCCGCCTCTCGACGAACTGACGCGGCGGCTCCATCAGCACGTTCTGGCGTCCACGCCGGACAGCAAGTTCGCGACGGTGTTCCTCGCCTACCTCGCCGCCGACGGCGGGCTCGAGTGGGTCTCCGCCGGCCACAACCCGGTGCTGCTGGTCGGTCCGTCGGGCGAGTGCGAGCGCCTCATGGCGGTCGGCCCGCCGCTTGGCCTGCTCGAGGATGCGCGCTATCCGTCGAGCCGGGCCGTCATGGCCCCGGGCTCGGTGTTGCTCGCGTACACGGACGGCCTCTCGGAGGCCCCGGCGCCGGGCGAGGACGGCGCCGACTTCGGCATCGAGGGGATCGAAGCGCGCGCGGTCGCCCGCCGCGGCGAGGCCATGGAGCGGCTCGTCGCCGAGCTGTTCGCGGCGGTGACGGCGCACACTGGCGGCGCGCCGCCCCACGACGACCGCACGGTGCTCGCCGCCCGGCGCCTCGCCGGGTGACGGGCATCACCGACAAGCCGCGTGACGGGACGTAAGTTCAACTTGACCGTCTTCTCCTTCCTCCGGCGCCCCAACCCAGGGGCGCCAATTTCTTCCATGGCGCCGGCGGGCGCCACCGGCGTCGGGCCTCTCGCTGCGTTGCGCTCGCCCCGCTCGCATCCTCACATAGCCTCCGGCTATGCTCCGGTGCGGCGGGGTTCGCGCGCCTTGCGATAGGCCCAACGGCGGCGGCGCGGCTACACGCCCCGAGTGGCGAGGCCCTGCCTTCGGTGAAGCGTTCGTCTTCGAGGGGGGCGCTCGAGGCCGCGCGGCCTGCGGCCGGCGCGGCCGGGTCGGGCCACGGACCACTGACCACGGACAACGACTCTCTGCGGCCTGTCCCCGGTTCCTCCCTGCCAGCTTGTGACGTGTCGCAACAAAGTTGACGAGTTGACCGGCGTTCAATAGAGTGACTCATAACAACCCGCGACGACGGCGGACCAAGGGAAGGAGAGTGGCATGAGAATGGCGAGAAGGACAGGGCTTCTGGCGCTCGCGGCGTGTCTGCTGCTGGTGCCGGCCGCAAGCCACGGGGCGGGTTTCGCGCTCTTCGAGCACGGCGCCCGCGCGGTGGCGCTCGGCGGCGCGTTCGGGGCGACGGCGGACGATCCCACCGCGATCTACTTCAACCCCGCGGGCATCGCGTTCCTGCAGGGCACTCAGGTTGCGATGGGTGTCTACTTCATCACCGAGTCGAGCAAAATGAACGGCGCCAACCCGTACCCCGGCCAGGGGTACTCGGTGGGGATGAAGAGCCAGATCTTCTACCCGCCACACGTCTACCTCACGGGCGAACTAACGCCCAACCTGCACTGGGGCTTCGGCGCCTACGCGCCGTTCGGCCTCGGCACCTGGTGGCCGGACGACTACGCCGGCAAGTACATCAGCAAGCGGATCGGCATCCAAGTGTTCAACATCAACCCGACGCTGTCGTACAAGCTCACCGACAACCTGGCGGTCGCGGCGGGCGTCGACTACTTTTACTCCGAGCTCGACCTGACGCGCTCAATCGGCGTGATCAACCCGTACACCCAGCAGGCCGCCGAGGTCGGGCAGGTGCACCTGTACACCGACTACAAGGGCGGCTGGGGCTGGAACGTCGGCCTGCTCGGCAAGCTCGACGGCGGCTTCTCGATCGGCGCGACCTATCGCTCCAACGTGAAGGTGAACTACACCGGCAAGGCGTCCTTCACCCAGTTCCCGACCGGCTACGCGGACTTCGATGCGATCGTGGCCTCCCAGGTGCCGTTCGGCAGCAAGGTGGGCGCCAAGACCTCGATCAAGTTCCCCGATGAGGTGCGCCTCGCCCTCGCCTGGCACGGCCAGAAGTGGGGGATCGAGGGCGACGTCATCCGCATGGGGTGGTCCAGCTTCAAGAGCCTTGCGATCGACATGCCCAGCCAACCGGCGCTGTCCGAGGTCCGTCCCGAGGACTACAAGGACAGCAACAGCTATCGCCTCGGCGTCGAGTACAAGGCGTCGCCGTCGCTGGCGTGGCAGATCGGCGCGCTGTACGACAAGAGCCCGGTGCCCACCATCTCGGTGTCGCCGCTGCTCCCGGACGCCGACCGCAAGGGCGCCACCATCGGCGCCTCGATCGGTCTCACCCCCAAGACGCGCCTCGACGTCAGCTACATGTACCTGAAGTTCAGCGACCGCGGCACTCAGGGGATGAACTACGACAACTACGAGGGCACCTACAAGACCACGGCCAACCTGTTCGGGTTCACCGTGGTGCACAGGTTCTAGGGAGGCGACGATGAGACACGCACGCAAGGCTCTGCTCCTGGGTCTCGCGGCCGCCCTCGTGGCGGGCGCCGTGACCGCCCAGGTGAATTACACGAAGTATGTGGCGCTCGGTGACTCGCTGACGGCGGGCTACTCCGCGGGGGCACTCACCAAGTTTTACCAGGATTACTCGTTCCCGGAGATCCTCGCCAAGCAGTTCGGCATCACCTCGTTCCAGCAGCCGACCATCTCCGACCCCGGCATCGGCAGCTACGGGACCGTGCTCCGGCTCACGGCGCTCACGCTGGGGCCGACCGGCGTGGTGCCCGTGATCGGCCCGACGCCGGGCGCGTCCGGTCAACCGATCAACGCGATGCTGGCGACGCCGTACAACAACCTCGGCATCCCGGGGGCGCTCGCCGGCGATCTGGCGACCAAGACCGGCGACATCACCAAGTTGCTCACGGGGCACATCGACCCTAACACCCTCATGTTCGACATCGTCCTGCGCGACGGTCAGCACACGGCGCTCGAGCAGGCGATCAGCCTGTCGCCCACGTTCGTCACGGTTTGGATCGGCAACAACGACGTCCTCGGCGCCGCCTTGGCGGGTGTCGCCCTCGAGGGGGTCACCCTCACGCCGAAGGCGGTGTTCCAGCAGGAATACACCACGCTCATCGGCGGGTTGCGGCAGTACCTTCCCAGCGCCGGCATCGTGGTCGCGACGGTGCCGGATGTCACGGCGATCCCGTTCGTGACCACGATCAAGCCGTACCTTGTCAATCCGGCCACAGGCGCCCATATCCCGCTCCTCGGCGAGGCCGGCCCGCTCACCGAGAGCGACTACGTGACGCTCGGCGCCTCGGCTCTCCTCGCCCAGGGGATCGGGATCCCGGCGGCAGCGGGCGGCACCGGGCTGCCGCTCCCCGAGGGGTCCGTCGACGCCACCGGCCTGCACACCGGCGTGATCCTTCGCGCCGGCGAGATCGCTGCGATCGAGGCCCGCACCGGGGACATCAACACGATCATCAAAGCCACGGCCGCGCAGTTCAACGCCAAGGTCGTGGACGTCAACGCAATCTTCGCCAACATCGTGACGCACGGAGTCATGGTCGGAGGCATCGAGCTCGGCCCCGCCTTCCTCACGGGCGGAATCTTCGGCTACGACGGCGTCCACCCGCAGAGGCTGGGGTACGCGGTCCTGGCCAACGAGATGATCAAGGTGCTCAACGTGGCGTATGGGACGAACGTGCCGCAGGTCGACCTGCGCCCGTTCCTCACCGGAGAAGGCTCTCTCACCACCGTCTCGGCCAAGAGCATGCAGTTCAGCCAGGAGGCTGCGATCGCCACCATCAAGCTGTTCGCACCGAACGCACTGATGGACAAGCTTGAGGTCGGAACCCACGTTGTTCGCCGCCACATCGCGGAGCGGCCGGACCGCAGCCCGGCTGGCCAGCTGAACCCGTAACCTCGAGGCTCATCGCACCATTTCGGGGCCACCGTCGGGTGGCCCCTTTCCTTGTGTGCGCGGCCGTTCTCGCGCGTGCGGCGATGGTACGATTGCGGCAGCGTTCGGTCAGGGTGGAGAAAGGGGGCGGGAGTGGACTATCCGATCTGGAACCTCGCGATGGGCGGGGGCGTGCTGATCGGGATCGTGGCGATCACCCACGTCCTCGTTTCTCACTTCGCGGTCGGCGGCGGGTTCGCGATCGCGGTCATCGAGACGCTCGCCGTCAGGCGGCGCAACCCGGCGTTACGCGCCCTGGCGAAGCGCAGCTCGCTCATGCTGATCCTGGTCTCGACGGTGTTCGGCGCGATTTCCGGCGTCGGCATCTGGGTGACGATCGGCCTCGTCCAGCCCGCGGCCACCTCCGCCCTGATCCACAACTACGTCTGGGGGTGGGCGGCGGAGTGGGGGTTCTTCATCCTCGAGGTGGTGACCGCGCTGCTCTACTACGTCACCTGGGACAAGGTGCGGCCGCGCACGCACCTCGTGATCATCTGGCTGTACGCCTTTGCCGCCTACATGTCGCTGGTGATCATCCAGGGGATCCTCTCGTTCATGCTCACTCCAGGACGCTGGCTCGAGACGCACTCGTTTTGGGACGGGATCTTCAACCCCAGCTACCTCCCCGGCCTCGTGCTGCGGACCGGGATCTGCCTGTTCCTCGCCGGCGCCTACCTGACGCTCGCGGCGCTGCGCGAGCCCGACCGCCAAGCGCGGGTGCCGATGATCCGGTTGCTCGCGGGGTTCCAAATCGCCGGGATCCTCCTCGCCTACGGCGGCTACCGGTGGTGGGAGCACGTCCTGCCCGGCTCGGTGCGGGCGATCTTCCTCGGCGCCAACCCGCTCCTCCCCGCGCTCGCTTCGACCCGACACCTCGTGTTGTGGGCGCTGGCGGCCTACCTGCTCGTCGCGCTCTTCGCGGCGGCGTCGCCCCGGCTCCACCTGTGGCCGACGGCGGTGGTGGCGATGCTCGCCGGGTTCGCGTTCTTCGGCGGCTACGAACGGCTCCGCGAGGGTGCCCGGAAGCCGTTCGTGATCCGCGACTTCATGTTCTCCAACGGGATCCTGATCAGCGAAATCCAAGATCTCGACCAGCGCGGTGTGCTCGCCAAGGCGGTCTGGGCCGCGCGCGGCAGCGACGCGAGCCAGGAAGCGAAGGGGCGCGCGGTGTTCCGCGCCGAGTGCGCCTCCTGCCACACGATCGACGGCTACCTCTCGATCCGCAAGCTCGTGGCCCCGGTCGATCCCGACATGCTCAACGGGATCCTGGCCACGATGCGCGAGGAGGGGAACGAGTACGCCACGGGGACGTACACGCACCAGGGGCACGTCGCGACCGACAAGCTCGATTACCCGCTGATGCCGCCCCTGGTGGGGACCGCCGCGGAGCAGGAGGCCCTGGCCGCCTACCTGCTGACGCTGAAGCCGTCGCACGTCGCGGAGGCGAGCCATGCCAACTAGCCTGATCCCCGCCCTCGACCCGGCGCCGCTGCCGGGGCCGCCGTGGCTGTTCCAGGTGCTGTGGGTGCTGACGTTCTTCATCCACATCGTATTCGTCAACACGGTGCTGGGGGGCACGCTGCTGGCCGCGCTTGCGGGGTTCGCGCGCGGCGGGCGGCGCGAGACGCGGACGCTGTTCGTCGAGGTCAACTCGTGGGCGATCTCGCTCGCGATCACGTTCGGGATCGCGCCGTTGCTGTTCATCCAGGTGGTGCTCGGGCGGTTCTTCTACACCGCGACGATCCTGGTGGCGTGGGCGTGGCTGGGCATGCTCGTCCTGCTCACGGTTGGCTACTACCTGAACTACATCGCCAAGTTCCGCCTGCGCGCCGGCAAGGGCGCGGGTGCCGTGCTGGTGGTCGAGGCCGCGTGCTTCATGGCGATCGCCGGCATCCAGGTGACCGTCAACCTGCTGCACCTCCAGCCCGGCCGGTGGGGCGCGGTCGCCGACAACGTCTGGGCCGCGCTCGCGGACCGCACGTTCGCGCCGCGCTACCTGCACTTCCTGCTCGCCGCGGTGGCGATGGCGGGTGCGCTCGCCGCCTGGGTCGCGGTGCGCCGGGCCGCGAAGGGCGGCGACGCCGCCGCGTGCCGTGGGATGGCCCGGTTCGGCATCCGGGCGGCGCTCGTGGCGACGCTGCTCCAGCTCATGGACGGCTTCTGGCTGCTGCTCGCGCTGCCCGAGGAGGTGCTCCGGTCGTTCATGCGCGGCGGCGCGGCCACGATGGCGCCGCTCGGTCTCGGCATCATGGCCGGGGTGCTCCTGCTCGTCGTCCTGGCCGGCATCTCCGACCCTCTGGCGCAGCCGGCCAGGGTGCGGCACGTGGCGGAGTTGGTGGTCGGGGCGATGATGTTCATGATCGTCACGCGGCACCAGCTCCGGGACTTCTACCTGGCCTCCTCACGGGCCGGGGAGCAGGTAGTGGTCGCGCCTCAGATTGGGCCGCTCGCGCTGTTCCTCGGGGTGTTCGTGCTGTGCATCGGGCTGATGGTCTGGGCGCTCGTGCGCTCCGCCAAGGACCGCCCCGCGCCGGGCGAACGCGCCGCGTGAGAGGCCGGGCACCGGGGTCCGGGCACCGGGCACCGGGGAAGCAAAGACGTGGGTTGTGGATCGTCTTCCTCGGCTCTTCGCCTACCGGCGCACGACCTGGCGCGCGGCGACGAGCGCCGCCTCGACATCGGCGGTGGTGACCTCGTAGTGTGTCACCATCCGCACCTCGGTCGCGCCGAAGGCGCCGCACGCCACACCGCGCTCGGCCAGGCCGGCCACGAACCGCTGCGACGGTGTGAGCGCCGGGTCGCCGGGGACCCTGTCCGCGTGCAGTTTGAACACCACGATGTTGGTGCGGACGCGCGCGGGGTCGAGCTCGACCGCCGCCAGCTCGGCGAGCCCCTCGGCGAGGTGTCTGGCGTGGGCGTGGTCCTCGGGGAGGCGGTCCACCATCTCGGTGAGCGCGACGATGCCGGCGGCCGCCACGACGCCGATCTGGCGCATCCCGCCGCCGAAGAGCTTGCGCACCCGCACCGCCTCCTCGATCAGCTCGCGCGAGCCGCACAGCATCGAGCCGACGGGCGCCGCGAGCCCCTTCGACAGGCAGAACATCACGGTGTCGCAGCTCTTGGCGAGTTCGGCCGCGGTGGTACCCAGGGCGGCGGCGGCGTTGAAGATGCGAGCGCCGTCGAGGTGCACCGCCAGGCCGTGGGCGTGTGCGACCTGGGCGAGCGCGCGGGTGCGCGCCGCGTCCATCGGCAGCCCGGACCAGAGGTTGTGAGTGTTTTCGAGCGCCAGCAAGCGCGTCGGGGTGCGGTAGGAAACGTTGGGCGCGATCGCAGCCTCGACCTGCGCCGGTTCGAGCAGGCCGCTGTCGGTCACGATCGGCCGCGGCAGCGCTCCCGACCACACCGCCATCGCGCCCATCTCGAAGTTGGCGATGTGGCCGCGGGCCTCGATGATGACCTCGCTGCCGGGTTTCGTGTGGAGGTGGACGGCGACCTGGTTGCCCATCGTACCCGTCGGCACGAACAGGGCGGCCGGGAAGGCGAGGGTGGCGGCGGCCAGCTCTTCGAGTCGGCGCGCCGTCGGGTCCTCGCGGTAGACGTCGTCGCCGACCTCGGCGGCGGCCATGGCACGGCGCATCGATGGGGTGGGGCGGGTCACGGTGTCGGAGCGGAGGTCGATCATGGCGGGTATGATAGCGGCTCGGAGAGTCGAGCATGCATGATGCCTTCAAGGTGGTGGTGCAGGAGCGTGGCATCGAGGAGCTTCGCCTCGAAGCGAACGGGCTCAGGGTCCTGCTGGTGCCGGACGCGAGCGTGCCGGTTGTGGCGGCGTGCGTCGTCTACCACGTCGGGTCCCGCAACGAGGCGGTGGGCCACACCGGGTCCACGCACCTGCTCGAGCACCTGATGTTCAAGGGGTCGAAAAAGTTCGACCCCGCCCAGGGGCGTCCGATCGCACGCGTCCTCGAGCGCGTCGGCGCCTCCTTCAACGCCACGACGTGGTTCGACCGCACCAACTACTACGAGACGCTGCCGCCGGAGCACCTCGAACTGGCGTTGGAGCTCGAGGCCGACCGCATGCGCGGCGCGCTCCTGCGCGAGGCGGACCTGGCCTCGGAGATGACCGTGGTCCGCAACGAGTTCGAGCGCGGCGAGAACGACCCCTTCGACGTGCTGCTCAAGGAGTCGTTCGCGGTCGCGTTCCGCGAGCACCCGTACCACCACCCGACGATCGGGTGGAAGAGCGATATCGAGGCCACCTCGATCGAGCGCCTGCGGGCGTTCTACGACACCTTCTACTACCCGGACAACGCGTCGCTGGTGCTGGTGGGCTCGTTCGGCCGCGCCGAGGCGCTGGCGCTCGTCGCCCGGAACTTCGGGCCGCTGCCGCGCGCGAGCCGGCCGGCGCCGCCCGTGGTGACGCGCGAGCCGCGCCAGGAGGGGGAGCGTCGCTTCGTCGTGCGCCGGTCCGGCGAGGTGGGGTGGGTCGTGGTGTCGTGGCGCGTGCCGGAGGCCGCGCACGCCGACACCCACGCGCTCGCGGTGCTGGCCGATGCCCTCGGCGGCGGGGTGACGGCGCGGCTGCACCAGAGGCTGGTGGAGACCGGCCTGTGTCTCGACGCGCAGGCGCTCGCGTGGCAGTTGCGCGACCCTGGCCTGTTCCAGGTGTTCGCGACCCTCAACCCCCCCACCGGACACGCGAAGGTCGAGAGGATCATCCGCGCGGAGCTCGCGAAGGTGGTGGCGAAGGGGCTGCGGAAGACCGAGGTCGAGCGCGCCAGAGCGCAGGTGGAGGCGCAGACGGCGTTCCACCGTGACTCTCCGGCGCAGGTGGCGGCCGGGCTGACGGAAGCGATCTCGGCGGCGGACTGGCGCTTCTACCTCGACTATCCCGGACGGATCCAGGCGGTCACGCGCGACGACGTGCAGCGGGTGGCGGCGGAGACGTTCGTGGAGGACAGCGTGTCGGTGGGGTACTTCATCCCGAAGAACGGCGGCGCCGCGGCGACCCAGGCGCGGCCGGCCCCGCCTGCGCTCGCGCCCCGCCCGTGCCACTGGCGGAGCGAGATCTCGGCCCGGGTCGTCCAGGCCGAGCTGCCGGGCGGCGGCCGGCTGCTCCTGCTGCCGCGCCGGACAAACACCACGGTCCACCTGCACGGCTCGCTTCTCGCCGGCCACGGGCTGGTCGAACCCGAAGCGTGGACCGCCGCGTCGCTCGTCCCGGACATGCTCGAGCGCGGGACCGCCAGGCACAGCCGGCTCGACTTGGCGCGCATCATCGAGGACCGCGGCATCGACCTCGACGTGTCGGGGGACGGCTTCAACCCGCTCGAGGTGTTCTGTGCCGCGCGGTGCCTATCCCACCACCTCCCGCTCGTCCTCAACCTGTTGGCCGAGATGCTGCAGCGGCCGTCGTTCCCGGCCGAGGAGCTCGACAAACTGCGGACCCTGCGCCTCGGGGAGCTGGCGCAGGCGCAGGAGGACACGTTCCACCGCGCGTTCGAGGCGTTCACCCGCCTCACCTACCCGCCGGGGCACCCGTACCACCGGCGCCCGCTCGCCGAGCGGCGCTCGGGGCTGGAGCGGGCGACCCGCGACGACCTGGCCGCGGTGCACCGTCGGCTGTACGGCCCCGCGTCGCTGGTGCTCGCGCTGGTCGGCGACTTCGAGCCCCGGCAGGTGATGAAGCGCCTCGAGGGCCTGCTGCAACAGGGTGAGGCGGGCTGCGCCGAGATCCCCGCCGTGCCGCGGCGGGCCCCGGAGGATGTTGCGCCGGACGAGGCCAGGGAAACGATCCCGGACAAGCCGAACCTCGACGTGCTCCTCGGGCATCCGGGCGGCCTCCGGCGCGGCGACGACGACTTCTTCGCCGCCGCGCTCGGCAACGCCGTGCTCGGCCAGTCCACGCTCTCGTCGCGCCTCGGAATGCGGCTGCGCGACCGCGAGGGGCTGACCTACGGGGTGATCTCGCGCTTCTTCGGCGCCGCGCTGCTCGACGGCCCGTGGGCGGCGACGTTCTCGGTGGCCCCCGACAACCTGGCACAGGCGGTGGCGGCGGCGCGCGAGGAAATCGCGCGCTTCGTGACAGAAGGGCCGAGCGAGGAGGAGCTCGCCGACGAGCGGGCGGCAATGGCCGGGTCGTACCGCGTCGGCCTCGCCACTCCCGGAGGCCAGGCGCGGGAGCTGGCGCGCCTGACGCGCCATGCGCTGCCGGTCGAGGAGATGGATCGGATCCCGGAGAGAATCCTCGCGACGGGCCGCGCCGAGGTCGCGGCGGCGGTCCGCCGCCACATCGTCCCCGAGCGTCTTTGCCTGGCGGTCGCCGGCGGCCTCGTTGCAAACCCCACCGCCCCCGGCTAGCATCGTCGCACCATGCTGCGCGAGCTGGAGGTCCGCGACCTCGGGATCATCGAGAAGGTCAGGCTGCAGTTCCCCGCGGGCTTCATCGTCCTCACCGGCGAGACCGGCGCCGGGAAGTCGCTGCTGGTGCAGTCGCTGCAGCTCCTGGCCGGCGAGCGCGCCGACGCCGAGGCGGTGCGCTCCGGCAGCGACCGGCTGCTGGTGGAGGGGTGTTTCGTCACGCCGCCGGACGCGGGGGCGCGGGAGCTGTTGGCCGAGCTCGGCGTCGACCGCGGCGAGGAGCTGGTGCTGCGGCGCGAGGTT
>Ga0075520_1000627_pt1 | contig 16000 bp, 15 predicted proteins | sample NGEPerB_FD_75100 | JGI IMG/M metagenome (GOLD analysis project Ga0075520, IMG submission 75100) | Arctic peat soil microbial communities from the Barrow Environmental Observatory site, Barrow, Alaska, USA - NGEE PermafrostAB12-B | ecosystem: Environmental > Terrestrial > Soil > Wetlands > Peat ... | reverse complement strand
CGCTCATTCGGATCCCAGGTGCCGTTGCGATAGTCGTAATCGGTAACGATTGCCGGATCTCCGAGAGCGCTTTCAACGCGCACCTCGGAGACAACCGGCATGGCAACGTTGATGCGGGTGGTCCAGGGACTGTTTTCGTCTCGTGCGCGCGCGGCCCCAAGGGCAGCGGGCTCGTAGCTGATGCGGGTGACTTTTCCTAGACCGTTGTCGATCGTTTTCAGAAGCCCCGCGCGTCCATTGGGGAACAATTCCAAATAGCGCCAGGCCTGGTCAGCCGAGCCGGAGACATCGATCCAAACAATGTCCGTGGTGCCCGAACCATTCATGTCGGCAAATTCGACTTGGGTTGTCGATAGCTTGGTGGGCGTGCCAGTGATGCTGTTCTGAGCGCCAAACGTGCCTGCCGCGATTGCCAGAGCGAAATCAACCTGGTTGACGCCGACGTGGTCCAAATCCACCCAGCCGTCTCCATTGAGGTCCATCAGCTGCCAGGGGCTGCTCGCGTCATAGTTCGGCACGCCTGTGGCCTCGCGACTGGCTTCAAACACGCCTCTTCCTCGCCCCAAGTAATAGATTAAGCTCCCGGAGCGCAGGTAGCAGAGGTCTTGGACGCGGTCACCGTTGATGTCGCAGATTTGGGTGTGGCCGTCACTGAATTTCTCTGAGCAGCGTCTCCGCTCTCACATCAAGGCCCTAGGCCAGCACCAGCGCGGCGTTGTAAAGAGTGCAGACTTTCTAAAGGTGCGCTGCGTTGAGCTTGAAAACGCAAGTCTTTCAATCGTGACGATAGGAGTCGAACGATGGCAATAGATCCCGAACTGCAAACGAGAATCGTGAGCGCCCTTAGAGCGGCGTGCAATGATGATCCCAATCCCGACATCAATCTTGAGGATGTTCCTCCAAACCGAATTGCCGGCCACGTACTGTCGCCAATCTTTGGACCAATTTCTCCGTCAGAACGCCAGGATATGATTTGGCGCGAATTAGACAAGGCGCTAACGATGTACGAGCGCACGCTCATCTCATTCATAGTTACGGACACACCCGACGAATATCGAATCCTGACGGGTTCGGACTGACAGCGCCGAAACCTGTGCCACGCGTGCCGTCAAAACCAAAAAAAGCAAAAAAGACTGACAGGGACGGAGCCTCGGGGTTGTTGTTTCCCAAGGAGAAGTCGTGAATTTCGCCCCCCGCAAGAATCCGGCGCATGTGCTATTCTAAGGGGACGGCCGATATGAACACCCACCTTCCGATCACCGAAGCCGCGCTGGCGCAATTCTGCGCGCAGCACCACATTCAGCGCCTCTCGTTGTTCGGGTCGGTGCAAAAAGGGGTGGACCGACCCGGAAGCGATGTAGATCTGCTCGTCGAGTTCGAGCCGGGGCAGGCACCCGGACTCTTGGGGCTTGCGGCAATGGAGATCGAACTTTCGGCGCTGCTCGGCGGGCGCCGCGTCGACCTACGCACACCTCAGGATCTCTCCCGCTACTTCCGCGACGAAGTGGTCCGCTCGGCAGAGGTTCAATTTGCGCGATGAAGACCGCATCCGCATCGAGCACATGATCGACGCGGCAGAATCGATTGGTCAATTCGTAACCGGACGGCAACGCAGCGATCTAGACGTTGACCGCATGCTTCTTTTCGCGGTCGTGCGCGCAATTGAAGTAATGGGCGAAGCCGCCGCCAAGACATCCCAAGAGATATGGCTTGCTGCACCACAAATTCCGTGGCGATCAATTATCGTCATGCGCAACCGCCTTATCCACGGATATTTTGACATCAATACGGACATTGTCTGGAAGACGGCAACTATGGAGATCCCTCCTCTGCTGCCATTACTTCGGGCATTGATTGAAAAGCGCGAATAGCCCACGGCTGGGGGCATGGCTAATAAACAAAGAACTGGCTCTACTGAAGCTCGCATCCGGTGTCCAATCGGGGTATCCTGCTTTGGCACGTGAACGCAGACCCCTCAATCAATCGCATCATCGAGGCGCTCGAAGGGCGTTGGGGCCTGGATGCGTTGTGGATCTTTGGATCGCGAGCGTCGGGGACCGCGAGGTCTGATTCTGATGTCGATGTTGCAGCGCTCTTCCGCACGCGGCCAACCCCTGTTGAGCTTTTCGCTTTTCGGGGTGAGCTGGAACAAATTGCCGGCATGCCCGTGGACATCATAGATCTTGAGGGAGCGTCGCCCATTTTGGCCATGCAAGTACTGCGCTTGGGAAAATTGCTCGTGGACGCTTGCCCCTCGCGACGAATAAACTTTGTAGCCCACTTGCCGGGTCGTTACGAGGATTTGAAGCGGATTCGGGAGCCCATCGAACGTGCGTTGCTTAAGCGAGTGACCCATGGTTGAGCGTGACGTCGTTCTTGCCAAAGTCGCGGTGATTGATCGTTGCTTGACGAGAATCGCTGAGGTGCGTGCGGATCGCGCTGCCCGTTCAACTGTTGACGCAGAAGACATTGTCGTGCTCAATTTGACGCGGGCAACGCAAGCCGCCATTGATTTGGCCTCTCACGTGGTTGCCACGGAAGGGTACGGACTTCCAGATACCGTGGCAGGGGCCTTCGCTCTGCTGGAGATGAAGGGCGTCATCAATTCCGGGCTCGCCAGTCGACTGCGAAAAATGGTGGGGTTCCGCAATATCGCTGTTCACGATTACCAGACGATTGACCCTCGAATTGTCGACGCTATCGCGGCGGGTCCAGTCGAGGATCTCCGCACGTTTGCGGCCGCGGTTGTGGGCCACTTTGGCATTGGATAACGGCCGCCGAAACCTGTGTCACGCGTGCCGTCAAAACCCCAAAAGAAAAAAGGAATGACGAGGACGAAGCTACGGGGTTGTTGTTTCCCAAGGAGACGTCGTGAATTCGGCCAACTGCACAAGAAATAGGAAGCCGATGGATACCTGCGACGTGTCCGCGTCGGAAAGACGGATAAGTACCTGCCAACCGCCAAACTAACGAAATTGAGCGACAACGCGGGCGCTGCGGGACAAGCGGGTGTTCAGGAGGATGACATGAGTGAGGCTGGCAACATGCTAAGGTCGTATTGAAAATGCCTGGCGCGACCCTACAGTTACAACTGGTTAGCATTTCGAGCAGGCAGTCATGTCGGCCTTAGCGCTCCTCGCGGCGCTTATCGCGCTGCTCGCTCTGAATGCATTTTTCGTTTTGGCAGAATTTGCCATTGTTAAGGTGCGTCCATCGCGTGTCGCGGAGCTCGTCGCTGAGGGGCGTCCACGCGCGGTTCTTTTGGCAAAAATACAGGGTAGCCTGGACGAATATCTCGCTGTCTGCCAAGTCGGCATTACCCTAGCGAGCGTGGCGCTCGGAATGGTTGGCAATAGCACTACAGACGTCCTGTTAAACCGCCACCACAGCGGGTTTTTGCGCCACGCCCTGGCCATGCTCGTATCGTATGTCGTAGTTTCAGGTTCGCATATCGTGCTCGGAGAGCAGGTGCCCAAGTCGATTGCCATCCGCATTGCCGATCGCATGGCCCTGGCCTGCGCGATGCCCTTGCAGTTAACTCACCAGCTATTTTTGCCTGCCTTAATGGTACTCACGCGACTCACTCAATGGACGCTGAGGCTCCTGGGCGTGCGTCGCGCGACAGAGGAGGAGCCGCATACGGAGGAAGAACTACGCATCATCCTAGAGCACTCCCAGGAGCGCGGCTTGATGTCGTTTCGCAGGCTTCTCTTCATGGAAAATGTATTCGACTTCGGTGAATTGACGGTTCGTGACGCGATGCGTAGCCGTTCAACCGTGAGGTGCTTGGAGGTTGATCGGAGTTGGACGGACAACCTTGAAGTCATCCGTTCATCACGATTTACCCGCTATCCACTGATCAAGTCCGATTGGGAGCATCCCCTTGGTTTTGTGCATCTTAAGGACTTGGTTATTCGTGCCTCGGGGTCATCACCGGACTTAGCCTCAATCGTGCGCCCCCTGTTGACGACGACGGTGACGACGCCCCTCGAAGTGCTCTTGACCGAAATGCAGCGCCGCCGCATCCACACCGCGATTGTCAATTCGGAGGAAGGTCGCTGGACGGGTTTCATAACTTTAGAGGACATCATCGAGGAGTTGATCGGCACTATTCGCGATGAATTCGAAGAGGAAGAACCAGTTCGTCTCGCGGATATGCTGACACTCGATCAAATTCTTCTGAACATCGAGGCGGGCTCACCCCTCGCCGCCGTTCGTCGCGCCATCTCGGGGATGCCGCGAGCGCTGTTGCCCATGGCCCCAGGGCAATTGCTGGATACGCTGCAGAATCGCGAACATCTCGTGGGGGCCTATCTCGGCTCGGGCATTGCCATGCCGCATGCCCGCCTGACCGGGCTCACCCGTCCCTTTGTGATGATACTGCGCTCGTTACGTGGGGTGCCTTGTGCCGGGACGAGTGAATTGGCCCACCTAATGTTCGTCCTACTGACACCTGCGGGACAGCCCCGTATTCACCTGCGTCTCCAATCGACCATCGCAGCCCTCCTACACGAGAGCGAATTCGTAAAAGATCGGCTGATGACCGCCGATACACCCGAAGAAATCTTAGAGGCAATTCGTGCCGGTGAGCAGGCGGCGTTGGACTGACTGTCGGTTCTTTGCCGCAATCTCCCTGCGAAAGGCAGCCACGTTACAAAACCAAGACCCAAATGTCGTACAGCGCGTGCGTCCAGACCGCGGGGGCAAAGCCACGCCAGGCGAAGATCGCCGTGAATACCAGGCCAGATACCCAGCGGAAAACAAACGCTTGCACTGTGAACGGCTCGCCAAAGTGACCCACATGGTGCCAGGCACTAAACGCCGCGGCCGAGAATACAGACCAGCCCAGCCAAAATATTAGCCTCGCAAAAGGCAAAGGCGTTGCGACGAAAGCCAACCAGACGAGCCGTCCCAGGATCGCAAACAGGCCCACGCGAAATGCTAACTCTTCATAAAAGCCGGCCCCCATTGATAACACAATGCCCGCAAAGGGACTGCTCTGTACCGTAGTGAGGGCTTCAGTGGGTAGATTGTCCAGCTTCAATCGGCCCACAACGCTGCTGGCCACGAGGCGCAAGGTGACCGCATAGATCATTGCCTCAATGGCAATGCCCCCAAAGCGCGCCAATCGTAAGGAATGCCCGCGCCCGATGACGACCAACGATGCCACCAGGGCCGTACCGATCGCCAAGGTGAGAGCTGCGTAAATGCGCAGATCGTTAGAGGCGAGCTCCGCCATTTGATGGGTTACCCAATCGGCCGCGTTGTGAACTGGCAAAAAGACTACGCACAGGTGGTAACCAAGGAATATCGGCAAGGTGAGACCGAGATCCGTCCAGGCGTTTTCGCTTTTGTAAGCGGGCGTAGCGGTTGTAATCGACTCTTTCACATTGCCGGCTGCAGTTGGTAGACGATCCACATCACAAGGCCCACCCATCCGAGCATGATGGCGACGAAGGGGCCGTCCCGAAGCATTTCTTGTGTTGGACTTTCCGTTTTGGGCCGCGCGCGCACGAGGTACAAGAACCGCCACATTCCCAGCACGACGAACACAGTGCTGGGCCAGAGCCAGTCTGTCCGAAAGAACGCCTTCGTGCGTGAGTCTAGGGTGTAAGCCAAGTAGGCTGCTGCGGTGGCAATGGCCGTCAGTGCCAGGGAAACATCTAGGCCCCGACGGTCATAGGATTCCAGTACCGCCCGCTGTTTGCCCGCTTTGCTGGCGGAAATCTCATGACGGCGTTTGCCAAATCCAAGAAACAGCGCGAGCAACGCCGTACAAGCGAGCAAATACCAAGACATCTCAATATCGGTCGCAAATGCGCCGCCGATCACGCGCATTACGAAGAAAGCGGCAATGCAAACGACATCGATGTAAGCTACATGCTTGAGCTTTAGCGAGTAGGTGACATTGAGTCCGTAGTAACTCACTGCAACAAGGCCAAACCTAAAGCTCAGAGCGAACGCCCCAGCCAGCGCGATTGCGACTAACCCGATGGCGAGCGCTTTGGCCCAGGCGAGGGGCACGCGACCCGCCGGGATTGGTCGGAAGCGCTTCACCGGATGTTCACGGTCCGCCGCAATATCCGCGATATCATTCATCGCGTAGACCGCTCCCGCCAGGAGGCAGAACCCGAAAAATGCTGTTGCGGCGCGCAATAGTAGCGGTGGGTAGAATATCTCTTTCGCAAATACGACCGGCGCCAGAACGAATACGTTCTTCACCCATTGATGCGGTCGCATCGTGACCAGGATCCCACCGAGCCGCCACCACCAGGGTCCGTCGCTGCGCGGCGGCACTGAACTTGGCACCCACAGATTCGAGGATGGCGGAAAGCCAATGCTCGGTGGCGTCCGGTCATCGTCAGTCAATGGCACCGTGGAGCTATCGCTCTTGGAAGACATCGAATCGCCATACGTTAGCGGAAACTCAAGCCATTGCACGAAACGGCCTCATGGCCGAGTCGTGCAATGGGCAATGCCTGGCCCGATGATGCCACATCGGCACGTGGACACGCGCAACGATTCGCGATTAAAACGGGCTCGGCCATCCCTCAGGTCCAAGCTCACTATGCCGCCAGATACCGACGCCGAAAAGTATGCCGAGCTCGTGCGTGAAATTCGTGGCCACGACCATCGGTACTATGTGCTCGACGACCCGACGATCAGTGACTTTGAGTATGACAAGCTGTACCGGGCGCTAGTTGAGATGGAGGCAGCGCATTCAGAATTTGCAGCTGATGATTCTCCGACACGGCGGGTGGGCGCCAAGCCGCGAACGGATTTGGTATCCATGACCCACGTTGTTCCGATGACATCCCTCGACAATACCTACAGCGAGGCTGAACTGCGAGACTTCGTACGCCGTGTCACGGACAATCTCGCGACCTCGGAAGAACTCAGGTTTTGCGTCGAACCAAAACTAGATGGGGCTAGTGTCGAGCTCGTGTACCGCGGCGGCCGCTTCATTCAGGGCTCCTCGCGAGGGGATGGTATTAGTGGGGAAGAGATCACAGAGAACCTGCGAACGCTGCGCGGCTTACCGCTAGTCATTGACTATAAAGAGCCCTTAACGCTGCGCGCGGAAGTGGTCATCTATCGCCGTGATCTACAGCGAGTCAACGAACGACGTCTGCGCGAGGGAGAGCAGCCATTTTCCAACCCACGCAATGCGGCCAGCGGCAGCCTTCGACTCCTTGATCCGCGGGAGGTTGCAGCGCGATACTTGCGCTTGTTTATTTGGCAATGCCTTGAGGGAGACAAATTGGCCCCCTCACATGCGCAGGTGTTAGACCAATTAGCCCAACTGGGGTTACCGATGCATCGGAAGCAAAAGGTCTGCCGCGGCGTCGATGAGATAATGGTATTCTTGACTGAACTAGACAAATCTAGGGTAGAGTTACCCTTCGACATTGACGGCGCCGTCATCAAAGTTGATTCTTTCGCCCAGCAAGTTTCCCTGGGAAAGACGGCGAAATTTCCGCGCTGGGCGATTGCGTACAAGTTTGCCGCACAGCGTGCACAAACCAAGCTTCTAGACATTGTAGTTCAGGTGGGGCGCACCGGGACTTTGACTCCCGTCGCTGTACTGACACCCGTGCAGCTTGCCGGAACAATTGTCTCGCGGGCATCCTTGCACAATCAACAAAATATAGAACTGCTCGACGTACGCATCGGCGATACAGTGAGCATTGAAAAGGCGGGGGAGATTATACCGCAAGTGATTGCCGTGGACCTAACGGCACGCGCCGCCGAAGCGCTCCCCTACCAAATGCCAGAATATTGCCCGAGCTGTGGGACATCAGTAGTGCGGCGCGGTGAAGAAGCTGCCCTTCGCTGCCCGAATCTGCGCTGCCCCGGTGTCATAAAGCAATCCATCCTGCATTTCTCGCGACGGTTTGCGATGGATATCGACCACCTAGGCGAGTCCATCGTCGATCAATTAGTCGAGCGCGGACTGGTGACTGACGTTGCCGATCTCTATGATTTGACGGTTGATACGGTCATGACTCTGGAGCGAATGGGCAAGAAAAGTGCGGACAACTTGGTGCAAGCCATTGCCGCTTCCAAAGAACGTCCTTTGGAACGACTCATTACCGGGGTTGGAATCGAGTTGATTGGCCAGGTAGCTTCACGTCAACTGGCGGAAGTTGCAGTCACGCTCGAAAACTTTCTTGCTTGGACCTCCGAGCATGCGCAGTTCGTGCTTGGAACAATCGATGGCTTTGGTCCCAAAATGATGGAGACCGTTGCTGCCTTTCTTGCCGATGCAACTAAGCGCAGCCTTTTGCAGAAGTTAGCCTCGCACTCAGTATCTCGAGCGCAAGTGTCCATTCAATCATCAAATCCGGGAACCCTGTCCGGTATTAGCATCTGCGTCACGGGGGTACTGTCCCGACGGCGTGAGGATGTGCACGCCTCAATAGTAGCTGCCGGTGGAATTGTGCATGACAAGGTGAAAAAGGGTACGCGGTTCTTGGTAGTGGGCGACAAAGTGGGAAAGGCCAAGATCGAGGCGGCCAGGAAGAGCGGCGCCGAAATCATCGACGAAGAGCGGCTTTACACGATAGTGTCGGCGGGGCCCACAGGCTGAAGATCTTCTTCAAAAAGAGCGGGGCGGTGATACTCGTAGCGCGCCACCGGCGTAGATTGGCCATGAACACCAATTCCCAGCCTGCTGTACATGAACAACCGTTCATTGTGAATCATAAGAATAATGGCATAATGGGGACCGCCATGAAGGTGCTCGTCGTCGAAGACAACAAAAAGCTGGCTCGTTTCCTGCAGCGAGCTCTGCATGAAGAGGGCTACGTCGTCGACATTGTCGAGGATGGCGCCGAGGCCCTTAATCAATCATCGAACATTGAATACGATCTGGTCATCTTGGATTGGATGCTACCCGGTACAGATGGAATTACCGTTTGTCGCACACTGCGTGGCCGCGGTTCGGGCATTCCAATTTTGATGCTTACAGCACGCGCTGAAGTCTCGGAGCGAATCTTAGGATTGGACGCGGGTGCAGACGACTATTTGCCGAAACCATTTGACTTGGGCGAGTTGCTGGCGCGTGTTCGCGCTTTAGGTCGACGTGGCGTGGGAAGTGAAGGGGTTGTACGCGTGGGTCCTTTGGTATTGGACCGGTTGGAGCGTCACGCGACCCTCAATGGTCAAATAGTGGAACTTACTCCCCGTGAATTTGCACTGCTGACCTACTTAGCGCGTGAATCAGGGCGCGTCGTACCGCGCACCGAACTGCTGCGGAAAGTGTGGGAAACCACATACGATCCAGGTTCAAACGTGGTTGACGCGCACATTAAGAAGTTGCGCGAAAAACTGGGGGACCAGGCATCCCTCATTGAAACGGTTCGCGGAGTCGGCTACCGAATTGGGACGATGGATCCACCGAATCCCAGTTGAGATCGTCGCGATGCAGCTATCCCGACGACTTACTCTTTCCTTGTCGTCACTGACGTTGGCAACGTTGGCCGGAAGTTTCGGTGTTGCATACTTGCTCGTTTCGCGGGAACAGATTCGGGATTTGGACGCCGCTCTGCGCACCGAAGCGGGTGTTGTCTCCGCCCTTATTTGGCAGGACCCGGCGGCGGTGGCCACTCTCAATACGAGCAATATTCCCGTGCCCGATCCGCTTAAGGACTTGCAAAGCTACGCGGTGGCCTACGACGCTGAGGGCAGGCCAATTATTTGGACTAAGGATAGCTTGCCAAAACCGCCCGCCCTCGAATCCTTCGAGCCAAGTGGGCCCTTACCGCCGGAGGGGAGGACTTTCAATTACACTTACTTCGGCCGCCATTTGCGAGCCATTGCAATCCCTGTCGCTGCTGGCCGTGCACAACGTCTGTTCGTCGCCGTATCGCGTGCTGGGGTCGAGGACGACATGTCCTACTTGCTACGGCTTTTCGCCAGCTTGATGGCAGTGGCGATGCTCAGCACGGTCGGCATAGCCTCTTGGGTGGGTCGTCGCGTGGCGAGCGATGTTCAGCGAATTGCCAGCGTAGCCCGATTGGTCGCGGAGGGCGAGCTCGAAGCGAGGGTCGGTGAGGTTCGATTCGGCAGTACCGAACTTCAATCGCTCGCGCTGGACTTGGACCACATGATAGCAAAGCTGGCTGACCTTGTGTCGGCACACAAGGTCTTTGCTTCCTACGCGGCTCACGAGCTTCGATCACCGTTGGCTGCGCTGCGTGGAGAGCTGCAGTTAGCGCTTCGTCGGCATCGCACGGTCGATGATTACGAACAGGTGTTAGCTTCTGTATTGGAGGACGTGGATGGCCTAATCGAGTTGGCCGAAGACCTGTTGACTTTGGCGCGAGTACAGGGAACCGCTGGGACGACAGAGAATTCCCAAGTAGTTGACCTAGTTCAAGACGCCGTGCGAGTAGTCAGTGGCATCGCGCAAATGCGGAACATCGAGATAGCCGTTACCAATTCCAACAACAATATGATCGTCTCAGGGCGAAGACCGGACCTGACGCGAGTACTGAGGAACTTACTAGAAAACGCGGTCGCCCATAGTCCCGACGGCGAGACGGTCGCCCTCGATATTACTGCGAATTTACAGTTCGTCACGTTGTCGATGACTGATCACGGCCCCGGGATCCCCCGCGAGGAGCAACCCCATGTTTTTCAACCATTCTTTCGTGGCATGGCCGCGCAAGGCCATAATCGTAGCGGAGCGGGACTAGGGCTAGCAATAGCTCAAGGGATTATGGAAGCTCATGGGGGCACGATTCGCTTAGACGTCGGTTACACTAGGGGAGCAAAATTTGTGATCGAGCTGCCCCGTGTGCCTAACGAGGCGTAAGGGATACGCTGCAATCTATTCGCTACACCTGGCAAGTAATCATAAGTGAATCCGTGTGCGCGTCCGGCGGGTTGTCGGAAAAGTCCGCTGCAAATGTCACGGATGAGAAGCCCGCATGATGAAAATGGGTCTCCAATTCGCAGGGAAAATACTGCCGATGCGTCAGTGGAATTACCCAAGGGTCGCTGCCGTCTTCGGGCACGAATTCCATCCACACCAGGAGCAATTGCCGTACGGGGTCATATTCGAATCGCTCGGAATAGCCGATCCATTGCAAAGTTTCTGGATGCCGAAAACGAGGCGCACGGTAACGCTTCTCGGGATTGCGCGCTAAATCAGCTGGCTGCGGCACAGATACGTCACAGACAAAGCGTCCACCGGGTAAAAGGTGCGCCTTGACCTTGGCAAGGAACTGCTCAATATCAGCCCTCGCATACAAATGCAGCATCACGTTGAAGGGGGCAATCACCAGTGCAAAGCGCTCGGACAGCTCGACCTCGCGCATGTCACCGTGTATCAGAAAAATGCGCTCCCTAATCTTTGCGTGTGCCTTCTCAAGGCGTTGCTCAAAGTCATTCAACATGGGCCGTGACCAGTCGACGCCCCACACCTGAGCCCCGGTCTCAGCGACAGCCAGAGTTACACGACCGTTACCGCAGCCGTACTCCAGTACCCGACCCGGATTCAACCGCGCGAGACTTGCGTAGTACTCGACGTCATGTTTTCGCGACCGGTAGCAATGCGTGTAGTACGCCGGATCGGCATAGTGTGCGAGCGCCCCAAAGTCACCACACCGCCCTAAGGCCTGAAGTGAAATCTCAATAGCTTCGGTCGAAGTACCGATGGCTTTGCCTTCGCAACGACCCATCGTCACTCGTCTCCCAGTCACTGCTTCTGGGACGCTGCCAACTCTTGAATATACTCCATCACGACTTCATTCGTATCACGGTGGAACCGCACTTTTCCTTTGGCGATTTCCCGCAAAGAAATCACAGCCGCCTTGTTCTTGGCGCTAACGAGTGGGCGCGTGCCCTTCATCAAAGTGCGCGTTCGGCTTGCGGCGAGGACAACCAAAGCAAAGCGGTTTTCTTCCTGCTCTAGACAATCTTCGACAGTAACGCGGGCCATAATTCAAACTGCTCCTTCGTGAGGGGTGCGGATTATGTGCCGGCCCACCACAGCGCGCAACCGCTACCCACAGCCGCAACCAAAAGGCAGCCTGGAGCCGCCGTCGAAGCGGAGTTCTGGACTGACAGCCCGAGTGGATCAACCGGCCGGGGCCGGGGCCGACAATTCGGGTTGCTGCAAGGGAGACTAGCGGTTCAGCGCCACGTCGAGCAGGTCATTGACGCTCGTCTCTGCAACGCATTGGTATCGGTCGCTAGCGCCGTAATAGATCTTCATGCTGCCATCGTCTTCGACGACGTGCGACGATGCAAACACGCAATTCGGAGTGTGGCCGGCATGTTCGTACGGCATCTCCGGAGTCATGATGCATTCGTCAGCAACGCGAATGAGCTTGGAGGGATCGGAGAGCTCGGTGAGTGCGACGCCGGCGTTGTAGATGTATTCGTAATCACACACGACGGAAACGGCGTGAAAGATGATCAGCCACCCCTTATCGGTGCGAATTGGGGTCCCACACGGTCCGATCTTGCCCCAGCCGAAGCTGCACTGCGACTGATTCATCATCAGTTTCTGGTTGCCCCAATACTTCAGATCCGGGCTTTGGGTAACCCAGATCTCTCCGAGCGCATTCGGACGCTCGAGCGCTGCATAGAGACCATCGATCTTCTCGGGAAACAGTACGGTGTTGCGGAAGCCTGTACCCGTAATGAAGCCCTCGAACACGTAATCGTGCATGTTCTGGGATGAGAGCATGGCCATACGAGCGTCGCTGCCGTGAGCGCAGTAGGTGATATAGTAGGTATCGCCAATCTTGGTGATGCGCGGGTCGTATTGCACGCGGGCGTATTTCTTATACTCGTCATCTTCGGGCAATGGAATGATCTCGCCAATCTTCCAGTTGTCAAAACCGTTTTCACTCTCAGCCAGGGCAAAGAAGTTGTAGAAATTGTATCCCTCGCAACGTAATACCATGACGTAGCGACCGTCGTGTTTGACGACCGAACTATTGAAGACGCCGCGACAATTGAACGGCAACATGTCCGGGGTGATGATCGGGTTTTTTGCGTGACGCCGAACGACTTGTTTCTTCGAAAAAATTCGCTTCACGACTCGTCCTCCAGACTGGAAACCCTGAACATACACCAAGATCGCGTTCGGCAGGAGATACAGCTGCGCAGTTGCAACCCACTCTGACCGCACCGACCAGGAAACGTCAAGGGTTCCGCTATGGACTAGTTTCTAGTAAGGGCAGGATCGCATCGAACACTCGCTCGCTGTTCTTGTTGTCGCGATGCGGAAAGAAGAGCTCCATTCGCTCTACATATTTGGGCTCAGGCACACCCCCATTTTTTAGAATCGTCTCCAGTTCATGTAGCAATTCGGCCTCCGTATGACAACAGGGGCCAAAGCCATCTCGCACATAGTCGAAGAAGCCCTTTGAGCACACGTGTTCACCGGCAAAGAATTCCTCCTTGTCAAATTGGAAATAGACAACCGATCGCAACATGAACGCCGCGTCGAAGGCCACCGACGAGTAATCAGTGACGACTACCGTCGCGCGGCTCAGGATTTCTTGAAATCGGGCTTGCCTATGTGTCAGGGATTTGATGTGAGGTCCGAGTCGAAAGGCAGGAATATATTGCTCAACGTTAGCGTGTGGAAAGAACACCAGCTGGTAACCGTGTGCTCGAGCCATCCCGGCGAGCCGTTCGCTGCTAAGCAACTGCCGCCATGCGGTCGCGTATGTCGTGTTTTCGAAGCCCTCGCGGTAGCGTCTTTCATTGGTCCGGCCTCTGACGTCTCCCGTAAAGTATTGGCGCCATGTGGGCATAAATACTAGTGTCTTCTGGGTGTTGGCAGGCAGGCCAAACAACGCGTCGTAACGAGGAAAACCCGTGAGCACGACCTCACGTTGCGAAAACCGATAGCGACTCTTGTCAGCAACGATCGCCAGCCGTTCGGCTGAGCCCGCGGTGATCATGCAATCCAGCCGTTTGGCGTTTATCCAGGCGGAGATGTCGTTGTGAGTGACACCATGTTGCAAGAACACCACTTTATACTTCAAGAGATCGCCGAACCAGATGCGCGGAAGAAATCCAACAACATATCCATCGATGTGCGATGAAATTAGTAGACGGCAATTGAGCAGTGCTAATTTGTGCTGCAATGAACCAAAAGCAATTAAATGGAAGCCCTCTTTTTCGAGGCGTTTCCAGTCGTGAGAGGTTCGTCGCAATACGAAATACGCTTCGACATCCGGGTGAGCGCGCAGCAAGTGGCGGCAAAAATGCTCGGCATTGTCGTCCGCTTGGACGTCCCGGTCCATCAGCAGCCAGGCATTGTGATACTTGCGTCGCACTCGGCTGCGCGTTGCGGCAATGCGTAGCGCCGGTACCCAGATCGGCGGTTTAATCGCAGAGGATGGTCGTTCAGCGGTTTTGAACTCAATGATAATTTGGGTGGCGGTGACTTGCTTGTACCACGACTTGCCGATTCTGATTGGCACGGGTTGACCATTCAAAGTGATTTGAAGATTTTCCCGGCCCCGAAACAGCAACGTCACGATTCGCTGATATGTGAACAATTGACCGGCAAAGGTGTGAGTCACTGTTTTCGCGGAATCGGGTCTTGTGTCGATACCATCAACAAGGAACAGTGCATCCGGTTCTTCGACATAACAATATGAAAGGGCGAGTCGTCCCGAGTACAAATCGTAGTTCTCGAGCGTTATGAATCTCTCGGTCGCAGTCTGTCCCTTGAACACATCGACGATGCCGAACCGGTAGATGTCTGATAAGGGCACTAAGTCGAAGCAAATGACCGTTTCGATGTCGATAAATTCCAGGATTGTGCGCAAGTGCGCCACGAAACGGGCTATTCTTTCATTTCCGATAAACTCAAGTAAGTCGTCGTGATCAACCAATCGCCGAAATATCCAAGTTAAGTCATAGAGGACGAGGTTCTGCAGATACTGCGGAACGAGCCCGTACTGTTGTTTTGCACCCGTTAGTATATCCAAATACCCGTTAACCAACAAGTCGTAATATCGCTCCAACTTCTTCCAAGAAGTATTCACTAGGGAAGACGGTTCCTTGCGTCGTGTGTAATAGAATGGGGCATCGGGTAGGTAGGCGATGCGTTTGGTGGTAGCAAGACACAAGTACTTGGCTGTAAAATGGGCGTCCTCGAAAATGGGTACGACGCGTTCACTAAATCGAAGCCGATTAGATTCAATTAGGTCTCGCCTGTAAAATGCCTGGGCCGCAGCTAAATGAATGAACTTTGGTGATCGAAAGGCATCTACAACCACCGGGCCTTGTTGAAATCGGTATCTGAGGGGGTGCGAGTCGACGATGCGTCCGGACCGTTCGTAGTAGTACCGAACGTTGCCGCAAACCAAACAAGGATCATCCGCCGTGGTGGTCAGAAATTCATCAACGGTGGCGAAATACCTGGTCCCGACGAAATCATCCGCGTCAATAAATGTGACCCAATCTCCTTTGGCCAGATTCAGACCAAGATTGCGCGCCGAGGCAGGACCGCCATTGATTTTTTGAATATAGAAGATGTTCTTTGGGAACTTTCGCTGCCAGCGCCTTGCCCTAGCGCCGGTGTCATCGGTCGACCCATCATCTATGACAATGACCTCAATATGCTGACTGAACGAAAGTGATTGGCATGTCAGACTTTGTAAACATCGGTCAATATAGGAACCCACGTTAAAAGCGGCGATGACTACCGAGTAGCGGCGTCCCGCACCAGGAGCTGAGTCCCAATGCTCAGGGCCCCGCCCATTGTGTCTTACGGCACGAACCAGGTATCTCAGGGGGAATAACCTCTTCATTGAAATATTGGTAACTCACCGGGGTGCCCGCCTAGCGCTCTCAGCTGCATTCCGCGCTAGTTCAGAACAGGCCAACAGGCCAACACTCGGTGACTTGCCGATATACAACGAAGCCGCACCGCAGGCGAGGGCACGACTGCCGTTGACACTGGGGACTCCGCCGAGCATACCGTTTGCCATCCATGACGGCCCCTGGCCATTGGTTACTT
>Ga0075520_1000626_pt1 | contig 16003 bp, 18 predicted proteins | sample NGEPerB_FD_75100 | JGI IMG/M metagenome (GOLD analysis project Ga0075520, IMG submission 75100) | Arctic peat soil microbial communities from the Barrow Environmental Observatory site, Barrow, Alaska, USA - NGEE PermafrostAB12-B | ecosystem: Environmental > Terrestrial > Soil > Wetlands > Peat ... | reverse complement strand
GCTGCAGGGCAAGGACGAGCCGGCGGAAGTCAGCTAGCTGTAGCAGCCGGCCGCGAGCGCTGGAAGGCTCGCGCCGCCCTCGCGACGGTCCAGGACCCGCATCCCCCGCCGCACGCGAGCGTCTCCGAGATGTGACTTGCTTGGCGGGTTTTTGGGTAGGGTCAGCACGTGAACGCGCAGACGCTCAGGTATAAGCTGTTCGTCGCCAAGACGCTGCTTGGCACCGGCATGGTGGCGCCGACCCGGCCCGACAAGGCGGTGCGCTCGCTGGCAGCGCTGCTCCGCTGGGGACCCACGCCGGCGGCCGCCTACACGGCCTCGGCGATCCGCTACCCGCAGTGCGCGGCGGTCGTGGACGAGCGCGGGACGCTGAGCTTCGAGGATCTTGACGTGCGCACCAACGCGCTCGCCCACGAGCTGCAGCGCGCGGGGATCGCCGAACAGGACGGCGTGGCGATCATGTGCCGCAACCACCGCGGCTTCATCGACGCGACGGTCGCCTGCTCGAAGCTGGGCGCCGGCGCCCTGTATCTCAACACCGCCTTCGCCGGTCCGCAGATCACGGACGTGCTCGCGCGCGAGGACCCCGCGGCTGTGATCTACGACGAAGAGTTCGCCGAGCTGATCCGCGAGGGGGCCACGGACAGGAAGCGCTTCATCGCCTGGAGCGAGCCCGGAGCCGCCCCGTCGGACCCGCTGCTGGAGGATCTGATCGCGTGCGGGGATCCATCCGAGCCGCGGCCCCCGATCGAGAAGGGGCGCGTGGTGATCCTGACGTCGGGAACGACCGGCACCCCCAAGGGCGCGGCGCGCAAGCAGCCCGACTCGCTCGACCCGGTGGCTGCGCTGTTCTCGAAGATCCCGTTGAAGGCGCGTCAGACCACGATGGTCGCGGCGCCGATGTTCCACTCGTGGGGGTTCGCCCACTTCACGCTGGCGCTGCCGCTCGCCTCGACGCTGGTGCTGCGCCGCAAGTTCGACCCGGAGGAGACGCTGAAGGCGGTCGCCGAGCAGCGCGCGAGCGCGCTCGCGCTGGTGCCGGTGATGCTGCAGCGCATCCTCGACCTCGGGCCCGAGGCGATCGCGCGCTATGACCTGCGCTGCCTGGAGGTGATCGCGCTGAGCGGATCGGCGCTGCCGGGGGAGATGGCCACCCGCGCGATGGACACCTTCGGCGAGATCCTCTACAACCTGTACGGCTCCACCGAGGTCGCGTGGGCGACGATCGCCACGCCCGAGGATCTGCGCGCGGCGCCGGGGACGGCGGGCAGGCCGCCGACCGGCACGGTCGTCAAGCTGCTCGACGCGGACGGGCGCGAGGTGCAGCGCGGCAAGGAGGGGCGCATCTTCGTGGCCAACGAGATGATGTTCGAGGGCTACACGGGCGGCGGCGGCAAGGAGATCGTGCGCGGCCTGATGAGCACCGGCGACATCGGGCACTTCGACGAGGACGGGCGGCTGTTCGTGGACGGCCGCGACGACGAAATGATCGTCAGCGGCGGCGAGAACGTGTTCCCGCGCGAGGTCGAGGACCTGCTGGCCGACCACGGCGAGATCGAGGAGGCCGCCGTGGTGGGGGTGATGGACGTGGAGTTCGGACAGCGCCTGAAGGCGTTCGTGGTCCTCCGCGACGGCAGGGAGCTGACCGAAGCGGAGATCAAGTCCTACGTCAAGCAGAATCTCGCCCGCTACAAGGTGCCACGCGAGGTGGTGTTCCTCGATCAGCTGCCGCGCAACGCGACCGGCAAGATCGTCAAGCGGGAGCTGTAGGCGCACGATCAGCGCCGCGCGCGGGGGTCGCTAGCCTGGAGGACGATGGCCGCGGCGACCCACGACTTCGACCTTGCGGGCCTGCGCCTGAGCGCCGGCGAGGGGCGGCGGCTGGAGCTGGAGGTGCCGATCGAGCCGCTGACGCTGGGCAGCGAGCGCTACGCGGCCGAGCCGGCGCTGGTGCCGGTGCAGCTGACGGTCTCGCGCATGGCCGGCGGCGGCTACGCCCTGCGCATGTGCTTCTCGGCGGCGGTGAGCGGCCCATGCATGCGCTGCCTCAAGCACGCCGCCCCGCGCGTGGAGGTGGACGCGCGCGAGGTTGATCGGCCGGGAGGGGGCGAGGAGCTGGACAGCCCCTACGTCGGTGATGAGGTCCTCGACCTGGCCGCCTGGGCGCGCGAGGCGTTCGCGCTGGCGATACCGGCGAAGATCCTGTGCCGCGAGGACTGCGCGGGGCTGTGCCCGGAGTGCGCCGCGGACCTCAACGAGGCGGGTCCCGAGCACCACCACGAGTCCGCGCCGGACCCGCGCTGGGCGAAGCTGCGCGAGCTGAAGCTCGAGTAGGAGCCCACGAGGCTGGTAGCCTTTCCACCCCGATGGCGGTCCCCAAGAAAAAGCAGTCCCACAGTCGCACCGCCAAGCGGCGCGCGCAGCACAAGATCGGCACGCCCGCGCTGAACGCGTGCCCGCAGTGCCACAGCCCGCGCAGACCGCACCGGGTTTGCCCCGTGTGCGGCACCTACGCCGGCCGCGAGATCGTCACGCCTGGGGCGCACGATCACGATCACGAGCACGACGACCACTAGCGGGCAGTGACAGCAGAGGCTTCGTCCTCCCCGTCACCGGCCGTTGCGCAGGATCCAGGGCAGCCGGTGGTGGCGGTCGACTGCAACGGCGCCGACCTCGGGCCCGCCGAGGTGGCTGCGGGCGCCGCGATCGCGGTCGCCAAGGGCGCGCGCGTGCTCCTGTTCGGCCCGGCGGCCGAGCTGGGGGAGATCCCAGCAGGCGTGGAGGTGGTCGACGCGCCGATCTCGATCGCCAAGGCCGAGGACCCGGTGCAGGCAGCCCGAACGACGCCCGAAGCATCGATCGTGATGGCCGCCCGGGCGGTCGCGGAGGGCCGGGCGCAGGCGCTGGTCTGCGCCGGTGGCACGGGCGCGGCGCTGGCCGCCGGCTCGTTCAACATCAAACGCGCCCGCGGCATCTACCGTCCGGCGCTCGCGATTCCCCTGCCGGTTCCCCACTACCCGGTGACGCTGCTCGACGTGGGGGCGAACGCCGAGGCCAGGCGCGAGCACATCGTCCAGTTCGCCTTCATGGGCGCCGCGCTGGCGAGGACGGTGCTGGGCGTGAGCCGGCCCCGCGTGGGGCTGCTGTCAAACGGCGAGGAGTCCGGGCGCGGCAGCACGCTCGTGCTGGAGGCACACGCCGAGCTGCTGGAGCGCACGAGCGAGGGCATCGGTGCCTTCGAGTTCGTCGGCAACGTCGAGGGCGGCGACGTGGTGAGCGGCAGGGCCGACGTGATCGTGACCGACGGCTTCACGGGGAACATCGCGCTGAAGTTGATGGAGGGCGTCTCGCAGACGATGCTGGGCGCCGTCCGCGAGGCGGCCATGTCCTCTGCCCGCGCGAAGCTCGGCGGAGCGCTGCTGCGGGGAGCGCTGCGCTCCTTCCGCGACGAGATCGATCCGGAGGCCAACGGCGGCGCCTATCTGCTCGGGCTGCGCCGCCTCGGCGTCGTTCCCCACGGTCGCTTCACCCGCGCGGGCTTCGCGCAGGCGATCCTCCGCGCGCAGCTGGGCGCACGCGAGGACATCGTGGGGCAGACCCACCACGCGCTCGGGCAGGCGGGCGCGCTCAGGCGCTCGCCGGCGTCCGCGCCGGGCGCTAGCCTGCGCGCAGCAGGATGAGCGACGCCCGCGAGCCCATATTCGAGCTGATCCGCGCGCATCTGGCCGACGAGCTGGATGTCGAGGAGCAGGCGATCTCCGAGCAGACGCGCTTCAAGGAGGACCTGGAGGCGGACTCGCTGGACCTCTACACGCTCGTCCAGGAGCTGGAGGACACCTACGGCGTGAGCATGTCCGACGAGCAGGCCGCACAGGTGCTGACGGTTGGCGCGGCGGTGGACTTCGTGCTGGCCCATAGGACCGCCGATGCGGGGCGATGACGCTGCTCGGCGACCTGCTGGAGGAGCTGCCCGAGGATCTCGCGCGGCAGGTGTTCACGCACGCGTCCTGGAGCGAGCGGCGCGGAGACTCCTACGCGCGCCTGGCGTTCCTGGGCGACAGCGTGCTCGGGCTGGCGGTCACCGCGCACCTGTATCCGCGCCTGGAGGCGGAGCGCTTCGGCGCGGGCCGGCTCACGAAGATCCGCGCGCAGGCGGTCTCCGGTGTCTCGTGCAGGGCGGTGGCGGAGCGTCTGGCGCTGCCAGAGCGCCTGCGTGCGGCGGCGCCGGCGGGAGTGCGCGAGAGCGCCGCGGCGCTGGTGGGGACCGAGCGCGTGCTCGCCTCGGTGATCGAGGCGGTGATCGGCGCCTGCTACCTGCACGCCGGCTACGAGCGCACGGCCGAGGCGGTCGTGGAGGCCTTCGCCCCGGAGATCGAGGAGGCGCTGGAGCACCCAGTGGACTTCAAGTCGGCGTTGCAGGAGCTGCTCGCGCGACGCGGCGCGGAGGTCAGCTACGAGATCGTGAGCGAGGACGGACCGCCACACGAGCGCACCTACTCGGTCCTGGCGCGCGTCGATGGACGCGAGCTGGGGCGCGGGGCCGGACGCAGCAAGAAGCACGCCGAGCAGGAGGCCGCGCGCGCGGCCGTCGAGACGCTGGCGGGCGAGTGAGACCGCTCGGAGGGGGTCCGGCATGCGTCTGAAGTCACTGACGCTGAGCGGCTTCAAGTCGTTCCCGGATCGCACGCGCCTGGACTTCGGCGAGGGCGTGAGCGTGGTGGTCGGCCCGAACGGGTCGGGCAAGTCCAACGTCACCGACGCGGTGCTGTGGGCGATGGGCGAGCAGTCGCCGCTGGCCGTCCGCGGCCAGTCGATGCAGGACGTGATCTTCGGCGGCGGGCGCGGCGTTCAGGCGCGCAGCGCGGCGGAAGTGGAGATCGTGCTCGACAACTCCGACGGCACGGTGGCGCTGCCACTGAGCGAGATCTCGATCGTGCGCCGCCTGGACCGCAACGGTGAAGGCGGATACAGGCTCAACGGCGCCAGATGCCGGTTGACGGACGTGATCGAGGTGCTCTCCGACACGGGCCTGGGCAAGGAGACCCATTCGGTGATCTCGCAGGGGAAGGTGGACGCGATCGTCACCTCCAAGCCGCGCGAGCGGCGGCTGCTGATCGAGGAGGCGGCGGGCCTGGGCAAGCACCGCAAGCGCCGGCGACGCGCCCAGCTGAAGCTGGAGCGCACGCAGGAGAACCTCGACCGCGCGCTGGACATCGAGCGCGAGGCGCGCACGCGCCTGCGGCCGCTCAAGCGCCAGTCCGAAGCGGCGGAGCTGCACGAGCGCCTAGAGCACCAGATCCTGCAAGCGCGCTGGGAGCTGGCCAGGGACGCCTCCAGGAGCTGCCGCGTGGAGCTGGAGGGCGCGGAGGCACGCGTCGCACGGGCGCGCACGGCGCGTGCGGAGATCGAGGCCAGGCTGCAGGAGACGATCGACCGGCGGGGGCTGGCCGAGCGCGCGCTGTCAGAGCGCGCCGAGCGCCACGACGCGCTTTCGCGGCGCGTGTACGAGGGCCGCTCGGCGCGCGAGCGGCTGGGGCTGCGCGGCGAGCAGGTGGGCGCGGGCGCACGGTCGCTGGCGAGCAGGATAGAGCGCGTCGAGCTGGAGCTGGCGGCGCTCAGCGCATCGGACGGGAAGTCCGGCGAGAGCGAGGGCGCGCCGGCGGACGCGGACCGCATCGCGGCGCTTGAAGGCGAGTTGGCGGAGATCGCGGTGCGCCGCGAACAGGAGATCGGACGCGAGGTCGCCGAGCTGGAGTCCTCGCTGGAGCGCCAGCGCGCGCTCGTGCAGGAGGTCGCCACGGAGCTGGACGCCGCGCGGAGCGCGCGCGAGCGCGCGGACGCGGACGCGGCGAGTGCCCGCGAGCGCCTGGCGGAGGCAGAGCGCGGCGCCCAGCAGGCCCGTCGCGAGGCCGCCCGCGTGGGCGCGGAGCTGGCGGCGGCCAACCAGTTCCTGCGCGGCCACGCGCGCGTCAGCGGCGGCGAGCGCGATGGCTTGCCGAAGGCGCTCAGCGAGGAGCTGCGCGTGCGCGACGGCTACGAGCTGGCGCTCGCGGCGGCGCTCGGCGGGCGTCTGGACGCATCGCTCGTGCAGGACGTCGCGGGTGCGGAGTCGCTGCTCGACCGCGCCGGTCCTGACGGCGGCACGGCGCTGCTGGCGGGCTCGGGCTCCGCCTCCGGCGTGCGGCCCGCGCCGTCGAGCGCGGACGCACACGCGGCGCCGGTGGCGGGCGCGCTGCGGCTGCTGGAGCTGGTGAGCGGGCCGGCGGAGGTCCTTGAGCTGGCGGCGCGGCTGCTGGAGGACGCGTGGGTGGTGGAGCGCCTGGAGGATCTTCCGCGGGACTTCGGGGGCGTCGCCGCCACGCGCACGGGGCGCGTGTGGTTCGCCTCCTGGGGCGAGGTGCGCCAGCTCAGCGAGGGCGGCACCGAGCGCGTGCTCGCCCGTCGCAACGAACGCGACCGCCTGATCGCCGCCGCCGAGCAGGCCGCCCAGGCCGAGCACGCGGCGGGGGCCGTGAGCGAGCGGGCCGTTGAGGCTGTGCGCGAGGCCGAAGACGCGCGCGGCGGCGCTGACGGCGCGCTGCGCGACTGCGAGCGCCGTCAGGCGGAGGCGGGCGAGGCGGTGCGCCGTAGCGAGTGGCTGATCGAGCAGCGCCGGGCGGCGCCCGCGGACGGCCCGCTGGCTGTCAGGAAGGCGGAGCTCGAGGGGGAGCTGGCGGCGGAGCGCAGGCAGGCGGAGCGCGACGCGCGCGAGCGGATCGAGCGGGCCGCGCGGATCGAGCGGCTGCGCGCCCAGCGCGCTGCGGACACGGCCGCAGCGCCGCGGGCGCAGCGCCTGGCGGCGGCCCTGCAGAGCGCGTCCGAGGCCGTGCAGGCGCGCGTGTCACAGCTCGAGCTGGAGCTGGCGGCCGACCGTCTTGCGGGCGAGGAGATGACAGCGGAGCTGCGCGCGTGCGCCGCGCAGGAGGCGGAGATCCAGGCGACGCTGCGCGCGGCGGGCGAGACGGTCACGGCCGCCGAGGTGGCGGCCCAGCGCCTGCGCGATGAGGCGGGCGAGGCCGAGTTGGAGCTGCGCACGGTCGCCGAGCGGCTGGGGCTGGCGAACGGCGAGCGCGGCGAGGAGGGCGCGGATGCGGAGAGCCTGGATGAGCAGGAGCTGGCGGCGCTGCACGCGCGGGTGCAGCGACTGACGCGCCGGCGCGAGCAGCTCGGGCCCGTCAACCCGCTCGCCCAGCAGGAGTATGCGGAGGCGGTGGCGCACGTGGAGGAGCTGGAGAGCCAGCGCACGGACCTGGAGACTGCGCTGCGCGAGCTGCGTTCGGTGATCCGCGAAACGGACCGCCAGATCCAGGAGAGATTCGAGGAGACCTTCGCAGCGGCGGCGCGCAACTTCGAGGAGCTCGTGGGCGACGTGTTCCCGGGCGGCTCCGGGCGCCTGCGGCTGGTCCGCGACGAACAGTCGCCGCGGCCGGTGCTGGGTGGCCAGCCGCTGCCCGAGGGCGGCGAGGATGGCAGCGAGGCGGCCGCCGAGGCCGAGGCGCAGGACGAAGCGGACCGATCGGAGACCGGCGAGGAGGATCTGCCGGGCGTCGAGATCGAGATCACGCCCGCCGGCAAGGCCACCAAGCGCCTGTCGCTGCTGTCGGGCGGGGAGAAGTCGATGACGGCGCTGGCGTTCATGTTCGCGGTGTTCCTGGCGCGCCCCTGCCCCTTCTACATCCTGGACGAGGTCGAGGCGGCGCTGGACGACCTGAACCTCGACCGCTTCCTGGCGCTGCTGCGCCGCTACTCGGGGCGCGCGCAGTTCATCGTCATCACCCACCAGAAGCGCACGATGGAGGCGGCGGACTGGCTGTACGGCGTCTCGATGGGCCAGGACGGGGTCTCCAAGGTGCTCTCGCGCCGCCTGCCGCAGGAGCGCGAGCAGACCCCTGAGGTCGCCGAGGTCGCCTGAGCGCGGCGCTGCTACAGTCGCGCGGCCCGTGGCGCGCGACTGGAGCGATCTGTTCATAACCGCAGTGCCCGTCGAGGCGGGCGGCCACGCGGTGACGGAGTCGGGCGGGCCGGGAGCTTCGCGCCAGCGCGGCGGGCTGTTTCGACGCCTGCGCGAGAGCATGGCCAAGACCCGGCAGGCGCTTGGCAGCGAGATCCAGGCGACGCTGTTCGGGGTGCTGGACGAGCAGACCTGGGAACGCCTGGAGGAGGCGCTGATCATGGCCGACGTGGGCGCTGCCACCACCGCCTCGGTTGTGCACACGCTCGAGACGGAGGCGGCGGCGGGGAAGCTGGAGGGGGGCGAGGCGCTCAGCGAGCGCCTGATCGGCCTGCTGGCGCAGACCGCGCGCGTGGGAGACGGGCGCATCGACGTGCGGGCGAAGCCGACTGTGATCATGGCGGTCGGCGTCAACGGCACGGGCAAGACCACCACGATCGGCAAGCTTGCCTGGCATCTGCGCGAGCAGCTTGGGTGCAGCGTCCTGCTGGGCGCCGCGGACACGTTCAGGGCGGCGGCGAGCGAGCAGCTGGAAGGCTGGGCCGAGCGCGCGGGATGCGAGATCGTGACCGGCCCCGAGGGCTCGGACCCCGGCGCCGTGGCCTTCGAGGCGATCGCGCAGGCGCGCAGCCGGGGGCTGGACGTGGTGATCATCGACACCGCCGGGCGGCTGCACACCCAGGATGACCTGATGGGCGAGCTCGGCAAGGTGCGGCGGGTGATCGCGCGCCAGCTGGAGGGCGCCCCGCACGAGACGCTGCTGACGATCGACGCGACCACCGGCCAGAACGGGCTGCGCCAGGCGAAGCTGTTCACCGCCACGGCACAGGTCAGCGGCGTCGTGCTCACCAAGCTCGACGGCACCGCGCGCGGCGGCATCGCGCTGGCGATCGCGCGCGAGCTCGATCTGCCCGTCAAGTTGATCGGCGTTGGGGAGTCGGTGGAGGATCTGCGCCCCTTCGACGCGGAGGACTTCGCGCGCGCACTGATCGCGGAGAGCTAACCTGCAGCCATGGACGCGTGGATCCTCTGGCTGGTCGCGGCCTGCATCCTCGGTGTGGGAGAGATGCACCAGGGCGGTTTCTATCTCCTGCCATTCGCCCTCGGCGCGGCGCTCGCGGGCGTCGTCAGCGTACTCGGCGTGGGGGCGGCCCTGTCCGTGATCGTGTTCGCCCTGGCCTCGGCGATCGTGTTCGGCGCGCTGCGCCCCGTCGCCCGCCGCCACCGTCGCCTGCCACCGTCGATCCGCACCGGCGCGGCCGCGCTGGTCGGCCGGCGGGCGATGGTGCTGGAGCGGATCGCCAACGACGAGGGCGTGGGCTGCGTGCGGATCGACGGCGGCGAGGTGTGGACGGCGCGCAGCTACGACGAAAACGAGGTGATCGACGCGGGCGAGCACGTCGAGGTCGTTGAGATCAAGGGCGCGACGGCGCTCGTGATGCACTGATTGCGCGTACTCTCTGCATGCGCTGAGCTTCGGCGCGAGCCACAGAAAGGAAACCCGGTCCCATGGCCGCTCTGATCGTCATCGCAGTGATCGTCGTGTTCGTGCTGATCGTCGCCTCGCGCGCCATCCGCGTGATCCCCCAAGCGCGGGCCGGCGTGGTGGAGCGCCTGGGCCGCTACAGCCGCACGCTGGAGCCGGGCCTGACGATCGTCACGCCGTTCATCGATCGCGTGAAGCCGCTGGTCGACCTGCGCGAGCAGGTGGTCAACTTCGCGCCCCAGTCGGTGATCACCGAAGACAACGTGGTGGTGGGGATCGAGACGGTCCTCTACTTCACGATCACCGACCCGCGTTCGGCCACCTATGAAATCGCCAACCCGCTGCAGGCGATCGAGCAGCTGACCGTCACGACGCTGCGCAACGTCATCGGCGGGCTCACCCTGGAGGCCACGCTGACGGCGCGGGAGAACGTCAACACGGAGCTGCGCACCGTCCTTGACGAGGCCACGGGCAAGTGGGGGATAAGGATCAACCGCGTCGAGATCAAGTCGGTGGACCCGCCGCCGGACATCCGCAGCGCGATGGAGAAGCAGATGCGCGCCGAGCGCGACCGCCGCGCGGCGATCCTCACGGCGGAAGGCGAGAAGCAGGCGCAGATCCTCACCGCGGAGGGAGCCAAGCAGGCGGCGGTCCTCACCGCCGAGGGCGAGCGCCAGGCGGCGATCCTCAGATCCGAGGGCGAAGCCAAGGCGATCGACACCGTGTTCACGGCCATCCACGAGGGCAAACCCGATCGGGCGCTGCTCAGCTACGAATACCTGCAGATGCTTCCGCAGCTGGCAGAAGGCGACGCCAACAAGGTGTTCGTGGTGCCCTCGGAGTTCGCGCAGGCGTTCGGCGGCATCGGCGAGGCGCTCGCCCGGCGGGTGGATGCGGGTGGACCCTCACGCGGCGCCCAGCCGCCACCGCCACCTGCGGCGGGCCCCGACGCCTGAGGCCGACGGCTGAGGCCGACGCCTGCGCCATCTGAGCGCGGGCGCGGCGGCGCCAGGGCGGGCCCTCCGACGGAGTTGCGCGCCGCCTCGGCCTGAGTCGGGCGCGGCGGCTGCGAGAATCAGGCGTTGATGTTCGACTCCCTCGCCGAGAAGCTCCAGGGAACGCTGGCGGACGTGCGCCAGCGCGGCACCCTGACCGAGCAGGACGTGGACGCGGCGATGCGCGAGATCCGCCTGGCGCTGCTGGAGGCGGACGTCAACTTCAAGGTGGTCAGGCAGTTCACCGCCCAGCTGAAGGAGCGCTGCCTGGGCGCGGATGTGATCGGCAAGCTCAACCCCGGCCACCAGGTCGTGAAGATCGTGGGCGAGGAGCTGACGGCGCTGATGGGTGGCGCCTCCGCTGGGCTGAGCTTCTCGCCGCGCCCGCCCACGGTGATCCTGATGGCCGGCCTGCAGGGCTCGGGCAAGACGACCGCCACGGCCAAGCTCGCCCGCTACCTGCGCGAGGAGCACTCCTCGACGGTGGCAGTGGCCGCCTGCGACGTCTACCGTCCGGCGGCCGTTGACCAGCTCGTGAAGGTCGGCGCCCAGGCGGGGGCTGCGGTCTACGAGCAGGGCACCGAGCGCGATCCCGTGGAGATCGCCGCGTGGGCGCTGGAGCGCGCCAAGCACGAGGGCAAGGACGTGCTGATCGTGGACACCAGCGGGCGCCTGCACGTGGACGAGCAGCTGATGGCCGAGCTGGTGCGAATCCGCGACGCGGTCAAACCGCACAACGTGCTGCTGGTCGTGGATGCGATGACCGGCCAGGACGCGGTCAACGTGGCGGAGAGCTTCGCGGAGGCGGTGCAGTTCGACGGCGTGGTGATGAGCAAGCTCGACGGCGACGCCCGCGGCGGTGCGGCGCTGTCGGTGAAGGCGGTCACGGGCAAGCCGATCCTGTTCGCCTCCACCGGGGAGAAGCTCGACCAGTTCGAGCGCTTCCACCCCGACCGCATGTCCCAGCGGATACTCGGCATGGGCGACCTGATGAGCCTGATCGAGAAGGCCGAGCAGCAGTTCGACGAGACGGACGCGCTGGCGCTGGAGCGCAAGCTGCGGCGCAACGATTTCGGCTTGGACGACTTCCTGGACCAGTTGAAGATGATCCGCAAAATGGGTCCGCTGAGCAGCCTGCTGGGGATGATCCCCGGCTTCGGTGGCCAGCAGCTGAAGAACATGAAGGTGGACGAGCGCGAGCTCGACCGGATCCAGGCGATCATCCTGTCGATGACCCCCGAGGAGCGCCGGCGGCCCGAGCTGATCAAGGGCTCGCGCAGGCTGCGCATCGCACGCGGCTCCGGCACGAACGTCCAGCAGGTCAACAAACTGGTCAAGCAGTTCGGCCAGATGCGCAAGGTGATGCGCCAGGTGGGACGCGGCAAGATGCCCGACATCGGCGCGCTGATGCGGGGCGCGCGCTGAGCGCGCTCGACATTTGCCCGCCTTAGCCGCGCACACCGTCTAAGCTCCATGCCTCAGAGATTCATCGATCTGGCCTCTCGTGCACGAGAGGCAACGTTCCGCACCAGAGAGGACAACGTGGCAGTCAGGCTCAGGCTCACGCGAGTGGGCGGCAAGAAGGACCCGATGTGGCGCGTGGTCGTCGCCGATCAGCGCTCCCCCCGCGACGGTCGCGTGATCGAGACGATCGGCCACTACAACGCGCAGACGGACCCCTCGACGATCGTGATCGACGAGGAGCGCGCGCGCAACTGGCTGGCCCGCGGCGCCCAGCCGTCGGACACGGTGCGCAAGCTGCTGCGCATCCAGGGCATCGAGACTCGGACCGGCTAGCAGGCCGTCGGGCGCCACGGAGATGCCCACGGAGAACCCCAGACGGCTCCTGGAGTACCTCGCCGAAGGCCTGGTGGACGAGCCCGACGCGGTGGCGGTCGAGCAGTTCGAGGAGGACGACGGCACGATCGTGCTCGAGCTGTGCGTGGCGGCGGACGACTACGGCCGCGTGATCGGCCGGGGCGGGCGCACGGCTCACGCGCTTCGCACCGCGGTGAAAGCCGCGGCCGCCGGCGAGGGCAGCCACGTGCTCGTAGACATCGTCGATTGACCAGCGAGCCCGGCGTTCACCAGGACGGAGGAGCCCCCGACGGGGCGGCGCTGCCGGTGGGGCGCGTGGGGCGTCCGCACGGGCTCGACGGCAGCTTCTACGTCACCCGCCCGCGCCCGCAGCTGCTGAGCCTCGGCGCAGGCGTCACGGTCGCCGGGCGCACCGCCGCGATCGTGCGCCGGTCGGGCACCGAGCAGCGCCCGATCCTGCGCTTGGAGGGCGTTGAGGATCGTGACGGCGCGGAGGCGCTGCGTGGGCAGGAGATGACCGTGGACAGCGGCCAGGCGCCGGCCCTCGGGGAGGGCGAATGGTGGGCGCACGAACTGGAGGGCTGCACGGTGGTGGACGGCGAGCAGCTGCTCGGGACGGTCATCCGCCTGCTCGAGCTGCCCTCCTGCGAGGCGCTCGAGGTGCGTCCCGCCCACGGCGGCGAACCGGTGCTCGTGCCGATGGTCAAAGACGCCGTGCGCAGCGTCGATCCGGGCGCCCGCAGGATCGAGGTGGACCTGGAGTTCCTGAGCCTTGCCACGAAGCTGCCGGCGGCACGCGAGCGCGGCGCCCGCCACGGCCACGGAGACCGCACGTGAACATTGATGTGTTCACGCTGTTCCCCGAGTGGTTCGGCTGGTTCTCCTCACAGCGCCACGTGAGCAACGTCCTCGCCGGCGGCTCGAGCCTGGCGTGCGTCAACCTCCGCGAGCACACGCCGCTGAGCGGCGGCCAGGTGGACGACACACCGTTCGGCGGAGGCGCTGGCATGGTGCTGCGCGTGGACGTGCTGGACAGCGCGCTGCGCGGCCACTACGGCCTCGACCCGGTGGAGCTGCGCGGGCAGCGCCGGGTGATCGCGCTGGCGCCCGGCGGGCGGCTGCTGGACGACGCGCTCGTAGACGAGCTGGCGGCCGAGCCCGCCCTGACGCTGCTGTGCGGGCGCTACGAGGGCTTTGACGAGCGCATCCTCGATCATCTTGCCAGCGACGTGGTCTCGATCGGGCGCTACGTGCTGAGCGGCGGGGAGCTGGCCGCGATGGTGATCTGCGACGCCGTGCTGCGCAAGCTCCCCGGCGCCCTCGGACACGCGGACTCGGCGGCGGAGGAGTCCTTCAGCGCGGCGCTGGAAGGCCAGCCGGAGTATCCCCACTACACGCGTCCCGCCGAGTACCGCGGCTGGAAGGTGCCGGACGTGCTGCTCTCCGGCCACCACGAGCGGATCGAGCACTGGCGGCGCGAGCGCAGCCGCGAACGGGCCGGGGGCGCGGGCTCGCAGCCGGAAGGGCGCTGAGCGGCGTTCTGGTGAGGCGCGGCGCGCCCGCGGTTCGCTACCATTGCTCCCTCGCGCTGGCCGAGCGCTCCGTCGAGGAGCCTCCACAGGTCGATCAAGGCGCGTCCTCCTTCACTCCATGAGCAGCGTCATCGCAACCATCGAGCGCGCGCAGCTGCGCCGCGTCCCCAACTTCGCGCCGGGCGACCGCGTGAAGGTCCACTTCCAGGTGATCGAGGGCGCCCGCCGTCGCGTTCAGGTCTTCGAGGGCGTGGTCATCAAGCGCCAGGGGCACGGCGCGCGGGAGACGTTCACCGTGCGCAAGCAGTCCTTCGGCGTGGGCGTGGAGCGCATGTTCCCCGTGCACTCCCCCAAGATCGAGCGCATCGAGGTTGCCGCGCGAGGCGACGTGCGCCGCGCCAAGCTCTACTACCTGCGCGACCGGGTCGGTAAGCGCGCACGTGTGCGCGAGCGCCGCTACACTGGCCCCGAAGAGGCCGTCCAGCCGGGTCTGTTGCATGAGCCCACGGAGGCGACCGATGCGGATGGAGTGACCGCGGAGGAGGCGGTCGCCGAGGTCATCGTCGATCTCCAGATCGGAGATGGCGCCGCCGCGGGTGACGGTCAGGAACACGCGGAGCCCACGGGTGAGGCGCCCGAGCCCGCGGCCGACGCGCCCGCCAAGGCACCCGCTTCGGCAGCCGAGGCGACCGATCCCTCCTCCGATGCCGGTGACGCCGATCAAGGTGCTCCCGCCGGCGACCAGCCGGCGTGAGCACAGGCATCAAGCCCGGCAAGAAGCGCTCGAAATCGCTCACGAGCTCGATTGTCGAGCTGGTCGTGATCGTCGCCGTGGCGCTCGGCCTGGCGCTCGGCATCCAGGCGTGGGTGGTGAAGCCCTACCGCATCCCCAGTGGCTCGATGGAGCCGACGCTCGCGATCGGCCAGCGCGTACTGGTCAACCGCATCGGCATGGACTTCAGCGATCCGCACGTCGGTGAGATCGCCGTGTTCCACCCGCCGGAAGGCGCCGAGCAGGAGCAGTGCGGGCCGACGCCCCACGTGGTCAAGCTCGGCACCGAAGCCTGCTCGCACCCGGTGCCCCAGGAGGCGAGCGTGAACTTCATCAAGCGGATCGTCGGTGGCCCCGGCGACACGATCTCGATCGTGGAAGGGCACGTGATTCGAAACGGCGTCCGCGAGAAGGACTCCTACATCCGCCAGTGCGGCTCCAGCCCGGAGTGCACCTTCCCCACGCCGATCAAGATTCCGGCCGGACACTGGTTCATGATGGGCGACAATCGTGGCGAATCCGATGACAGCAGGTTCTGGGGACCTGTCCCCACGGGATGGATCATCGGCGGAGCCGTCGCTACCTACTGGCCGCCCGACCGAATCGGGATCCTCTAGCGCCACCGTTGCGGGCGAGTGCGACGTGGCAACCGCCTCCCCACGCAGCAGCGGCTCCTCAGCGCGCTCCCGGCGCCAGCGGCGGCGCGCGGGCAGCGGCCAGCGCCTGTTCGCCTTCGACCGCCGCCTGGGCTACCGCTATGTGGCCGGGGCCGACGAGGCCGGCCGTGGCTGTCTGGCCGGGCCGCTGGTGGCGGCGGGCGTGCTGTTCGACTACGAGGCGCTGACCACCCGCGAGCTGCGATCTCTGAGCGCGCTCAACGACTCCAAGCAGCACAGCGCGGAGGCCCGCGAGGAGCTCTACCCGCTGGTGCTGCGCAGCGCAGCCCGCGTCCACGTCGTCTCCCGGTGCGTGCGCGGGATCGACGGCCGCGGCCTGCACAAGACCAACCTGGCGGCGCTGCGCGACGCGCTGCGCGGGGTCGCCGAGGGAACCCGCGGCGAGGTGCTGTGCCTCGTGGACGGGTTCTCGGTGGCCGAGTTCGAGCGTCCCCAGCGGGCGATTGTTGACGGTGACGCCACCAGCGCGGCGATCGCCGCCGCGTCGATCGTGGCCAAGGTCACACGCGACCGCTACATGCGCCACGCCGACGAGCAGCATCCCGGCTGGAAGTTCGCCGAGCACGTCGGCTACTCGACGCCCTCTCACCGGGAGGCGATCCTCCGCAACGGCGTCTCGCCCCTGCACAGGATGTCCTTCCAGTCGCTGGCCTACCAGCAGCTCGCGCTCTAGGTGACGTGCCTACAGACGTTGTGAACGGTTGAGGAGGCATCCGGGCCTCATCCCAGGCTG
>Ga0075520_1000625_pt1 | contig 16009 bp, 10 predicted proteins | sample NGEPerB_FD_75100 | JGI IMG/M metagenome (GOLD analysis project Ga0075520, IMG submission 75100) | Arctic peat soil microbial communities from the Barrow Environmental Observatory site, Barrow, Alaska, USA - NGEE PermafrostAB12-B | ecosystem: Environmental > Terrestrial > Soil > Wetlands > Peat ... | reverse complement strand
CTGCGGTGGCGCCTTCCGCCGTGCCGAGCCCTATGGCACCGGAAGCGGGGGTGGCGCCTCCCGACGTAGCGAAGGCCGTGCCGAGCCCCTCGGCACCGGAAGTTGCGGCGGCACCCTCCGCAGTGGCGAAGGCAGTGTCGAGCCCTTCGGCACCGGAAGTTGCGCCAGCGGCTTTCGAAGAAGAAGATTTCGGAACGTTTCAAGCAGACGAGGCCCCGACCACTTTGATGCAGGACTCAGTTCTGATCGGTTGGGTCGACGAAGACTCTGAGTCGGATTCATTGGTCGCTTCGATTCGGCGAACCAAAATCCTCCGGGTTGCTGTTGCGGTGCTCGCAACGGGCCTGCTTGTTTTCGTTGCGTTAGTGGTGCACCGCCAAGTGCTTGCTTCCAGAGCTAAGAGAGCGATCCCAACCACGGCTGACTCGCGGGAGACATCCAATTTAAAACAGGCGCCAACGGTAGAGGCAATACCGGCAGCCGCTGCAATGCCTATCACGGAGGATGCGGGCGCGGTTGTTCACATCGACTCAGGGCCAGCGACGTCCGCAACCGCTTCCGCTGAGGTACCTGCTGAGGTGCCTGTTGCAGAGACTGCCATCGCGAATGTGAAGACAAGCGAACCGCGGGCAAACGCTCAGCGATCTGCACATAATGCAAATGCGACCCACGCGAAAGCCGATGTGAAGACAAGCGAACCGCGGGCGAACGCTCAGCGATCTGCACATGATGCAAATGCGACCCAAACGAAAGCCGAAACGGCTAGGAAAAGCAAGCCCGCTGCTGCCTCAGATTCCAAGCCTCCGCAACAGCCTGAGACCCCAAACATTGTGCCGAAACCCGCCAAGCCCAAAACCGCGGAGCCGGCGCACGACTATGGCATTTAGCGTTTATTGTTGACAACCGCAGGCCAATTGCGCAGTCGGAAGGCTCGCTGCGTCGCTATATTCGGTGTTTTCGATCCAATATAGGCCATCGAGGGCGTCCGCGCCGGACGTCGCTAGGTAGTTGATGCAGCCCACTCCGATCGAAGCCGAGCTGCTTTGAACAGTACCGGCGACCCCAAGCACACCTAAAATTGCGGAGCATTCCTGTAAGCTCCCACCTTGCGAGGACGTGCCCACGTAATTTGGCAAATCGGGTGAAGTCCCACCGTGATTCGTGCAAGTTTGCGAACAATTTGCCCCGAATTCGCTGAGATACCAGCAAATCCCGCCATACAGGGCCCCGGAGCAGGAGCTAAATCTCCGCGCGCTAATTGCCAATAATCCAGCAGTTGCAGTTGTCCCACCCGTGGCATCTGTTCCACCCGTGGCATCTGTTCCGCCTGTTGCGGGCATGCCACCGGTTTCGGGCGCACCGCCCGTACCAGGCGCGCCACCTGTCGGCGGTGCGCCACCCGTTGGAGGCGAACCGCCCGTGCCGGGTGCGCCACCCGTTGGCGGTGCGCCACCCGTGCCGGGTGCGCCTCCGGTGGCTTTGGTTCCGCCCGTTGACTTGGTGCCGCCAGTACTCACAGTTCCACCCGTAGCTTTGGAGCCGCCCGTGGCGGCGGAACCGCCGGTAGCTTTAGAGCCGCCCGTAGCGGCGGAACCTCCGGTAGCTTTAGAGCCGCCCGCAGCGGCGGAACCTCCGGTAGCTTTAGAGCCGCCCGCAGCGGCGGAACCTCCGGTAGCTTTAGAGCCGCCCGTGGCGGCGGTACCACCGGTACCTTTAGAGCCGCCTGCGGTTGAGGTACCGCCAGTCATATTCGATCCTCCCGCTGCTGCCGTTCCACCAACGGCTGTCGCCTGCCCCCCAATGTTGGTTGCGCCGCCGATCGATGAAGCTCCGGCAGTGCCCGGCAAGCCACCACTGTTAGCGGTGCCGCCAGCAGCTTTACTGCCTCCGGCAGCCGTGGCTCCCCCTAAAGTTGTGGGGCTGGATCCGGATGTCCCCCCGTTTGAGGCAGTTCCGCCTTGATCCGCGTTCCCGGAACCGCCAACGTCAGTATCCACTATTTCGTAGTCGCCGAAGACCCCCTGGCACGATAGAGCAAATCCTATAGCGGACAATACAGCTAAGGCCGGCAGGTGCGCGCTCTTGAAGCGTAAGGACATTAGAATTCTCCTTGTACTCGGAAGCTACCGGGGTTTAGGTGCAATTGGAAGCCAGCGGCAGAGGCAGCATTCGCGTCACTGTGCCCGCCTCCAAACTGCAAAAGGACGAGCCCGGCTGCAACGCCCGCGAGTCCAACGCCAAATCCAATGCCCGACACAAGTCCGAGTGAATGATAACTATTCAAATCGGATTGTGCACTTCGGGGGCAAGTACTGCCAGTGCACTCGGAATTAAGGTCCGAGCGCTTGTGTAGCGCGAGAGTGCCGGTTATCGCACCGACAACAATGCCCGCACTACCCACGCCAAGCGCAACGTAGGCGAGAGTCCGATTCGCGTGACCGCTATCATTCGAATGCGCGATGACAGGGGGTGGAGTCGCAGGTCTTGCGGGCCCATTGCGCGGTGGGAGTGCATTCAGAGAGACTTCTAAGGCCCGCTCGCCCCCTGCGTCCAGGTTGAGCACCTGCTGTTTCGTTTCGTAACCTTCAGCGCTTACTTCGATTGTTACGGTGCCGGGATTTGTCGCGCGCCGAACACCAATGGCGGCTGGCAATACAGGCTTATTGTCGACCTTCAACAGGGGGTTTGGCACATTTGGAACGGAGATCGTCAGCCACGCGATCTTCGGCTTTACCTCCTCTAGCAACTTTGCCGCGTTTTGAAGCGCCGCTTTCCAAACGGCCGGCGCGTTGTCGGCCACACCTTCGCGCAGCACGAGTTCAAAGCACTCCTTTGCTTCGACGAAACGCCCCAATCCCATCAGCGCCTGCCCTTTATCTACGACTAGTGTTGGAGCATGCACCAGTGCATCCGCACGCCGGAAGCGATCTTCCGCGACGTCGAACTTTTGCGCCTTGAGTGCGGTATAACCCTCTTCCGCTAAGGAACGGGCTGTGGCACGATCAGAGTCACTTAGCGCGTACGCCTTAGTGGGTGCCAACGCAACGCTCAGCGCGCAAACGAGTGCGCATTTTCCGACAAGAGTTCCTTGCCTGCGCGCTGAGATTAACCTGAGTATTGAGAATTGGACTGCGAACATGAACCTTGTCCCCTTTTTGCACCACTTGCCGGCCTCATCGCGCTGAAAGCCACGAATCAGGGAATTTTGCCCTTATACAGCGGTGCCAATCCTTCTGCAAGCACGACTGCGCTTGCGGATTGCATTAGCCTAGGGACAAAACCCAGACGTCTACGGCAGGACGCGCTACTCCATGGGTGAGCTTAATTACCGAACATGAGTCGCTAAAAATCAAATGCCGTAATCTCGAGCGCTCTTTGAGGGTCGGGGTGGCGACGATGGGTGTTTCTGTCCGCTCTCCAACTTGTGCGGAGCATCGGGTTTCAAGGTCTCGGTGCCGGGCTTGGCAGACTCCGTCGAGACTCCACCAGCATGGCTAGTGGGCGGCGTAACGAGGGGCAACATGTCCACCGTCATTGTGTTGTCGGGTTTCTCTGGCTTAGAGACAGGGGGCGGGCTGTCTTTGCGTGAATTCATCTGAATTCGGGGCGAGATTGTGCCTGCCGGAGCCTGTACAGTGGCAACGGATCGTCCTCGGAGCCAAAAGCCAAGCGCCACACTGATTACGACCAAGAGCGCAACTATTGGCAACGCAAGCGCCAGCCAATTTGCCTTCGGACGCAGATCGAGCACGCGTCTGAATCGACGACGGTCGACGGCTGGTCGCGTTAATTGTGTGGCCGACACGCGGCGGTCCTCACGGGGGACTGTGTCGTCCGCAGCCCGCGCTTCCGCGGCGACCCAAAAATCAGCCATCCGCGTTTCCGCTGCGGCCACCGCGTCCGCAACCCGCGTTTCCGCCGCGGCTACGTTATCAGCAACCCGCGTTTCCACTGCGGCCAGGTCATCAGCCAGCCGCGTTTCGGCCGCGGCCACGTTTTCAGCAGCCCGCGCTTCGGCGGCTGCCGCTCGAGCTGGCTCCACGACGGCGACATGGACAATAGAACTTTGAGCCGCGCGCGGTTCAGTTATCGGCTCCAATTGCGCTTCGATGCGTGCCTTCGGCGAAGTAATCAGCCCCGAGTTTTCGTTAAGGAACGGAATTGAGCCGTGCCGCCGCGGGGGTACGGTTGGCACATGCACGGTCGTGCGGACCCCGAGCACGACACCCAGCCTATCGGCCATTTCCTTCGCTGATTGAAATCGCAGGTCTCGATCCCGCGCCGCTGCCCGCAGCCACCATTCATCAACGCCTTCGGGAAGTTCAGCGTTGAACATGGACGGTTTGGGTATTGGCTCATAGAGAATTAGCCCCATGAGTTCACCGAGCGCCCGGCTGTCAAACGGCAATTGCCCCGTCAGGCACTGAAATGCGATAACCCCGAGGGACCACAGATCTGAACGATAATCGATAGGCCTACCCCGGGCCTGCTCGGGGCTAACGTAGCAAGGTGTACCAAGGAATGTGCCTTCTCGCGTGGCTCGATCCTGTAGCGAGTAAGCATTGTTCTGTGCGATTCCGAAATCCAAGACTTTGGCGATCTCTTCGTCGTAGCTTTGGATCAAAAATATGTTCTCCGGCTTCAAGTCGCGATGAACAATGCCCATCGCGTGAGCACTCACTAGTGCGCGAGCCACATGCGCCACAATACGATACGTCATGTCTGGCTCGAGTCGCCCCCGGCGTTCGAGGCGCGAAGCCAGGTCTTCGCCATCCATGTACTCCATGGCGATGTAATGCGTGCCATCCCACTCGCCGTAGTCGAAGACATCCACGACGTGAGCACTACGCAATTGAGCTGACGCCTTAGCTTCCCGCGCGAAGCGCATGCGAATCTCTTCGTCCCCCGCTTTGTCATCGTCGATGAGCTTGACGGCGCACGTTGCGTCCAGTGACAGGTCGTGTGCAAGCCAGACAGAGCCCATTCCCCCCGAGCCGATCTTGCTTGCTAGACGGTACCGCCCAGCTACTAAGACACCTGCGCCACGTTCCAAGGCGCCGGAAACTGACTTTAGAGAATCGCTACTGGCCATCGTACCCTACGCAGAAATCCCACAGTGGACGTCCGCAAGAAAAACTAAAACTATGAGTAACGTTTAGATACTTAGTCCACCCTTGGACGCTTCGCAAGGCAAAGACCAATCCAAGGCCGTGATTAGCGTTCTCAGGGCGGAGGCCATGCACGATGAAGCGGCATTGGAAACAGGGCCGTTTCCGTGCCGAAACGAAATAAGAAAGATTCTAGGTCGACCCAAACATTGCGACTAACTCCTGCGCCTGTTAACCGACCGTGCCTGCGGCGTGGCACGTGCCCCCTCGGATGCAATCAAACTGCTTTTGGGGGGGAATGGCCAGTGTTGGCAAAAGCCTATCAATGGGTGCTGCGGCGAGTAAGATCGCAGCCGCAAGGGCACAAATCCAGTGGGGGCGCAAACTCGTCGGGATGCTTCCTAAATACGGGCTTCGCATCCGCAGGGGGTGTCAGCTCGCCAATGGCTCGATACCGAGTCAGAAGCCCGGATTCATCCAGGGTCGGCGCTCGACGGTTCCCTGATCCCAGGTTGCCACCGATGACGAATTGCCCACCGGCTTCGCGGGATTTGATGGGCCCAGTTTAGGTGGGTCCGCGACGTCAGCACCAGGCCCCTTAAGCTCGGGTATCTGTCGATTGGCGACCGCGAGCTCTTCATTCCGCGATAGCTTCTTTGATGGGCGTGTCGCATCAACCGAGGGGTAACCCGCGTTCGAGGAATTGGCGGCCCGTTTCGATGGCGTCTGAGTCGTTTGAGCGATTGGCGCCGCTACCAGATCGGTTGCAGTGGCAAGGGGAAGGTCGGTTGCCGCCTGCACGGGTGTCAGAGAATCTTGTCCCTTGGCCGCAATATTCAGGCTCGAAACGGATGGAGTGAGCGCTGCGGCAGTTCCGGTTATCTGGCGGGATTTGTGCGGTGTTGATACGAGGGACATCACCACCACTGCGGCCACCGCCGCCACTGCAGCCACCCCAACGTATAATGGCGTGCGCGACTTTCGCCATTCCACGGTCTCAGGGGGTAGACTCCTGACCGCCGGAAAAAGAGAACCGGCAGCTTCAATCGGCTCAGCGTGACCGAGAGCAGCGTAAGGGATTGCCCTAGTTGCAACCGCGGGCAATAGCTCAACCAACGGTGTTGGAGGTGCAAAAATGGGACCCAGTGTCTCAGAGTCTTGCAGCTTGGCGGGGATCAAGGCCGGTGCCACAGCTGGGGTATAACGAGCATCCTTAGTTGGGGAACTTGTATGACCGGCCGCTTGGACAACAGGAACTGTGGTGGGGCGTCGGGTGACTGCCGGCAGCGGCGCTCTCGCTCTAACCGGAGCTGCTGCACTCTGCCTGGTAACGACAGGTCTAACGGCCGCCGTCGTGCTCCCGACGACGATGCCCGATACCGCAGGAGTCGTCTGCGGTGCCCGCGATTCCTTCAGCGATTTCGAAAGAGCCTTCTCTGCCGGGCGCGAAATGGTGCCCATTTCACGGGGCGGGACCGTAGCGGGATCAACGGGTGCAGGCTTCGACCCCGAATCAATCTCGATTGGCCTTACGGGAAGTGCAATTGACAGCGCAGGCGGCGCGGTCTGAATCGCCGCCGGAGTCGACTCGCGCTGGGGCAAGGATCTTGCGATTTCACGCTTCGCTGATGCAGGCCTAGTCAGAGTAGGTCGCGCGAGCAAAGTGCCTGGCGTCGACAGGGCGGCAGGGCCCAGCGGAACTCCGGTGCGTTTGGCCAAGTCACTGATCAACGCAAGGGACCGCGCGGGGGTCGTCGTGGGCGTCTCTTTAGGTTCGATCGTCCAATCGAGCTCATCCGATAAATCGGGCTTTGTTTGAATGACGGTACACTCCACCTCCTCAATTGCTTCGACGATGACTGCACTATTAGCGGAACCCAGTAAAGGCGTTTCGACTATTGGCGGCGTTACCGCCAATGCTTCGACGATGGCTGCGCTCTCGACGGAACCCTCCAGAGACGTTTCGACTATTGGCGGCGTTACCGCCAATGCTTCGACGATGGCTGCGCTCTCGACGGAACCCTCCAGAGACGTTTCGACACTTGGCGGCGCTACCGCCTGTAGCTTGTCGAATGAAGCCTTACACATCATCCAAAGTAGCGGTACTTGGTCCAGTTCCAGCCAGTCGCTCATGCCTTGGCGCCAGACCAGACTGCTGGCAGACACGCGCCCGGCTTGAATAGCCAGGATCAGATCATCTAAGCTGTACTCGGCAGTGCCGGCGTCGCCTGCGGCGACGAACCAAAGTTCGACGCTAATCGATTCAACGGACGCTGAGCTTTGAGTCACTGGCTAACATCCCCAATGCGACAATGTAGCACTACGGAAGCGATACCGCAGGTAAGGCTCTCAAACACCCAGAGGTAATGGGCGGATGAGAATTCTGCAGTATCAGCGTATTTGGCTGTCTCGATTTCGACGACGAACTCCCAGCAGAACGCAGGCCGGGTCCATGGGGCGTTGCAGCCTCGACGAGGGGAAAAACAGGTCAAAGCACCTGGATATTTCGAAATGTCCGCTGAGGGCGCGGGTTCTGTGCCGGCTGCTGTATTTTGTGGACTTGCCGTGACACCATGCGGCCTGCGGACGACCTATGGCCACCCAGCGAGCTCGAACAACTCCAGTGGATTTGGACGCACTGTTGCCAGCATTGAGTCAAATGGTCCGTGAGCGCGGTGCTTTGAAATACGCGGAGTTCACGAAACTTGGCGTTCCGAAAGCGCAGCACGAAGCCGCCGCCCAGCGCCTGGGTGACGAGGAATTCGAAAAAACACCCAAACTTGTTCGCGTGCCGCTGGCACAGCAATTGCGTTTTCGCCTCCGCGAACGTAGCCAGTTGCCCCTCAAGGGGCTGGAAAAAGCACTAGCGGGTTGCACATCCAAGGAGGCTTCAATAGTTGCCGAAGAACTTGTGCGCTCCGGAGGTGCGATTCGAGTACTTAGAACTAAGGCGCTCTGGATTGTTTCTGCTGATGCCGAGGTCTTGTCCCCTGAAGAAATCCAAATCCTGCACGACCAATTAGCAAAGTGGGTGCCGCAAACCCAGAAGATCATTCGGTCAAAGAAAGCCCCGATGACATTCTGGCGAACCGACGTAAGAGCTCTGGTAGATGACCTGGTGCTTTTGGTGTCACAGCGCCACTCGGACACAAATTCCGACCCTGTCGATGCGCAACGGCTGCTCCAATTGGTGGCCGAGAATCTTGAAGCATCCGTCGGTTTGGCATTCGTCCCTATTGTCATCGAAAAGCTTCATTTGCCGCTTAAACGGGCTCACGCGCTGCTTCTTGAAGCAGCGCGCCGCAATGCTGTCGAGTTGCGACCCGATGCTGGAGCAGCACGCTTTACGGACATTGAACTGCGCGCAGCGCCCGAAGGCCCCGACGGTTCCCGATTACTCTGGGTTCGGCTATTAAAGGAAATTCCTTGATTCCGATATCGCTGGGAGCCCTCCCTAATGCCCAACCTTGGGCCGAGGAAGGCCTCGATGTTGAGTCGATCAACAGCGCTCCGGGGCAAGCGCTGATTGCAAGCGTGCAAAAACTACGCGTTGACGCGCAGACGGAGATCCACCCGGCGACTCGAGTACACCTGGTGCTTGGACCACCGGGCAGTGGCAAAACGCATCTGTTCGGTCGTCTGCGGCGCAAACTCGGGCCAAGGGCGATTCTAGTGCACCTGCGACCTCTGGTTGGGTCGGACTTGGGACCCCGCTATCTTGTGGGGCAAATATTCAATCAACTCGCACAGGTCACGCATGAAGTGACTCAAGTCGATTCCTTGGTTGGGTCGCTGATTGCTCGCTCGGGGGGTGGTGACGTTGAGAAGCCTCGGCTGATGCTGGAAGATTTCCGACGGGTTGACAGCAACGATCAACATCGACAACTTGAGAGAATTATTGAGGAAACCGTCGAAAGTCGCCCTCAGTTGGATGAGGCGGTATTGCGCGCGCTGTTGCAACTTCCTGTCTTACCCACGCTATTTCGCACAGCGACGCTAAGTTGGCTGGGAGGCTACGAGCTGGACCCCGCTCAGAGCGCGCGAATTGGCGTGATGGCTGCGTTGCCCGACGAGCGCTTGATAGGTGCATTGCGCACGCTTGCGGCCGTCGCAGCCGCGGCCGCGCCCCTAGTTCTAGTCTTCGATCAATTGGAGAATCTAATTGACGCGAGCGATCGCGACGGTCGTGTTCGTGCCTTTGCGGGGCTGATTGCCGAGCTTGTTGACACAGTACCGGGCCTCGTAATCATTCAGATGGCAGTTGACACGGATTGGGCTAGGGATATCGAACCGCGCCTCGGGCAAGCACAAAAGAGTCGAGTGCTGGGTAATCGTCACCTGCTTCGCCTTCCCAGCCCGGACCAACGCCGGGAGCTGCTTGAGCGGTGGGTGGAGCGGTTGCCCGATCGGGAGGGGCCCTTTCCCTGGCCGTTCACTTCGGTTCAAGTGGAAAATTGGGCGTCTGCACCGGGTATGACTCCGCGCATGCTTCTGCTCACTGCGGAGCGAGCGTTGGCGGAGCGCGAAGCGACGCTCGATGCCGAGATCCCAGACCAACCGGAAGCGCTGGATGACACACTCTTGCGTCAATGGCAAAAGCACGTCGATTCAGCCCGCCTGCAGCTTGACGAGGCTGCCGTTGCACAGCGCGGACCGGAACCTGACCATCTTGTGGATGCGCTCCTACTACTGGGGTCTTGGGTAAGCACCAATTGCCATCGTGCCCGAGACGGCGCCGTAATTCTCGAAGTCAATGGCGAGCCCCGGACTCTACATTTCTTGCACGACACCCATCCGCGCACGATTGCGGCGCGGCTGCGGCGTTTGGTAGAGTCCACGGAGACGCGCGTAGTGCTTCGCGAACAATGGCGGGAGTTTCCGACCACATGGCATGCCGTCGTGAAGCTTGCCGATGAACTAGCAGCGCAACCTACGGCTATCTTTGAATGGGTAAGCCGGGCGGATATTACAAGGCTCCTAGCTTTGCGATCCTTCGTGATGCAGGCGCGCTCGCACGATGTTGTTGGAACGATGGGTGAGGCCGTTTCTGATCGAGAAGTCGTGCAGTGGCTTCACCGATCATTGGCCCCACAACAATGGCCTTTAGTCACGGCCCTGACTCGGCCGTTGCGAAGCGATAGCCTTCGTACGAGTCGCTCCGTGGACCTAGTGTCTCGCGACATCGAATCTTCACCACGCACCCAACGAAACTCGACTCCACCTGTTGCAACCGTAGCCGTAGGAAGGACAAATGTGGTGTCGGCGACTAGGACCACGCGCGACTCATCGCCACCGGTCCCGAATTCCGAGCCACCCAATCATAGCGTTTCGACAACGCCGCCGACGTATAGTCGCGCATTGCGCGTTCTCGAGCATCTGCGTGTCGCGTCCTTAGAACGTTTGGTGCGTGAAGCAGTCCTAACCGATTCATGGGTGACACGCGCACAGATCATGGAGGAATTGCGTGCCTTGGGGACGCGCGTACGTTGGTTTGGCCGGGCGATTGTCGCGCTTTTGCCGGAGGACCCGGCATGAGCGCGGGTGAGCTGCATTTTAGCGTTACTGAAGTCAGAAATGCACTCCGGTGCCCCCGCGTATTCGTTTTGGGGAGAATTCTCGGACGAACTGTCAACTTTCCCGTCGGTTCATCTTGCTTGGGTGCCACGTTTCACCGCATCGTCGAGCGTTTCGCCGCCACGGTTGCAATGCCCACTCCCGGCTTCTCGCAATTGCCGCCTGGCAGCCCAGTCGATGCTATTGCGCGGGGTCTATCCTTGTGGCTTCTCGATATTCTAACCGACGAGCTTGGCCAAGACGCAACGCTTGCCACAATGCCAGGTGAAGTCGATGACCTTGCCGAAGCGCTACGTGAGTTGGCTCATCACTTAGCCCAATCGGTGGCGGCCTTCGAATCGCGCCCTGCCTCAGGTTTAGCGGCTCTGGTGCGGGCAGGTGAGCGTCCCATCAGCGTTTTTATGGAGGAGCAAGGCGTTGTACTCTCGGGGCGAATTGATGCGCTTTACGTAACGTCCGACGAACGGGTACACGTAGTTGAATATAAGCTTACCGATGAAGCCAATGAAACCCTCGATCGCGCTCAGGTGGCGCTTTACCGCGAGCTTTTGCGCCGCGAAGGCCTTGATGACGCACAGCCGACGATCTTACGGTTTCGTCCTTGGATGACTCAAGTCGTACTTACGGCCCAAGAGGCGGACACACTGGTCGCGTCCACGCTGTTCCCTCTAATAAGGGATATGGTCCAATGGACCGAAACACCCGAGGCTGCACCACCACCGCAGCGATCCGATCTGTGTGTGGGTTGCCCCGTGGCGCGCGATTGCATTGGTCGTTATCCGGCTCGACTCGCGTCGCGGGACGAGCCGCCGATGGCCGCCGCACGCCCGCGCCCAGGTCGCAACAGCGACTCGATTGCGCCCCAGCCATTGCGGGAAAGCCTTCCACCGCCCCGCGACGTTGCCGGTGATGCCACTGCAGAGAAAATACGACTGAAGATTATCGATGAATTTCGCCGCGAGGGAATAAGCGTCACCGCACGTTCAGCAATCGTGGGGCCTCGACTTTTCGTCATAGAAGTTGTGCGACCGCGGGGAAGCGTCGCACAGCTGGACCGGGCTGCTTCTGATGTCATTCATCGCCTCGTCAATGATGGTCATTCAGTGACCTACGAAAGAACAGGCGGACGCCGACAGTTTGTCGTGGCGCGTACCGATCCGCAGGTCGTGTATTTGGCACCATTGCTGGACAAGAAGGCCGCTTGGATGCGTGGGCGCGCAGGGAGATTTATCATCGGCTGTGAGCCGGCTGGCGGCATTGTCACGGCGGATTTCGCCGATCCAGCTACTCCGCATTTGCTCATTGCGGGGCAAGCTGGCAGCGGAAAATCTTGGCTGCTGCGCGCAATTGTCGCAAGCCTTTTGCACTATCACGGCCCCGGCGCGATTCGCTTAACGTTGATGGACCCCAAGCGCGTCACTTTCAACGTGCCAGCCTTCCAGTCCGCAGTAGCGGCGCATCTGGATGGCCCGGTGCTTTACGACATTGAAGAAGCGTTGCCTTGTATCGGGCGCATGATCGACGAGATGGAAGAGCGGTATCGGATCTTCGAGCAGGCGAGCGTTACGGATTTGAACGAATATGAACAGCTCTCAATCCCCGGTGAACGCATTGCGCGACGAATTCTGGTGATCGATGAGTTCCAAGATTTAACTGTAGAGGGAAGAATCGCCAAGCAGTTCTGCGCGGGAATACAACGCCTGGGTGCGAAGGCGCGCGCCGCTGGGATCCACCTAATTTTGAGCACACAGCGACCCGATCGGCAAACGGTTCCATCGGTCATCAAGGCCAATCTGGGTGGAAAAATTGCGCTTCGCGTGGCCAGTGCCATCAATTCCCGCGTCATCATCGATCAAAGTGGGGCAGAAGAACTTCTGGGGAACGGAGACATGCTCGCGGATCTCGGACACGGCCTGGTGCGCGCGCAAGCGGCGGTTGTGAATCCTTGACAAGTAGGGTTAAGTTGCGCCGCGGGCGGGAATATCCTATAGAAACATCACCATGCATGATCAAGGGTCCGTCCATCCCGGCGCCGTGACCGACAGTGCACTGGCGTTGATTCAAGAGAAGTGTTTGTCGTCGAACAATCGTTTCGGCAGCGAATTCATTGACCAGCACTTATTGGTGGTGCAGCAATTAGCGCTCACCTTGGCCGAGAAGTTCGGCGCCGATCAAAAAGCCGTAATTGCAGCGGCTCTGCTCCATGACATCGCGGCAATTGAAAACTTTGATTGCCTACCGGATCACGCGGAGCTCGGCGCCGAACGAGTGTCGGAACTCCTGTCCCCAGGCGGCGAGCTTTCGAGCATCGGCTTTGACGCTTTGCGCATCGATCGAATCGCGACTTGCTTGCGTGAGCATTCGACGCCACAACGTCACAACGAGACGATTGTGGAATCTGTCTGCGTTTCGAACGCCAATGCTATGGCACAGATAGTGCGCCCGTTTTACTGGTACAACTACGCAAGAGATCTGAAAATGCTTTCGCACCAAAAAGCGCTGGCTTGGTATCGGGCGCTTGTCGAACGCAACTGGGAGCCCTTGATCGACGCGGCAAAGAACATTGTCAAAGAAGATTACGAAGCGGCGCTCGTGATTACTCGGTGAATAGGAAGCCAACTATGTTCTTGCGTGTAACCTGCCCACTTGCCATTGGCGGCTTCTGCGCGGTACGGGGCCCCCTAACCGTTACTGCGCTTTTATCCCAGCGTACAAAATTAAAAAGGCCGTGCCGGATGACCTCCAACAGAGCCTAGATGGAGAGTATTGGTTACCTTGCTCGTTACGTCAAGCGCCCCCGGGCCGGAGAATTTGAATGTACACTGTCAGCGGACGGGCATTCTGCCCACCTTGCTGGCTTTCGCGGGGCCCTTAGGGCTTCTGCCTAGCCCTTCTGGCTTGCCCTTCAGGCTGGCTAACCCTTCAGGCTGGCTCCTTCTGGCTGACGCTATTCCTAGCCCTAAACCTAGACCTCGAACTCGAACTCGATCTTGAAGTTGATGTGCGTCGTGGGTTCTGAAGTTCGAGCGTCAGGGATAGGGGCAGGGTTTCGGTGACCGGCGCGTCCCCGTAGACTTACACAGCGCCTTTCAAATCCTCGGCAATCGTCGCAAATTGTTCCAAAGCGGCTTCGAGATCCGCAGTGATGTCGGCCGCGATAGTTTCCGGATCCGGTAGATTGGCGGATTCTTCCAGTGCTTCGTCTTTGAGCCAGAAGATGTCGAGGTTTAGCTTGTCGCGTTTGGTGAGTTCGCCGTAAGTGAACGACTTGAAGCGTTCGCTTTCTTTGCGGTTGTTGCGGTTCCTTTGGTTGTAGCACTTGACGAATTCGTCAAGATCACTGCGCTTGAGGGTGTTTTCTTTGAGGGTGAAGTGTTGGTTGGTGCGTAGATCGTAGATCCAGAGTTTTTGGGTCCAGGGTTTTTCTTGGGCGGGTTTGCGGTCGAAGAAGAGGACGTTGGCTTTTACGCCTTGGGCGTAGAAGATGCCGGTGGGGAGGCGCAACAGGGTGTGGACATCGGCTTGTTTGAGGAGTTCGCGGCGGACGGTTTCGCCGGCGCCGCCTTCGAAGAGAACGTTGTCGGGCAATACGACGGCGGCGCGACCGTGTTGTTTGAGGATGGTGAAGATGTGTTGGAGGAAGTTGAGTTGTTTGTTGCTGGTGCTGGCCCAGAAATCGTCGCGGTTGATGACGAGGGATTCTTTTGAAGTGTCGCCCGCATCGTTGACGATGGTGACGCTGCTCTTTTTACCGAAGGGCGGATTGGCTAGGACAATCTCGTATTCGCCGTGTTTACCGGCTAGGGCGTCTTTGGTGACGACAGGCAAGTCCTCTTCGGATTCTCCGCCGATGCCGTGAAGCATCAGGTTCATGGCGCAGAGGCGGGTGACGCTGTCTACGAGTTCGATTCCAAAGAAGGTGCCGCTCTTGAGTTTCTTCTTTTGCGCTCGGTCGAGCGTGGGGTTCTTGGCCAAGTAGTCATGCGCGGCAAGCAGGAAGCCTCCGGTGCCGCAGGCAGGATCACAGATGGCCTGACCCGGTTGCGGGGCAATCACGTCCACCATGGCGGCGATAAGGGGGCGCGGAGTGAAGTACTGACCGGCGCCGCCCTTGACGTCTTCGGCGTTCTTTTGGAGCAGGCCTTCGTAGGCGTCGCCCTTAACGTCCGCTGAGAGGCTGGACCATTGCTCTTTGTCAATCAAATCGACGATGAGCCGGCGGAGCTTGGCCGGATCTTGGATCTTGTTTTGTGCCTTGCGGAATATGACGCCGAGCATGCCCGAGCGTTTGCCGAGTTCGTCGAGTGTGTGGCGGTAATGGGTCTCGAGGTCGTCGCCATCTAGTTTGAGCAACGCAGCCCAACTGAAACCCTTGGGGATCGGTGAAGGCTTACTGAACGGCGGCTTTGACTGCTCGTCGGCCATTTTGAGGAACAACAGGAATGTGAGTTGTTCGACGTAGTCGCCGTAGGACAGGCCATCATCTCGCAGGATGTTGCAGTAGTTCCAGAGTTTCTGGACGAGTTGGCTCGGGTTGCTCATTGCTTCTTCTGTGTTCTCGACGACACCGAGTGGGTCCCCTCGATCCGTTTGATTTCTCGGTCGAAGTCCGAGATGTAGTCTGCGTCCTGACGTTGCCGATAGACTTCGAATTCCCCCTCGGCCTTGAGTTTTGCCTCGAGCGCGCTGACTTTGCCCTTGTCTTGTAGGATTGGGTAAGTCGACAGCTCCAGAAACCCGTTAAGAAAAACCACCCAATCCGCGATGGCATCAAGGCTATAATACTTGGCCGAATAGGTTTTCCCGTCCCCGGTAGTATGTTCCAAAATGGAACATACTGAATCTTCCACCAATTCCCCAGTGGAAAAGATGTTGCCCAGGTGTTTCGTGACGGCCGGGCGTTTCACTCCGAACAGTTCTGCAAGCGCCTTTTGAGTCAACCAGAGCGTCTCGTCCTTGAAATATACGTTTACCTTGACCGCGCCGTCGGGTGCTGTGTAAAGAAGGAATCTGTCCTGGGCGCTCATGAGTGCTTCCAACTGAAACGCGGTGGCCGAGATTAGCACATTTCCTCCTGCTTTAGCGCGGCTTTATTCATCCGTGCCACGTTAACATTGGTTGCCAGCACGTCGGCTAACGCTTGCCGGGATCGTACACCTGGCAAGGTGACGACTTGACCGATCGGTCCTAACTAATACCCAACAGCAAGGACGGCGTCGTGGTCGAATTGGATGGCATTTGCAATTACTTACCGATTGGCGATGGAATCGTCACAGCGGGTCAGCCAAGCGAGGAGCACCTGCGCCAGCTTGCATCTGGTGGTTTTG
>Ga0075520_1000624_pt1 | contig 16019 bp, 14 predicted proteins | sample NGEPerB_FD_75100 | JGI IMG/M metagenome (GOLD analysis project Ga0075520, IMG submission 75100) | Arctic peat soil microbial communities from the Barrow Environmental Observatory site, Barrow, Alaska, USA - NGEE PermafrostAB12-B | ecosystem: Environmental > Terrestrial > Soil > Wetlands > Peat ... | reverse complement strand
CCGAGTCCACCACCTTGAGCACGTTGGTGTTGGGTTCGGTCTTGGTGAACCGGTACTCGCCGGCCTGCACGGAGTCGAAAACGGATGTCGTGTCGAAACCCTCGTCCACGAACCCGAACTTGGCCCCGAGGTCGAACTCCCGCCCGAACTCGACCAAGCCGGTGTTGAGCCAGACAAACGTGCCCTCATCCGCGTAAGCGTCCTGCAGAACCGTCGCGGGGGGGACGAACGCCTTGGTGAACCCGACGACGAAGGTGGTGTCCACCCTCGCCATCTCGCCCGGCTGGTAGGCGTCCGCCGACACGAGCGTGACGGCGGTGGAGAAGTGGCCGAGGAGCTGCTGCAGCTGGCGCGCATCGCCGAGGCCGCTCGTCGCCGGCGTGGGGCCGGGCTCGTACACGACCAGCACTTTTGTGATCTCGGCCCCGGCCGTGAGGGATGCGACCGCGAGGGCGAGCACTCCCAGTGCAGCCGGAAGCTTCCATCCGATGCCGCTCGCATGTCGCAGGGAGTGGTTCGATCGCATCGTGCCCCAACGCGCCCCGTCACACCCGCCGCGGGGCGCCGGTGAGCGCGGCGAAACCCTTCATGGTCAAAATGGTAACACGCTGTGGCCGGATGCCTGTGCTAGGGTCGCAGCATGTGGACGGCGGCCGGGGCTGGCGGGAGGTGGGCGCGAAAGCTTGCAGCCGCTCTCGCCGCGGTGGCGCTGGGCGCAGTCGCCGCCGGCGCCGCGCAACGTGTGCCGGTGGGGCCCGTGCCCGGCGGGGTTTGCGAGCTCCCGCGGATCGGGTTCACCGTGCACTGGGATTTCTTCGCGAGCGCCGCCGAGGCGGACCGGCTGGTGGCGTTCGCGATCGCGAACGGCGCCGAGATTCTCAACGTCGTCCCGCCGCCGCACATCTGGGAGCAGCCGGAAAGCCTCGCGGTGTTGCGCAAGATCTTTGCGACCGCCCGCAGGCACGGCGTCGCCATCGTGCTCAGCCGCATCGACGGCAGCTCCTTTCCCGACGCCGCGGGCGAGCGCCGCAATTGGCTGTACACCAACGTCCTGACCGAGCGCGGCCGGTTGCCGTCGGGGAAGGAGACTCCCGACTTCTTCCTCGCGACGGTCGGCAAGCCGGCGTACGAGCGCTGGCTCGCCGAGGAAACCGCGTTCTACGCGAAGAACTTCTCCTCCGAGCCGGCCCTCGTCGGGTTCGGCGTCGGCCTGTTCAACGAACCGTTCGTCTCGCAGCGCGGCTCGCTGCTCTGCTTCGACCCGGACACCGACTCCTACGAGATCGGCCAGTACACCCCGTACGCCGCCGCCGTGTGGCGCCGGTTCCTGGCGGGAAAGTACGGCGGCATCCGCGGCGTGAACCGCAGGTACGGCACGCGCTTCCCGGCGCTTGCCGCGGTGCCGATGCCGGCCAACGAGCGCGATCCCGCGTTCGCCCGCCCGGACGTGGCGTATTACGACTTCGTCTCGGCGATCAACGGTTGGGTCGTGCGCCAGCTCGACAGGTGCCGCTCAATCTGGCACGCGCGCGTCCGCCGGAGCGTGCCGTTCGTGCTGCAGTTCTCCGGGTACCTGCCGGAGAAGTTCGAGAAGGGCCGGCCGGCGTTCGCGGCCCTCGACATCTTCGAGTGGATGACCCGCGCGGACGCCCTCGGGCTGTCGGCATACACGAACTGCGAGTACCCCGACCTCGGGCACGCCTCGGTCACGGCGATGGTCAACTTCCTCCGCCTCGGCGCCCTACTGCGCAAGCCGGTATCCGTGCTGGAAGGCGGTAGCGAGTGCGACGGGGCGGTCCTCGACCCGGGCGAGCTGCACTTCTTCGCCACCGTCGCGGCGCCGCTCGCTCCGGCGAGCCTGATCTACGAGTTCCTGAAGGTCAGCTACGCGGAGGCCTTCGCCACCTCGGCGGGGAAGCTCATCGGCGCCGACTGGACGCCGCGGCTCGCAGCGGTCGCGGCGGTGCGGGCGGCGCTCGCCGAGGGAAAGGCGGCACGGGGGGACGGTCCGACCACCTACGTCCTCGACGACCTCGCCGGGTTGCCGGACGACGCGGCGCTGCTCGCCGAGCGCGCGCTCTTCGCGCGCCTCGCCATGGAGCGGACGCTTACCCTCGTTCCGCCCGCGGCGCTCGCCGGGTTGCCGGCCGGCAGCACGCTTGTCGTTCCGTCCCAGCGCCAGCGCGCCGCGCTCGGCCCGCGGCTTGCCGCCCGCGGGATCGTTGTCATCGGTGCGGAGAGGCTGCTCGGGGACCAGGCGGCCGGCCGCTGACCCTCCCATCCAGTACACTTTGTGGTAGGGAGCCACCATGAGTCAAAGCCAAGTGCCCGTGTTTCGGCCGGTGCCGGTCACCAGGCCGGCGCGCGTCTGGTTTGCGGTGCTGTCGGTCGTGGTCGTCGTGACCGTGATCGGGTTGCTCGTCTCGTTGCTGCGCACGCCGACGATCCGCTACGAGATCGACAGCCGGGCGCTGACGATCACCAGCGTGCTGGGGTCCGAACGGCAGATGAAGACGATCGACCTCGCGCGCATCGCCGAGGCGAAGTCCGAGTGGCTGCGCGGGGGCGCGCTGCGCTTCGGGACCGAGAAGCCCGGCTACTGCGTCGGCTTCTTCGCCTACCCGCGTGTCGGCGAGGTGTGGCAGATCACCGACTGCTCGGAGCGGGGTGTGGTGGTGACGTCGAGCGCCGAAACTACGCCGGTGGCAGTGACCCCGGCGGACCCGGACGGCTTCCTGAAGGCGCTGCGGGAGGGCCGGCCGTCGGTGTTCGCGCCCCCCGGGCGGCGGGGCGCGGCGTGGTGGGTCAACCTGTTCGTCGTGACCGGCGTGGGAGTGCTCGCGCTCGCGGCGCTCGCAGTGGTCCTCTTCGTCGCCCCGGCGCGCTTGCGGTACACCGTTGCCGGCGGTGCGCTCGAGGTCGGGACGCTGCTGCGACGGCGGGTGGTGCCGCTCGCCGGCGCGCGGGCCCGGCCGCACCGGCCGCTTGGCGGGCACCGCCTGGCGGGCCTTCCGCTGCCGGGCTACCGGGTCGGCTCGTGGATGCTCGACAACATGGCCACCTCGGTATTCGCGTCGGCGGCCGACGAGGGTGTGATGATCGAAGGCGAGGGACGGATGTTCGTGAACCCGCGCGACAGGGAGGGGTTCTTGGCGGCGCTGGCAGCCGAAGGCGTCACCGTCGTCACCGACACCGCGTTGCGCCGCCGATAGCGGACCATCCGCGGCGTTGCGCTCGCCCCGCTCGCGTCCTCATGTAGCCTCCGGCTACACTCCGGCGCGGCGGGGGTCGCGCGCCTTGCGGCTGGCCCACTCTCGGCGGCGCGGCTACACGCCCCAAGCTCCGAGGCGCTGCCTATCGTTGACCTTCTCGTCTTCGAGGGAGGCGCTTGAGGCTGCGCGGCCTGCGGCCGGCGCAGCCGGCTCGGACCACGGGTCACGGGCCACGCCTCTTGCCTTGCGGGGTCAGGCTTGCATTGTTGCGTCCGACCTGACTGCGACGCTGACGCCGAACTGTGGCACACTCGGGCTCGTGCACCGTCGGTCCCGGGAGCTCGGATTTCGGATGGAGGTGACGCCATGCAGCGGCTGTTGTTGAAGACGGTTTTGGTGTTCGGGTCGTTGGTGCTGACGTCCGCGGCTTGGAGCCCGGCATCGGCGCAGGGCCCCACGGATGGCGCCGCGCAAGCCGGAGTCGTCAAGGTCGGCGAGCGGGCCCCCGACTTCTCGCTCCCGGCGTCGGACGGCAAGACCTATCGTCTCGCAGATCTGCGGGGCGTCAAACACCTGGTGCTCGTGATCTTCCGCGGGGTGTGGTGAGTCTACTGCCGGATGCAGCTCGGCGAGCTGCAAGAGCACTTGTCGGAGTTTCGCGGCCTCGGCACCGAGGTGTGGGCCATCAGCTCGACCGACCCAATGGACAAGTTGACGACCTACGCGCAAGTCCGAGGGGTCGGGTTCCCCTTGCTCGCGGACTCCGGTCTCGCGGTCACGAAGAGATACGGCGTGGTCAACGAAGCCAATCGCAACATGGCGTACCCGACGACGTTGGTGATCGATCGCAACGGGGTTGTCCGCTTCGTCCGAATCGACGTCGACTTCACGAAGCGGCCGCCTGTGACCGACCTGCTCGCCTTTCTGAAGAACCTGGCGAAGTGAACCGACCTGCAGCGGGGTCAGGCTCGCGTTGTGGCGCTTCCGCGCCCTGTGCCCTCTCTTTTCCTGACCACGGACCAATCGACCACGGGCCACGTCTTTCCGGTGCCCGGAGCCCGGACCCCTGTCTCTACGTTCGCAGGCGCGGGGCGCCCTGGTGGCGCGCGATCTTCTGCGACTCGCGCAACTGGACGACGCCGCGCTGGATCAGGTTGCGGATGATGAGCTGGTTGTGCAGCCTGACGCCCGGGAGCACCGCGAGGATCTGGTTGACCGTATAGCGGCCGTTGATGCGCGAGAGGACGAAGCCCTCCTCGGGGTCGCACTTGAGCTGGACGATGTCCCTGGGCGCCAGCGCCAGCTCGAGGATGGTCGAGGGGCCGATCGGAAGCTTCTCGACATCCTGGGCGATTTCGCGCTCGAGCTCGTCGGCTGCCGTGAGCGCCTTCGGGATGTTCGGATAGCGCTCGCGCACCTCGATGACCTTCCGGTACGCCTCGAGAGCGTCGCCGAGGGCGAGGCTGCTCTCGGCCTCCTGCAGGCGATCGCGCCACGTCGAGCGCAGGAACCCCGGGATCCGCTTCGGCGGCAACACGGGCGGGAGGAGCTCGAAGACGCCGTTGGTCACGCCCTGGAAGATGAAGCTGAGCACGGGGAACTCCGGCATCCGGCAGGCGAGGGCGATCTCCTCGATGCTCTTGGCGCCGTCGATCTCGCGCAGGGCGGCGGCGCCCGACGGCGTGAGGTGGCTCTCGTCGATCGGCTGGACGGCGCGGGGGATGACGCCGGAGTCGGCGATGACGGCGGCGATGCGCCGGCGCTCGTCCACCTGGCGGGCGCCTTCGAGGATGAAGTGCTCGACCGGGAGCTGGAGTTCCTTGAAGTCCCTGCGGGGCTGGGCGTCGTCGAGGAAGAAGAACTCCCCCTCCTGCCAGAGCATCAGGTCGTAGGTCGTCTCCTCGGTCTTGACCCGCACCAGGTGGTCCACCTGCTCGCGGGTGAGGCGGCCGGTCTGGACCAGGAGCTCGCCGAGCATGACGTTGAGTTCCTTCTGGCGGTCGAGCAGGTGCTCGAGCTCGTCCTCGGTGAGGATCCCCCAACCGACGAGGTAGTAGCCGAGGTGCTCGCGCGGGTTGTTGGAGGTGACCGCCGACACGAGGCCGTTCTGGAACAGGATCTTCTTGGTGTAGCGCTGCCCTTTGATCACCAGCGTGCCGGTTTTCCGGCTCGCGGAGATCCACTGCATGAGGTCGGGGAACGGCATCGTCCGGAGGTTGCCGGTGACCGCCATTAGCGCCCCAGACCCGGGCGCGGGCCGGAGCCCGCCGGGACCGCCGCCGCAACGAGCGAGAGCTTCGCCACGGTGCAACGATACCTCACTCGCGGCGGCAGCGCAGCGTCGTCCACGGGCCGCGCCCCGCTCACTGCGTACGGTAGTTTTCGAAGGCGAGCTCGATCCCGAAGTCCTCGCCCTTGACGAGCGCGATGACCGCCTGCAGCTCGTCCCGTGATGGCGATGAGACCCGCACCTGGTCGCCCTGGATCGCGCACTGGACCTTCTTGAACTTATGCTCCTTCACGAGCTTGACGATCGCACGGGCGGTTTCGGAGGGCACGCCCTGCTGGAGGGTGACCTCCATCCGGACGGTGCTTCCGGCCGCCGGCTGGATCGCGCCGGTCTTCAGGTTCTTGACCGGCACCCCCCGCCGCGTCATCTTGCCGAGCACGACGTCCCACATCGCCCGCAGCCTGAACTCGTCGGGGGCGGCCAACACGAGCAGGTTCTCCTTGCGGTCGAGGTCGATCGCGACCTTGAGCCCCTTGAAGTCGAAGCGCTGGGCGATCTCCTTCGCGGCCTGGTTCACGGCGTTGTCGACCTCCTGGAGGTCGCACCCGCTCGTGATGTCGAACGACTGGATCGGGGTCATGCGGTCCCTCCCTCCTGGGCGGCCCCATCGGTCGTCGCGGGTACGCGGCGGCGCCGATGACGCCGGCGCTTCTTGCGATCTCCGACGTCCCGGGCCGGACCTTCGGCGGGGGCATCGGGCGATGGGGGCTCCTCGGCCGCCGGCGCGGCGGTGGAGGCGGGATCGCCGGGAGCCGGGCTCTCGGCCGGGGCGGGCGTTCCTCCCCCCTTCTTGTGGCGGCGGCCGCCGCGGCGGCGCTTCCGCTTTTTTCCGCCGGTGTCCTCCGCGGCGGGTGCGGCCCCGGTTTCGGGTTCGTCCTCGACGGCGGTCGTGGCGATGGCCGGCGCGGCGTCGTCCCCGCCTGCGCCCCGCTCGGCCATGTCGTCCTTGTGCCGGCGTCCGCCGCGGCGCCGCTTGCGCCGCTTCTCGCCCTCGGGTGGTTCGGGCGCCGCGCCGCCGGCGGCGAGGTCGGCCGCGCTCACTGGAGCCGACGGAGGCGGCAGGTGGCCTGCCTCGCGCACGACCCACTCGACCTTCTCCTCGGAGCGGTGGAAGCTGGTCGTCGCGTTGATCTCGACGCGGATGTCGAACTCGCGCTCGAGGGCGGCGATCTCCTGGCGGCGCCCGTTCTGGAGGGCGTCGGCGAGTTCGGGGTGGAGGCCGACGCGCACCGCCTTGAGGCGCCCATCGGCGGCGCGGGCCTCGATCCGCCGGAGCAGGTTGAGACCGAGGAACTCGGGGGAGGGGATGATGCCGGTGCCGGCGCACGTCGGGCAGGGCCGGTGGGTCCGCAGCGCCAGCGCCTGCTTGACGCGCTGGCGGTTGATCTCGAGCAGGCCGTTCGCGCTGATGCGCCCGACCGTCGAGCGCGCCTTGTCGGCCTTCATCGCATCACGCATCGCCTTCTCGACTCCGTGCTGGTTCTTGCGCGGCCGCATGTCGATGAAGTCGACGACCACCAACCCGCCGATGTCGCGCAGACGCAGCTGCCTCGCGACCTCGTGGGCGGCCTCGAGGTTGACGGCGTAGATGCTGTCCTCCTGCGACGTGCCGTGCGAGGCCTTGCCCGAGTTGACGTCGATCGACGTGAGCGCCTCGGTGGGGTCGATCACGATCGAGCCGCCGCCCGGGAGCGGGACCGTGCGCTTGTAGATCCCCTCGATCTGGAGCTCGAGGTTGAAGCGGGAGAACAGGGGCATGCGTTCCGCGTAGCGCACCAGGCTCGTCTTGCCGCGCGGCATCGAGGCTTGCATGTAGGCCTGCGCCTTCTCGAACACCGCGTCATCGTCGACGAGCACCTCGTCGATCGAGCTGTCGAGGAGGTCGCGCAACGCCTGCACGATGAGGTCCTGGTCGGAGTACAGGAGGCGCGGGCCCTTGCCCTTCGCCATCTCGGCCTGCACCCGCTTCCACAGGCGCAGCAACGCGGCGAGGTCGGCCTTGAGCGTCGTCTTGGTCTGGCCGAGTGCGTTCGTCCGCAGGATGATGCCGCACCCCTCGGGCACCTCGAGCTTGTCGGCCTGCTCGCGCATCGCGGCGCGGGTCTCCTCGTCCTCCACCTTGCGCGAAATGCCGCGGGTGTCCTCGAACGGCGTCAGCACGAGGTAGCGACCCGCGAAGCTCAGATTGGTCGTGACCGCGGCGCCCTTGGTGCCGATCGGGTCCTTGGTGACCTGGACGAGCACGCTGCGGCCGCGCTCGATGATGCGGTCGATGCGCGGCGCGGCGTCGCCGGCGGGCGCGGCGCGGTGGTAGGCCTGCGGCACCACGTCGTGGGCGGCGAGCATCCCGTCGCGCTCGGCGCCGAAGTCCACGAACGCCGCGTTCAGGGTGGGGTTGACGTTCGCCACGACGCCCCGGTAGACGTTGCCGCGGCAGAGGCCGGCTTCGGCCACCGCGATCTGGTACGTGTCGAGCGTGTCCTTGTTCACGATCGCGACGCGCACCTCTTCGGCGCGCTGTGCGTTGATGAGCATTTTGCGGCTCAAGCGGTCTCCAATCCGCAACCCGCGGCGCTCGCCTCGATGCCGTTTCCCGGCGCTGCGCCCGGCCGGCCCTGGGGCGGCCGCGGGTCCAACCTCAAAGGGTAGCATCCTGCGGCGTTTCCCTCACGCCCGGGCGGACGGCGCCGCGGCGCAGACGCGGTTGCGACCCCCCCGCTTGGCGCGGTAGAGGGCTTTGTCGGCCGTCTTGACAACCTCCTCCGGCGTGGTGAGGCGCCCCGCCCGGTCGGCGATGCCGATGCTGACGGTGACCGCGATCGTCGTGCCCGGCTCCCGCCGCGGTGCGGCGTTCTTGGGCCTGCGGGCCGGGCGATCGGGCGAGCGCAGCACGAAGCCACTCACGGCCACGGCGGCGCGCAGCGACTCCAGTTCGGCCATCACCTCCTTGGCCCGTCGCTTGGTGAAGACGATGGCGAACTCCTCGCCGCCGACGCGGTAGGCGCGCGCGCCGCCCCGGACGGACGCCATGCGCGCCGCGACCATCCGCAGCACCTGGTCGCCGACGTCGTGGCCGTGCTGGTCGTTGACGGCCTTGAAGTGGTCGATGTCCACCATCGCGATCGCGTAGCGGCCGGAGAGCTTGCCGACCGCCTCGTCGAACGCGCGCCGGCTCGGCAGCGACGTGAGTCCGTCCCGGAACGCCATGGCGAGCGTCGTCTCGAGCAGTGCCACCACCAGGATCAGGCCGGCGGTCGCGAGGTACAGCGTGGCGGAGCGCGTGGCGGCGAGGCCCAGGAACGAGGCGATTAGCGCCCAGGCGAAGCCGGCGTCGAGCGTCGTGCGGCGCAGCGCCCAGACCAGGGCCGCGGTCACCAGCGCGGCGGCGTAGGCGATCAGCGCGGGGTGGGCGACCCCACCCTCCGGCGACGCGCGGCCGGGGAGGAAGCGGCTCTCCAGCAACGCCACGAGGCGGGGTTGGTACGACAGCCAGACGAACGCCGCGACCGGCGGCTGCAGCGCAATCGCCCCCAGGCGGAGAAGGCCGGGCACGGTGAGCGTGCCGCGCTCGCGCGCCACGGCGAGCCAGGCGAGGTCGAGCGGCAAGAGGAACGCCGCGGCGTTGAGCGTGTAGCGTCCGACCTCGACCCCGGCGGCGCCCGGGCCGAAACGGGCGAGCAGGAGGTCCGCGACCGCCAGGGCGAGCAGCGCGAGCACGACCCGCCCGCGGCGGAACCAGAGCCCGAGGAGAACGCCGGCGGCCACGACGATCCCCGGGTAGACGCGCAGGAACGCGGCCAACTCCTCCGGGAGCCGCCCGGCGGCATGCGCCGCCAGCGCCGTCAGCGCCAGCAGGCACGCCGGTACGATCACCGTGGGGACCACCCTCACGCTGGCCCGCCCGCCTTTCCCCGTCCCCGCGAGGATACGCCGGCGGGGCGCCACCATCGTCAGGATCTGGTACCGTATCGCGATGGCTGGGGGTACTGCGTGCGACAACTTGCTGGTTGTGCGGCAATCGTGACGGCCATGGTGGCCGCGGGGGCGTTGGCGGCGCCGCCGGCGCTGACGCTGCCGGCGGGGGCCGAGCAGGCCGCGAAGGTGATCGACCGGGCGAGCCTCGCCGGTCCGGTGCGGTTCCTGGCGGACGACCTACTCGAGGGGCGTGCGCCGTCGCACCGCGGCGACGCGCTCGCATGTCTTTACGTGGCGAGCGAGATGGAGTCGCTTGGGCTGCAGCCTGGAGGGCCGGATGGCGGCTGGGAGCAGCGCTTCGCGCTCGTCGGGATCACCACCAAGGCCCCCGAAACCTGGACGTTCCGCGCCGGTGGCCACGACGTCGCGCTGCGGTTCTGGGAAGACTTCATCGCCGCCTCCGGCGTTCAGGCCCCGGCGGCCGCAATCGCCGACGCCCCGCTGGTCTTCGTCGGGTACGGCATTCAGGCGCCCGAGTACGGCTGGGACGACTTCAAGGGCGCGGACCTGAAGGGCAAAGTCCTGCTGATGTTGAACAACGACCCGGACTGGGACCCCGCCCTGTTCGGGGGCGCGCGGCGGCTGTACTACGGGCGTTGGTCGTACAAGTACGAAAGCGCCGCCCGCGCGGGCGCCGTCGGCGCGATCATCATCCACACGACGCCGTCGGCCGGGTACGGCTGGCAGGTCGTGCAGAACTCGTGGACAGGCGAGCAGTTCGAGCTCCCGGCCGGACCCGAGCCCCGCCTGCAGGTGCGTGCCTGGACCACCGAGGGCGCGACCCGCCGGCTGCTCGCGGCCGCCGGCCTCGACCTGGACCGCCTCGTCGCGCAGGCGCGCAGCCGCGACTTCAAGCCGGTGGACCTCGGCATCCGCACATCGCTCGCGCTCGCCAACACCCTGACCCACGGGGAGACCGCCAACGTGCTCGGGCTCATCCCCGGGAGCGACCCCGCCTTGAGGGATGAGGTCGTCGTCTTCTCCGCTCACCACGATCACCTCGGCATCGGGAAGCCCGACGCGAGCGGGGACACGATCTACAACGGGGCCGTGGACAACGCCAGCGGGGTGGCGCAGGTGCTTGCGATCGCAAAGGCGGCCATGGCGCTGCCCGAGCGGCCGCGGCGCTCGCTCCTGTTCGCGATCGTCAGCTGCGAGGAGTCGGGTTTGCTCGGTTCGGCGTACTACGCCGCCCATCCCACGTTCCCGCCGGACAAGATAGCCGCCGACATCAACTTCGACGCGGGGAACATCTTCGGCAGGACGCACGACGTCGCCCTCGTGGGCAAGGGCAAGTCCACGCTCGACGCGGTGGTCGAGGCGGCGGCCGCTCTGCAAGGGCGCGTGGTCACCGACGAGCCGTTTCCGGACCGCGGCGCCTACTACCGCTCCGACCAGTTCAGTTTCGCCAGGATCGGCGTGCCCGGCCTCTACTTCAAGGGCGGCCTCGACTACGTCGGGCGCGAGCCGGGTTGGGGGGAGGCGGCCAACGAGGCTTGGCTGAAGGCCCACTACCACCAGCCCAGCGACGAGTTCTCCGAGGGCTGGAACTTCGACGGAATGGTCGAGGACACCCAACTCGGCTTCCTCGCCGGCCTGGCGGTGGCGCAGGCGGACGCGATGCCGGCGTGGCTGCCGGGGGACGAGTTCGCGAAGCTCCGCGCCCCGGCGCCTGGCCGGAACAAGTAGGTCGCGCGACGCTCCAGCGTGGCGCTGCAGCACGGAAGGGGGGCGGCGATGAACCATGCGATGACCACGACGGCGTTCGAGATCCAGGGAAGCCGGATCGTGCGCAACCTGGGCGTCGTGCGCGGGATCACGGTGCGCTCGCGTTCGATCTTCGGCACGATCGGCGGGTCGCTGCAGACCCTCGTGGGCGGCAACATCTCGCTCTTCACTGAACTGTGCGAGAAGACCCGCGCGGAGGCGTTCGACATGATGGTCAAACACGCGGAGCAGGTCGGCGCCAACGCCGTGGTCGGCATCCGCTACGACGCGACCGAGGTGATGCAGGGCGTGACCGAGATGGTCTGCTACGGGACCGGGGTCGTGGTCCAGCCGGCGTGAGCCGGCCGCGCACCGCGATCGTGACGTTCCACTTCGAGGGGCCCGACCTGATCGCCCGGCGCACCCTCGTGCTCAGGCGCGAAGGCGGCAACTGGCTGATCGTCCACATGCACGCTTCCGGCCTCGAGGTCCCGAAGGAGTGAGGCGGTTCTGGCCGCGGGCCGCCCGGATGCCGGGCGTCCAGGGGTGCAGACACGGTCTCTGGCGGAGGCAACGATGTACAGGGTCCTCGTGACTGTTGGGCTTGTTCTGGGTACGAGCGCGTCGGTCGTTTGCGGACAGGTGGCCGTGCCGACGCCGGCGGCGGTCGCGGCGGTCGCGGCGGTCAAGCCCTCATCGCCCCTGGATGCCCTGCGGTTCCTGGTGGGCACCTGGCAGGGCGAGGGAAGCGGGCAGCCCGGGCGGGGGAGCGGGGCGGCATCCTTCAAGCTCGACCTCGACGGCCGGGTCCTGGTCCGGCGCAGCCATTCCGACTATCCAACGGCGGGCGGCAAACCGGCCGTCGTCCACGACGACCTCATGGTCATCTATGCCACACCTGGCCGTGTCGGGCTCGAGGCCATGTACTTCGACAACGAGGGCCACGTGATCAAGTACGCGGCCGAAGTCTCGCCCGACGGGCGTCGAGTAGTGTTCCTGAGCGAAGCGGAGCCGGCGATGCCGACGTTCCGCCTCACGTACGCCAGGGTCGGCGAGGATGTCATGGATGTCGTGTTCGAGATTGCACCGCCCGGTGCGCCCGGGTCGTTCAAGCCCTACGTGTCCGGCCGGATCCGCCGCACGAACCCCGACTCGTAGGCGCCGGTCGGCTCGTGCCAGTGGCGTCCCCTGGTGTCAGCCGCCGGCCGTCCCGAGCATGCGTTCGACCGCTTCGAGGTCGGGTGGAACCGGCTCGGGGATGCGCACCCGGCGCGAGGCGGCGGCGACGTCCTTGAGGCCGGTGCCGGTGAGGAGCAGCACCGCGCGCTCGTCGCGCGCCACCAACCCCTCGTCGAGCGCCGCGAGCAGCCCGGCCAGCGCCGCCGCTGCGGCGGGCTCGCAGAAGACGCCGGTGGTGCGGGCGAGCATCGGGATCGCGTCGAGGATCGCCTCGTCGCTCACGATCACCCCGGCGCCACCCGAGGCGCGCACCGCGGCGAGCGCCATGATCGCGTTGCGCGGTGCGCCGACCACGAGCGAGTCGGCGACGCTGGCGGCGCCCGGCACCGGCGTGATCTCGGTGGTGCCGTCGCGCAGCGCCCTCGCGAGCGCGGCTGAACCCTCGGGCTGGACCGCGATCAGGCGCGGCGCCCGCCGCAGCAGCCGGCAGCGGACGAGGTCGGCGAACCCCTTCGCCATGCCGGCAACGATGACGCCGTCGCCGGCCGGGACGATCACGACGTCGGGCCACTCCGGTGCGAGGTCGGCCGCGACCTCGATCGCCGCGGTCTTCTTCCCCTCGATCGTGAACGGGTTGAACGCGGTGTTGCGGTTGTACCAGCCGAAGTGCTCGCAGGCGGCGAGCGAGAGCTCGAAAGCGTCGTCGTAGCTACCCGCCACCGGCACGAGGCGGGCGCCGTAGCTCGCCATCTGCACGAGCTTGGCGGGCGGTGCCGCCGCCGGCACGAAGACGACGGCACGCACGCCCGCGGCGGCGGCGACCGCGGCGAGCGCCGAGGCGGCGTTGCCGGTCGAAGCGGTGGCGACGGTGTCGTACCCGTACTCGACGGCCTTGGCGACGACCAGGAGCGAGGCTCGGTCCTTGGTGGAGCCGGAGGGGTTGCGGGTGTCGTCCTTGGCCCACAGCCGCGGCATCCCGAGCCTGCGCCGCAGCTGCGGCACGGGGAGCAGGGGCGTGCCGCCGACCCTGAGCGCGGGCAGGGAGACCGGCGACGCGATCGGCAGGAATGCCGTCAGCGCGCCGGGGTCGTGGATGCGGGCCTCCGGCCATCGCGCCGGCAGCTCGTCGATCTCGACCCGGAGCACGCCGCGCGTCACGCCGCCGGGGCGCTGCTGCCCGGAGCAGACGGGGCAGACGTAGCGCACCTCGCCCTCGGGGTAGCGCGCCCCGCACTCGGTGCAGAGGAAGATAAAGGAAGCCATCTCGTTCGACCTCGGCCCTCGCGACGCCTCGGGATCCTTCGCCCCGCGCTCCGCTCGGGCTCAGGATGACCACCCGCGGGCGGTCACATCGTCAGCGCCATCAGCGCCTTCTGCACGTGCAGCCGGTTCTCCGCCTCATCGTAGACCACCGACTGCGGCCCGTCGATCACCTCGTCGGTGACCTCGCGGCCGCGGTCGGCCGGGAGCGGGTGCATGTAGATCATGCGCTTCTTGCCGAGGGCCATGTGCGCGGCGTCGCAGCGCCACGCCGGGTACTTCTCGATCAGCGCGAGGCCGTCCTTCTTGTCTGTGGTGTGCATGAGCGGGCCCCACGACTTCGGGATCACGATGTCGGCGTCGCGGAACGCCGCCTCGAAATCATCGACGATCTCGAACTTCGCCCCGGCCGCCGCGGCGTTGGCCCGGGCCTGCTCCTCGATCTCGGGCATGAGCCTGAACTCGGGCGGGCAGGCGAACGTGACGTCGAGCCCGAAGCGCGGCATCATCAGGATCAAGCTCTGCGGCACCGAGAGCGGGCGGATGTAGTTGGGCGCCGAGGTCCACGCCACGCCGATCTTGAGGCCGCGGGTGTCGGCCCCGAACTTCTCCCGGATCGTCATGTAGTCGGCCATGATCTGGCACGGGTGGTAGACGTCGCACTGCATGTTGAGGACGGGCACGGTGGACCAGCGCGCGACCTCGCGCAGGTACGGGTTCCCCTCGCGGAACGCGCAGTGCCGGATTGCGATCCCGTCGCCGTAGCGCGACAGCACCGAGGCCGTGTCCTTCGCATTCTCCCCGTGCGAGATCTGCATCTTGTCCGAGGAGAGGAAGATCCCGTGACCGCCGAGCTGCGTGATCCCGGTTTCGAACGAGTTGCGCGTCCGGGTCGAGGAGTCGAAGAAGATCATGTAGAGCGTCTTGTCCTCGAGCAGTCGCATTTTCTTGCCGGCCGCCTTCGCGACCTTCAGCTCCCGCGCGAGTTCGAGCACGGTCTCGAGCTCGTCGGTGGTCCAATCCTGTGTGGTGATGAAGTGCTTGCCCTTGAGTTTGGTCTGCATCAAAGCCCCCGGGGAAGAAAGTTGACAGTTAAGAGTTGAAAGTTAAAAGGCAAGAGAGACAGTGGACAGCGTACAGCTAACCACCAGGAAGCGAGAAGCTACGACCCAGAGAGCGGAGTCTTTGAGGGTGCCAGGGCCTCCGGGATGAGCGAGTACACCGCCGTGGCGGTGACCAGGTCCGCGACCTCGACCCACTCGTCGGCGGTGTGCGAGAGCTCCTCCCGCCCCGGGGCGAACCCCACCGTCGGGATCCCGAGCCGGCCCATCGTCGCCACGCCGTTGGTCGAAAACACCCAGCGCGAGATCCCCGGTGCGCTGCCGAGCACCTCCTTGGCCGCGGCCGCCACGCCCTGTACGAGCGGGTGCGTCTCGGGGACCACCCAGGTGGGGAAGACCTGCTCCTGGCGCGCGGGCACGCCGGTCCACGCCTGGCCTTCCCAGGTGAGGACGCGCACCTCGGCGTCGCCGATATGCGGCAGAGCGCGGATCTCCTCCAGGGCGCTCTCCGGCGACTCGCCGGCGGTGAGGCGGCGATCGAGCACGATCCGCGCCTCGTCCGGCACCGCGTTGAGCGACGGGGTCTTGCAGTCGATGAACGACACCGTGACGGTGCCCTTGCCGAGGAAGTCGTCGGCCCGGAGGGTTGCGTTGAGGGCCTCGATGTCGGCGACGATCGGCGCCATCTTGTACACCGCGTTGACGCCGCGCTCGCAGTGGGCGCCGTGGGCGGAGACGCCCTTGGTCACGACCTCGATCTCCATCCGCCCGCGGTGGCCGCGGTAGACGTCGAGGTTGGTGGGCTCGCCGAGGACGACCACGTCCGGCCGGACCCCCTCGGTCTCGATGAGCTGCATGAGCGGGTAGCCGTCGCAGGCCTCCTCGAGCACCGACGCCACGAGGACGATCTGCACGCCGGGGGGCAGGCCGCGCTCCTGCAGGAGCTTGGCGCCGTACGCCATGCACGCGATCGCGGGGAGCTCGTCCACCGCGCCGCGCCCGTGCACCTTGCCGCCCACGAGCTTGCCGGCGAACGGGTCGTACGTCCACGCCTGCGGGTCGCCGATGCCAACGCAGTCGATGTGACCGTCCATCATGATCACGAACGGCCCCTCGCCGACGCGGGCGACGACGCTGCCGATGCGGTCGAACCGCACGTCGGCAAACCCAAGCTTCTCGTACTCGGCCTTGACGCGCTCGCAGCGCTCGCGCTCGCGGCCGCTCTCGGCCGGGATCGCGATCATCTCGCGCAGGAAACGCACGATCTCCGTCTCGTACCGCTTCGCCGCAGCCAACGCCACCGCGCCCCGCTGTGTCGTCATTTCCTTGTCTTTT
>Ga0075520_1000623_pt1 | contig 16027 bp, 8 predicted proteins | sample NGEPerB_FD_75100 | JGI IMG/M metagenome (GOLD analysis project Ga0075520, IMG submission 75100) | Arctic peat soil microbial communities from the Barrow Environmental Observatory site, Barrow, Alaska, USA - NGEE PermafrostAB12-B | ecosystem: Environmental > Terrestrial > Soil > Wetlands > Peat ... | reverse complement strand
CTTTGTTTTTCTGTTTGCTCTTGGCCTACTTGGTTCGGTGTGGATTAGGGATGCGATATCGTCTGTCAACATAATATTGTTAGCTCCCCCAGTCTTATTGTTTTTCAACTTCTTCCTGTGGTTTTTTAGGTAAGCGATGCAAGAACCGTGTTGCCGCTCAGACATCTCTCCGAGACCAGACGGCGTGACGGTCTGGTCCGATACCTTTTTGCTCAACCCATGAATGCCAATCGTAAATGTGAAAGTGCGAAACCGTGTGGGAGGAATATCAACCACAGGGACCCCAAGGCCCTGACCGGGGGCAGAATGTTGGGTTGTTTGTCTTCGCCTTTTTCACGCCAGCCATCACCCCACCGTTTGCTGCTCGCTGGTCCGACACCGAGCCGACATTTGGAAGCGAGATCAAAAACCGCGCCAGCGTCTCCCATCCCCCACTTCGCCACTGTCACGGTTTTAGCTTTCGCTGAATATTGAATGCGCTATCGCGCACGACTCGCTGTCTCCCCAATCAGTGAAGCGAGCAGCAAACGGCAGGTTGACGGACAGCGGTTTCAAAAAAAAGCTATGAAAACAACAAAACCAAAACTTGAAGCGTCAGCTCCGGCGAATATCCAGCCATCGTCGGTTTCAAAAACCAGAGCGGGGCAGCAACCGGAGTTTGTCCGGCATCAATCCTTTTTCAGCGCTGGCACTATCAGTGAAAGTGTCAGTGAAGGCAACGTCCGATTACAGAAAATTCTAACGGCTTAACCGAAATAGTCTTTAGTTTCGCCAATTTTTTGCTAATTTCCCTTTACCTGAAATCAATGCAACAGACCGTGTTCATCTGTGGTTAATTTATCTGTGGTTAACTAAATAAAATATGAAACGCAGGACTTTTATCGGAGCGGCTTTTGCGTCGCTGAGCCTCACGGGATTATACGCCGCGGTTTCCAAAGCCAAACCCGGTTCAATCCCAAAACGGGAATTCGGCAAAACGGGAGTGAGCTTGACGGTGGTGGGGCAGGGAGGCGCCCGGCTGGCCTTGCTGCGTGATAAGGAGCGGGCTCGAGCCCATGTCCAGCACGCTTTGGATCTGGGTTTGAACTATTTCGATTGCGCCCATAGTTACTGGGACGGGCATTCGGAAGAGGTATACGGCGATGTGCTGCCTCCGGTGCGCAAGGATGTTTTCATCACCACCAAGTGCCTGAAGCGGACCCGGCGGGAGGCCGAAGAGGAGCTGGCTGCGTCCTTGAAGAGCCTGAAAACCGATTACGTTGATTTGTGGCAGATGCATTCGATCCAGACGCAGGAGGATATCGACGCCATCTTTGCCCCGGGCGGTGCGATGGAAGCGTTTGAGGCCGCGAAGAAGAGTGGGAAATGCCGGTTCATTGGATTTACCGGCCATTTTGATCCGCAGGCGCACAACGGCATGCTGAAGGCCTACGATAAATGGGATTCGATTTTGATGCCGTTGCATCCTGCGGATCCGGCTTACTTGAGTTTTGAAAAGAACACGCTGCCGACCGCGGTGAGTCGGGGCATGGGGATTCAGGCCATGAAAGTGTTTGGGAACGCTTTTCTCTTGCGAGTGCTGAATCCCGAGGAGTGCCTGCGATACGCGCTCAGTTTGCCGATCAGTTGTGCCGCCGTGGGATGCAGCACCAGCGGACAATTGGATGACGTGGTGCGATTCGCCCAGCGATTTGTTCCCTATACTGGGGAGGAGATGGAAGCATTGCGGAAACTGGCCGTGACAGCCGGCCCCGGAGGTCTCAAGGGGAGCGCGTTGGAGTACTGGAAAAAGAAGACAGAGACGTGAACGGGAAATCCTGAAAGGATTTTAATTGCAGCAGCCGACGGCCTGCCATGGCTTCCAACTTAATATCGTCCGGCGCCACATCCGCCGCCGCGACCGAAGAGAATGTTTACGCCAAAGTTTTCTGGCGCCTGGTTCCCTTCCTCATGTGCTGTTATGTCGTGGCCTATCTCGACCGCGTCAATCTGGGTTTTGCCAAGCTGCAGATGGCATCGGAACTCGGTTTCAGTGATACCGTCTACGGCCTTGGAGCGGGGATTTTCTTTCTGAGCTATTTCATTTTCGGGGTGCCGAGCAACCTGATCCTGCAGCGCGTGGGTCCGCGTCTTTGGATTGGCCTGATCATGATCTCGTGGGGCCTCATCTCCGGTCTGTTCGCGTTCACCAGAACCTCGGCCATGTTCTACGCGTTGCGGCTGCTGCTCGGGGTCGCCGAGGCCGGCTTTTATCCCGGCATCATCCTCTACCTGACGTACTGGTTTCCCACGCAGCGTTACGCAAAAGTCACCGCGGTTTTTGTCTCGGCAATACCAATGGCGGGAATCTTCGGCAATCCGCTGTCCGGATGGATCATGGATCATCTCCAGGAAAGAATCGGCCTTCATGGCTGGCAATGGATGTTTATTCTCGAAGCGGTCCCGGCGCTCGTGCTGGGCCTCGTCACCCTGCGTTACCTCGACGACGGGATCCGCAGCGCGCGCTGGCTGACCGAAGAAGAGAAGCAGGTGCTCGAGCGCAATATTGCGCTCAATCAGGCGGGAAAGCAGGGCCCGAAATCGGTGAGATCCGCATTTGCGGACGCCCGTTTGTGGCTGCTGTGCCTGATTTACTTCACGATTATCGCCGGACAATATGGACTGACGTTCTGGATGCCCACCCTGGTCAGAGCGACGGGGATAAAAGGAAACTTTCATGTGGGCTGCTTAAGCGCGATCCCCTACGTGGTCGCAATCGTGACCATGATTTTCCTGGGCCGCAGCGCCGACGCGCATCGTGAGCGCCGGTGGCATCTCATCATTCCCGCCTGGGCAGCAGCTGTCGGCCTGGTTGTGGCCGCGATCATGGCCGAAAACGCCACGGTCGCGATCCTGTTCCTGTCCGTGGCCGCCGCGGGCGTGCTCTCGTGCACCGCCCTGTTCTGGTCCTTGCCCACCTCTTTCCTGCAAGGCACTGGCGCCGCGGCGGGCATCGCGGGCATCAACGCGTTCGGAAATCTGGCTGGCTTTGCCAGCCCGGTTTTGATCGGATACCTGAAGGACGCGACGCATAACAATCGCATCGGAATGTATACGCTTGCCGCAACGGTCGTCATCGGCGGGCTGGCCGTGTTGAAAATCCCCGCGGCGTTGGTCAATCGCTGAAATTTAATCACGGATGAAAATCGTCATCACCGGAGGCGCCGGCTTTCTCGGACAACGTCTGGCCAGGCGGTTGCTCGAAGGAATCCCCGGCCCGCTCAGCCTTGTCCTGGTGGACCGCGTCAGGACCGGCGCTTTCGATTCGGACAGCCGCGTGAAATCCGCCGTGTGCGATATCACCGATGGCGCAGAAGTCGAGCGTCTGGTGACTCCCGACACCGCCGTAATTTATCACCTGGCGGCGATCGTGAGCGGGCAGGCCGAAGCCGAGTTTGACCTCGGCATGAAGATCAACCTTGAGGCCACTCGCACGTTGCTGGAGATCAGCCGGCGCCTGCCGGTTCCGCCGAAGTTTGTGTTCACCAGCTCGCTGGCGGTCTTCGGGGGGAATCTTCCGGCCGTCGTCATGGATCAGACGGCTGTTTGCCCGCAATCTTCCTATGGCGCGCAAAAAGCCATGGGCGAATTGCTCGTCAACGAATTCAGCCGGCGGGGCTTTGTTGATGGAAGGGTGTTGCGGCTGCCCACTATTTCGGTGCGCCCCGGAAAGCCGAACCGGGCCGCCTCCTCGTTCGTGAGCGGGATCATTCGTGAACCATTGAACGGACAGCCGGCTGTCTGCCCCGTCAACCGGGATGTGCTCCTCTGGCTGTCGTCTCCCGCCATCGCCATCGAAAACCTGGTGCATGCTCATGCGATCTCAACAAAAACCCTGGGTGCGAGCCGGACGGTCAATCTGCCGGGACTGTCGATTACGGTCGGTGAAATGATCCAAACCCTGGAGCGGGTCGCGGGACCTGAGGTCGCGGCGCGAATCCGGTTCGAACGCGATGAAGCCGTCGAGCGTATCGTCACCAGTTGGCCGGGGCGATTTGACACGGCGCGAGCCATCTCGCTCGGGTTCCATCAGGACCCCGACTTCGATTCGGTCATCCGGGCTTACCAACGCGAGAGGTTGAAGACGCAGTAGCCAACGTGAGAGCGTGTTGCCCTAAACCAAAAAAATGAACGCAACCCTCACCCCATCCCTCTCCCATCCGATGGGAGAGGGGGACCATCCTGACGCGTTGGATGATTTGACGCTGTTATTGCAACGAACGCGTCGATCAATTCTCCCTCTCCCGTCGGACGGGAGAGGGCCGGGGTGAGGGTTTCCGTTTGCAACTCGCCCGTGAGTCGGGTCGAAATGAGTGCAATTCTTCAGAAAAGGAACGAGCCGCTAAACGTCGGCTGCCGCAATCATGAATGAAACTTCCTTGGCGGTAGCAAAGATCGTCGTTTTGGATGACGATCCGACGGGCACCCAGACTGTGCATGGCGTGCCGGTCCTGACGGAATGGAGTGTGCCGCTCCTGGTCGCGGAACTCACGGCGCCAGGGCCTTGCTTTTATATTCTGACCAACAGCCGGGCGTTTCCGTCCTCTCGGGCCTGTGCAATCAACCGGGAGATCGGCCTCAGCCTGGTCAGCGCCGGACGGCAATGCGGCCGGTCGTTCCACGTCGTGAGCCGGAGCGATTCGACTCTGCGCGGACATTACCCGGCGGAGACCGATGCGCTCGCAGAAGCGTTGGGCGGCAACTTCGACGCCACGCTGATCATCCCGGCCTTCTTCGATGCCGGCCGCATTACGATGAACGACATTCATTATGTGGCCGACTCGACGGGCATGGTTCCCGCCGGGGAGACTGAATTCGCCCGCGACGCGACGTTTGGCTATCGGTCTTCGAATCTCCGTGCGTGGGTGGAAGAGAAAACCTCCGGACGGGTGCGGGCAAGCGAGGTGGTTTCCTTTTCTCTGGCCGATCTGAGGGGTGATTCGTCAGCCGTTGTGGGAAAACTCGAGTCGCTCTCCGGTGGCGCCGTCGCGATCGTCAACGCGGCCGAACCGGGTGATCTTCACGCGTTTGCGCAGGCCCTGACGGTCGCCCAGGCAAAGGGGAAACGATTCCTGTTCCGCACCGCGGCCTCCTTTGTCGCCGCCTATGCCGGCATCGGGTCCCGTCCGCTGCTGCGCGCCGAGGAAATCGCGCCGCCGGGAAAGGATGGCGGGCTTGTCGTTGTGGGTTCTTATGTCGGGAAAACTTCTTTGCAGTTGGATTACCTGCTTAAGAGCGCGGCTGTGGTGGGCGTTGAACTCAGGGTCGCGCAACTCCTGGCCGCCGAGCGGCGGGCAGGGGAAATCGCCCGCGCCGCCCAACAGGTGGAGTCCTTGCTCGAACAGGGATCGAATGTTGCGCTTTATACGAGTCGGAAGCTCGTGACCGGGCGTGACGCGGCGGAAAACCTGGCCATCGGCGAAACCATTTCACGCAGCCTGGTCCAGATCGTTTCCGCATTGCGGAAGAAACCGCGCTGGCTGGTGGCCAAGGGAGGCATCACGTCGAGCGACGTTGCCACCCGGGCGCTCGGCGTCCGGCGCGCGCTCGTCCTCGGACAAGCCCTGCCCGGAATCCCGGTGTGGCAATTGGGTCCGGAAACGCGCTGGCCGGGACTGGCGCTCGTCGTTTTCCCCGGAAATGTGGGAGGTCCCGATGCGCTTTGCCAGCTCGTCAAGATGTTTTCTTAACCGCGGATTTCACGGATTCCACGGATGGGGCAGGGCAGGGGCAGGTGGACGGATTTCCAGATTTCCAGTGGCACAATCGTTTCTTCACAATCGTTTCTTCTTGCGAAAACAGCTTCAGGCTTTCAGAATGTGTGAGCGGTCCGGATTTTTGAATGAGGACTTTTTATTATCGTGCCTGGAGCTTCTTTTGTCTTTGCCTGACTCATCCAGAGCTTGCCGTTTTCTCTAATCTAATAATCCTGGCATCTCCTTGGACCCATCGGGGCCATGAAGTCTGCAATGCACCTTCGCTTATGAAATCAGCATTTTCGAAACTCGCAGCTCTCTGGTTGCTGCTTCTGCCCCTTTCAAACTCCCATTTACTGGCGTTCAACGGCTATGTCAGCCGCCAGGGCACCAATTTCGTGCTCGCCGGGAAGCCCTTCTTTTTCGCAGGCGCCAATTGCTATGACCTTTTCACGTACGGCGGCGGCAGCGATTCGAGCAGCTCGAACGCAATCGAAAACAGTTACATGGACAAGAACGCGATCGATACCCAGATGGCCCGCATGCAGGCCGATGGCGTGACCGTCGTTCGAACGTGGGGTTTCAACCATCTGGGGACCTGGCACGTGTTTGAAGCGTCCAAAGGCAACTACAACGAAGCCGAGTTCAGGGAGTTCGACTACATCTTGAACTCCGCTTCAAATCACAATATTCGGTTGATCGTCGCTTTGGAGAATTACTGGGCGGATTACGGCGGCATCGATACCCGGCTGTCGTGGGAGGGGCTGACAGGCGGCGACCCCGGTCGCCGGAAATTTTTCACGAACACCCCGGCCATTCAGGGATATAAAAACTATGTCCAATACTTCCTGAACCGGACCAACCATTACACCGGCACGCAATACAAAAAGGACCAGACCATCTTCGCCTGGGAAGTGATGAACGAGCCGCGGTACCAGGGCGAGTCCTCGACCGAAAACGTGGCGGGCACCAAGCTGCGCGCCTGGATGGACAATGTCGGCGCATTCATCAAAGGCATCGATACGAATCATCTGCTGGGCACCGGCATGGAAGGGCTGGGATCGTCGTTTGGATATGGCGGCGATGTGGGCGCTCCGTTCGTCAACGTCCAGCAGTCCACGAACATCGATTTCTGTTCGGCTCACGTGTATCCCGCGAACGGCAGCCTGTCGGTCGCTCAAACCACGAACCTGGTGATTGCCTGGGCCAATGCTGCGCGCGGGACGGTCGGCAAGCCGTTCTTTCTTGGCGAGTTCAACGTCTCCAGCGCCACCCGGAGCAACTATTGGTCCGCCATCTACAGCACCATCCTGGCTCAAAACATCAGTGCGAGCGCTTTTTGGTGGTATGAAGAAGCCAACATAGACTCGACGTACGGAGTCCAACAGGGCGCACCCGAACTCGCTCTTTTCAGTGCTAACTCCAGCTCCATGCAGGCGAAATCCGGCGGGGTCTCCACCCTGGGATCATTCGCGGGCGGGCTGCACGGTGCTTATCCCAATCAACTCGTGCGGGGCAGCGATGGTCAATTATACGGCACGACCCAGAGCGGGGGAACGAACGGCTTCGGTACTGTGTTCGTGGTGGATTCCAACGGCCAGCCGGTTGACCTCTACTCGTTCACCGGCAGCGACGACGGGGCGTATCCGCTGGCCGGGCTGATCCAGGGTGCCGATGGGAACTTCTACGGCACAACCTATGGCGGCGGCACCAGCGGCAACGGCACCGTGTTCCGCATGACCACCGGCGGCGCTGTCAACGGCATCTATTCATTCACTGGCGGCAGCGACGGCGCGAATCCATACGCGGCACTGACGCAGGCGGCCGATGGCAGTTTGTTAGTGGTAACTTACTATGGCGGCACTTATGGCAACGGCACGATTTTTCGCATGACGACCAATGGCTCCCCCATCAGCAGCTATTCATTTCAAAACTACATCGATGGTGCGAACCCCGATGCGGCGCTGGTGCAGGGTGCTGATGGGAATTTCTATGGCACCGCTTCGGCAGGCGGTCAGTTCGGAAACGGCAGTGTGTTCAAACTGGCGGCCGATGGCACTGTGACCCGGCTGTATTCATTCACGGGCGGAAGCGACGGACGTTCGCCGGATGCCCCGTTGGTGCAGGGTAACGACGGGAATTTTTATGGGGTCACATCATACGGTGGCGGCGCCAATCCCAGCGGCACGATTTTTCGCATCCCCCCCGGCGGCGTCCCAACGATCCTGCATGCCTTGGCCGGGGGCAACGAGGGGTTGACGCCTTACGGAAGCCTCCTGCAATTGTCGGATGGAAATTTCTATGGCACCACCACGTATGGCGGACCTTACAACGACGGCACATTGTTCAGCATGACTCCGGGTGGCGCTGTGACAAACCTGGCATGGTTCAACAGTTACAATGGCGCGAATCCAGAAACGGCCCTGGTCCTGGGAACGGACGGAGCGCTGTATGGCACAACGCTAAACGGCGGCGTTTACGACAGTGGAACGATCTTTCGGATCACGGTCCCGCTTCCGCCCGCGCGCGTCACAACGAGCCTTGGGCTGGCCACCACCGCCAGCCCTTCCACGTATGGAAACCCCGTCACGTTCACTGCGACGATCCGGACCAATGGCGTCGCCGTGAGAAATATCAGCGGCGAGAACGTTACCTTCTATGACGGAGCCGTTGCTCTGGGCGCCAGGACTCTGAACGGCAGCGGCCAGGCCGCTTACCTGACGGGCGCCTCCCAGCTCTCCGCGGCGACGCACTCGGTCACCGCTGTTTATGCCGGCGACACCACGTACGCCGGCTGCACGAACTCGCCCGTTCTGTCGCAAACCGTAAGCCAGGTGACGCTAACTGCGGGTCTGACGGGCACGGTGAGCAAGAATTACAATAAAACGACCACCGCCACCTTTGCCCCGGCGAATTACACGCTGGCCGGCGTGGTCGGAGGCGATTCCGTGACGCTGAACAACCCAACCAGTGGAACTTACGACACCTGGAATGTGGGTAGTGGCAAAACGGTGAGCGTGAGCGGGCTGGCAATCTCCGGCTCCTCTGCAACCAATTATATCTTGTCAAGCACCACGGCAAACGGTCCCGTCGGCACGATCAGCAAAACGAACCTCACCGTCACCACCGCAGCCAACATCAAGCCCTATGACGGAACATTCGCCGCCGCGGCCACTCCCACAGTCACCTCCGGCAGTGTGCAGACTGGCGACATAAATTCGTTCACGGAGACCTACGACACCGCGAACGCAGGCACGGGCAAAACCCTGACTCCCTCCGGCTCCGTCAGCGACGGCAATGGCGGGAATAATTATGCCTATGCATTCGTCGCCAGCGCGAACGGCACCATCAATCCCGCGACGCTAACCTATACGGCAAATGCGGCGAGCATGACGTACGGTTCATCCGTTCCCGTTCCCAGCGGCACCGTGAGCGGGTTTATAAGTGGAGAGAACCAGGGCAACGCCACGACCGGAACGTTGACCTTCACGACCCCGGCGACGCCGTCCAGCAGCGTGGGCACTTACGCCATCAACGGCTCCGGATTAACGGCCAATAACGGCAATTACAATTTCGTGCAAGCGTCCGGGAACGTGACGGCGCTGGCGATTGAACCGCTGACGGCAGCCCTGGGCGGCAGCCGCGCATATGATGCCACGGCGACGGCCGCGGCCGCGGTTTTGTCCGTAACCAACAAGATCGGAAGCGACGACGTGACCGTGGTCACGGGCAACGGCACCCTGGCAGGCGCGGATATTGGGGGACAAGCGATCACATCGACTGGCGATCTGGCGCTGGGCGGCGCATCGGCTTCGAATTACACACTCTCGGGCGCAGCCGGGGTGGTGACGATCTCTGCGGCCAATTTGACCGTGACCGGAGTGACTGTGGCCAACAAGGTTTACGATGGCACGGCCGACGCAACCCTGCTTGGCACGCCTGCGCTGGTTGGTGTGGTAAGCAACGAGGATGTGAGCCTGGGGACCGATGCTGTCACCGTTTCCTTCGCCGACCCAGCCGTTGGATTCGCCAAGCCCGTCACTGCAAGCAATTATTCTCTGGTCGGCACAGCTATGAGCAATTACACCCTGATCCAGCCCACATTGTCGGCCGATATTCTGCCCTCTACGGCCCCGGTCTTTGTCGGCCAGGGCATCTCCAGGCAGCCTGAGGGCTGGAAGATTGTTTTCTCTGGTGCTGCGGGGGTAACGTACAGCGTCCTCGCCACAAGTGACCTGACGTTGCCGGTAAATCAATGGACGACGCTGACCTCAGGGGCATTCGCGTCTGGATCAGTCGTCTTCATGGATGGTTCCACTGGCCAAACCACGTGGTTCTATCTGATTTCCCCATAGCGCGAAAACCCTGCGCGGCTACATCCATGCACCTCCTGAGGCTTTTAGTTCGAGTCAATCTTTTGCTCTTCTTTACCATCCTTGTCGCACCCTGCGTCCTTCAGGCCGCTCTGCTGGGAGATCCGGCTCCGCCCATTGCCATTGAAGGCTGGATCAAGGGCGCGCCGGTCCGATTCGCGCCCGGAACAAACCTGTTCATCATTGAGTTTTGGGCGACGTGGTGTGGCCCGTGCAGAAAGAGCATCCCGTACCTCACAGAAGTTCAGAGAAAATACGCATCGAGCAACGTGGTCGTGGTGGGGATCAGCGACGAACCCGCGGCGGACGTGGTGCCATTTGTGGCGGACATGGGCAACACGATGGATTATCGAGTGGCGATTGATCCATCGCAGCGAACACTGGCGGCCTGGCAGGGGGCGTACGGCAAAGACGGGATCCCGGATGCGTATATCCTCGGAACCAACGGGCACGTGCTCTGGCATGGTTTTCCGCACCCCGTTGAGCTGGGCAGGGCATTGGAAAGGATCTTCAGCGGGAAGTACGACCTGGATGCGGAGCGAAACCTGGACACCGGCATGCGATGGATCAAGCAATACACAAAATTGGTCGAGGGGCAGAACGCGGCGGCCAAATCGGCGCCGCTTGGGGAACGCATTTTGAAGGATTACGGGTCCGACTGGCGGGTGGGCTATTACCTCTCAAAAGCTATCCTGACAGATCCGGAGGTGCATTCCCGGGATATCGACCTGGCACTGCGGGCGGCGACGCGCGCAACGGACTTGACGCGTCGGGGAAGTTATCAATCGCTTGAAATGCTGGCCCGGGCCCAATTCGCGTTGGGCAAGAAGTCGGAAGCCGTCGAAACGCAGAAGGAGGCGCTTAAGATATGCAATGACGAGGAGGACCGTCCAGATCTTGAAAAATTCCTGAAGCTCTTTCAGCAACAGGCGGGGCTGTAGAAGGAGTTGCTGAAGGGTCACGGAGCAGAAAGGCGGGTTAAACGTTAAAGTGGCACGGCGAGAGTGCCGATCCAGGAACGGTAACTTTAATGAAATGGCCTGCAAATGGTCGGAAATGCTCGCATTCATCATTCCTGACGGTGATGGTGTTGCTTTGCATTTGTATTGCAAGGCCTGTTCGCGTCTCTGCACTCGACCCCGCAAAAAGCGTCTTCCAGTTCAATTGCAAGAGTTGGAGCCGCGAGGATGGGCTTCCGGCCAACGGCATCAATGGGATTGCGCAGACGGAGGACGGCTATCTATGGCTGGGCACGCAGAAGGGGCTGGTTCGATTCGACGGGATTGAATTCAAACCGTTCAGCCCGCCGAACACGCCGATTTTTCGAAACCAGATCATTACTGCGCTTTCCTGTTCGCGCAACGGCGGCTTGTGGTTCGGCCTGCGCGATAGCTCATTCGGTTCGTACGACGACAGGGCCGGCTTCTCACCGCCGCCAAACGAATCATGGGTGACGCCGAGCATGGGCGTCCTCTCGATCCGGGAGGTCCGTGATGGTTCCGTATGGGTCGGCGCCAACGAAGGGACAGCACGGTGGGTGAGTGGCAATGTCGATCTTACCACCTATTACACCAATCTGCAGGGGGGCTGGACACTTTACGAGGGCATGGGGGGACGTGTATGGGTGGGAACGGTTGAACGCGGTTTGTATTATTGGGAGGCAGGAAAGCTGTCGGAGTTTCCTGACAAAACGCTGAGGCACGACTCTGTCACGGCCTTCGTCGAAGACCGGATGGGCGGACTGTGGGTGGGAACGAAATTGGGCTTGCGGCATTACGATGCCAATTTTCACCTTCAAGCCGTTCCTCCAATTGTCGCTGAAGTAAAAACTTTATTGGTGGATCGAAACGGAGTCTTGTGGATTGGCACCACGGGCCTCGGTCTGGTCACTTTCAAACATGGCGTATTCACCTATTTCAAGGTGGCCGACGGGCTGGCCAACGAAAATGTGACAGCCCTGTTTGAAGATCGCGAGGGCACACTCTGGATCGGAACGCGGAGCGGGTTGAGCCAGCTCACGGATGTGAAGCTCTCGGTGTTTTCGGCCGCCGATGGCATTTTAGGCAGAGGCTGCCACGGGGTGTGGGCTTCTGCGCACGGCGGAGTTTGGGGGGCAATGACCCTCGGAATCTCCTATTTCAATGGAACCAGCATCACAAATTATTCGGAGGAATCCGGGTTGTCATTCAATTACGTGAAATTGGTCCTCGAAGCCCACAACGGCGACATCTATCTGATCAACGGCAACAAGGATATTGAAGTGCTTTCGAAGGGCAAAGTCGTGGCGCGCTACTCCAATGCGACCTGGCCCACCGCCCTGGCGCGGGACGCCCAAAGCGTTGTGGCGTCGATCGGCGGGGGCCTGTTCAGGGTGACGCCGACCCAATGTGTGCCCTACGAATACAGCACCAACGAGGCTCCACAGATGTATTGGGTCCGGAGCATGTACACGTGCCGCGATGGCTCCATCTTGATCGCAAGCGTCAATGGCGTATTCCGCCTGAAAGACGGACAGTTCGAGCAGTGGTCCGTGGTAAATGGTTTGCCGGATAATGACGTGCATTGGGTCTGTGAAGATGACCGGGGCGTTTTGTGGGCCGGGCTAACTGTCGGGATTGTCAGAATCCGCGGGCATGAAATCCGCAGCATCACGATGCGCGACGGCCTGCACGACGATTACATTTACTCGATTGTTCCTGATGACCGCGGCTCGTTTTGGATGAACTCGAGCCGGGGCGTTTTTCGCGTCAGCCTGCAGGATCTTAACAATTTCGCCGAACACAGGACCAACCGTGTCGAATCCACGGCTTTTGACAGCCTTGAATCGGTGAAGGTGGTCGATACGACCGAAGTCGAGTACGCCGGTTGCAAGTCTCTCGACGGCAAGATCTGGTTTCCCAGTCCGCAGGGGCTCATGATGATTAATCCCACCAACCTGTTCAGCAACCCCACGCCGCCGCCCGTGCACATCCAGCAAGTCCGCGCCAACGATTGCGAATTGATCGGAGCCAGGCCTGTGGTGTTGCGTCCGGGAAAAGGATCATTGGAGTTTCAATACACGGCCGCCAGTTTCATTGCCCCGCACAAAGTTCGATTCCGCTACCGCCTCGAAGGATACGAGCCGGATTGGACAGATGCCGGCAGGCGGCGAAGCGCATTTTACACGAACCTCAAGCCTGGGAAGTACCGGTTCGAAGTGCAGGCCTGCAATGCGGACGGCATTTGGAATACTCAAGGAGCAAGCTTTGCCATCCAATTGCCGCCTCACTTCTATCAGACCGCCTGGTTCGTGCTCGCGATGGGGCTTTCGGGCGTCGCCGGGCTCTTCGCCCTTTACGGCTGGCGGGTCAAACATCTCACCTGGAAACAAAAGCAACTGCAACAGGCGCACGATCTGCTTGAGGGCAAAGTCCAGGATCGAACCCGCGAATTGAAGGACGAGATCGAAGAGCGCAAGCGCATTCAACTGGAAGTCGAGCGCATTCACCGCGAACTGGTGGACGCCTCCCGTCGGGCCGGCCAGGCCGAAGTGGCTTCCAGCGTCCTGCATAACATCGGCAACGTGCTCAACAGCGTCAACGTCTCCGCCACAATCGTGTTCGATCAGGTGCGCAGCTCCAAAACTTCGTGCGTCTCCCAGGTCGCCGAACTGTTGAACAACCATCGAAGCGATTTAGCGGGGTTCCTCACCAGCGAAGGCCGCGGTGAACAGGTGGCGGAATACCTTTCGCGGCTCGCGAACCAACTCAAGGCCGAACAAGCCAGCATGCTGACGGAACTCAACGACCTTACCGGCAACATCGAACACATCAAGGGCATCGTGGCCATGCAGCAGGATTATGCGCAGGTCTCGGGGGTCATCGAAATGGAATCGATCCCCGCGCTGGTGGAGGACGTGCTTCGCACCCAGGCCCCCGCGCTGGAGCGCGATGGCGTGCGGGTGGTCAGAGAGTTCGAGCCGATCCCGGACATCCCGCTCGATAAACACAAGGTCCTCCAAATCCTGCTCAACTTGATCAGCAACGCGAACCACGCCATGGCGAACTCCGGCTTGACCGAACGTGTGTTGACGGTCGGAATCAGGAAAGGCGGCGAGGACCTTGTCCAGGTTTCAGTGACGGACAATGGCATTGGGATCCCGGCGGAAGATCTCACGCGCATTTTCTCCCACGGTTTTAGCAGGCGGCCGAACGGGCACGGCTTCGGGCTGCACAGCGGATCGCTGGCTGCCCGGCAAATGGGCGGCAGCCTGGTCGCGCGCAGTAATGGGTTGGGCAAAGGGGCGACCTTTATCCTGGAGCTTCCCTGCAAGCTCAACCCCACGAGCGCCGAGCTTCTCAAGCGCATACAGCCCCCATCGAGTAATTAAAACGCGGGGGCCGGTTTATCCCACCGTTCTGATCACCTCGTTTCTGGGAACTTGGTGACAAATTCCAGACTTCTGCACCTGTTCAATCGTTTGCATTGGGGCAGCCGTCAGGAAATTGTGTAGGGAAGGTCTGCAAGGGCGCCCCGCACGGTTTGTGCACAACGCACAAGAACCTGGTCAATAATGACCTGCTTCACTTTATAAAGGAGATGTAGCAAAGCTCCGGAAATGCAGCACAAGTTCGAAATGGGGTCAGGGCTGAATAATGGCACATTTTTATGCACTTATTCAGCCCCATTCTTTTTTGGTAGCAATGGGCAACGAATGGAAATTGGGGGGCGACATTCGTACCTACACCGAGTCCTGGGATAAGGAACCGTAACGCCACATCGAAAGCATACCGGGGACAGCCTGTCCCCGACTCCGATTCAACGGCCGACGACCAGCAGATGGAGCGTCGCTGGACCGTCATTGCCGCCGCGACCGCGTCGACGGCTTCCGCCGGGTTGATTTGTACCTTGCTCGGCCGGGCGTGAGGCAGGTGCTTGCGCGGCGGTTGTTGAAGCAGTGGTCGCGGGCCGTTCCAGGGCGATCAACACGATTTGATTCTTTTTGCTGTCCAGCGTGCAGGTTTTCGCGCCTGCTTTGGTTTGCACGGTCTGTTCCACTTCAAAACTCGTCGGACTGTTTTCCTTGATAATCGTCAGCGTGCCGTCGCGCTGCGAACTGAAGGCTTCCATCGTGGCAGGATTGAATCCACCTCCATCGGTGCCATTGCCGATGGGCAGCGTGGTGATAATTTTTCCGTCGTCAGCGTTGAGAATGACACACGTCGCAGGATTGTGACACATGGCGAAAAGGATGTGATTTTTTGTGTCGAGGCCTAGCCCGCCCGGCCCTCCACCTTTGCCACTGATATCGTATTGCGCCACCACCTTGAGGGACTTTACGTCCACAACTGCAATTTTGTCTTTGTCTTCGATATCAACGTAAAGACGGCCGTTGCCATCGCTAGCCGCTTGCTCAGGCGCACCAACCAGGTCGATTGTGCCGACGACCGAGCCATCCTTGCCATCGATGACCGTGGCATTGGGCGCGCGATGGCTGAAGACGTAAATGCGTTCCGTCAGCGGTTCGAAAAGAATTCCATCCGGACCGCCTTCGACGGGGATGGTCTTGATCGTCTGCAGCGTTTTGGTGTCCCACATGACGACGGGGCTGCTGCTGGAGAAGCCATGGTTGGATTTGGCATCGATGGCGACGCCGCGGGCGCGCGCGTTGGTGATCGAGCCGGTTGCTTTGAGTGTATCCAGGTCAAACACCAAAACTTGATTGCCTCGGGGCACATACAGCCGGCGGCCGTCACTGTCTGCAAAAACGTAATCGATCCCGCCGATACCGGGGACCTGGGCAGAATTGAGGATCTTGTAAGGTGTTGCCTGGCCAAACGAGGCTTGAGCCAGGCCAATAAACCCGCCCAAGGCCAGCACGGATACGAACGTCAGCTTGTTTGTTTTCATGGTTTCTGAATTGGCTTTTCGGTTCCGAGG
>Ga0075520_1000622_pt1 | contig 16037 bp, 8 predicted proteins | sample NGEPerB_FD_75100 | JGI IMG/M metagenome (GOLD analysis project Ga0075520, IMG submission 75100) | Arctic peat soil microbial communities from the Barrow Environmental Observatory site, Barrow, Alaska, USA - NGEE PermafrostAB12-B | ecosystem: Environmental > Terrestrial > Soil > Wetlands > Peat ... | reverse complement strand
GCTCCCGGTAGTGCTCCCCCGGATCTTTCCCAGTAGCAGCAGTAATTTCCGCGGCCAGCAGATCGAGTAGCAGCCCGTCCTTGTCGGTCGTCCAAACCGTTCCATCTAGGCGCAAGAACGACGCCCCCGCGCTCTCTTCCCCGGCAAAGCCAAACCGGCCGCTGGACAAGCCGTCCACAAACCACTTGAAACCAACCGGAACTTCAGACAGCGGCCGCTGAAGGCTGGCCGCAACGCGATCAATAATACTGCTGCTAACGATGGTCTTGCCGATTGCCGCATCTCTGCGCCATTGTGTTCGAGTTCGAAAGAGATAGTCGATAGCGACCGCGAGGTAATGATTCGGATTCATCAGCCCCGACGAAGGCGTGACAATACCGTGTCGGTCAGAATCAGCATCATTGCCAAATGCTATATCGAACCGATTGCGGTGGCTAATTAAAGAGCCCATCGCCCACGGCGAAGAACAATCCATTCGAATTTTCCCATCATGATCGAGTGTCATGAATCGAAACGTGGCATCAACGGTGCGGTTGACCACTTCGAGGTCCAAATCGTATCGAATGGCAATGGGCGCAAAGTAATCGACACTCGAACCACCCATCGGATCAGCGCCAATTCGAATCTTGGAGCCACGCAATGGCGCAAAGTCAATGATATGTTCGAGATCCGCCACATACGGCGCGAGGAAGTCGTATTTCTGTGTAGTATTTGCGGATAGTGCCCTCGCGTACGGAATTCTGCGAACGTCGCGGCAATGATTTGCCAGATGTCGATTTGCGAGAGCTTCAATTTCTCCGGTTAGCTTTGCGTCCGCCGGGCCACCGTGCGGGGGGTTATACTTGTATCCTCCATCTGCAGGGGGATTGTGGGATGGTGTAATTACAATTCCATCCGCTAAGCCGCTACGGCGCCTAAGGTTGTACGTAATGATTGCGTGCGATATGACCGGCGTCGGTGTGTACCCGCCAACATTGTCGATATAGACCGTAACATCGTTGGCCGCGAAAACCTCGAGGGACGTGGCCAAAGCAGGCTCAGATAGAGCATGAGTGTCAATGCCGACAAAGAGCGGCCCGGTGATTCCCTGGGAAGCGCGGACCTCGCATAAGGCCTGCGCAATGGCGAGGATGTGATTTTCGTTGAAGCTTGCCTCAAATGAGCTACCCCGATGCCCCGATGTACCGAAAGCGACCCTCTGTCCCGGAATTGCGACGTCAGGCTTCGTCGTGTAGTAAGCCGTCACGAGCTTTGGGATATTTATCAGGAGCGATTCGGGTGCTGGCGTTCCAGCAAGAGGGTGGGGACACATTGCGGGGTTCCAAGGACGGGGCGACGAGGCGTAGATTCTTAGCCGATTGTCCCCAGAATTGCGAGCAGAGAACCGCGTCAATGACCAAAACACTGTGTCCAGGCGTCTAGTCCACCCACGAGCATAATGACGTCAAGAAATCCAAGCTCAACATGGTGAAGCGCGGCCCGCTGGCTACGTGTGCCATTTTTGCAGTAAAACGCCAAAGGAGTCCGCCGGTCCAGCAAAGGCAACGCGTCCAAAAGGCTTGCGTCCAGCAAGCGGGCGTTCGGCAGCCTTCCCTGCAGATACTCTGCCTCGGTACGTGCATCAATGAGCAGTGGCGGTAGCGGGCTGTCTAAGCGCTGCGCCAAGACTTCACACTGTACTTCACGCAGAACCCGAGGCTCATTCGGGTTATCAATCCGAAAGCCGGAACCCTCGGTTCGCTCAATCCAATCAATGGCAAGCCCATCTGCAAGTGCTGCGCTGTCGCGGTCAAGAACGAGCGTTACATTACCGAGGGCAAGTTCAATATCGTCAGCACGACGTTCGTCGACGTCAAGCTCGTGATGGAGATCTCTCGATATCTTCAATCGAATGACATCCGTTGCGGATTGAAGTGCGCTTTGAAGCACTGCTGCTGCGCGTGTACTGGCGGCAATTACCGGCAGGCAACCGGCACCGGGCTTTTCAAGAAGTCGCGCCAGCTGTCCCGATTCCGCCAGATGACGGAGCACGGCCCCCGCGCCTATCAAGCGGCCGCCGGTGCACATGATCGGCAAGCATTGCGCGGTTCTCCCAGCTTCCAATAGGGGCGAAAGCGTTGGGTCACTCATAGCGTCAACCACCAAGAATTTCGCTCCTCGAACTTCGAGCCAATTAACGAGATATTGGGTTTTCGGGCTGAGAGGGTTAGTGCCCGCGCAAAAGACCACAATTTCGTCAGTGAGAGCCAGCGCCTTGAGCCGGCTAAGCACCCTGTCGCTCATGAGTCTTGACATACCACGAGCCGTGCGTCTGGGCTGTATTAGACAATTTTGTCTCTTGCCCCTAGTAACCGAGGTCTGGAACACGCCATGAGTCGAAATGATGTTGCACACTTATTGGACCAACTCGTCCGAGAGCGAATATTGATAATTGACGGTGCCATGGGCACTATGTTGCAACAGCGGAATCTGTCGGAGCAGGACTTTCGCGGCACTCGGTTTGGGTCCCACGATCGATCCCTAAAGGGCAACAACGATGTGCTGGTGCTTACGTGCCCGACTGTGGTCGCAGACATTCATAGGGCCTACCTGGCGGCGGGCGCAGACATCATTGAAACCAATACGTTCAGTACCCAGTCCGTGTCGCAGGCGGATTATGGCCTAGAACCATTTGTGTACGAAATTAACTTCGAGGCCGCACGCATTGCGCGCGCTGCGGCCGACGAATGGAGCGATCGAACGCCGGATAAACGACGGTTCGTGGCCGGTGCTGTCGGGCCAATGAACAAAACCCTCAGCATGTCACATCGAGTCGACGACCCGGGACATCGTGACAAGGATTTCGATTTCATTTGTGACGCCTACGCCGAACAAGTGCGTGCGCTGCTGGATGGCGGGGTGGACGTATTGCTGCTCGAAACAATATTCGACACGCTTAATGCCAAGGCGGCGCTTGTGGCGATGCGACGTGTTCTGACGGCTCAACAAGTTGAATTACCGGTCTTGATCAGCGTAACAATCGTGGATAAGAGCGGACGCACTTTGTCGGGGCAAACTGTAGAAGCGTTTTGGACGAGCATTTCCCATGCGCGTCCGTTCAGCGTTGGACTCAATTGTTCCTTAGGAGCAAGCGATATTCGACCACATCTGGAGGTATTGGCCCAGCTCGCCCCAGTGTGGACCAGCTGTTACCCGAATGCAGGCTTGCCCAATGAATTTGGGGGTTTTGATGAGACTCCAGATTCCATGGCTGGGGTGCTCAGGGAGTTCGCTCAGCAGGGTTTACTGAACATCGTTGGTGGCTGCTGCGGCACGACCGACGAACATATACGAGCAATAGCCGAGGTGATGCGCGAGGAACGCCCACGGCTACCGCCGGCTAAAGATGCGCTACCGCGGTTCAGCGGCCTCGAAACCCTCACCCTCCACCCCGACTCCAATTTCATCATGATCGGGGAGCGTACGAACGTAACCGGCAGCAAGCGGTTTTCTAAGCTCATTCTAAGCGACGACTACGCGACCGCGCTCCGAGTCGCTCATGAACAAGTGGTGAACGGGGCGAACATTATAGACATAAACATGGATGAGGCCATGTTGGATTCCGAAGCGGCAATGGAGCGATTTTTGCGCATGGTAGCGACAGAACCAGACATTGCCCGAGTGCCCATTATGATCGACAGTTCTAAGTGGTCGGTCATAGAAATCGGCCTGAAAAATGTCCAAGGAAAATCAATCGTCAATTCGCTAAGTTTGAAAGAAGGCGAAGCAGAATTTATAAATAGGGCGCGTGCGGTGCGCAATTACGGGGCGGCCGTCGTCGTAATGGCTTTTGACGAGCAAGGACAGGCCGACACGACCGAACGCAAAGTTGCGATCTGTGAGCGCGCTTACAAGATACTAATAGAACAAGTTGGTTTCGAGCCGCAAGACATCATTTTCGATCCAAACGTATTCGCTGTGGCTACCGGGATTGAAGGGCACAACCGGTTCGGAATGGCCTTCATGAACGCGATACGGCTCATTAAAGAGCGTTTGCCAGGTGCCTTAGTCAGCGGTGGAATTAGCAATCTAAGTTTCAGTTTTAGAGGCAATGACGTAATCCGCGAAGCCTTCCATTCGGCATTCATATATCACGCAATATCAGCGGGTTTGGACATGGGGATCGTCAACGCTGGGCAATTGGCGGTCTACCAGGACTTGCCCAAAGAATTGCTCGAGTCGGTGGAAGACGTATTATTTGATCGGCGACCGGACGCTACAGAACGTGTGGTCGAATTAGCCAACACTTTTAAGGGGGATGCAAAGAAAAAGACAATCGACATGTCCTGGCGAGAGCAGTCCGTTGCGACGAGAATTCGCCACGCGCTCGTGCATGGAGTTGTCGATTTTATTGAGCTTGACGTGGAGGAATCGCGCGAGCAACTCGGGAGCCCTTTGCTGGTGATCGAAGGGCCCATGATGGACAGCATGCGCGAAGTGGGAGATCTTTTTGGTGCGGGCAAGATGTTTCTTCCACAGGTCGTGAAAAGTGCCCGGGTTATGAAGAAAGGCGTTGCCAAACTGGAGCCTTACATATTGGCGGAAAAGTCCCAAAGTCGTGGCCATGGAAAAGTCCTATTGGCTACGGTGAAAGGGGATGTGCATGACATTGGGAAAAATATCGTTGGCGTCGTGCTTGGCTGCAATAGTTTTGAAGTGATTGATCTTGGCGTAATGGTGCCTACCAATGTCATTCTTGATCGCGCACAAGAACTGGGCGTGGATGTCATTGGCCTTAGTGGTCTGATTACGCCTAGTCTAGAGGAGATGGCCAAAGTGGCGCGGGAGATGGAGCGACTACAGTTCTCGACTCCTTTACTTATTGGTGGGGCCACCACTAGTCGCAAGCATACCGCAGTGAAGATTGCGCCTGAATACTCAGGGGAAGTTATTCATGTTCTTGATGCTTCACGTGCGGTATCGGTCGTGTCAGCGCTCATGCACCCCACGAAACGCGCAGAATTCGATCGCAAGAATCGCTTGGAGCAGGCAGAGTTGCGTAGCCTTCGCAGCACAAAGCACGAACCTCTGTTGAGTCTAGAAAAGGCCAGCAAAAACGCCGTGCAGCTTGATTTTGGCGCTGATGAATGTCCGGTGCCAAGCTTTCTCGGCGTGCGAAAGCTTGAAAGCGTATCGCTTGCCAAGATTGCCGAGTACATTGACTGGACCTTCCTGTTTACGGCCTGGGAGCTAGTTGGGAAATTCTTGGACATTTTGGAACATCCCGAGCGTGGCGCGGCGGCTCGCGAGCTCTACGACAACGCCCGGCGCTTGTTGGATCGAATTATCGCGGAGCAACTCCTTGAGGCGCGGGCAGTTTACGGGTTTTGGCGTGCCTCGGCCAGGGCAGGTAGCATTGCGCTAATCGAAGACATGCCAGAAGCGTCCGCGCCGATAGTCTTTCCCATGTTAAGACAGCAACGGGTTCGCAATGTGGGGGATCCTTGCCGTTCGCTAGCAGATTATATTGCTCCGCATGGTTCCGACCGTGCCGACTACCTGGGAGCATTTGCGGTGACCGCCGGCATTGGCTGCGAGGAATTGTCACGCCACTTTGAGCGCCAATTGGACGACTATTCTGCAATCATGGTAAAGGCGCTTGCCAATCGCCTCGCTGAAGCTCTCGCGGAAATGCTGCACGAAACGGCACGATTTGATTGGGGTTATGGTCGAGCCGAGCAATTGTCTAAGGACGAACTTATCGCAGAACGTTATCGGGGAATTCGGCCAGCGTATGGGTACCCGGCTTGCCCTGATCACACAGAGAAGGGACGCCTTTTCGACATTCTGGGTGCTCGTTCGGTAGGTCTAGATTTGACTGAGCATTTTGCAATGACCCCAGCGGCAAGTGTTAGTGGGTTGTACTTCGCCCACCCGATGGCGCGTTATTTCAATGTTGGAAAGATTGGACGCGACCGGGTTGAAGACTACGCCCTGCGCAAGGGCTGGACCGTTGCAGAGGCCGAAAGGTGGCTGGCGCCCAACCTTGGCTATGAAGTGGTTTCAGCGCGCGCAAATATTGAAGTCAATGCGAGCCTTTAGCGTTCGACGGCGGAACAAACTTCCCGATAGGAACCGAAAATCTGAGCACCACGTAGCCCCGGTTCCGTATCTTCCGCAATGGTGTTCCATGCCATTGAAAAGTGCTCTATGTTGGCAGGACGAGCAATGCCTTGTTCTTGAGTAATTGCGGCATCCGCGGTTCGGGCGCTTTCGGACTTACGCTGCTCGAAGTCGTCCAATCCGCCCAGTTGTCGGGCAGAGGCCCGGGCAACGCTGGCTGCTGCGTCCGTTCGAACAGTTGAAAGTCGTGGCGAGGCTCAAGTTGAAGAGTCCGATTCGATGTGGCACCCCCGGATTCGAACCACGCCTTGGCAGAAGCCGCATTTCTGAGAAGTAAGTAATGCTGTGGATCGAGTTTGGCCGCAGCTACTAGTATTTCCTTCAATCGAATGTAATCACCGCGCTGTGCCGCAATACAGGCGCGCGCGTTGAGAATCAGTCCGGGAACAGGTGAAGCCAATTCGAGGGCGAGGTCGAGGTGGCGCTCAGCTTCCTCAAGTTCTCCGGATTCGATAAGCGCTTCAGCCAGATCTAGGTGGGTGGCGTGATGCCCGCCTAGCAGGTCCAGGACTTTGCGCGTCTCGACAACCGTGGGTACGTGCAGTTTCTGCACACCCCGATTCTTCTGAAACCAGTCATTCATGATCTTCGCGTCGTGTTCCGACGCATCGAATGGAATCTTCAGCTCCTGAAATTTCTCCGTGAAGTAGCTTTCAGGATCAATGCGCTGCAATCGCACAGCGTCATCATAGTCATCAGTGCCAGGATAAATGCTTAGGCACGAGAATATGTAGCTGTTGGGCCTGGCGCGCTGCAAAAAACTCAGACTTTCCCGAAACGTGGCTTCCGTCTCGCCGCGATTTCCGAGCATCATGTAGAAGCGTGTCCGAATGCCGAAACGACGGGCTGTGTCAGCTGACTTGACGATTTGGTCAATGGTAATGCGCTTGTTTATAGCGCGCAGGATTTCTGGGGATCCGGATTCGACACCAAGGCTCAATCTTTCGCAACCCGCCAAGCGCATTTCTCGGAGCAACTCGTCATCTAAAACATCGACGCGAGTGTCGCAACTCCACAAAAATCTCAAACCCCTCTGGCGTATGCCGCGGCAAATCTCGAGAACGCGTTTCCTGTTTGCAGTGAAGGTATCGTCCTTCACCAACAAGACGCGGACCGGTACCTGCTGCAGTGCGGCTTCGAAAGCGTCGAGCACACGACCCGTGCTCAAACTGCGAAAGCCGCGCCCCCAGCTGGCTTCCGCGCCACAGAACGTACAGTTCCAGGGACAACCCCGGGACGTCATGACAATGTGAGTTGGAAAGAGTTCGTGAGCGCTGGCAAGCTCGTCTAATTGTCCTATGGCCTGCCGACGAGGCCCGACACACACGTCATTTCCATTTCGCGTCAGTGCCCCAGGCAAGTCGGTGATTGGCAACTTGTGCTCGAGTCGCCCAAGGAGATCCAGAAACGTTGACTCGCCTTCACCGATGACCACACAGTCAACTTCGCCCCAGTTCTCGAGGATTGGCCGTGCCAGAGGCGTTGCGTGGGGACCGCCGATGACGACGTAGGTATTCGGGTAATGATGCTTGATGGCCTTTGCTAAAAGCTGTACGCCGCGGCGATTGGCGGTCCAACAAGAAAGCCCCACGACGTCGGCATTCAGTTGGCGCAATATCCGTTCGACCGACGACCACGTGAAACTTGATAGATTCAGGGTTTTTACTTGATGCCCCGCTCGAACGGAGTTTGCCGCAAGGCTCAGCAGTCCATAAGGGATCTGAAAGAAGTCCGTATCCAAGTCACCGTCGCGGAAGTTATCGGGTGGGCCGTCCCTCGAGTCCGGAACCTGACCCTTATCGGGAATCTTCCACGGGGGTGGGTAGATGAGAGCAACGCGCATGGAATCGAGCCGGCGGAATTATAACCGTCGTGGTCCGGCTGCGTAAGCGCTCAAGTGACATAATGCAACAGGAAAGTCTAAAATTATCCGACTGCAGGCCTCTGGTCTGGGGGTCGTGGTACCGTGTTAAGGGGCGTCACCCCAGAACCGGGAGCGCCGCCCTGAGAGGCGCTCCGTCGCTGCAACACGGAGGCTAGTACGTCGATTCTCTTGAATCGATGGACTAGAAAATCGCGGAGCGATTTTGGGTTTGGGCGAATGCCCAAGGAAATGAGGATAGGAGCGCGATGGCCGCGTAGCGGCCGGTCCGAAGGACCCATCGGTACGATGGAATCGAGCTACTATGCACTCTTGACTTCGATCTTGCGCGATCGATAGGACTCACTCTTAGGAAGGTGAACCTCCAAGATCCCTTCGCTAATCTTCGCCTCGATCTTGCCGACGTCGATTGTCGAATCCAATTGGAAATTGCGAGTATACACAATCTCCACGCCGCTTTCGGCCACGGCCGCACGCCCTTGTATCTTCAGGTCGGGGTGATTGACTTCTACGGTGAGCCTATCCGGTGTCACCTTGGGCAAGTCGGCCACGACAAGAAGTTCTCGTTCGTTTTCATAGATATCCACGGCGGGCATGAGCTCGTGAACTCGAGGTGCGTGTGCTGGCTGTGGAGAGCTTGACATTTCATTATCGTTTTGAGTCATGATATTTGCTCCTTGATCGGTATTGCCGCCGAGATTAGCCAGCCTTTACCTGAATTTGCCTCGGTTGTGCGTTAGGTGACTTCGGCAATGTAATCGTGAGTACGCCGTCCTGAAGTTTGGCTTCTGCTCTCTGTGTCTCCACGGGCATGGGCAATTTGAACGTGTGTTCAAATTTGTATGAGCTGCGTTCACTCCGGAGCGTCGTATAACCCTCCGGTGCGGTCACCGTGCGCGATGCACGTATCGAGACATTGTCGCCATTTATGGATAGTTCAACGTCTTTCGTGGAGACGCCAGGTAAGTCCACAGACAATACCAAATTATCAACAGCGTCGCGCAAAACTACATTTTCTGCTGAGCTCGCGACTGGGCTGCAAACCGACCGCTCGCAGGCGCCAAACACCCGATCGAAATCAAGACGAAGATTTTCGAACGTTCGCCCCGGGGGAGCCCAATCGAAATGTGCAAAGGGCACAAAACCCGGCCAATTATTGGTATGTCGATATTTGGTGAGCATAATATGGTTCTCCTTGTAGTACTTGTCTCCGGACCCCAAACGCACGAACCACCGGTCACACAATCCAATTAGCAGGCAATCAGTGGGACGAGCGGTTGCCGAATTCCAGCAACATCGCTGGCTTCGTACTGCTGTCGGTGCCGGGGTACGATGTTGATAGTCGCAACATGCGCACCGGCCATTTCGATGGCAAGGGGGGAACCGGAAAATCCAAGGGATCAGTCAGGAAGCAACGTAACTCCCTAAATATCAACGATTTTCGGACCCTGTCCTGGGAAGCGGGGCAGAGCCAGGAATTAGCAGGGACGCGCTCGTTCTTATGCTCAGGGCCTGCCCAATGGCGCGGTGAAGTTCCCTACGGTCGTAAGGTTTGCCCAGGTAGCCAACGGCGCCTGCCGCCAACAGTGTGTCTACATCACCATTCTTTGCATACCCCGAAGCGATCAGCACGCAAACGTCTGGGTTAAGATCCCTTAGACGCATATAAGCAGTCAACGCCGCTCATGACCGGCATCGCAACGTCCAGAATAACAAGAGCAATCAAGTCCTGGTGCATCCGATATGCTGCAACGGCTTCGGCCCCGTTTGCTGCCGTGACCACGTCGAATCCCATACCTAGAATGAGACGCTTCCCCGCGGAGCGCAGCAGAGGTTCGTCGTCGCAGATTGCGCGTCAGGGTGCTCCCGCGTTGCGCGGCGGAGAGTATGTCTTCCAGATCTTGGCGTAAAGGATCCTCAATGGGCACCCGATCGGTGGCCAGCGAAACGACTGACGTAATGGCTCCGAGCACGTTATTCATGTCGTGGGCCACTCCACCAGCTAGCACACCCACAGCTTCTAGTTTTTGCGCTTGCCGTAATTGATCCTCGAGCTGTTGCCGGCGCTGATCCATGTCTCGATGCTCGCGAAATTGTTCCTCCAATGTCGCCAACGCCTCTTTCAGTGAATGAGTCTGTTCTCGATCCCTCTGCCTCAGAGCCAAGATGCGTTGATGATTGCGAACTCGACTAGCAAAGACACTAGTGGAGATGACTAGCCCCGCGAACATCATCGTCAGGACGACGGCCGCTTGCGACCTAGGTACTACGGCAATCACTGTGGGAACACCCAGTGCAATTGTGAAAGACAAGACCGTCGCAAACCAGACTGGTGAAATGAGTACCGCGCCTGCTGCAATCATAACAAACGGCAAGTAAATAATATCGACTGCAGTACTTCGAAGCAACTCAGTCCCAATGACGTTCAGTACGGTGACAACGGAAATCATGCCCCCGATTGGTTGCGCCCGACGTCCGGATACTTTGCCACGAATGAGCTGGACCAGTACGGGACTCAAAGTCAGCAGTGTGCAAAAGTCGATGAGAGCAATGCTCTGCATGCTCGGTCCAGACAGGCCGCCGAGGTTCAGTACGAGATGCACCGTGATGATTGTAAGGACGCAACCCGTGAGCCACGTGAGTGGTTCGAGCACTGCGTATGAGGACGTTGCAAGTTCCCCATCCGAGGGGTGACGAAGTCGCGTAAGCGTGCTGGAGATCAAGTTGCGTGTCACGGGAACCTAAGATTGGAACGCCGTTGCAAACCCGTTGACCTTCGTCTTTGGGGATACAGCGGGTCTACTCCGCCCCCTTGTTACGGCGTAGTCATGATACGGATAATGGCGTAGCCAGAATGATTTGCAGCTTCAGCTGGTCAATGGGTCGATTCCAGGGACAACCGTTGCCATCGCAGCGATTTTGCTATAGATCGGCGCCGTGGCCTTCGTGACAAGCCTTCGATCTGCCGGCTCCAGCTTGATCCAGCTATTGTTGGTGCTTAGCTGCACTTTGGCCGGATGTTCGAGTAAGCCGGCACAAGGTAGGACTGAGCGCCCGCCTCCGATGGTTAGCGTTGTCACGCTCGAAAAGCGGGATGTGGACATAGAAGTACACGCTCCCGTCGACCTCAGGCCCCTTTTCCAGGCGGATGTCGGCTCCAAAACGCTCGGCTATTTGGACGCGGTACTAGTGGACCGCGGTGACAAGGTGAAAGCAGGTCAGTTGATCGCCTTGATCAGACCGAGCGATTTGCCCGACCAGCTCGCGGCATCCAAGGGTGTGGTGGCGCAAATGCTGGCCTCCCTGAATCTAGCGCGTACCAATCACGACCGTATTTCTCAACTCGCGCCCACTGGCGTGGTGTCCCAGCAGGAACTTCAGCAGGCGGAAGCCTCTTTGGCATCGGCCACCGCGGCGGAAGCAGCCGCAAAGGCACAATTCGGTGCGCTCGCCGTGCGCCTCGGCGAAATGCGTATTTTGTCCCCGCTCGATGGCTATGTGGTGCAGCGCAAACTCGATCCGGGTGCACTAGTGGGGCCGCCCGGTGGCGGAGCGATTGTCACGGTCGCACGCACCGACGTGTTGCGCGTATTCATCACCGTTAATGAACGCAACTCGGCAATGGTCACGTTGGGTAAGGAGGCGAGCGTCGTGCTTGACGCCCTACCTGGCCAAGTTTTTCGCGGTTCCGTGGTTCGTCTGGCGCCCTTCTTTGACCCTACAACTCGGACACTGGATGCCGAGGTTCAATTAGCGAACACGGACGGCATGCTGCGGCCTGGCATGTATGGTCGCGGCTCAATCACGCTAGAACGTCATCCTGATGCTACCGTGTTACCAGCGGCCGCCATGCAGATCAGTGACGGGCAACGGTACGTGTTCGTTCTCGATGGCAATCGAGTCCGGAGGACGAACGTCGAGACAGGCTACGATGCCGGCGAGTGGCTGGAGGTCAAGTCCGGAGTGCTTGCAGGCGAGCAGGTCGTGAGCGCCGGTGCTGACGGCCTGTCAGAAGGCAGCGTCGTGCGGGTGGCCCGCGCGATACCGAACGTCGCGCAGGCGGCGGACAAGACATCACCCGCATCTTCCCCGTCCGCGTCGTCGGTCCCAACGGCCCTTCCTGGCCAGCACCGCTGAGCACCAAACGTATACGCCATGTGGCTTACTCGGCTCGCTCTCAAGAATCCAGTGTTCATCTTGATGATGTCGCTGATGGTGATCGTGCTGGGCTATGTCTCGCTCGGTCGTCTCAGCGTGGATCTATTCCCAGACATCACCATCCCGGTGATCAGGGTGGCCACTTTTTACACCGGTGCCGGCCCGGTGGACATCGAAAAATCCATCACGCAGCCCATCGAGCGCGCCGTGGCCGCGTCACCGGGCGTCGACCGCGTGGAGAGCCAATCCAAGCAAGGCGTGTCGTTAGTGAGCGTGTGGTTCCAGTTCGGGACCAACCTTGACAATGCCCAATTCGAGGTCTCTCAACGCGTAGCGCAGATCCTCAACACCTTGCCGCCGGGCATTCAGCAGCCGTTCATTATCAAGTTCGACATTACCAATATACCCGTTGCACAGGTGGCGGTAAACAGCGATTCACTCGACGAAAAGCAGCTCTACGATCTCGCCTACAACGTGATTGAGCCGCAGCTGGAGCGGCTGCCGGGCGTGGCTAGCGCTACGGTTGGCGGCGGAAAGCAGAGGGAGATCGAGATTAAGGTCGATCGTGACGGTCTTCGCGCGCGCGGGCTCGCGATCCTAGATGTGCTCAACGCCGTACGGGGCTCGAACTTGCTCCTGCCGAGCGGCAACCTGCGAGTCGGGGGGCGGGATTACAATGTCTTCTCAAACACGCAGGTCTCCGAGGCACGGCCGCTCCGGGAGGTGGTCATCCGAGAAAGCGCGGCCGTTCCGGGACAACCCGGTAGTGCCACGGTGCGTTTGGCGGACGTGGCCAAGGTTGAGGATTCCACCGCCGACCAGACGGACATCGTACGCATCAACGGCCAGCGCGGAGTGTACCTGCGCGTTTTGAAGCAGCCAGGCTCTAACACGATCGCGGTGGTCGATGGGCTGCGCAAAGCCATACCGAAACTCAACGGCGTTCCAGCGAACGTGAAACTCTTAATTGGCTTCGACCAGTCGAGTTACATCCGATCCGCAGTGTCCGCTCTCGAGCATGAGGCCGTGCAGGGTGGTCTTTTTGCGGTGCTAGTCATTCTGGTTTTTCTCCTGAGCTGGCGTGCCACGGCAATTGTGGCCGTGGCCATCCCACTCTCCATCGTGGCCACCTTCGTGCTCCTCTTCTTCACTGGCAACACCCTCAACGTGTTCACGCTGGGTGGGCTGGCTCTAGGAGTGGGGCGGCTGGTCGACGACTCGATCGTGGAGCTCGAGAACATCAGTCGACATTTCCAGATGGGCAAACCCCGACGCCAAGCCGTACTCGATGCGGCCCAGGAAGTCGCGATGCCCATTTTGGTATCGACGATCACCACGATAGTGGTGTTTTTTCCAGTTTTGTTTCTGTTTGGCATCGCGCGTAATCTCTTCCTGCCGTTCGCGCTCACGATCGCCTTCGCGCTGATCATGAGCTTTTTCGTGTCGCGGACGGTGACGCCGCTGCTCTGCCTCTACGTGATGAAGGTCTTGCCCGCAGCGGGTAACTCGGAGACACCGCGGGGGTTGGCAGCGCGTGTACCTGCCTGCATTCAGCGCTGGCTCGATGCGCTGGACAACGGCTACGCCGCGCTGCTTGAGCGCACCCTGCGCCGTCGCTGGCTGGTCATCGCGGGGATCCTCGGGCTGTTCGTGGCCTCGCTCGGACTGGTCAAGCACATTGGAACCGAGTTCTTCCCGGACAGTGACGAGAGCCAGTTCACAATTACTTACAAGACGCCAATCGGCACTCGAGTGGAGCGGACCGAGGATACAGCCAAAGTCATCGAGCGCGTGGTTGACCAGTCGCTGGCAGCGGAGGGCAGCCAGCGGCTCTACACGACGGTAATCAGCGATAGCGGACTGCCCGTGGGGCGGACCGCATTATTCACGGCAAACACAGGTCCGCATGCGGGTAGCCTTTCGGTCAATCTGCTGCCGCGAGTGCAGCGTCCGATCAGCGATGTAATGGCAGCCGAGCGCGTTCGCGCGGCCCTCAAAGATGCGGTTCCTGGAACCCAACTGTACTTTTTTACGGGCGGCATCGTAAAGAGAATCCTCAATTTCGGGTCGGACGCTCCGATCGACGTCGAGATTCTCGGTTACGACTTGAACGACGCAGCCAACTACGCCCGCAAGATTCGCGATCGGTTCCGAGAGCTGAGTGACGCAGATGGTCGTCCGCTGCTCACCGACGTGCAAATCAGCCGCGAGGAAAATTATCCCGAATTCGACGTAATGGTAGATCGCCAGAAGGCAGGCACCTTGGGTGTGAGCGAGCAGGATATTGCGCAGAGCGTGCTTACCAGCCTGATCGGCAACACCAGCTTTCTCCCTGTGCCCTTCATCGACCAAAAAACCGGAAATCAATACTACATCAACGTGCGGCTCGATGACCCATACCGCTCGCGCACGGCGGACCTATCCGATGTCTTCGTTCGCACGCCGAAAGGCGGCATGGTGTCTGTTGACACACTCGCGCGCGTCGAGAGGGGCTCCGGGCCGGTGGTCATTCAGCGTAAGTACTTGCAGCGCATCGTGGACGTCACCGCCAACATCCAGCCCGGCAAGAATCTGGGCGTGGCGGCGGCGGCGGTAAACGGCGTCCTCGGCCAAGTCACACCTCCAGAGGCTTTCCAAGCACGCCTCGGCGGCCAGGCAGCAGCACAGAAGGAAGCTTTTTCGGGCCTGACGTTTGCGGCATTGATGGCAATCGCCCTCGTCTACATGGTACTCGCTTCGCAGTTCAAGTCCTTGGTGGATCCTCTGGTCATCATGTTCAGTGTGCCGCTCGGCGTGTCCGGTGTATTTGCGATGCTGTGGGCCACAAACACAGCTCTCAGCGTCAATAGCTTCATGGGTATAATAATGATGGTGGGAATCGTGGTCTCGAACGGCGTTCTTTTGGTGGATTTTGCCAACGTGTTGCGCGAGCGTGGTGTGCCCTTGATGGAGGCGACGGTGAGAGCCGCCAAGACCCGCCTCAAGCCTATTCTGATGACAACCATTGCCACCATTGTCGGTCTCATTCCCATGGCGCTCGGGATCGGAGAAGGCAGTGAGACTAATCTGCCGCTGGCTCGGGCAGTGATTGGCGGTCTTACGGTTTCGACGTTCTTTACTCTATTCTTGATTCCGTCACTCTACACACTGCTCGAGCGCTTCGCGCGGCGCGAGCGGGACGTGGAAGCAGAAGGCGACAGCGTGCATCCGGAGTCGCTTCATGCGTAGGTTGAGCTGCGTGTTGTTGGCGGTACTCAGTCTTGCTTCGATCGCTCATGCGCAATCGCCCGCGCAGTCCGTGACCTCTTCGACTCCGGACCCGACAGCTGCAACCCGCGCCGCTTTGCCCGCTGCCGCGGCACTCAGCTTCGACGAAGCCATCCGGCAGTCCCTCTTGCGCAATACGAGTGCAGTCGTGGCCGAAGGCGAAGTCCGCAGAGCCGAGGCGATCGCTCGCGAGACGCGCGCCGGATGGCTGCCGACTCTCAACGGCTACGTAACATACACCCGGCTTGATCATGATCGACTGCTCTCCGGACGAGTGATTTCGCCGGCCAATCAACTGGCGGCCAATCTTACGCTCGCGGTGCCTCTGATTGTGCCGCAGAGCTGGGCAGCTTCGTCGCGCGCCGCGGATCAGATCGACCTTATGCGGTCGAGCCACGCTGACGTGCAGCGTCAAGTGGCGCTGGCGGTCGCGCGCGCGTACCTGCTGGTGGTCTCGCAGAAGCGAGTGTTGGAAGTAAGCGAGAACGCCCGTGTCACGGCCGATGCCCACTTCGAATACTCCAGGATTAGGCATGAGGGCGGGCTAGGGAATCGGGTAGACCTGGTG
>Ga0075520_1000621_pt1 | contig 16052 bp, 13 predicted proteins | sample NGEPerB_FD_75100 | JGI IMG/M metagenome (GOLD analysis project Ga0075520, IMG submission 75100) | Arctic peat soil microbial communities from the Barrow Environmental Observatory site, Barrow, Alaska, USA - NGEE PermafrostAB12-B | ecosystem: Environmental > Terrestrial > Soil > Wetlands > Peat ... | reverse complement strand
GTAGAACAGCATCTGCAGGCCGGCAATGACCGCGACCGCGACAACGAATTGAATGAGCGGCAGGTATCCGATCCAGACGCCCTGCATCATTTGGAAAGTTTGGATTTCAATCGCGCCGGCCTGGAGCTTGCGGCTGTCGGCGGTGAATAATTCCAACAGCCCGTTCTGAATGATGATGGAGAGGCCGAAGGTCACCAGCAGCGGCGGCAGCAGATCGTCGCCGAGCGTGCGGTTGAGCAGCAGCCGTTGCAGGACGTAGCCGATCAGCGCCATGATCGGCACCACCAGCAGCAGCGAGGTCAGCGGGTCTAGCCCAAGCGTCTGCGTCACCATCAGCGCCACGTAAGCCGCGAGCACGATCAGATCGCCATGCGCGATGTTGACCAGCCGCATCACGCCGAAGATCAGCGACAGCCCGGCGGCGAACATGGCGTAGAGCCCGCCGATCAGCACGCCTTGCAGGATGACGTTGAGCCATTCGGTCATGGGCCCACCTTGTCATTCCGGGACGGCCCACAGGGCCGGGCCCGGAATCCATATTCACAGATCGGGGTTATGGATTCCGGGCTCGCCGCTGCGCGGCGCCCCGGAATGACAGTGTGTTGAAACTCCATTTTCCTCACACCCCGAAATACGCGGCTGAAATGCTCTCGCGCGTGAGCTCGCGCGCCGGTCCCTGCAGCGCGATGCGGCCCTCTTGCAAGCAATAGACATGCGCGGCCGCTTTGAGCGCCTGCGCGATGTCCTGCTCGACGACGATCAGCGACAGGCCATCGGCGACAATTTTCGGAAGCCGCGCATAAATGTCGCGCACGATAATCGGCGCCAGCCCCAGGCTGATCTCATCGCACAGCAGCAGCCGCGGGTTCGACATCAGCGCGCGGCCGATTGAGCACATCTGCTGCTGGCCGCCGGACAGCGCGGGGCTCAGCAAATGGCGCCGCTCGGCCAGCACCGGGAACAGCCCATAGATGCGGTCGAGCGTCCACGGACCGGCGCGGCGCGATTGGCCGCCGATCAGGAGGTTTTCCTCCACCGTCAGCGAGGGAAACAACCGGCGGCCTTCCGGCACCAACGCGATGCCGCCGGCGACCACGTTGAAGGCGGGCTTGGCCCCGATCGGTTCGCCGTCGAACAGGATGTCGCCGGCGCGCGGATGCATCAGGCCGGCGATGCTTTTCAGCAGCGTGCTCTTGCCGGCGCCGTTGGCGCCGATCACCGCCACCACTTCGCCGGCACGCACGCGCAACGAGACGCCGAACAGCGCCTGGAAGTCGCCGTAATAGGCGTCGATGGCGTTGATTTCGAGCAGCGGAGTGTCACGCATCGACGGCGATCCCCATGTAGATCTCCGCCACCTGCGGGCTGCGGATCACGGTGTGCGGATCGCCCTCGGCGATGAATTTGCCGCCGTGCAGCACCAGCAGCCGATCGACGGTGGCAAGCAGGGCATGCACCACGTGCTCGATCCACACGATCGATACCCCGCCGGCGCACACGTCCTTGATCAGCGTCACCAGCGCCGCGCATTCGTGCTCGGCGAGGCCGCCGGCGACCTCGTCGAGCAGCAGCACGCGCGGCCGCGTCGCCAGCGCGCGCGCCAGCTCCAGCCGCTTGCGGTCGAGCAGCGTCAGCCCGCCGGCGCGCTTGTTGGCTTTGTCGATAAGTCCGCAGCGCTCGAGCAACTCGGCACAACGGTCATAGACCGCGGCCTCGCGTTCGCCGCCGCCGAAGGCCGCCGCCACCACCACGTTCTCGAACACCGTCATGCCGGAAAACGGCTGCGGAATCTGGAACGAGCGCGCCATGCCTTTGCGACAACGGCGCTCGGGCGCAAGCCGCGTGATGTCTTCGCCCGCGAACAGCACCCGGCCGGCGTCGGGTGTCAGGGCGCCGGTAGCGATGCCGAACAGCGAGGTCTTACCCGCGCCGTTCGGCCCGATGATGCCGAGCGCCTCGCCCTCGGCGAGCGAAAGGTCGATGCCGTCCGCAACCACCACGGCCCCGAACCGCTTCGAGATGTTTTCCAGCGCGAGGATCGGGGCCATGCGTCAGTCTCTCACCAAAACTATGTTCGTGCCATTGCGGAGGTCTGCGATCGCTTGCGGAAACTGGTTATAGAAACGGTATTCCAATATCGGGCATCGCGCATGTTTCGAACGTCAGGTCGGATTTGTAATCGGCTGGTTTGCAGAGAACCACACCGTGGCAGACATGATAGTCTCGCTTTGCTGATCGCGTGACGTTCGTCGTCAATCGGGGCGATTGCCGGTGAAAACGATATTGTGACGCAGATTTTCGACCATTTCGGCACCGCCGGCAAAAATTGGCTCGGGCACGCGCCGCCGATCCTTCAATTCGCCGATGACCACCGCGCGACCACTCGCGTAGATCAGCTTGGCACCGGTTTTTTCCAGCAACAACGCGGGCAGCGCCAAGTCCCACAAATTGACCGCGGGGTCGAAGAAAAAGGCTTGTGCCGAACCCTTGGCCACGAGGCAGAGTTGGTAGATAGGCGCCCCAAGACAATAGATCCGGCCGGGGAAATCGATTTTGAAGGTCCGGTGATGGTTGGTCGTGCCCAGAATGAATGTATTGACCTTGGCTACCTTTTCGTATTTTGGCCGCAACGGCTCGTCGTTGCAGTAGGCGGGGGTCTCCTCGGCGGCCCAGAATAGCTCGCGTGTCAGAGGGTTGAACGCCGCACCGGCCACCGGCTGATCGCCGCGCAAGAGACAAACCGCCGGCGTCCATAGTGGCATGCGGGCCGAGAAGGCACGACTGCCGTCGAGCGCGTCGACCACCCAGGAATGGGTCTCGCCGGCCGCCGGAGGACGCGTTTCCTCCGTCTCCTCACCCAAATAGCCGTAGCCAGGAGCAAGCCCCGTCAGCGCCAGCTTGAGGTAGTTTTCGATCGCTACGTCAGCCTCGGTGACAATGCTCAGATCAGCTTTCACCGATGCCGAAACGCGTCCGTAATAGATCAGTGACAATTCGCCCGCGGCTAAGACGATCTGTTTGATCGCCTCGATGTCGACAGACATGTCAAGTCCCCATTGGCAGACGGCAAGCCACCAGCCTGATCACACGCGGTTCAAGATTTCGACGGTACCGGCAGCCCCATCGATACGAACAGTGTCGCCGTTGCGCACCGACGCCGTCGCGTTCCACGTGCCGACGACTGCAGGAATACCGTATTCGCGGGCGGCGATGGCGGCATGGGTGAGCATGCCGCCGGTATCGGTGACGACACCGCCGATCTTAAGGAACAAAGGGGTCCAGGCTGTGCCAGTATACGGGCAGACCAGAATGTCGCCAGACTGCACCGTGGCAAAATCCTCGAAGTGCATCACCACTCTGGCCGGGCCCTCGACCACGCCAGGCGACGCGGCGAAGCCTTCCAACTTGAGACGAACATCTTTCTCGCCCTTGGGGTGGAGAATCTCGTCGATGATGCCGAAGACCTTGATGGCGATGGGGTCGGTCATGGTCTTAGGAACGTTGCCGAGGGTAAGCGGCGCATCCAGTTCCGGCACCTTCGATCGCTGCTCCTTGCGCTCCAAGACCAGCGGCGGGACCAGCGCCTCGTGATGGTAGACTGCGACCTTCTCGTCGCGGGCCAGATCGGAGAGTATTTCATGCAGCTCAGCATACGTGAGGAAGAACACATCATCCGCCCGCTCGAGCAGTCGGACCCGTTGCAAGCGGCGGCCGCAGGACAAGAGCGTCACATGCAGCGCCGCTGTCGAGCCTTGGTCGATGTAGAAGCCGTGGTCCTCCTGATAGGCATAGACCTTCTGGCTGACCGCCAACAGACGCCGGAATTCATCCAAGGTATCGGCCGGCAACTCGTGTTTGACGGCAGCGATCGCCTCTTCGCGCATGCGGTTGACAACCTTGCGCTGCTCGGCATGGTCCCAGCCTTCGTCCATCCGGCGGAAATAGCTGCGGATGGTATCGAACACGGGCGCTTGATCCTCCCGCCACGTCGGAAAAATGACGTCCAGGTGGGCAGCGCCGATACGGTTGCCGTAGACTACGAGAAACCGATCGAAGCGAGCGAGCCAATCGCGTGCTTCAGGCATCGTAGACAAAACGGCGCGAGCTTCCGACGCGGGTGTGTCGAGCAACACGCGATCGAGTTTCTGCTGGCGGGCCGCCTTGGCCAGCGCCCAAAGCTCCTCGTCGGTCCGTGCCGGCATACTGTCAAAGCCCGACAGCATCGACACCATCCGCTGTTCGTCGAATCCATGTTTCTGGCAATAATCTTCAAACCGAAGATAGATCGTGTCTGCCGGATACATCAGGATGAAGTGGATCTCCCAATTCCGCCGGTTGATCTCCTCGCTGCGCTCCAGGTAACGCACCAGGTCGGAGTTGGCCAGGCGATCCGGATCCACCGCCGCGAGAGTGGCCAAGCCGGCGCTGACTTCGGCGATATAGCCCCCGTAGAACTCGTCCCAATGATCGATGCAATGCTCGACAAACACGCCGAATTTTTCGGCCCGGGACGCCACTTCCGCGGGGTCGTCTATGAGCGCGAAGCCGAGGTACACCCGGCCTTTGTAAATTTTGACGTATGCGCCTTTAGACGGCGGCAGATTGGTTTGCTCTGCCGCCACGTGATAGCCCCAGGCATGGTGTTTCTGGATGGTTGTCATACCCATGGGCGAGACGGGGAACGGCTGATGCAGGTCGTCGCGGAACCAGAAAATGTTCTTGTCGTGGTTAGGCCTGAGGGTCCGCAGGGCGCTGATACTGGTATCACTCATGGCAGCCTCGCGATTGCATCGGATTGCAGCGAGCGGGCCGGAAAAGATTTCCGGCCCGCCGCGGAAATTTCCTACTTCCCCGGCATGGGGGGCAGATTGAACAACTTCTCGGCATTCTTTCCAAGCATCAGGTCGAGGTCGGCTTGGGGAAGCTTAAGCTGCGTGCCGAGATCTTTGATGCACTTGATGGCGCCCTCGGGATCACCCACGCGGTGGGCATAATCGGTGCCGATCACCATATGGTCCGCACCAACCCATTCAAGGCAGCATTTCATGGCCGGCAAGTAGAACGACGCCGTATCGGGGTACACCTGCCGCGCGTAGGTTAGGTCCGGCGACTCCGAGAGCTCTAATCCCCATTCCTTGGAATAGCCTTTCCAAGAATCCTGCAGCCGACGAACAAGGTACGGTACCATTCCGCCCATATGGGTGTGGACCATCTTGAGCTTGGGGTTGCGCTCGAATACGCCGTGAAAAATCAGACTGATCACGGCCATGGTCGTGTCGAACGTATAGCCGTAGAGCTGATACGGGATTTTCATCATGTCCAGTATCTTGCCGGTCAGCGGCACGGTCGGATGCATGAGGATCGGCAGGTTGAATTCCGCCGCCATCTGGAATATCGGCGCGAACTTCTCAAGAAACAACGGTTCTCCCTGGATGTTGGAGAACATCTGGATGCCCTTGAATCCAAGCTCCTTGTAGCAGCGCGTCAGTTCCTTGCACGACTCGTCCACGTCCTGATAGGGCAGGCACGCGTAGGCGTAGATGCGATGGGGATACTTTTGCGTTGCTTCGGCCAAGGAATCGTTGATGCGCTTGGCCCAGTACACGCCTTCGTCTCGCTCCAGCATGTCGGGGCCCGGTATGGTCTCGCTCACGACCTGCGTGTCCATCCCGGCCTTGTCGAGGTCGGCGATGCGAGCAGCGAGATCATAATGGCCAGGCCGGTCGATATGCGCGACGATGACATCGCCGGCCTTCATCACATACGAATGAGGGCCGGTCTGTACGGCCTTGACGTTGCCGGTGCGGCCGAGCAAGTGCTTGATGTACTCCATAGGATAATAGTGATTGTGAATGTCGACAGTTCTTTGACTCATTGGATTAATCCTTTCTCACACGGGTGGGACGGAAGATCAGTCAAGATCTCGAATTTTACGGGCTTGCAGGATGTACAGCTGGCCGCCCTCGTATGCCCATTCGACATCGACGTTGAAGCCGAAGTGGGTTTCAATCCGACGACCGAAATCGGCGAGTTCGAGCAATTGGGTGTCCGAGAGCGTCGTCAGTGTGGCGCGCTCAACCGGCACCGGCAATTCTGTCCGGCCACTGCCGCGGCCGTCATCAGCTACGACCATTATGGTCTTGTGAGCGATCTTCTTCTGCCGGACTGTCAGAGTGGCCTTGTCGAGCACGAAGTAGTCGTTCATGGACTTGCCGGACACGACCGATTCGCCCAGTCCCCAGTTGGACTCGATCATCAACTCGTTCTTATCCTTGGTTACCGGATTTGCCGTAAACAGCACGCCCGCGGTGTCAGAGTTTACCATCAGCTGGACAACCGGGGCGATGACGGCATTTTGGTGCGGGATCCGCTTGTGATGGCGCATATGCGCAGCGCGTGCCGACCACAGCGAGGCCCAGCACTCGCGGACTTTCTCGAGCACCTGATCCTCACCCAGCACGTAATGGTAAGTATCCATCATCCCAGGAAACGACGAAATCGCCGTATCCTTGACTGCTACCGATGAGCGTACAGCGACGAAGCGATTGTTTGGCGTGACGAGGGCAGCATACTGGTCGCAAATGTCGCGGCTTAGCTGGTTTGGAATGCCGGCAGAAGCTATGAGGACGCGGATCTCCTCGCAACCCGCATCGACCTTAGCGAAGTCGCTGAAGTCCAGCTTGCGCGCGAGCTCTTCAATGCGGTCGGTCATGCCTTCGGTGTCGAGGACGTAAGAAAGGGCTTCGGAAAAGATGCAAAAGCCCGGCGGTACCCTGGCGCCCATGCGGGTGAGTTTCCCGAGGCTGGCAGCCTTGCCGCCGCAGTGCTCGATCGCATCCTCTTGAATGTCCTGAAGGGACACGATGTAAGTCCCCATGGCTCTCGCTCCCGTCGCCGCTTCTTATTATCGGGGTTGCTTGGGCGAGCACGGCGCGGCTGCCATGGCTCGCTTCTTGCTGATGACTGTGAGCGGTCGATCTTTAGCCCATCTTTAGGAGATATCTCCTTGGCGATGGCGGCTCCGACTGAAGCTTGCAGGGCGCCTTCAATGAGGTGTTTGGACAACGTCGAGTCGAACGGATGGGAACGCCTACCAGCGTTGAGATTTTGCGATGCAGGCACATCCCGACGGCACAGGCGAAAGTGCCGTCGCTTAAAGCCTATCGATTGCCGCATCACGCTGGCCGTCACGAGCGGGCGTCAAATTATGCCGCGCGGGCGGCGTTCAAAACACTTTCCGGCAAAGTGAGCAGAGTCCGGCGCAGAAAATGCGAAAATTCAAAAGAAAACAGCCCTGCGTCTCCGGAGACGGATGGGCCGAACTTGATGACAATAACACGATCAACAGTGGAATCAGCATTCATTTCGGCGACGAATCAACCTTCAAAGTTCGCCGATGGTGACTTTTTCAGCACCTGCTAGGTCATGAGACTAGGCGCTGGAACAGGACCCTGGTGGCAGCCGAAGGGGCTCGATCCTCATGCCGTTTGAGCGCGCCCATGCACAGGCGATACTGGCGCTCGATCGCATCGCGACGTCCCATTTGGTAAAAAATTTGCATGAGCTCCTGATGCGCCGGCTCAAAGCAAGACTCAAGCGTGAGTGCCTTCTCGGCGTAGCCGGTAGCACGTTCCAGGTTCTCGAGACGTCGATAGATGCAGCTCATTTGCGTCAGCATCTTGACGTGAATCTCCTCGAGCCAATAGCGGCGGCTCCAACACCAATCATGGTCGATGTTCTCGGCATACTCAACCGGAATATCGCTCAGCAGACTGCCCGTATAAATCCTCTCGGCGGACACATAGCAAGCGAGGGCTTCTTCCAGTTGATCTGCTTTAAGCAATTTCTCAGCGTGGCGGCAAAACTGCTCGAAGGTCGGCACGTCCACCCACGTTCCTTCGGGTAGGGACAGATGATAGCGGTGATCTTGGCCGAGTACGTATGGCGACGTGCGTGAGAACTTCAAGTCAGGACTTAGCGCCATGCGCAGACAATGGATGGTGTGATAGAGGCGATTCAGGCTGTTGCTCATGTCCTCCGCTTGGGGCCACATTAGGTCGGCAATCTCCGCGGCATTCGCACCTTTCGTGCCGCAGTGCAGCAGGTACGCAAACAGGGTCTTGGTTTTGATCGTAGCGCCGTTGGCAACGTTCCACCGCACTGGGGTGCCGTCCTGGCGGTAGATACGCAGGTTGCCGAAGCATCGGATTTTCCAGCGCTGCGCGAGCCTGTCTGGTTCGGCCTGTGCGACATCGGTTCTGTTGATAACGGCAAACCGTGAGGCGGCATCTGATGCCGGTGCGGCCACCGTTCGCGATGCTTTCCGCCGAATCGGCTGTGAACCGGAATTCGCCGCCAATTTGAACGGCCGCAGGCTATCCAGCCATGCCTCGAGCTTTGCAGCCGCGTCGCCGCTCAGGAAGGTTCGCGGCAACAGGAAATGAGGATTCTCAAATTCTCCGTCCCTGGTGCGCACCCTTGGATGAGTGCGCATTGCATCCAAAACCATCCAATCCGGAAACATCGGCAAGTGATAGAGGCACACCGTACGCAATGGCAGGGGCCCCAACATCAGTTCCTGAAGGGCAGCCTCGAACTCCCTGTGTTGAGCGACGCCCGAGGGAGTGCGTAACAGCCAGGACATGTCAATCAGTAGCAGCAATCCAGAAAATCCCTCGGCGACCGCCGCCTCGCTCTGCTCGCGGATCTTGCCAATCACACGGCTGACCGAAAACGGCGTCTCGCTCATCCCGAATTCGCTGGCGGTAGAGATCGATGAGGCCGGAATTTTCGCTATGTCCAGCGAATATCCGCCTGCTGCCCATTTTTCGGAAATGACGAGCCACTTAAATCCAGCACGCTCGGCCGCCGCGATAGAATCGGCGCACATCAGCCACGGTTCGAGGGCATCTTCGAAAAACACGCAGCTATGATCATCGAGACACATGCACGCCCGATCCTTTTGCTTCCGAGCCGTTACTGCCCGGAAGCGGCGGAAGCATAAAGAGATTCCCCTTTGGCGTCCCTGGGGAATGCTTGCTATCCCGTTCGTGCCTCCCGGCATTGGCACGCCGCGCGAAAGTCAATTTTTGGAGGCTCGCTTAATAGTAGCCACGCTGCCTTGATTTAAGTCATTCCAAACTTAACGCCCAATGCGTAACGCCCCGCGCCCGGCGCCTTGGCCCATTTCGATGTTATCCTCCCGTTGTCGGCTGTCGCCATCAGGTTCGCTCCATTCGCGCCCCATTGCGGCGCGTTAGCACCAGGGTCGTCGGCCGGTGCCTGCAATGATCCTTGGGGCCAAATCCAACGCCGCCGCCTCAATTTGGGTACCATGGCGCCTCGCCAGGGTCGCTGCATGAGCCTCGAGGATTGCTATGCGGCGGCTCATGGTCGTCACGCGGCTCCCACTCGCGCCAGCGTGTCTGAGTTTGCGCTACTTATACCGCTCCCGCCAACGGTCACCACGGCGTGACGGCCCGTAAGCGGGCCTTCCGCAAACCTTGATGCGGCATGCGTGGCGGCCATGCCTCACTCCATTTGGTCCAGTCATGAAATATCTAGTCGTTCCGGGGGCACCGTGCGGATGGCTGCTTATCGACGAGCCGGCGCGTAAAATATGAGCTATGTTTCTTTAGTCTTTCCATTCTAGACGCGTATTCTCAATTTACGATCAGCCAACCATCTGATATTCTTTCCGTAGTTGCGCTTGGCCAAAGCAGCACTAAAGGCCACGATCGTTACTATGTCTGCAAAACAGCACTTTAGCGATTTATCAACGGGAGGACTACAAAATGACGGTGAAATCGCGTAATTCCATATTCAATCGACGCACTTTCCTTAAGGCCTCAGCGGCCACTGGAGCCGCGCTGGCCGCGAGTCCCATATTTGCGCCGGTTGTTCACGCCGCGAAGACTATCAAGATCGGCTATGTCAGCCCGCAAACCGGCCCGCTCGCCGCATTTGCAGAAGCGGACAATTTCGTCATTGCAAATTTTCGCAACACCGTGAAAAGCGGTCTAAAGATCGGCGGTCAAAGCTACCCGGTCGAGGTCATCGTTAAGGACAGCCAGTCCAACCCCAGTCGTGCGGCGGACGTCGCCCGCGAGTTGATCGATTCCAGCAAGGTCGATCTCATGCTCGTCGCGTCCACACCGGAGACCACTAATCCGGTCTCCACCCAATGCGAGGTCGAGGAAACGCCCTGCATTTCAACCGTTGCGCCTTGGCAGCCCTATTTCATCGGCCGTCAGGCCAATCCGGGCGATCCTGGCTCCTGGAAGCCGTTCAACTACACCTATCATTTCTTCTGGGGCCTCGAAGATGTAATCTCGGTATTCACCAACATGTGGGGACAGCTCGCGACTAACAAATCGGTCGGCGGCCTGTTTCCAAATGACGGCGACGGCAACGCCTGGGGCGACAAACAGGTCGGATTTCCGCCGGTGCTCGACAAGCTCGGCTATAAACTGACCGATCCGGGCCGCTATCAAAACCTGACCGATAATTTCACCGCGCAGATATCCGCCTTCAAACGCGACAGTTGCGAGATCGTCACCGGTGTCGTCATCCCGCCAGACTTCACCACATTTTGGAATCAGGCAAATCAGCAGGGTTTCAAGCCGAAGATCGTCTCGGTCGGCAAGGCGCTGCTGTTTCCGGTGGCAGTCGAAGCGCTCGGCCGCAACGGCAACAACCTGTCGTCTGAAGTATGGTGGACGCCGAATCATCCGTTCAAATCGTCGCTCACTGGCCAGTCGGCCAAGCAGATCGCTAACGCCTATCAGCAAGAGACCAAGAAGCAATGGACCCAGCCGATCGGCTTCGCGCATGCGCTGTTCGAAATCGCCGTCGACGTGCTCAAGCGCTCCGCCGACAAAGGTGACGCCAAAGCGGTCGTCGCGGCGATCGGCGCGACCAAGCTCGATACGATCGTCGGGCATATCGAATGGGGCAACAAGAATCTTCCGCCGTTCGCCCAAAAGAATATCGCCAAGACCCCGTTGGTCGGCGGGCAGTGGCGACTGCGCGGGGGTTCGAAGTACGACATCATTATCACCGAAAACAAGACGGCGCCGCAGATTCCGGTCGGGGGCAAGATGGAGCCGATCGCTTAGGATCGCGGGATAATGGCGCCGTCCCCCTAACAGGGGGACGGCGCCTGTTTTTTGTCGTTCGATGAGCCGCTTCAGCGAGCGGTGAAAGCGCCAACCGCAAGCAACAAGGTCGCCACGAGTGCCGTCACGTCGCGGCGATAGACGCCGGCGTACCGCTGCTTGTTGAGGTCCGCGCGCTTATCGATCGCTTCCATGCCATGATCCGAAAGAAAGCCGAGGCCGATCTCGATCTATGGATCGCGGCTGCGGGCCCGAGCCTCATCGCGTCATTCGCTAACGGTATCGCCAAAGACACCGCCATCGTCCACGCGGCCATTCAGCAGCCATGGTCAAACGGCGAGCACGGCTCATCGGCGCTGCGTGACTACACCAAAATATCATCGAGATTGCGTAAGACCAAAATTTTGACCGCCTCTAATGGTCCGTTTTGACCCGGCCCGCCGTTGATCAAGCCGGTGCTTCTGGAATTCGGAAGGATCAGTCGGATTAAACGGATGGGCTCCTGATCGCACTCGGCGTCGCCCCCAGGGGATCACTTGATTCAAATCAAGGAAGATCCCCGGCAAATAGTTCAGGTTTAAACATATATTTGCGCCCGTTGTTTTGAGGATTTCAGCGATGCTGGAAGGGTGCGTGCCCTGGCCTGAAGATTTAGCGATTCGGTACCGCCGCGAGGGTTATTGGGCGGACATTACTCTCAATCAGATGCTCGCGCGCAGCATTGAGCGCCAGCCCGACAAGATTGCTATCGTCGATGGCGAGCGGCGCGTGAGCTACCGCGCCCTCGGCGAGTCGGTTGCCCAACTTGCGGTGAGGTTTGTGGAGTCTGGCTTGCAGCCACGCGATCGCGTCGTCGTGCAGCTGACCAATTGTATCGAATTCGTCGTCGTCGTCTTCGCGTTGATGCGGATCGGCGTCATCCCCGTCCCGGCGCTACCGGCCTATCGTCATCAAGAGGTCAGTCACTTCATCGCTCATTCCGGTGCGGTGGCCTACATCGTTCCGGACTGCATACGTGGGTTCGACTACCGGGCAATGGCGGCCGACTTCGCCGCGCGCTTGCCGACACTGCGCGCCGTGTTCGTTCTCGGGGAACCCGCGCCGGGTCAGCATTCGCTCACAGCACTGTTGTCAAGCCCGCACGTCGCGCACGCCGAAGACCGCCTGCGCGGTCTCGCGCTACCGGCAGACGACGTCGCCTTGATGCTCATGTCGGGCGGGACGACTGGAATTCCCAAGCTCATCCCGCGCACGCATAATGACTACGTATACAATTGCCGCCAGAGTGCGGCGGCCGCAGGCTTCGGTACCGACACTGTTTTTTTAGCGGTGCTGCCGATGGCGCACAATTTCACGCTCGGATCCCCGGGCGTGCTCGGTGCTCTTGCATGGGAGGGCACCGCCGTATTCGCACCGAATGCGAAGCCCGAGGCAATCTGCCGATCAATTGAGAGCAAACGCGTGACTGTGATTTCAGCAGCGATGCCTCTGGTGGTCAACCTGCTGAATTCAGACGCGCCGGAAACGCACGACATCCGCTCACTCAAGGTGTTCATGAGCGGCGGTGCCAAACTAGCACCCGAGCTGCGCCGGCGAGTCGAGCAGCGATTCAAGTGCATTTACCAAGAAAGCTTCGGTACCGCCGAAGGGCTGCTCAATATGACGCGTCTCGATGATCCCGAGGAGATTCGCCTTACTAGTTCGGGATGTCCCATCTCGCGGGGCGACGAGGTCAAGGTGGTCGATGAACGCGGTCAGGAGGTGCCGGATGGCGAGGTTGGAGAATTGATCTGCCGCGGGCCATATACTGTACGGGGATATTACAAGGCGCCGGAAGCGACGAGCGCAGCATACACCGCGGACGGCTTCTATCGCATGGGCGATGCCGTGCGGAAAATCGGCGCCCATCTTTATGTCGAAGGACGCCTCAAGGATCTGATCAACCGCGGAGGAGAAAAAATCAGTTGCGAGGAGGTGGAGAATCACCTGCTCGCGCATCCCAAGATTACGAGCGCCTGCGTGGTGGCCATACCCGACGACGTATTCGGCGAAAAAGCCTGCGCATTCGTGATTCCAAGAGAAAATACCGCTCTGTCATTCGAAGAACTCAAAAGCTTTCTGCTCGGGCGTGACATTGCGAAGTTCAAGCTGCCAGAACGCCTCGAAATCGTGCGTGAATTACCGATTAGTCCGGCCGGAAAAATTTTGCGACGTGAATTGCGCGATATGATCGCGCAGCGGATCGAAAAAGAGCGAAAGTTAGACAGCCGAGAGGCGCAGGCGGTCCAGGCGGCGCGCGGTTCGCTCGAATAATGAGTCAAGTCGAGGGAGATTCTAACATGAGTCACAGTATTGACGTGCCAACATCCGAGCCGGGGGGGGAGTCGTTGGAAATCGTCGCGCCACTGCGCGGTCGACACGCGGTCGTGACCGGCGCGTCGCGCGGCATCGGTGTTGCCATCGCCGGGGCGCTCGCTCGACTTGGCGCCAACGTAACACTGATGAGTCGCAACCGAGCCATTCTTGCCGCCCGAGCCGCTGACCTCGAACGTACGTTTAGAATCCGCACTCAAGCGGTCGAAATCGACGTCGCCGATGAATCCCGCGTGGCGGCTGCATTCGCGGCAGCATTTGATCACTTTGGAACGGTACACATCCTCGTCAATAACGCTGGCATCGCCGAAGCCGCCCCGTTTTCAAAGACGGACCTAGCGATGTGGCAGCGGGTAATCGGGGTCGATTTGACCGGCGCGTTCTTGTGCACCCGCCAGGTGCTGCGCGACATGGTCAAGGCAGGCCAAGGGCGGGTCGTGAACGTCGCTTCGACCGCGGGACTTACTGGTTATCCCTATGTGGCCGCCTATTGCGCCGCCAAGCACGGTGTCATCGGGCTCACCCGCGCACTGGCGCGCGAGGTCGCGCGAACCGGCGTCACCGTGAACGCCGTGTGCCCCGGTTACACCGATACCGAGATTGTCGCCAATGCGCTGACGAACATCATGGCCAAGACCAGCCGATCGCGTGAACAGGCGCTCGCAGACCTCGTCGCGCACAATCCGCAGGGCAGATTGGTGACGCCGGAGGAAGTCGCAGATGCCGTCGCGTGGCTCTGCCTGCCCTCCTCGGCTTCGATCACGGGCCAGAGCATTCTCGTGGCGGGTGGAGAACTGATGTGAGTTCGCTGCCGACGTCAATCGCAATACCGTCGCATGTCAAATAATGGGGTAACACCATGAAATTATTCGAGCCGCTGAACATCAAGGGAATGATCATCCCCAATCGTATCATGGTTCCGGCCATGGTAACCCGCCTCTCCGGCGATGACGGGTTCGTCAATCAGGATATTGTCGATCGGTACGTGCGCTATGCCCAAGGTCAGGTTGGGCTGATCGTCGTCGAGGCGATGGCCGTTCATCATGCCAAGTCGGGGCCTCTGCTGCGCATCAGCGACGACAAGTTCGTCCCCGGACTGCGCGATCTGGTGCGCCGCATCCACGACACCTCCGACTCCAAAGTGGTGCCGCAAATCATCCACTTTCTCAAAGTGGCGAAGTCAGGCTGGCGCCAGACGGTTGACATGCTCACACTCGCCGACATCGACCAGATTCTCGAGGAATTCGGCGACGCCGTCGTGCGGGCGCGCGAGGCGGGATTCGACGGTGCGGAACTCCACTCCGCGCACGCCTACACGCTTGCCTCGTTCTTGTCGCGCACCAATCCGCGCGTCGACGAGTATGGCGGAAACACCCTGGAGGGGCGTCTGCGGCTGATCGGCCGCATCTTCGAGAACATTCGCCGCAAGGTTGGCAATGACTATCCGGTCGGCGTGCGTTTCCTTGCCGACGAGTTCATCAAGGATGGTTACACCGTCAACGATGCAAAGCTCATCGGGCTACGCCTTGCGGAGCTTGACGCCGCCTATCTGTCTCTTTCTGTGGGCGGAAAGTTCGAGGATGCGATCCATTCGCCCGGGCAGGTTCCTTATCCCTACACCGGTTATTCGGGCGACCGTTGCATGCCGGGAAGCTGGTACCCGAACGTTCCGCACGCGCAATTCTCGGCCGACATCAAGGCCTACGTGAAGGCCCACGGATATGACACTCCAGTGGCGACCACTGGCAAAATTTCCGATCCCGATGACGCCGAACGATTAATCGCCTCCGCTGCGGTCGATATCGTCGGCATCGCGCGCGGTCTGCTCGCCGACCCCGACTGGCCGCGCAAGATCCGCGCCGGCGAGCGCGACCGTGTGATCCGGTGCGACTACTGCAATGTCTGCAAACACCTCGACGGAACCCACACTCGCGTGATCTGCAGCCTGTGGCCACAGGGTGCCTTGCAGGCGCCGGCGGACGACCGCTCAATCAGTGCCCCGCAATGGAGCGCCGATGGCGCGAATTTGAAGGCGACGGTCAAGGATGGCGTTGTGGCGCTGAAGTGGAACAAGGCGCCCGGCGCCGCCCGTTACGACATTCACCGTTGCGACGATCTGGGCAATGTCAGCTTCGAGGACGCGCTCAAGGTCACACGGTGGGAAGACTCCAATCTGCTTGCCGGCCGCACCTATCGCTACTACGTGCGTGCCTACGCTGCCACGGGGCAAGGCGGCGTGCCGTCGAACACGGTCTTCGTGGACCTGCCGCGGCCCGCCTACATGCAGAAGACGGGATTAGTGTCCGCTTAATTGTGTGTGAGCGATCCATGGCGGTTGAACATCAGCGGATTATCGTCGGCAAGCGATCTGAGCGTGTATGCGTCCCATTCGCAATACGGAAATTCACCAGCAGTAGGCGCAGTCAGGCGTACGCACTCAGGCTACGTGTTACTATTACGAGATGAACATCCTGAATATAAAAGCGTTTGGCAGGCTCCTTTTCCTCCTTCTTGTCATGGCGGCGCTGCTGTTAATTCCAGCGTGGACGCTCGATTTCTGGC
>Ga0075520_1000620_pt1 | contig 16056 bp, 16 predicted proteins | sample NGEPerB_FD_75100 | JGI IMG/M metagenome (GOLD analysis project Ga0075520, IMG submission 75100) | Arctic peat soil microbial communities from the Barrow Environmental Observatory site, Barrow, Alaska, USA - NGEE PermafrostAB12-B | ecosystem: Environmental > Terrestrial > Soil > Wetlands > Peat ... | reverse complement strand
GGTGTGGATGTGCCTGGCCATCCTGGTCAGGGCCTGACGAATCCCTGGCCGCGCATCACAGATCAACACGTTGTGCACCGGTACCCACACCGGTTCGTCGGCGAAAGGCCGCGTCACCCCACTCGCCTCGCCCACGCCGACAACGAGAACCGCAGCACGCGGCCGCTCCGGTCGCTATTCCACGCGGTGCCCCCCGTTTGCCGGTGGTGGCGCCCTCTAGCGTGTCTCATGTGCCGGAGCCCCTTTCCTCACGCCCCGTGCGGATCCGCCGCGTGCATGGATCCAGGCCCAGCGGGCGCCGGTCCAGCCCGGCCGGGAATGGTTCAGACGCCGTTAGCACGATGTCGATGAGCCTGCTCCGGCCGCGTCGGCGTGACCTGACCGGCTCCTTGTGGATCACCGCCGTCCCGCGGTACAGCACGACCCACAGCAACCCGTCGGGACTTCGCTCAAGCTGACCAAGAAGCGGCACCGAGACACTCATCGTGATCATTGCTGCTCCCATCGTTGGGACAGAGGTAGCGCGCCAACAGGTGTAGTGCAGGAAATGATTCGCATGGTTGCCGTGACTGCCGTTGGCAAACCGCGACCGGGGTTTGACCGAATCCGGCAAGGCGTGATGGGCGATGTTCGGCGAGACGGGCGGACCCAGTGACGCTTGGTCGAATGGGGCCGTCGGCGGAAATGTGTTCGCGGGCGGAAATGCGGAAATGTGTTCGCGGGCGGAAATGCGTTGTTGTGATGGTCGAATGCAGTGGTTGCCTTTCCCCTGGATCGAGAGCTGACCGCGATGGCTGCCGGACGGGTGGTGCGCGCCGGCGTAGGCCCTTTGCCCGCCCCTGCTGGGGTTCGGTTGCGCGGTTCGGGCCAGCTAGCGCGGCAGGGCGGCTTGATCCAATCTCGCACAACACCCTCCCCCACGCTCGGTAAGCTGAGTCGGCGGCGTACGGGGTGCGACACCCCATTCGGCCTACATGGGCGAACGTACCATCGCGACTACTGCCCGGTGATCAAACGCCCCCAAAAGAGGCGTGACTGGATCCAGCTGCCACCCGAACGGGGCAGGTCGAACGACCCAGTATTGACCGAGATCGGCGAGGGCGGATGGCGTCCACTGCTGGCAACCCGGTCTATCCGACAAGCCCACGGCTTCAACGAAAGCACCTGTCTTACTGCACTAATCGGATCGCCCGTCGAGTCGACCACTGCGACAGTCACGTCCAGCCTCCGATCGACGTGCGACCGGTGAGGCTCATCCGACGCCGAGCGGTGGCTGTGGGCGGGGTCATGTTCTCGCTGTTGAACCTCCGGCCAGTCTCGGTCACGTTCAGCCACCGTTCGCGGCACTTCACCGACGCCTGCGATAGCGTTGATCAGAGGACCTCAGCAGCCTGAAGTCACAGAGATCGCCACGAAAGGGGGTATATCCAACCCGTTTGGGCGAGCCAGTCAGGCCGCACAGCGGCTAGCGTTGCGCCCATGTGTGGCATCGTGGGGTATACGGGTTCGCGTCAGGCACTTCCGCTGGTGCTCGGGGGGTTGCGTCGTCTGGAGTACCGCGGATACGACTCCGCGGGCGTCGCCATCGTCAACGAGCGCGGTGGTCTGGGCATCGTGAAGAAGGCCGGTGGGCTGGCGAATCTGGAGGGCTGCCTGGATCCGCCGCCAGACACCGTGAGCGGTCATACGGGCATCGGACATACCCGCTGGGCCACCCATGGCGGCCCGACCGATCGAAATGCGCACCCGCATACGGAAGAGTCAGGCAAGGTCGCCGTTGTGCACAACGGCATCATCGAGAACTTCGCGCGTTTGCGTGCTGATTTGGAGTCCACCGGCATCGAGATGTCAAGCGACACTGATACCGAGGTCGTGGCGCATCTGCTGGCGAACGCGTTTGGGTCCGGGCCGACTGCGGGAGACCTACCAGCGAGTATGGCGGTGGTCTGCCGGAAGCTCGAGGGGGCATTCACTTTGGTCGCCGCCCACGCCGACGTTCCCTCGGTACTGGTTGCGGCCCGCAGGAATTCGCCATTGGTGGTCGGTGTCGGTGACGGCGAGATGTTCGTGGCCAGCGATGTCAGCGCGTTCATTGCGCATACCCGTCAGGCCATTGAACTCGGCCAGGACCAGCTCGTCGTCCTCACCCCGGACCGCGCCGAAATCACCTCCTTCTCGAACTCGGAGCCCGACTACCGACAGTTCCACGTCGACTGGGACCTCGCCGCCGCGGAAAAGGGTGGCTATTCGACGTTTATGGAGAAGGAGATCTTCGAGCAGCCGGCGGCAATCGAGCGGACCCTGTTGGGACATTTCGACGCTTCGGGCATCGTTTTGGACGAGCAGGGACTGGACCAACGGCAACTGCAGAGGGTCGACAAGGTTCACGTGGTCGCGTGCGGCACCGCCTACCACTCCGGGCTCGTCGCAAAGTACGTGATCGAGAACTGGACGCGGCTACCTGTCGAGGTCGAACTGGCCAGCGAATTCCGCTACCGCGACCCGATCCTGAACGGCGACACCCTGGTCGTTGCGATCAGCCAGTCCGGTGAGACGGCCGACACGTTGGAAGCGGTGAGATACGCACGACGTCAAGGGGCCCGGGTCCTGGCCGTGTGCAACACGAACGGGTCCCAGATACCTCGTGAATCGGATGCGGTTCTGTACACCCGAGCCGGACCTGAGATCGGCGTCGCAGCGACCAAGACCTTTCTGGCTCAGGTGACGGCGAATTACCTGGTCGGCCTGGCACTGGCGCAAGCGCGGGGAACGAAGACCCTTCCGGAGATTGAACACGATTTCGCACTCCTGTCACAGATGCCAGCTGCGGTGGAAACGACCTTGACCCTGATGGACCCCGTCCGTGAGCTCGCGCGCGGCCTCGCCGACTCCAGGGCGGTGCTGTTCCTCGGTCGCCATGTGGGGTACCCGGTTGCCTTGGAAGGAGCGCTCAAACTCAAGGAACTCGCGTACATGCATGCCGAAGGATTCGCGGCCGGCGAACTCAAGCACGGTCCCATCGCCCTGATCGAGTCCGGCCTGCCGGTCGTGGTGACCATGCCCTCACCGAAATTCCGGCCGATCCTGCACGCCAAAATGCTGTCGAACATCCGGGAAATCCAGGCGCGAGGCGCCCGCACCATCGTCATCGCCGAAGAGTTCGACGACACGGTGGCTCCCTTCGCCGACTACCTGATAGAACTGCCGAGAGTGCCGGCCCTCTTCCAACCACTGGTCGCAACCGTGCCCATGCAGATCCTGGCCGCGGAGATCGCGAGAGCGCGAGGGTACGACATCGACAAACCCCGTAATCTCGCGAAATCGGTCACCGTGGAATAGGCGCGTTGATGGAGTCGATTGGAGACGAGTTCCTCCGCCGGCAGCGTGTCTTGGTGATCTCACCGCACGCCGACGACGAGACATACGGCTGCGCAGGCACCATCGCGCGGATCAAGGACCTTGGCGGGCAGGTGTTCGTCTCATTGATCTCGGTGGGGTCGCTCGACCACTACGCCTCCGACGCTCAAGGGCCCGCGATGCGAAGGGTCACGAGTGGCACCCGCCTTCGCGAGTTCTCAGCGGTGATGAAGCTGCTGAAAGTCGACGATTGGGACGTCGTGTACACCGACGACGCCGTCCACCTGGCCCTCGACACGTTGCCTCGCCGGGAACTGGTCAGGCTCATCGAACGGGACGCGCGCCTGTCGATCGAGAAAGTCGAGCCGACGCTCATGCTCATTCCCGCTTTCAGCTACAACCAGGACCACGAGGCGCTGTTTCGAGCCTGCATCACCGCCACCAGGCCCGGCGTCAGAGGTCAGCGCCATCTTGTTCCCTACGTCCTGGCTTACGACAACACCAGCCTTTTCTGGTCTCTGGAGCGGGAGAAGTTCCATGCCAACTTCTACGTGGATATCACGGATTTTCTCGCAGTCAAGCTGGCGGCCCTGCGTCTGCATGCGTCGCAAGTACGGGAGCCGGAATTCCATGGCAGCCCGGAGAGTCTCGAGCTCATGTCACGCCTCCGGGGTCGCGAGATCTCCGTGGACAGTGCAGAGGGTTTCATGACGCTTCGGGCGGTTTTCTGATGGTAGCCGTGTGTCTTCATCAACCGAATTTCATTCCCTGGACGAAGTTGGTGGCCAAAATAGTCGCCAGTGATGTGTACGTCGTGTATGACACCGTTCAGTTCACCCGCACCGAGTACCACAACCGACAGAGGATACGGGCCAGGAACGGTCCGATGCTCCTGTCTGTGCCGGTGTGCAACGCGAGACATCGTCAGCGGTTGTGCGACGTTCGACTCGTCCAAAATGACGATTGGCGCGGATACCACCTTCGGATCCTCAAGCAGGAGTATGGCCGCTCGCCATTCTTCGGCGAAGTGTTCCCGTTGGTCGCTGAGGTCTACAGGCAACCACACACGATGCTGGTCGATTTCAACACGGATATGATGGCAACGCTTTTCCGATATCTCGAATTCCGAACAGAGATCGTCAGGGCATCCGAACTGTCGCACCACGGTGACAACACCGACCGACTGATTCAATTGACCGCCGCGGTCGGCGGTGACGAGCACATCACCAGCACCTGGGGTACCGATCGGGAGTACATCGACTGGGCTCGGGTGGCCGATGCCGGACTGAGGGTGCGTACGCAAGAATTCACCCATCCCCGGTACCGGCAGCAGTTCGAACCGTTCGTGGCACATTTGGGAGTGTTGGATCTGATCTTCGCGCAGGGCAGGGCTGCGTCGGAGACAATTGCCCGATCCAGCCACTTCCCGCACGCGCTGATTGATTGACCGGGAGCCCGGAACTGCGACCTGACTTTCGCCCAGGACACCGACGGGCTCTCCATGGGATCAACTGCGAATGCGGTCTGTGTTGGGTTCCTGGGCCGTTGATCGCCGGCTGAGCACGACGGCCTCAGCTGATGCCGGATGCGGGAGCCAGAAGCGTCGGCCCGGATTCCGAACTCGTCTCCGGCCCGATCGGCGATGTGTTGGCGCGCCGGGTGGGGCTGACCCACACGCCGGACGACTGTGCTCGCCACGCCACGGGCAGCACTCGCAAACACAATGCAGCGTCGACAATTCGCATCAACGGGAAGCCGATGCCGAGCAGAAGGTACCGAGGCCGGCGGAGCACGCACGCCGCCATGATCGTCAGCAGATAGTCGGGGATCAGCACTCCGTAGATGACATTCTGCGGGTGCAGCAGATCAGCCAGCCAGGCCGACCAACTAGCCGGGTCGGTGCGATTGTCTGAACGAGCTCGGCCAGCATCGAGGCCGCCAGCACGGGGACGATGAGCACGAACATCAGGCTGCTGGTGAGAAGTTCGACGATGAAAACCGCCAACGCGGCCCAAAAAACTCCGGTGTGGAATCGGTGACGGCGCACGGTTTGCCAGAATCCGAGTATCCACCGGCGCACCTGTTTTCGGTAGTCGCCGAACGTATCGGGATCCTGGGTGTAGGCGACCGCAGCCGAAGGGTGGAACTCGATGCGACCCAGTTTCTTTGCGTGTATCTCGAAGGTCATGTTGAAGTCTTCGATGACCAGACCTGCCCCGGTGACATCGATGTGCTCCAGGGCATTGGTCCGATACATGCTGGCAAAGCCCGGCACGATGGTCACGGCATTGGCCCACTTGGCAGCCTGCCCGAACTTCAACAAGAGCTGCACGATGAGATACAGCCGTTCGCGATACGCCACCAGGAATCTACCCAGCCGTGTCGCTGACCCGCGGTCGTCGATGGTTCGGGCTCGTCCCGCCACCGCCACGACCTCCGAATCGTCGAACAGCGGGAGCGCGGTTTCCAGGTAGTCCGGTGCCAGGTGGGTGTCCGCGTCCAACAGCAGCACAACCGCGTAGCGCTGACACAATTCGAAATGCTCGATGCCGGCCGCCAAGGCGCCGGCCTTACCCCGATTAGGGCTGAGCTCCAGGACGTTGGCGCCGGCTGATATCGCCACGCTCGCCGTGGTGTCTGTGGACCCATCAGAGATGATGTGGATGTTGCTCGTAGAAACAAGGCGCGATGCGGCCCGGATGGTGTCGGCGATGACGAGTTCTTCATTGTGCGCCGCCACCAGAACGGCAACATCGGCCGGGCTGACCCGACCCAGCCGGGGTTTGTCGCCGTCCACGAGGGTGTACTGGGTGTTGTCGTCACGACAACACCCAGTGCTCGGCGAGTTGGACGGATAGGCGCGCTGCGTGACTCGGCGCCGCCGTCGGCCGTCCACCACCCGTCCCAGCCCGACGATCGACCAGAACGTCGTGCTCACCCCCAGGACGAGCACGAGAAGTATTGCAGTCACAAAGGTCTCCGCATCATGAATGGCGCTCCCCCGAGTGCGTTGGATGGAGCTCCAGCCGGCTCGCCGCGACTGTCCGGGCGTTCTCGGTGAAGTCCAAGTGCACCGGCCACAGTCCAATGTTACCCACCGTATCGCCTCGTAGGTACCTACTCCACTAAAGGGTATGAAGTAATCCGTTTGGGTGCAGCTGGGCGGATTGCTTGACAGTGGCTGTCACACACAGTTAAACAGAATTAGTAGCGAACGGGCAAAGGGGTGATGTCTGCCCAGCAGCACGCCGGTTTCATGGTTTGGCCTACGCCCGCAGGAGTCAGTGGTGTGTTGCGGTCGCCGTGTACAGCGGGGCGCCTCATCGGGACAGCAAATTTCGGAATCTACGAAGGGGTAGTGAAGGCAAATGGCAGCGCCAGGTCTGATCAGTAGGGAAACGGTTGGTGGCCCCGGGGAAATGAGTCTCGTCGGTGCGCCCACCTCTATGCGGGAGAGTCCTTCGGCGGAGCATGGCTTTGCCTTTGACATCGCCATCGTCGGCCTCGGTTACGTAGGCCTGCCGACGTCGCTGGCCCTGCACGCAGCGGGGCAGCGGGTGCTCGGCGTTGATGTGAGCGAACGCCGGCTGACGGTCATCGCCGAGGAGCGTGCCGACCTGTTGGACTCCGACCGAGATCGGTTGGCCGTGGCGTTGGCGGATCCGGGATTCGAGATGACCAGCGACACTCGTCGGCTGAGCACGGCGGCGGCGGTTCTGATCTGTGTTCCGACGCCGGTGGATCACTACCTCATTCCCGATCTGCGGATTCTGGAAAGTGCGTGCGAGACCGTGGTCGCGGCCGCAGTGCCGGGTCAGGTGCTGCTGCTGACGTCGACGACGTACGTGGGGACCACCCGGGACATGCTGGTCGGTCCGCTCGCCGCTCGGGGCCTGACTGCAGGTCGGGACGTCTTTGTGGCGTTCACCCCCGAACGGATCGATCCGGGTAATGACCGGCACGCGCAGGAAGACGTCCCGCGGGTGGTCGGTGGTGTCACGCCGAGGTGCGCGGAGCGGGCTGCAGCCGTGCTGGGCAGCTATGCCAGGAACGTGCACATCGTGCCTTCGCCGGATGCGGCCGAGATGACCAAGTTGCTGGAGAACACGTTCCGCGCCGTGAACATTGCGCTGGCCAACGAATTCGCCGAGATCTGCCAGGTCATGGGGATGGACGTGATCGACGTGATCGACGCCGCGGCGACCAAGCCGTACGGATTCATGCCGTTCTTTCCCGGCCCAGGTGTGGGCGGCCATTGCATCCCCTGCGACCCGCAGTACCTGCTATGGCAATTACGTCGTGAACGGTTGAGCACTCCAGTGATCGAGCAGGCGATGGCGGCCATCGCCGGGCGCCCGCACCGGGTGGTGTCCCGGATCCGCGAAGTGCTCTCCAACGCGGGACGCGGTCTTGCAGATGCACGAGTGCTGGTCGTCGGGGTTGCCTACAAACCCGATGTCGAGGACCTGCGGGAGTCCCCCGCGTTGGAGGTGCTGTCGGAGTTGATCGCCGACGACGTCACGGTCGCCTACTACGACCCGCTTTTCAGCTCCGTGACGTTGGCCGAGGGAACGACCCTGATCGGCGTCGACGACCCGGCCGGCTTCCAGGCCGACATCGTGCTCGTTCACACCGCGCACCATTCGGTCGACCTGTCCTGGCTCGTGGACCAACCATTGGTGCTGGACGCGACCTATCGCCTGGCCGGCCTTGCCAACCGGATCGCCCTGTGACGCGCCGGGCCGGGCGCCTGGAAGGTTCCGCCAGGCAGACATCGCTTCTTCGCGGCGTGGTGAACATCGCGCTGAGCGCCCTTCTTGTGCTCGGAATGATGGTTGTTGTCGGCGGGGCGTCACCGGCCAGCGCCGCGACGGGCACGATCGTGTCGTTGACGTTCGACGATTCGAACGCCGACCAGTTGGCGCCTTCCCAGTACATGACGTCGAAGGGCATGAAGGGCACCTTTTTCATGAATTCGGGATTCATCGGAGCCCCGAACTATTTGACGCTGGCCAACGTGCAGTCCATGGTCGCGGCCGGCCATGAGATCGCCGGTCACACCATCTCCCATCCCGACCTGGCCGCGGTGTCCATCGACGAGGCGACCAGGCAGATCTGCAACGACAGAGTGAATTGGGCGAACTGGGGCATCCCGGTGGCGAATTTCGCCTATCCGTTCGCGTCCTCGACCACGGCGGTCGAGACGGCGGTGAAGAACTGCGGCGAGAACAGTGCCCGCGGCCTGGGTGATCTCAAGACCCGGTTCTCCTGCACCAACTGCGCTGTCGGGGAGACCGTGCCACCGACGGATCCGTATTTCACCAAGGCTCCGGACGAGGTGGAAAGCACTTGGACGCTGGCCGATCTGGAAAAGAGCGTCACCCAGGCCGAGGCGAAGAACAACGGGGGGTGGGTGCAGTTGACGTTCCACCACATCTGCGTCACCACCACCGGTTGCGTTGCACCGTCGGTGACCTCGGCGATCTTCAAACAGTTCGTCGACTGGCTCGCGCCGCGGGCCGCGTCGAAGGGCACCGTGGTCAAGACCGTGGGCGCGGTGATCGGCGGAACCACCAAGCCGGCTGTCGCGGGACCGGTGGCTCCGGCGGCCCCGCCTGGGGTGAACGCGATCAAGAACCCGTCGATGGAGACGTTCAATGCCGCGACCGGACTTCCGGCGTGCTACCTGGCCGGCGGCTACGGGACGAACACCCCATCCTGGGCGGTGGCCACCGATGCCCACACCGGCACCACTGCGGTGAAACTGACGGTGGCGAACTATTCCTCGGGGGACGCGAAACTCGTGCCCAGTCTTGATCTCGGGGAGTGCGCGCCCACCGTGACACCGGGCACCACCTACTCGATCGGCGAGTGGTACAAGTCCTCCGCGGTGACCCAGTTCGCGCTCTACTACCGCACGGCGAACGGGTTGTGGCAGTACTGGACCTCCAGTCCCTGGTTCGCCCCGGCCACGGCGTACACCCAGGCGACCTGGGTGACCCCCCCGATGCCGCCCACCGCCACCGCACTGAGTTTCGGGCTGAACCTGTTCAACAACGGCACCCTGACCACCGACGACCTGAGCTTGGTCCAGACCGGCACCACTGCTGTCGCGCCCGCCGCGTTGCGATCGGGTTCCGCTGCCGTCGTGGCACCGGTATTCCAGACCGCGGCTTTGTCGGCGCCGTTGGCGGCCAACAACGGACCGCACAAGCGCAAGGGCGACAAGATCACCACCCATAACACGGTCCCCGCACCCATCGGCCCGAGCCGACCCGGTAAGGGCGGACGAAGCCCCCAAACGGGCATTCCCCCAGGGGATGTCGCCCTGGCGCCGTTCGTTGTCTCGCCCGAGCTGACCCGCGGCTGACAGCACGTCCGGTCCAGCGCGCCGGGGGCGCGCTGGACCGGACGTGATTGCACAACATTTGCTGCGGAAATCCCCACAGCAATACCGGAATCCGAGAATGAAAAGGAAGAAATTTCATGAGAACTGCAGTGACGGGCGGGGCGGGCTTCATCGGGAGTCATTTGGTGGAGTACCTGTTGGGGCGGGGGGACGACGTCGCCGTCATCGACAACCTGTCGACCGGCAGGCTGGAGAATCTGCAGGCTGTCATCGATCATCCGCGGCTGTCTTTCCTCGAGGGGACGATTCTGGATCGCCGCGCAGTCGACAAGGTTGTCCGCGGGGCTGATCGGGTGTTCCACCTGGCGGCGGCCGTGGGTGTGCACCTGATCGTCGACCACCCCTTGGACAGTCTGCGGACCAACATCCATGGCACCGAGGTGGTTCTGGACGCGTGCCTGGATGCCGGCAGCACCTTGTTGTTGGCCTCGACCAGCGAGATCTACGGCAAGAACGCCGCGGACAGCCTGCCGGAGGACTCGGATCGAATTCTTGGGTCGCCGCTGAAGTCGCGGTGGACCTACGCCGCGGCCAAGGGCATCGACGAGGCGTTCGCGCATGCGTACTGGCGCGAGTTCGGGTTGCAGGTGTCGATCGTGCGGTTGTTCAACACGGTCGGTCCGCGCCAGACCGGAAGGTACGGCATGGTCGTACCGAATCTCGTCGGGCAGGCGTTGAGCGGACAGCCGCTCACCGTGTTCGGTGACGGACGGCAGACCCGCTGCTTCTCGTATGTTCGTGATGTGGTGCCGGCGATGGTGGCCATCGCCGAAGACCGCACCAGCCGTGGTCAGGCGTTCAACCTGGGCGGATCGTTCGAGGTCTCGATCCTGGACCTGGCTCGTCGCATCGTCCAGGTGCTCGACAGCGACAGCGCTATCACCCTGGTGCCCTATGACCAGGCCTACGGCGAGGGCTATGAGGATATGCGGCGGCGGGTGCCGGACAACACCAAGGCGCGCCAGCTTGTCGGCTTCGACCCGACCACGACGCTCGATGAGATCATCGTGAACGTCGCGGAGGGCAGTGTGTTCGCGCCTGCCGCGCGCAGTGCCGGCCTGGCCGATCAGCTGCTGGCGGGGTGAAGCACGGCGTTTCCGACGTCGTCGAATCGCGGGCCCGGCGCCGGAGGATTCGGGGACCATTGGTGCTGTTGGTCGGGGTGCTGGTCGCGATCATGATCGGATTCGGGGTGCCCATCGGAAACGCGAACCCGGACCGGTCGAGCGCGTCCGCTCCGGGCGTTGACCAGGGACTGCTCGTGGTGGGGGCCGTGCCGTACTGGGACGAGCAGGAAGCACGGACCACATTGGACCTTCACGGTCATCAGATCGGGGTCGCCTCGCCATGGTCGTACGCGGTCGCCGCGGACGGTGCCGTTCAATTGCAGCCCGATCTGAAACCGGCCGGCGAGCAGGCGCTGGCCGATCATCTGCACGACCTCGGCATCAAGGTGGTCCCGACCGTGGCCAACACCACGGCCGGTCTGTGGGACCCGGCGACGGTGTCAACCGTGATCAAGGACCCGACACTGCGGGGTGTCCATATCCAATCGATCATTTCCCTGATCCAGTCGAACAACCTCGACGGCATCCAAATCGACTACGAAGACCTGACCCCCGATGACCGCTCCAGCTTCTCCGAATTCGTGACCGAACTCGGCCAGGCGATCCACCAGATCGGCAAGGTCCTGTATGTCACGGTGCACGTCAAGGAGGACGACGCCGGCTACGACGCCCGCAACAAGTCCCAGGACTACGCCGCGATCGGCAAGGCCGCGGACCTGGTCTGCCTGATGGCCTACGACTGGCATTGGAGCACCGGCCCGAGCGGCCCGATAGCCCCCTACGACTGGGTCGAGCGAGTCATCAAATACTCGATCACCCAAATCCCGGCTCACAAAATCCTTCTCGGAGTGGGCCTTTTCGGATACGACTGGGTCGGGACCACCGCCACCAACCTGACCTGGCGGCAGGTGATCACCCTGGCGGCGCAGGACCAGGTCGACGAAGCCTGGGACGTCGGCGCCCAGTCCCCGCACTTCTCCTACACGGTCAACGGAGTCCAGCACGACGTCTGGTATGAGAACGGCCGCAGCGCGGCGGCGAAATTCGACCTCGCCAAGCAATACGGTCTCGGCGGCGTGGAACTGTGGCGACTCGGAGGGGAGGACCCGGCGATATGGGCACCAGGACCATGACCGGCTCAGCACCGTCCGGCCGGCGCCGGGCGAAGCTGCGCCGCCGAATGATGATGCTGGCGATGATGACCGTCCTGCTGGCATCGTGTTCGACCGCCGGCGCCCAGCCGCCCGACCCTTTGCCTGCGGCGTACCCGATGCACACCGGTATCGTCGCCACCACCTTCTGGGTTGGCGAGATCTTCGACCCCAACGCCAGCGACGGCAGTCAGGTGTACTCCACCTACGACTCGCAATGGGCCGCGCACTACGGCGGCTGCGACGGCGTCGTGATCAACCGCGACTGCGCCACCGAGCCACGCTCGGCGGAGAACGGATACTTCCCCACCTCGATGACGCCGCGGGAGAACCCGTTCTACCTCGACCTGCCCTTCGACGACATCAACGACCCTGGGGCGTTTGCGCGCCGGGCCGCGGTCATCCCGTGGGCCGCCGAACGCGGATACGGCGGCCATGACACAGATCCCGCCTTTTCCTACATGAAGAACCGGTGGGTTCAGATCAGCAACGGACCACGGACCTGTTACGGCCAGATCCAGGACGCCGGACCAGGTCAGTACAACGACGCCGACTATGTCTTCGGACCTGACGACCAACGACCCGAGAACACCAAATTCAACTCAGCCGGAATGGACGTCAGCCCAGCGCTCAACGGCTGCTTGGGCTTTTCGGACCTCAACGGCGAGGACGATCACGTCGACTGGAGATTCGTGGATGCCGAGAACGTCCCCGACGGTCCCTGGCGCACCCTGATCACCGACAGCGGAGTCACACCTTAACCAAGCCACAAACGAACCTGAGCCCGCCGAACCTCATCCGCCTACTCGTCGGCCGCCGCCTCGCCACGGTGATCGTCACCGCTCCGACTCACCCGCGAACCACGGATGAGCCGGACCACGTCGACCATCTCGGCAAGATCCGCCGTCAACAGGTCGCGACCGTGGGCGGTGGCGGCTGCGGGCAGGGGTCGAATGAAGTCGCGAACGAGCATCAACAACGCCGCCATCCGGGAACCGACCTCCGGACGGATTTGGCAAGCCTGCAGTTGCTCCTGAATAGTCGCCAGCACCATCACCACCGCGTCGACCGCGTCCTGTTCCTGTACCACGTCTCGAGGACCCGCGGGCGGAGGTTCGATTCCCTGCAGGAATGCAATGACAAGCCGCTGACCGGCTCCGTGCAGCCGACCATCCAAAGGAACCGGCGAAGTCATGCCAACACGCTAGCCCACGTTCCGTGACCCTGCCCCGGGCCTTGCTCGTGTGCACCCGCGGCATCGCTGTACCTCGACCGAAGCACAGCATCCGTCACGGGGAACTGCATCTCGCTGTCGACCGGTGTCCGCGCCGCCACCGCTCAGCGTTCACCGAGAGTGATCGCATCGATCACACCGTTGGGCTACTCACCGGTGACTCGTCGCCCATTCCCGGGTCGCGGCCCCTGCTCCGTGGCTCGTTCGGCGGGCACTCGACATCGTCCAGCGTTCCGCATCCAGGTGAGAGAACGGACAATCAGTGACAGAACCGGCAGTGATCGGTACCGTCGATTTTGAGTGACTGCGGTATTCCATGATGGTGGATTTGGCGACCACCCAGGCATCTCCACGGAAGTTCCCGGTGGCCGCCCTCCCTAAGCGACGCGGAGGATAGGCCCCCGGTATGCCAGTGCTGCGACTCCCGCCCTCAGACCAGGATTTCGCGGCCGGAGGTGGATGGCGGCCGAGATTGGTGTCCGGCCCTGGCTGGCAGGACGCCCGATGACACGCATCGATGTGGGCGGTGGTGGCTCCCGGATGCGGGACCGTCGGGCGTCAACGCGATCCCTGAGGAGCGGGACATCGAGGGCGGCTCGGCGTCCGCAGCGGCACGCCGACTGTGGGAAGCATTGTGCAGGGCGCGAAATGAGCAGCAACCGCTGAGCCAGGCCCATCTCGAGGACGCGGTGTTCGGGTTCTATCAACCCCGAGCGCGCCCGCTGGCCGATCGGATCGTGGCCGAGGACACCGATCCGGAGGCCCGCGGACGCGCCGCGGAACTCGGTCTTGCCAGGGCCGTCCTCGGGTGGAAAACGGAGGACCCTGAGGGATTGGAGCGGTTCCTGCGGGCTTCCATAACCTCCGAGCTTCGGAACACCGAACATCGTCGCCCTGTCGGCGCCTTCGCGGGCGGCGCCCGCGGGTATTCGGCCGGGTCAGGTCAATCCACGCCCGAGCAATAGGTCTCGAGCAGTGGTGGGTCACCGCGGTTCGCCGTCGAGTGTGCGCACAACCCACGAGAGAATGGCTCACATGGATGAATTCGCCTTTTCGTGTCAGTTCTGCGATGAGCAGCAGAAATGGAGCAGCCAGGAGTCCGCCGACTCGGCCGCGCTCTGGCATCTGTTCGACGAGCATCCGCTTCGGTGGCTATCCGTCGCCGGCGATCCGCACCCGGCCGGCCCACCGCCGACACAGGTGGGTCACCGCGTGGTCCGGTCCTGAGGCCCACGCGACTCCCCTTGTACCACCCGTAGGGATGTGCCCCGGGGACATCGGCGGCGTCGACCACGAACTCTTCCCCGCTGCGCAGCCCTCACGGACAAGCCCGAGAGCCGTCACGGCGGAAGTATGGGCGTGGTGATGACGGAGCAGCAGGTGTCGATCGGACTTGATCGGTCGGACCGCCGTGCGGGCGAGTCGATGGCGAGAGCCCTTGTCGGTCATCGATTCCGGGCCGTCCAACAGGACATCGCCGTGACGGTCGTGGATTGGCCCGTCGTGCACGCGTGGAACGTGGGCGACCCGGATTTCGTCGGGCGGTGACCATTCTGGACGAGGAAGGCGCGCAGATGGCCACCGTGGAATGGCCGGCACCGACGGATGGGCGGCCGACCTGTCCCTGAACAGGCACGGGTGGCACCGGGTCGGGTCGTGGGAAGGGGACTGGCTCGGCCGCCGGGTGGCATCGGTGATCCGAAGGACGACGGCGCTGCCCGGTCAATTGCACCCATAGTGCAGGCGATGCCGATACGATGCCGATACTCAGGCGAGGAGATCACATGACTTTCGACCCACCGGTGGGTTCCGGTCAGAGTTACACGGTCACCGCGGTCGGCGGTCAATGTCCGGCCGCGCTGACCGATTTCGTGGGAACCACCGAAATCACCGTGCTGAAGGACGGCCAGGTTCATCGCCTGATCGGTGGTGGCGCGCAAGTCTCGGCCGCCGTCCGATTCCATCAGAAGGATCCGGGGCCGGACGACAAGGACGTCCGGGTCTGGACGATTACCGACCAGGGCGCCGGTAATTTCGTCGCCGTGCCCTGCGCGTGTTTCTGATCGCGAATTGAACGGCGCTGGCCCCGGCCGCGACGCTCGCCGATCCGATCCGATCCGATCCGATCCGATCCGATCCGATCCGATCCGTGCTCGATCACCAGCAAGTCACGTGACGTCGGTCCGGGCACGGCTGTGTCGGCGCGGCCGGCCGGACGGTTGCCCGGAAGTGAGGCGGTGACCACGGCTGTTTGCCGGCCCTGGGAGTAGGGAAACGCTTCACCAGGAGTCTCGCCGTCGCGGCGTGACGGTCGAAGGAGGTCGCAGGTCATGGTTCGGTTGGTGCTGGGCGTCGCTGTGGGCTACGTGCTCGGAGCCAGGGCCGGGCGTGAAAGGTATGAACAGATCAAGCGATTGACTGCCAAGGCGGCGGACAACCCTGCCGTGCAAGGCCTGGCGGGATTCGTCCTGGCCAAGGCGTCGGCAGTACTGCCGAGCGGCAGGCGGCAGGCGGCAGGAGCCCAGGCGACCGCATCCGGCCTATCTGGATTCGGCGGATCCCGATCCGGCACGGGTTTAGGTCGACCGCGACACGGTGCCACGCACCGCGATGGTGAGGGTGACCAACGCCTGGCTCAACGCCTGGACCTCGAAGCCGACGCGGAACCGCAAGCGCCGCTGAGCTAACTCGGGTCCACTTTCCGAGGGTCGAGCGGCCGAGATCGGGTCAGGGCCCCCCGCGCCAGTGGTCGATGCGATGGTGGTCGGGGGTGAAGCCGTTGTTGACCCCCACAGCACCGCCTGGGTGCGGCTGGCGACATTGATCTTTCGATAGACG
>Ga0075520_1000619_pt1 | contig 16079 bp, 12 predicted proteins | sample NGEPerB_FD_75100 | JGI IMG/M metagenome (GOLD analysis project Ga0075520, IMG submission 75100) | Arctic peat soil microbial communities from the Barrow Environmental Observatory site, Barrow, Alaska, USA - NGEE PermafrostAB12-B | ecosystem: Environmental > Terrestrial > Soil > Wetlands > Peat ... | reverse complement strand
GTGGAGCTGTCGACGCTCGACGCCCAGCTGGCGCACGCCGCCGCTCCGGACCTCGTGAAGATGGACATCGAGGGAGCTGAGGTCGCGGCGCTGCGCGGGGCATCCAAGCTGCTGAGCGAGCACCGCCCGACGCTGATATGCGAGCTGCATGGAACAAACCGCGCCGTCACCGAGCTGCTCGAGTCCAAAGGCTATGAGGTGCGGACGATCGAGACGCCGGAGGTCCCGCCGCAGGAGGCGGAGTGGTACGTCCACGTGCTCGCCACGCCGCGCGAGCCTCCTAGCCTCTAACGCCGAGCCTGCGGCTCGCCGTCGCGGCGACGCTCGATCCCCGCACGGATGACGGCCGCGAACTCCTGCGCGCGCGTGTCGTATGAGAGCTGCCCGCTCAGCTCGCGGCGGTCGAACGACAGCGGCGTTCCGGCGAACTTGGCTGCCGCGAGCTGCTGGACGACCTCGCTCATGCCGCGTCGGTCGTCGGGCGCTACCAGCCACACGCCGGGCTTGTCCTGAAGGTAGTCCCAGTTCTCGCCCTGCGGCGCCGCGGCGAGGATCGGCCGGTCGGTCGCGAGGTACTCGTAGGTCTTCGCGGAGATCCGTCCGCCGCGCGACCCGTCGGTTCTCGCCGGCAGCGTCAAGAACAGCAGGTCCGCCTCGGCGATGATCTGGGCGACCTCGTCGTGCGGGACGGGACCGCTGACGTCCACGATCTCGTCGACCGCCGCGCCGGCGAGAGCGCGCGCGACCACGGACGGTGGGTAGGGATTGCCGTGGACGGCCAGCCTCACGCGCCCGGCCCAGTCGGGATGCGCGTCGATCGCGTCGACGATCGCGCGGCCGATCACGGCCGGGGAAGATGTGCGTTGGTCCAGCACCGTGCGCTCGTAGCGGCCGAGGCGCGTCCAGGCGCGAAACAGGCGCTTGAGCCCGGCCGGTGGCGCGTCCTGCTCGATTAGCGCCCACCAGCCGGACATCGCCCCGACATAGGCGATCTCGAAGTGCGTGTCGCGCGTCGGCTGCTGGCGAACGTCGGTCCGATCGGCTCCGTAGCGCACGAGATGAAGCCTTTGGCGAACGTGCTCGGGCTGGCGCGCGCGCACGGCGTCGAGGTTCGTCTCGGACACGTAGACGACCGCATCCGCCGATGCGGCGTAGAAGTCCTCGAGCTTTCTCGCGAGGTGGTAGTGCAGGCGCGTGGGGAAGTACGGGTGCATGTCGGTGCACGTCGGCGAGTCGTCGAGGTTGAGCACGAGCGGGACGCCCGTGAGCCGGCTGAGCACGACGCCAACGAGGCCCGCGGAGTAGGGCATCATGAACACGACGATCGCGCTCGGCTTGATCTCGCGAATCAGGCGTCGTCCGGCGAGAACCGCCGGCACGACCCAGAAGATCGAGTCGTCGGGCCAGACCGCCAGCTCGAGCAGCTTGTCCAGCCGCAACCGCCGGATCGCCGCGAACAGCCTGGTGGGTCGTCGGCTGCGCACGCTCTGCACCCGCACGCCGTTGACGCCGTGCGGTCCCCGTGCCTCGGTCACGACCGCGATGTCCCACTGCGCGCTGAGCCGGTCGAGCAGCTTGCTCGCCCGAATCCCCGTCGGCGTGGTGTCGGGGGCAAACGACTGCGAGATGCAGAGAAGTGTCGGCTTCACACTTGCGATGGCTCGGTCGGCGTGGTGGAGGCGCAAGCTCGTGCGGAGGCCTCGCTGCGATCCGACTCCCAGCTCGCGCGGGCGGTTCGATAGGCCCGCGCGAGGGCCTCGACGTGGCGCTCGGGCGTGAAGCGGGCGGCGACGATCTTCCTGCCGGCCTCGCCCATCGCCGCCTGCCGCGCGGGGTCCGCGAGCAGCTCGTTGAGCCCTGCCGCGAGCGCGCGCTCGTCGCCTGGCGTCACCGACAGGCCGCTTACCCCGTCCTGCAGCCAGTCGCCCACTCCTCCGGTCGCGCTGGCCACGACCGGCCGCCCGGCGGCGTGGGCCTCGATCCCGACCAGGCCGAACGGCTCGGGCCACAGCGACGGCATCGCCACCACCGATGCCTCCGCCAGCTCGCGCGCGAGCTCCTGCGCGGCCAGCCAGCCGGTGAAGCGCACGCGCCCCTGCACCCCCAGACGCCGGGCGAGCCTGCGCATCGCCTCGAGCTGCCAGCCGTCGCCGCAGATCACGAACTCGGCGTCGACGTCGCGCGCCGCGCGGATCAGGACGCCGATCCCCTTCGGGGTCACTACTCGCCCGGCGAAGACGACCCGTCGCCGGGTGGCGTGACCTGTGGCGCTTGCCGGTCTCATCGTCGCGAACAGGGGAACGACCGTGCGCTGCAGCACGTCGTTGGCGGCGAGGTGACGGTCGATCGTGCTGGAGTAGGAGATCGCAAGGTCCGCGCGCCTCAGCGCCTGGACCGCGAGCGTCGCCCGCCTGTATCCCGCGGGCAGCGTGCGCGGGTCGCGGGTGTGGGCACAGCCGCGCAGCGCGAGGTTGGGCACGCAGCCGGGCCCGTGCGCGCGAGTGCACTCCTGGCCGGGCCCGAAGTAGTGAACTCCGGAGGTGCACGCGGAATAGCCGTGAACGCTGATCACCACCGGTGCGATCCCCTGCATGACCGCAAGCACCTCGGGATCGTCGAATTGATGCAGGTGAATTACCGACGGGCGCAGGAACCGAGCCTCGCCGAGTCTCAGCTCAGGTGAAACGTGCTGCTTGAAGAGGTCCGGGGCGTGATGCAGGGTCACGCCGGAGATCGGCTCTGACTCGATTCGCGCCGCCACGGCGTGCACGTTCACACCGCTCTTGACGAGCGCCGTGGCGCTGGCCATCACATGCGTTGCCACCCCACCGTTTCGCGTCCATCGCGGCGTCGCCAGCAGAACCGAGCCGGGCTCTATCGACATGTGGTCAAATCGCTGCTGTGCTCGAGGGGTGCCGCCGGGCTCCGCGTTCGCTGTCGGCCATGCGTCACGAATCATAGCCAACGCCGTGCCGTCCTCTGACCGGCCCAACCGCCTGCTCGGCCGGTACGCGAGTGAGGCATTGTGGAACACTGCCCCGCGATGGAGGGGCCTGCAGATCTTGTGAGAAGGGCGGTCGGTGCGGCGTCGCGACGCTCCGGACGACCGGAGCTGCTGGCCGCCTTCTATCCGCAGGCCGCGCAGATCTTGCGCGAGGAGATCGCGATCGGTGCGATCCTCGCTGGCGTGCTGCGCAGCGACTCGATGTTCGTCGACGTCGGCACCAACCGCGGTCAGATCCTGCGCGATGCCGTGCGCCTGGCGCCGGCTGGGCGGCACCTCGCCTTCGAGCCGATTCCCGCTCTCGCCGCCGAGCTGGCACGGTCGTTTCCCGGCGTCGACTGCCGTCAGCTGGCGCTCGGCGCCGGTCCGGACGTAGCCGAGTTCTGTCATTTCACGGCCCTCGACGGCTGGAGCGGGTTGCGGCGCAGCCCGGAGATCAGCGACGAGCGGGGTCACCCGCAGTACATCCAGGTGCAGGTCTCGACGCTCGATGCCGAGTTGAGCGACCTGCTGGCGAGCGTGATCAAGATCGACGTCGAGGGCGCCGAGCTTCAGGTGCTCGAAGGCGCCCGCGCCGTTCTGTCCCGGGCCAACCCGATCGTCGTCTTCGAGCACGTTGCCGCCGCCGCGCGGCTGTATGGCTCACAACCGGGGTCGCTGTGGGACCTCTTCAGCGAACTGGGTTACAGGGTGTTCGCGATCACCGGCGACGGCCCGATCGCACGCTCGACTTTCACCGATAACACCACCGTGATCAACTGGCTGGCGACACCGGGGTGACGCTGCGGGCGCAACGCCCGCGAGTGGCTCGTGCAGAGTCCGAGGCTAGCCTTCGCCAGGAGTCGCGCCGCCCGGCGATTCCGGTGTGAGCACCGTGGCCGGCGCGGGTGTCACTGCAAAGCTGAACGGCGCGCTGGTGGTCGCCTGGTATGCCGAGTCGCCTGGAATCCTGATTCGCATGACGTAGTTGCCGGCGTTGGCGAACATGTGGGCGATCGAGTAGGCGGCGCCGCTGACGGTCGCGCTCGCGACGATGTGAAAGCCGATGCCCGACGCGTTCTCGCGTTCTGCGTAGACGACCTGTCCTTCGTCTGCGGGGGTGACCGTGCCGGTGAACGCGACCTGCTGTCCGGCCGGCAGCGAGCTCGCGATCGAGTCGGACGCGAGCGCGCGCTTGACGCCCGCGAACAGCACCGTCGAGCGAGTCTTGGCGTCGGTCACCCTGTAGTAGGTGCTCTGCGACGGCGCCTGCGTGAAGCTGTAGGCGCCGCCGGCGTCCGTCGTCGCGGTCGCCGCCTGGGCAAAGTCGCCCGAGCGCGTGCGCGCCAGCAGCGTGACCGTCTGATTGGGAGCTTCAGCGGCGACGCCGGTGATCGTCACCGACTGTCCGTAGGTGACCGGAGCCGCCGAGGACTGGATCGTGAGCTTTGGGTTCTGCGCCTGTGCCACTTCGTAGGTGAGCGGTTCGGAGGCGGCGACGACGTTCTGGCCGCGCATGTGAACGAGCACGCGGACGCTCGCCTGACCGGCCGTCCTGAAGCCGTGTGCGACGGAGTAGCTGCCGTCGGAGCCGACGCTGGCGAAGGAGACCGTTCGCCACTGTTCGCCGGTTGCGGCATAGGCGACCTGCAGCGACACGCGGCCTGCGTCGGCGCCGGGATTAACGGTTCCGCTGAAGGTGACCCTGGCGGCCCGGCGGCCGAGCGAACGACCGCCGACGGTCGACAGCGTGGCGGCAGGGCTCGGTCCACTGAGCGTGACCACCGGCGCGACCTTGACCACGGCGCGCGCGCCGTGGTCGCCGACGCGGACACGGAAGGTCGTGTTCGTGTCGAACGCCAGCGACGTGAGCTTGTAGGAGCCATCGGCTTCGGTCGTCGCGACGCCGAGCGCCGCAAAGCTCGACGCGGCGGTCCCGTGCTGGCCCCGATAGACGGTGACCTGCCGTTCGGCGGCGCTGATGGCGGTCGGGCACGTGAGCTTGCCGAAGATCGTCACCGTTTCGCCGGCTGTGATGCGGGCGGCGCTCGACTCGATCGTGGCGCGGCATCGTCCGCTGGCCTCAGCGCTGGCCGGCGCGCCGGATTCCGCCGGCGCTGCAGCGGCGGGCGCTTCGATCGCGCTGGCACCCGGTTCGGCGGCTGCTTCGCCGGCCGATCCGCCGCGGGCGCTGGGACGGGCGGCTCGTTCCTGCGCTCGCGTGGCCCTGCGCGCGGTTCGTTGCTGTTCCCGCGCGGCACGCCGTTGCAGAGCACGCGTGGCGCGTTCTTCGGTACGGCTTGCGCGCTGCCGTTCGCGGCTTTCCCGCTGGGCGCTGCGGTCGCGTCCGCCGGCGCCGTGCGCCGAGGCCGAGACCGGTGCGAGGAGTCCGAGGCCGAGGGCTGCGGCGCTCAGGAGGGCAAGCGGGAGGCGGGACTGGCGGAAGGGTGTGTGCATGGTGCGTTTGGCTTGAAGGACGGACGTGTCTGAAAGTCGCTCTCGCGGTGCCTATCGGCTGTCGCATGGCGATGCTTGACGTTCGCGCGGGCAGCGTGGACACGCCCGGGCAGGCGCGCTGCGGGCCCGTCTCGGCGCGCCGCGACGCCGGCAGCCGATCATCTATGTTTGCCCGAATGTGCGGAATTGCAGGGAGTACGGTGGACGCCGATGGCCGCGCGGTGCGGGCGATGTGCGCGACGCTGCGCCACCGCGGCCCCGACGACGAGGGGGTGCACAGCGACGCGGCCAGCGGCGTGACGATCGGTGCTCGCCGTCTGGCGATCATGGACATCGACGGCGGCCATCAGCCGCTGTGCAACGAGGACGGCTCGGTGTGGGCGGTGTTCAACGGCGAGATCTACAACCACCCGAAGCTGCGCGAGGACCTGCGCCGCCGGGGCCACAGGTTCTCCACCAACACGGACACCGAGGTGCTCGTTCACCTCTACGAGGAGTACGGCGAGGCGATGGTGCACGCGCTCGAGGGCATGTTCACGTTTGCCATCTGGGATCAGCGCAGCCGTCGCCTGCTGCTCGCGCGCGACCGCTTCGGCGAGAAGCCGCTGTTCCTGCACGAGCACGACGGCGAGCTGCTGTTCGCCTCGGAACTGACCTCGCTGCTCGAGGTCAAGCCGCAGCTGCGCGAGCTCGATCCCTACGCCATCGATGCCTTCTTCGTCTTCGCCTACGTGCCCGGTCCCGGCACGATCGTCCCGGGCGTGCGGCAGCTCCCACCCGGGCATCTGCTCAGCTGGGAGCGCGACGGGGGCGTCAGCCGAGAGCGCAGCTGGTGGGCGCCGCCCGAGCGCGGCGTGCGGCGGCGCGAGTCGTTTCGGTCGGTGGCGGCGGAGGCGAAGCTGCTGTTCGCGGAGTCGGTGCGCACGCGGATGGTCGCCGACGTGCCGGTGGGCGTGTTCCTCAGCGGTGGCGTGGACTCGACGCTCGTGGCCGTCGCGGCGGCCGAGGCGTCCTCGCAGCGTCTGAAGACGTTCACGGTCGGCTACGACACCGGCGCGGTCAACGAGACCGAGCGGGCACGGGCCGTGGCCGGGCGTCTGGACTCAGACCACCACGAGGTGACGCTCACGCAGGCGGACGTCGCCGAGCGGGCCCCGGCGGTCCTGTCTCGCCTGGACCAGCCGCTCGCCGACCGTGCGGCGATACCACTGCACGCGCTCTCGGAGTTCGCGCGTCCGCGCGTGACCGTCGCCCTCGGCGGCGAGGGCGCGGACGAGTTGTTCGGCGGCTATCCGCGGTATCGCTGGCTGGAAAGAGCAAGGCGCCTGCAGTCGGCCCTGCCGGAGGTCGCCGTGCGCTCGCTCGGTGGCGTGCTGCGCCAGTCCGGGCGCGTGCGTCAAGCGGCGCGAGCGTCGGCGCGCCTGGCGCCGACGCCGGTGCTCGAGCGCAACCTGGATTGGGTGACCAGCGAGCGTCGTCACCGCCGCGAAGCTCTCTACGGACCCCGTCTGGCGCAACTGGACCGCGGGCGCGTGCTCGCGAACCTGGCCACGCAGGCCGGCGAGTTCGACGGCGGCACGGCGGCTCGTTGGCTGATGCATCTCGATCAGGTGCACTACCTGCCCGACGACGTGCTCGTGAAGACCGACCGGGCGAGCATGCTCGTCTCGCTGGAGATCCGCACGGCCTTCCTGCACGCCGGCCTGGCCGAGCTCGCCGGCTCGCTGGACACGTCGATGCATCTCGCCGGAGCGGGCAAGGCGCTCGTGCACGAGATGCTGCCGCCGGGCATCATCCCGGCGGCTCGATTCGGGCGCTATCGCAAGACGGCCTTCCGGGTCCCGGCCGCGGAGTGGCTGCGGGGACCCCTGGCGCCCGTGATGAGCCGCCAGCTCGAGCACGGCGTGATCTACCGCGAGGGGTACTTCGACCGGCACGCCGCCGAGGTGCTGGTGCGCGAGCACACGGCGTCGACGCACGATCACTGCGATCAGCTGTGGCCCCTACTCGCGCTGGGGCTGTGGGCGGATCGCTTCTATGGACTCGATGGCGCCTAGCGTCTCACGGCTGCGCGAGCGGCCGCGGCTGCTCATCCTCACGCCGGACTTCCCACCCGCCCCGGGCGGGATCCAGGTGGTGGCCCATCGCCTGGCCGCAGGCATCCGCGGGTTGCAGACCGAGGTGATCGCGCCAGACTCGCCGGGCGCCGCGCAGTTCGACGCCGCCAGCGGCGTGCGCGTGCACAGAGTGCGCGGCGGGGGAGGGCTGCGCGGCGGGCGCAACGCGCTGCTCAACGCGGCGGCACTGAAGCACGCGCTGAGCTTTCGCCCGGATGTGACGCTCAGTGCCCACATCGTCACCAGCCCGGCTGCGGCGGCGATCCGCCGAGCGCGCGGCTCGCGCACGGTCCAGTACTTCCACGCCGAAGAGATCGGCGCCAAGCCGCGCCTGGCGGCCTTCGCCGCGCGCCACGCGGACGCATCGATCGCCGTCAGCGCCTACACGGCGAGCCTGATCGCCGCCGCCGGAGGGCCGCCGGAGCGCGTGCACGTGATCGCCAACGGCACCGACATCCCGAGCGATCCGGCGCCCAAGCCGGTCGATCGTCCGACGATCCTCACGATTGCCCGCATCGAGGAGCGCTACAAGGGCCACGACGTGATGGCCCGCGCGCTCGCGCTCGTGCTCGCGAAGGTGCCAGACGCCCAATGGGTCGTGATCGGCGACGGCTCGCTGCGCCCGGGCCTGGAGCAGCTCGCGCGCTCCTACGGCGTCGCCGACTCGATCCGCTTCCTCGGCGCCGTCCCCGACGATCAGCGCGATGCGTGGCTGGCGCGCGCGCAGCTGCTGGCGATGCCCAGCCGCCTGCCCGCCGGCGAGTTCGCGGGGGAGGGCTTCGGCATCGTCTACCTGGAGGCGGCCGCGTACGGCAAGCCGGTCGTCGCGGGCAACGTCGGCGGCGCGGTCGATGCGGTCGTCGACGGCGAGACGGGGCTGCTCGTCGACCCGCTCGATCCGCTCGCGGTGGCCGAGGCGATCACGCGACTGCTGCAAGACGGCGAGCTGGCGCGGCGCTTGGGGGCCGCCGGAGCGGCTCGCGCGCAGACCTACGCGTGGCCGCGGGTCGTCGAGCGGGTCGAAGCGCTGCTGCTGGCCCAGCTGGACGGCGGGGCCGGGGCCGCCGACGGTCAACGCGCGCGTGAGCCGGAGCACGGCGGCTCGTGAAGGTCCTCTATGTCAGCCACACGGCCGTCGTCAGTGGCGCCGAGCGCTCGCTGCTGGATCTGCTCGGCGCGCTGCCAGACACGGTGGAGCCGCTGCTGGCAACGCCGCCGGGCCCGCTGCAGGCGCTCGCGCAGGAGCGGGGCATCACGACGACCGTGATCGCCGGGACGGCGGGCAGCCTACGGGTGCACCCGCTGCACACGCCCAGGGCCCTGATCGAGATGGCCGTCGCGGCGTGGCAGGTGCGCCGCGCGGCGGCGCGTCACGGCGCCGACGTCGTGCATGCCAACTCGATCCGCGCGGGCCTCGTGCTCGGCCTCGCGCGGCTGCGGCGAACGCCGACGATCGTGCACGTGCGCGACTGCCTGCCCCCGGGCCGCGTGAGCCGAGCCACGCTGCGCCTGATTGCGTCCACGGCGACGACGATCGTGGCCAACTCCCAGTACACGGCAGCGTCGGTGCTGGCTGCGGCGCCGAGTGCCCGCGTGGAGGTCGTGCACAACGCCGTCGACCTGCGGCGCTTTGACCCCGAGTCGATCGATCGTGACGCGGCGCGCGCTCGTCTGGGCGAGGCCGGCGGACGCCGCCTGCTGCTCGGCGTGGTCGCTCAACTCAGCCCATGGAAGGGTCAGGACACGGCGATCGAGACGCTGGGCCTGCTCTGCGGCGAGGGGTTCGACGCGCACCTGCTGCTGATCGGCTCGGCGAAGTTCGTGGCACGCTCGACGCGTTTTGACAACGAGGACTACGTCGCCCGCTTGCGCGAGCTCATCGCGACGGCGGGTCTGGAGGATCGCGTCTCGTGGCTGGGCGAGCGCGAGGACGTCCCGCAGATCATCCGCGCGCTGGACGTGCTGCTGCTGCCCTCCTGGGAGGAGCCGTTCGGGCGCGCGGCGATCGAGGCGATGGCCCTCGGCGTGCCGGTCATCGCGACCGACGTCGGCGGCCCGCGCGAGATCATCGAGGACGGACGCGAGGGCTACCTCGTCGCGCCGCGTCAGCCGAGCGCGTGGGCGCGGGCGATCGCGCGAGTCGCGCAGAGCGCGGACGGCGGCGCGGCGATGGGCCGAGCGGGGCGCGAGCGAGCCGAGCAGCAGTTCACAATCGCCCGGCACGTCCATGCGACACTTGACGTGTATGAACGCGCTATCGCCGAGACGGGCCGACGGCCTCTGTGAGCATCGGCGCAGACCCCTGGGCGCGACCGGGCGAATGTTGCAAATAGCGCGAACGCGCCCTAAGGTTGGGCGCCGGCGATCGGACTGTCAGCAGCGCAAGAACGCGCAGGCGCAGACCCGAGCACGAACCCAGGGACGCAGGCTAACTTTAACCACCTAGCACGGATGCCCGCTACCTATCACCTGTCGCATCTGCGTACGCTCGAGGCCGAGGCGGTTCAGGTCATGCGCGAGGTCGCCGCCGAGTTCGAGCGGCCGGTGCTGCTGTTCAGCGGCGGCAAGGACTCGATCGTGCTGCTGCGACTTGCCGAGAAGGCGTTTCGACCCGCCCCCTTTCCCTTCCCGCTGATGCACGTGGACACCGGGCACAACTTCCCCGAGGCGATCGAGTTCCGCGACCGGCGCATGCGGGAGCTCGGCGAGCGCCTGATCGTCGCCTCCGTCGAGGACTCGATCCGCCAGGGCCGTGTCGTCGAGGAGACCGGCCCGCGTGCGTCGCGCAACGGCCTGCAGACGGTCACGCTGCTCGACGCGATCGCCGAGCACGGCTTCGATGCGGCCTTCGGCGGGGCGCGGCGCGACGAGGAGCGCGCTCGGGCCAAGGAGCGAATCCTGTCGTTCCGCGATCAGTTCGGTCAGTGGGAGCCCCAGCGTCAGCGCCCGGAGGTGTGGGCGCTCTACAATGCGCGCATTCACAAGGGGGAGCATGCGCGGGTATTTCCGATCTCCAACTGGACCGAGCTCGACGTCTGGCAGTACATCGCCGAGGAGGAGCTCGAGGTGCCGTCGATCTACTTCGCGCACGATCGCGAGGTGTTCGAGCGAGACGGCATGCTGTACGCCAACAGCCCGTTCATGCAGCTGATGGACGACGAGCGCCCGTTCTCGACTCGCGTGCGCTACCGGACCGTCGGCGACATGAGCTGCACGGGCGCCGTCGAGTCCTCCGCGGCCACGCTGGAGGAGGTCGTCGCCGAGATCGCCGCGACCGAGGTGACCGAGCGCGGGCAGACACGCGGTGACGACCGGGTGAGCGAGGCGGCGGTGGAGGAGCGTAAGCGGCAGGGGTACTTCTGATGAAGATCCCCGGATCGGCAGACGTGGCGGGCGGCAACGGCAACGGGCACGCCGCGGCCGTGGGCGACGGCGTGCAGGCGCCGAAGGTCGACGGGCGCGAGGTGTTCCGGCGGCTGACCGAGCGACCCGCCGACCTGCTGCGATTTGCCACAGCGGGTTCGGTGGACGACGGCAAGAGCACGCTGATCGGGCGGCTGCTGTACGACTCAAAGCAGGTGCTCACCGACCAGCTCGAGCACGTCGAGCAGGCGAGCGAGCGGATGGGCCACGACTTCCTCGATTTGTCGCTGCTGACCGACGGGCTGCGCGCCGAGCGCGAGCAGGGGATCACGATCGACGTCGCCTATCGCTACTTCGCGACGACGCAGCGCCGCTTCATCATCGCCGACACCCCCGGCCACGAGCAGTACACGCGCAACATGGTCACGGGCGCCTCGACGGCGGATCTGGCGATCGTCCTGATCGACGCGCGCAAGGGCGTCATCGCGCAGTCCAAGCGCCACGCGTTCATCAGCTCGCTGCTGGCGATCCCGCACCTTGTCGTGTGTGTCAACAAGATGGACCTCGTCGACTACGACGAGGGCGTGTTCGACGCGATCGTCGAGGACTTCGATCAGTTCGCCGCTCGCCTGGAGATGTCCGACGTGACGTTCATCCCGATCTCGGCGCTGCTCGGCGACAACGTCGTCGATCGCTCGCAGGCGATGCCTTGGTATCAGGGCCCGCCGCTGCTCTACCACCTCGAGCACGTGCACATCGCCTCCGATCGAAACCTGATCGACGTGCGCTTTCCGGTGCAGTGGGTGATCCGCCCGCCGTCCTCGAGCGTCACCGACTACCGCGCATATGCCGGGCAGGTCGCCGGCGGCGTGATGCGCCCCGGCGACGACGTGGTCGTGCTGCCGGGAGGCCAGCACAGCACGATCGCCGCGATCGACACGTTCGACGGTCCGCTGCAGGAGGCGTTTCCGCCGATGTCGGTCGCGCTGCGGCTGGCCGACGACATCGACGTGGGGCGCGGCAGCACGATCGTGCGCACGCAGAATCAGCCGACCGTCGCAAACCACTTCGAGGCGCTGCTCTGTTGGATGTCCGAGCGGCCGCTGGACCGCCGCAGGCGCTACCAGGTCAAGCACACCACGCGAACCGCGATGGTCGGCGGACTGGACGTGCGCTACCGCATCGACGTCGAGACGCTGCACCGCGACGAGAGTGCCACGGTGCTAGAGCTCAACGATCTCGGTCGCGTGCGCATGGAGCTGAGTGTGCCGCTCGTGTTCGACTCCTACCGGCGCAACCGCACGACCGGCAGCCTGATCGTGATCGACGAGGCGACCAACGAAACGGTCGCCGCGGGCGTGATCCTCGACACCGAGGTCGAGGGCTTCGATACGGACGTCAAGAGCGAGCGCAGCCCGAACGTGCGCTGGCAGGGGACGCGGATGACCCGCGAGAAGCGTTGGCAGGCGCTCGGCCATCCCGGCGCGACGCTCTGGTTCACCGGCCTGCCCGGCGCCGGCAAGTCGACGATCGCCGCGGCGGTGGAGGAGCGCCTGATCGCCGCGGGACAGTCGGCCTTTCTGCTGGACGGCGACAACCTGCGCCACGGTCTCAATGGCGACCTCGGCTTCGACGAGCAGGCGCGGCGCGAGAACGTGCGGCGCACCGCGCACGTCGCCAGGCTCTTGGCGGAGTCCGGCACGATCGCGCTCGTCAGTCTCGTCAGCCCGTATGCCGCCGATCGCGCGCTCGCCGCGGCGCTGCACTCCGGCGACGACCTGGAGTTCGTCGAGGTCTTCGTCGACGCGCCGCTGGAGCTGTGCGAGAAGCGCGACCCGAAGGGCCTGTACGCGCGTGCACGCGCCGGCGAGCTGTCGGGGCTGACGGGAGTGGGCGCGCCCTACGAGCCGCCTGCCGACCCCGACATGGTGCTTGGAACGCTCGAGGAATCGGTCGAGCGCGGCGTCGAGCGCGTGATGGAGCTGCTCGCCGCCCGCGGGATCGTGACCGGCGAGAGCTGAGCCTTCGCCGGGCGCCGACGCCGGGTCGGCCGGTGCTCGGCGAAGCGCCTAGTGGCCCTTGGTGGATGTCGGCGCCGCATGAAGCAGCACCGAACGGCTCCATCCGGCGACGATCGCGCCCTTGTTGCTCAGGTTGACGTAGGCGCGGTAGCTGCCGCCGCGGCGGACCTTTACGACGACGCTGAAGCGCGACACGGTTGCGGTGCCGCGCTTGACGAGCGTGCTGAACTGCGTCGCGAACTTCGTCGTCTTTTCTTGTGCCTTTGGCGAGTTGCCGGGACGCACCTGCTTGAACAGCTGGAGCTCGAGATGCGCACCGGGCTTCGCCGGCGTCACGGTGCCATACAGCCGCACGAGCCCGGGGTGCCCGGAGGAACGCACGTTCAAGGTGACCTTGGCGGCCACCTGCTGCGTGACCACGCGGCTGTAGAGCGGACGCGGGTCGAGCGTGCTCACGCGGTATTGCGTGGACCTCGTCACGTTTGCCACGCGGAAGGAGAAATGCCCGGTGGCATCGGTGTGGCTGGTGAGGCCGACAGGCGTGAACGCGTCCAGGAACGGGTAGGGGCTGGCCTGCAGCGCGATCGCCCGGCCGGCGTTGCCGGTACCCGTGAGCGTGCCGCTGAGCACATAGGTCCCACCGAACACGGTCGGTAGCGGCGACTTGACGATCGTGAACCTGGCCTTGCCCGTCTTCTTGACCCCGAACGTACGGTCTTTGCCGAACACCGGGCCGCCGTGTTCATTGGAGGCCACCAGGCGGTAGTGGTAGCCGATCAGCAGGCCGGTGGCGGCCTGGCCGACTTTGACTCGCGCGGTGCCTGCGGGAAGTTTCCCGGGCGTCGTCTGCTTGCCGTAGGCGATGGTCGGCCCGTACTGGAAGTAGTAGCTGGTTTGCGCTCCCCCGGGCTCGCCCGTGCCAACGAGCGACCGCCGTGCGCGACCAGCGGCGCGCCAGCGGCCAGGATCACGAGGATCGGCGCGAGCCCCAGCAGTCGCCGCAGGGCCTTCGCTCTGCTCATGTGCAGGTCCCTCTCAGCTCAGATCGTCCCGGCATCGCCCTACAGGCCTCCCTGCTCGTGCGGTCATCACTCAAACACGCTCCGCACCCGATTGATGCGCATGTCGCTCGATGATCCTAGTGACGCCGCGAGCGCCGCACCGGGACGTTCGATTGCAGGCCCGGCGCAGCTTTCACCAAATCATTACGCCGTCGCGCCGGTCTGCGTCGAGCATAGGCGGCGGAGCAGGGCTCCAGGGAGCGTGCTGCCCGGCCATGGCCGGCCGGCGTCGCCACGGCATCCCAAGCGCAGCACTGCGAGCAGCCATCGTGTCCAGTGAATCGATCGCCAGCCCCCCGTCTCTCCCAGGCGCCGCCGAGCCGTGCGCCGGCTGCGGCGCGCCACTGGCAAGCGATCAGCGCTACTGCCTGGAGTGCGGGGAACGTCGCGCGCCGATCAGCAGCGTGCTGCTCGGCGGCCCGCCGCAGGCAGAATCTCCGCAGCCCGGCGCCACCTCGGCGGGGCCGGGCCTGGCGCCGCCTGGAGCGCAGCCCCCGCCGGACCTGGGCCAGGCCTCGGCCGGCGGTGCGCCGCGTGGCGACGCGGTCACCGTGATCGCGGGCGTCGGCGTGCTGTTGCTGGCGTTGGGCGTCGGCGTGCTGATCGGCCGCTCCGGAGGTGCCACCAAGCAGACAGCCGCTGCGCCGCAGGTCATCAGCGTCGGCAGCTCTCCGGCCGCAGGGGCGAGCGCGGGCGCCTCCGAAGCGGCGTCGTTCAGCGACGACTGGCCGTCGGGCACCAACGGCTACACCGTCCAGCTGCAGACACTCGCGCAGTCGAGCACGCAGACCAGCGCCGTCGAAGCCGCCAAGGCCGCGGCCAGCGCGAAGGGCGCAAAGGGCGTCGGCGCGTTGAAGTCCGAAGACTTCAGCAGCCTCAAAGCGGGCAGCTACATCGTCTACTCCGGCGTCTATCACAACAAGCCCGAAGCGGCGAAGGCGCTCGCCGGGCTGAAGAAGACCTTCCCCGGTGCGTCGGTGATCAAGGTCTCCAGCGCCGGCGCCGGCTCCGCCGGGGCGAGCCCGGGCGCTGGCTCGGGATCTGGCGCTGGCGCCGGTCCGTCGGGCTCTGGCGCGGAATCGAGCAAGCCGGCGTCGCCGAAGGTGCTCGAAGAACTGCACAAGACCAAAGGCAAGAGCTACGAGGAAAAGTCCAAGAACCTGCCCAACGTGGTCGGAACATGAGCTTGCTCGGCGACGCGATCGCCAAGCAGAACGCGAGGCGCCGGGCGGACCCACCCCCCGGATCTCCGCGCAGCGCGCAAGCCCGGCCGCCGCTGCCCGCGCAGGACGGACGCAGCGAGCTGCGCCGCAGGCGCGACGAGCTGGCCGAGCAGGTCACCGAGCTGCACTGGGACCTCGGCGGCCTGGCGTATGAGATGGCGACCCGCGACCACTTCCGCCTCGATGTGCTCGTGCGGCGGGCGGCGGTTCTGCAGGATCGCGACGCCGAGCTGGCCGAGGTCGAGCGGCTGCTTGCGCTGGAGGAGAGCGCCAGTGCCGGCAGCTGCCCGGGCTGCGGTGCGCCGCACAGCCGCGGAGCGGTGTTCTGCTGGCAATGCGGCGCGACCCTGATGGAGCGCGCGCCGAGCACGGCGATGCCGGCGCTGGGCATGCCGGCGCCCGACGGCGAGCGCGACGCGACGACCGTCGCGATGGATGCGCTGCTTGCGCCGGACTCCGGCGCGCTCGATCGCCGCGGCTCGCGTTCGCGCGCGGATGGCTCGCCGGCGTCCGGCGGCGCGGCGCTGGCGGAGGACTAGGCGGCTTTGACAGGCGGCGGCACATCCGCGGTCTGTGCCGAGTGCGGCGCCGGCCTGTGGCCGCACCAGCGCTACTGCCTGGGCTGCGGTCGACGGATCGGTCCGCGCGGCGCACAGCTGGACGAGCTCGTGCGGCGGGCTCGCCGGTGGCCCGCGCCGAGCTCGCCGCCGCAGCGAGCATCCGCCGCCGTCCCGGCAGCCGGTGACGGGCCCGGCGGCCGAGACGCCGCGAGCGCCAAGAGGTCAGCGGCATCGCTGCTCGCGAGCCTGTCCGCGCTGACGCTGCCCTCGCGGCGGATCTGCGCGCTGCTCGTG
>Ga0075520_1000618_pt1 | contig 16135 bp, 13 predicted proteins | sample NGEPerB_FD_75100 | JGI IMG/M metagenome (GOLD analysis project Ga0075520, IMG submission 75100) | Arctic peat soil microbial communities from the Barrow Environmental Observatory site, Barrow, Alaska, USA - NGEE PermafrostAB12-B | ecosystem: Environmental > Terrestrial > Soil > Wetlands > Peat ... | reverse complement strand
GGACAGCGGCCTCTATCGCGACGAACCCGAGGAGGCCGACGACCACGCGCCGGCGCGCTGCTGTGGACGATGCTCGCCACAGAGCGCACAGTCCGCCGACGCGTGGTCGTCGGCCTCCTCGGGTTCGTCGCGATAGAGGCCGCTGTCCTGGTTCGGTATACCAACGTGGCTATTCTGGCAGTGGCTGTCCTGGCGGTCCTGCTGGTCTTGCGCCGCGCCAAGCTTCCGTTGCGCGCCGCCGGCTGGTGGCTCGGGTCGGTCGCTTTGATGGTCGTTGGTGTGCTCGTGTTCGATCAGTTGGCATACGGAAGTGCACTGAAGACGGGCTATTCCTCCGGTGAGATCACGTTCAGCCTTGCCTCAGTGATCCCTAACCTGCAACACATGCCTGCTCAACTGGTGACCGCCATGCCGATGTTGGTACTGGCACTGGGCGCTGTGGGGTGGATGGCGGTACGGGCCGTGAGGTCCGGGCGACCGGGAGTCGATCCTGATCGGCGCGTGATTTATCGGCGCGACGCGGCTGTCGCAGCGGCGCTGGCGGCGGGCTGGATCGGTATCTGGGGTTTGTACGCCGCCTACGACTGGACTGCGCGCACCGGTTCTATGCCCGGCGGTGGCATCCACGTCATCAGGTTTTACCTCCCGGCCCTCGGGCTGATCAGCCTGCTGGCAGCCTGGTTGTTGGCCCATCTGCCGCGCTGGCTGCCCATAGTCGCGCTGGCCGTACTGATCGGCCTGGGCGCAAGGTCGTACCCGGACCTGGTCGCCGGGGGCGGATTCGGCGGTGCAGGGGGCCCAGGCGGATTCGGCAGATCTGGATTTCCTGGCGGACCACCGCCTGGCGTAGGCGGATCAGGATTTCCTGGCGGACCACCGCCTGGCGCAGGCGGATCAGGAGTGCCTGGCGGACCACCGCCTGGGATCGGTGGTCTGCCGGGCGCACCTGCGCCTAGTGGACCTTAGGGGAAGCGCCAGCGGGCACGGGCGGAAGCCTTTCCGAATCGCACAAACATGGTTTTGTCGTTCCGTAGCGGGATCCCCTGCGGGACGTGAGGAGTAACTCGTGGCTCCCAGGATGCTCCGGTCATCGTTCGGCTATCGGGGCTCAGAGCGAGGTCGGCAAGGGTCTTCTGCTCTAGAGGCAGCACGCTTGCCGATTGAAGGGGTGATTCGCTCGGCGTGGACGAGTGCGGAATGCGGCGTGGGTCGGCGTCTACCGGACGAACACGTCAGCGCCAAGTTCCACGAGCCCGACCCTCTCTGGTGAGGCGTACACGCCTGCACGGTTCTTGTTGGCTTCGCGAATCGCACTGAACAGGTCGTCGGTGCGCTGCGCGGTCACCGGATCGAAGTTTACGACCTCGCAGCGTGTTGTGTGCCGGTCCACACGCAGGGTCACCGCACCCGAGGAGTCGCCGAGACGGAGTTCACGACCCAACCACTTACGCTCCGGCCACGGTCGGGCGCCGTCAGTGGCGATCACGACGTTGGGGCGGAAGCGCTGCCAGTCCAGAACCGGTGTCGTGCTGCCGAAGAGTTGGGTGCAGGCGGAGATCGTGTCGGAAGAGATGACGCTGATCGGCATCGCGTCGTACGTTCCGGCCCACAGGTTGATCAGTGTGACCGCCTCGTTGAGTTCGCTGCTGGCGTGAGCCGAGAACTCGCGGCGGGTGGTCGGGTCGCGCGGGTCGATTCTCCACCACGTTGTGTCGGGGAGTGTCACTGTCAGGTCGCCGGTCGAGCTGACGATGGCGTTCCAAGAGAGGAGCTGTGGGAATTGTCTGGGGGAGGCCCACGGCAGGCCGGACAGGTCCCCAGTCCGGTGCAACGCGTAGCGGCGGTCGTTTGCTATCCGTGCCACCCGATGCGGGCACTGTCAAGGACCTCGGCGCTCGCGCCCTTCAAGGGGTACCTGGAAAGTTGAGAGACGCGGCCGACGTGCTTCCATCCTTCGGTGCTCATGCCGCGTCCATGGGCCGCGCGATCGACTTCATTGCCTTCTTGATGGAGACGTAAGCCGGTGCTGTGCGGCGCATGCCGATGAGGCGTCGTGTGGCTTCGTGTCCGTGGCCGCCAACACCTTCGCCGGGGTCGACAGGAAGCGTGGCTCGCTCCATGTCGGTCAGAGTTGCGCCGTACTTGATCAGGTGGGAGGAGATCAGGCCGAAGTGGGCGCCCGTTCCGCCGCAGAACGCCGTGTGGAGGGCGAGCGCGGCCGAGCAGGTAGCCTGCATGCCGGGAGATCCGAGCAGTTTTTGCGCCAGGTGCTGGAGCGGTGCGCTCGCCAGAGCATCGGCGTTGTCGTAGCCCATCGAGCGGCCGATCATGTCGGCGACCGATGAGCCGTTCATGTCCGTCGTGGTGGCCAGGTGTTCGTTGGGGTCCTGGACGTTCAAGAACTCCGCTACGTAATCCCGGTAGTCGTCATTAGCTGTCCCGAGAAGGAATCGGTGATGACCATCTCCCCGATGTAGGCTGCGTTTGGTCCGCCGTAGGTGACCCCGCCAAGCACGGTCCGAGTGAGCCAGACTTGCATCTCGTTGAACTGGTCAGGCGTCATCTGGGGTAGGCCGTTCGGGCCTCGGCTGAAGTCCCGATACGCCCGGCGGGCCTCCTCGAGCCCGGACGCGGCCGTCCAAAGGAGCCGGGCGCACTCACTGGCCCCCGGGCTTGCCAGTCCCGTGGTGATCCGACGCAGCAGACCGTTCACGCTGCCGGCCCGCAGAGCGGTCTGGGTCTGGACAGCGGAGATGAAGACCTCTCATGCGGCTCACCGGTGAAGGTGAGCTGGTCCGGCCCGAGATTGGTGATCCCCCTATCGGCAAAGTCGGTGGGCAGTGGTTGACGGTGAATGTCACCCACCCCGCGTACAGTCTTCAGCATGGGGGCACGCGTAGGGGGCAGGTTCACGAGCGGCGGTGACGTGCCACCGTGCCCGTTCGACGGGCATCGGGGGTCTCGCGTGCGGTCGTTCGGCTCTCGGCAGCGCAAGGACGGGAAGTGGGTTCACCGGTTCTCCTGTGTCATGGACGGGCGCAGCCACACGTTCAGCGAGTGCTACGACGCAGACACGCCGCCGGTGTTCGCTGCGGTGAAGTGCCCGCAGGGCCATCGCGGGAAGGTGTCGCGTTGGGGAACCAACAACGCCAGCGGCGCGAAGCATCAGCGCTACAAGTGCCAGCCGACTGATGGCAGCGCGTCGCACACGTTCACGCTGGACCTGCCTCGGCAGAAGGTGGACAAGGACCCGAACTGGACGGACGCGGACGCGGTGAAGAACCCGCATCGCGGCCCATTCGCATCAGGTCGCGGTCATGGCTTCACGATGCGTGTCGTCGCCGAAGGTCTCCAACGGCTCAGTCAGGGCGAGTCGTATGCGAGCGTGGGGAAGTGGGCGGCAGGGCAGAAGGCCGCCCGGACCCGCACGAACCCACCAGCCAAGCGCCTCGGCAAGCACTACTGGCAGACGGGCGCATCATGGGTCGAGGTGTACGCCCCGGTCGTGTGGGACGCTTGGCAGGACGAACTCGCCGCGCAGGACGAGAAAGCCGTCGGGTCGGCGCTGCCGCGAGTCCTGGTCGTCGATGACGTGCCCGTGTTCGGCGACGTGACCGACGAGGGCATCACCTCGCAGGAGATGCTGTTCAGCGTCCTCGTCGCTGTCGAGTACTTCCCGAGCCGACTGGACCCGTCCCGCTACGACCACCGGGTGCGCCTCGTGCGGGCCTACCCCAAGCACACGGCCGACGCCTACGAGCTGCTCGTGTACGAGTGCGGCTTCATGCCCGATGTCATCGTGTCCGACAGCGCCCACGGCATCGTGTCGATGGTCGAACGCCTGCGCAAGCTCCACCCCGACCTCGTGTGGGTGCCGTCCGCGTTCCATGTCGTCCAGCAGCTGCGCCGAGCGATGGCCAAGCTGACCGCCGCGAAGCTCACCAGCCCGTTCGTGCCCGGCGACCTGCTCGCACGCTTGGAGAGCATGTCCCTGCTCTCGGACGAGACCGCGTGGACACAGTGGTGGACCGACCTGGACCGGCGCATGAACGCGCAGGCCGTCCCCGCGAACCTCCGACCGAACAAGTGGCGCAAGGACTACGGCGACAAGGTGCTCGCCGCGTTGCGCTACCTCGCCACGCACCCGCAGGTCCCACGCGGCAACGGCGCACTCGAAGCGTCCATACGCAACGAGGTCACGCCCTTCTTCGCCGGTCGCGCCCAGCGGTTCGGCAACATCGAACGCGTCAACCGTGCCTGCGACCTGCTCACCCTGCGCCTCGGCGGCAAGCTCGCCCGGCCCGCCGACATCGAGAAGGTCCTCACGCAGGCCGCACTGGCCGGCGACGGCTGGATGCCACCGGCCCGCCAGGTCAACGACCCCGAGGGCTACTCGTCACTCCACCAGCCCGAGGTGTTGGAGCAGACCCTCGCCCACGCACGCAAGGACGCCCGCAAACGGTGGGGCAAGCGATGAGCGGCGTGTGGGACCGGGCACGGTTCGTCGTCATCGACACCGAGACGACAGGCCTGCACGACAGCGCCCGCGTCCTCGCCGTGGCCGTCTACTGCCTGGAGAACGGCGCGACGGTCGAGTCGTGGTCCAGTCTCGTCAACCCCGGCGAGTACGGCGCGGCCCACATCCACGGCCTCGACCCGAAGAAGCTCGCCCGTGCCAAGCCGTTCGCCGTGCACGCCGACCATCTGCGCGACCTGCTCACCCTCGACGACGGCACCGTCTACCTCATCGCGCACAACATCGCCTACGACGCGGCCCGCCTCGCCTACGAGTACGCCCTCCTCGACCAGGACACGCCCCCGGTCGTCCTCCTCGACACGCGCACCCTCGTCCACGCCGCCGGGCTGGTCGCCCCGGGAAGCACGCTGGACGACCTCGCACGCGCATTCGAGCTGACCAACGTCGCCAAGCACGAAGCGAACGCCGACGCCCTCATCGTCCGCGAAGTCACACTCCGATGCCTGGCCGCACTCGACGCCACCACCATCGACCTGCGCAGCCTCGCCAGCCCGGCCACGCCCGTCCCCACGCCGACGACACCCCGACCCGCCATCACTGCCGAGCACGCCGAACTGCACGACCTGCCCCTGCTTACCAAGCGCGACCGCGACGCCGCCCTCGGTGGCTGCCTCACCCTGTCCTGCCCCGACCTCCACAAGCGCATCGAGGACGGCATCACCAGCCCGGCCACCGCACGCGCCTGCTACGAGTGGGCACTCGCCGCGATGAACGACCCGGCCCTCACCCGGTTCCAGCGTGGGCTCCTGGTCGCCGGTGCCGCCCGCGCCCTGGCCGGCTGGCGCGACACCACCACGCGCACCGACCACGTGATGCTCCTCGGCAAGGCCGTCACCGTCCTCGCCACGCAGCCGGCCTGGGCCGCGTGCGACGGCTGCGACCTGTGCGACTACTGCCAGGCCGGCAAGCCAGAACGCTGCCGGTTCACCAGCGGCACCCGTCGCCTGCTGTGGCCCGCGCTGTACGCCAGCAAGGGCCACGTCATCACCGCCAGCGCCGTCGCCTACCTCACCGGACCGGCCAAGTCCCCACTCACCGGCAAGTCCTGGTGGGCGCGGGTCCACGCCGTCGCACCCGACACCGCGAACTCCGTCGCCGTCACCGCCGCGGCCGCCCTTCGTCAGGCCGGACACACCGACCTCGCACGCCCCGCGGTCGAGAAGCTGTGGAAGTCCGGCATCCGAGACCCGCACCTGACCGTCGTTTACGCCGCCATCATTGAGGACGACAAGGCCACGCACGACAAGCTCACCGTGTTCCGCAAGGCCGCCGGCATCTGCGAGGACGGTGTGGCGGCCGCACGACCCGGCCAGGACTGGACGCAGGTCCAGGCACGCCTGTCACGCCTGCGCGGACGCATCAACGCGGCGACGAAGAAGCCACCCGCCAGCCCGTACAACACTCGTGAAGCGCACCGCAGCCGGTTCGTGAAGCCATGACAACGCCCGCACAGCAGCCCAGTCGCCTAGCCTCACCCCTTGTGGACACGGGGGTAGCCGAGGGCACCGTCGAAGCCATGCCCAAGGCCGTGCATCCGACTGCAGGTGGGGAAGCGCGTCGTCAGTGGGGACCCGAGCAGCACAGGGTGCTTGTTGGTGGATCGGTCGTGGGGGTCGCAGCGCCTGTACTATGAACGCGACGTCGCTCGTGCGCACCCGGTCGGCGGGGCACCGGGGTGACTATGCAAGGAGGCGACGTGTCTGACATGCAGGGTTCTCGGTGGTCGGCGGGGCCGAAGCTCCCCAAGGCGCCGACCGGGATTCGCGGGTTCGACGAGATCACCGATGGTGGGCTGCCGCGGGGCAGGGCGACGCTGGTCGCGGGGTCGGCCGGCGCGGGCAAGACGCTGTTCGCGATCGAGTTCTTGGTGCATGGGGCGCTGGAGTTCGGTGAGCCGGGCGTGCTGATGGCGTTCGAGGAGTCGGACCGTGATCTCGCCGCGAATGTCGCGTCGATGGGGTGGGACCTGGTCGGGCTGGAACGCACCAACATGCTGGTGATCGACTCGGTCGATGCGACGCCCGCGGATGTCGTCGCCGCGGGCACGTTCAACCTGGAGGGGCTGTTCATCCGGCTGGCGGCCGCCGTCGACTCGGTCGGTGCCAAGCGGGTCGTGCTCGACTCGATAGAGCTGCTCTTCGGGGCGGTGGGTCACGACGTGATGGTTCGGGCGGAGATCGGGCGCCTGTTCCGCTGGCTGAAGGAGCGGGGCCTGACGACCGTCGTCACCGGGGAGCAGGGCACCGGCGGCGGGCTGACGCGCTACGGGTTCGAGGAGTACGTCTCGGACTGCGTGGTCGCACTCGACCATCGGGTGGACGAGGAGCTGTCGATCCGCCGGCTACGGGTGGTGAAGTACCGCGGGTCGTTCCACGGCACGAACGAGTACCCGTTCCTGATCGGCGAGCACGGGTTCAGCGTGCTGCCGGTCACGACGATCGGCCTGAACTACACGGCCAGCGAGGAGCAGGTGACGACCGGGCTGCCGGACCTGGACGAGATGCTCAGCGGGGACGGGATCTTCCGCGGGTCCACGATGATGATCAGCGGCGCCGCGGGCACCGGCAAGACCGCGGTCGCCGCCGCCGCGGTGCACGCCGCCTGCGGCCGCGGCGAGCGCTGCCTGTTCAGCTCGTTCGAGGAGTCCCCCAGCCAGCTGCTGCGCAACATGCGCTCGGTGGGAATCGACCTGGACCCCTACGTGCAGGCGGGGCTGTTGCGCCTGTGGTCCGAGCGCGCCTCGGCATTCGGCCTGGAGTCCCACGTGGTGGGGCTGCATGAGCAGCTGGCGGAGTTCGGCCCGTCCCTGGTGGTGCTCGACGGCCTGGGCAGCTTGAACCGGGCGGGCAGCGAGCGCGAGGTGATCTCGGCGGTGACCCGCGAGATCGGCATGCTCAAGGCCGCTGGGGTCACGGCCATCTTCACCGCGCTGTCGCACGGCGCGGTGCTGGAGTCGACCACCCTGGGCATCTCGTCCCTGACCGACACGTGGCTGCAGCTGCGCAATGTCGAGAACGATGGCGAGCGCAACCGTCTGGTCTTCGTCATCAAGAGCCGCGGAATGGCCCACTCGAACCAGGTCCGGGAGTTCACCCTGTCCGATCAGGGGCCCACCCTGGTCAACGTGATGGTCGGCCCATCGGGCATCCTGACCGGCTCGGCGCGCAACACCCAACTGTCGCGGGCAGCCGCCGCCGCAGTCCGCCAGGAGATCGCGGTGGACCGCGGGCGGCGCGCGTTCGCACGCCACGCCCAGAGGGTCGAGGCGCAGATCGCCGAGCTGCGCGAGCAGCTGGAGACCGACCGCGAGCAGCTGGAATCGGAGATGGACCTGGAGACCGAGCTCCAGTTCACGACGACGGCCACGGAGACCGAATCGGGGGCAGCGCGCACCGCCGACTTCCCCGAGCATGAACCGGGTCTGTGATGCCGGCCGACACGACGACGCCGAGCCCCGGCGGCGAGGCCGTCTTCAGGCTGCGGCTGTATGTGACGGATCGCACGCCGGCGTCGCAGCGGGCGGTCGACAACCTGCGAAGCGCGTGCCAGGAGTACGCGGACGACCGCTATGAGGTCGAGGTGATCGACCTGCTGACCGACCCGGACCGGGCACGGGAGGACCAGATCATCGCGGTGCCGACACTGATCCGGGAACTGCCGGAGCCGATTCGCCGGATCATCGGCGACCTGTCCGACCAGGGCGAGATCCTCGTCGAGTTGCTGATGATCCCGCGGGACGTGGCCCGGTAGTTCGCTACTTGACGGCCGCGCACGCGAAGCGGAGTTGACCGTTGCCTTGCGGGGCCTACCGACCAGCCAGGATGTCGGGGGCCGGCCGGGCGTGCCCGTACAGCCAGCCCTGGCCGTGCTGCCACCCCTGCTCGGCGAGGACGGCGGCCACGTCGGGCGTCTCGACGCCCTCGGCGACGGTGTCCAGGCTCAGGCCCTCCGCCAGGCCGAGCAGGGCGCGGGCGATCCGCTCGGAGTTCGTGTCGCCGGCGGCGATGCCGGCGGCGAAGGACATGTCCAGCTTCAGGCCGGCGATGGGCAGGTCCCGCAGGTGGGCGATGGAGGAGTAGCCGGTGCCGAAGTCGTCGACGTACCACCCGACGCCGGTGCCGGCCAGGTCGGCCATGGTGCGACGGACGCGGTCGGTGATGGCCAGCAGTGCCGTCTCGGTGAACTCCAGGTGCAGCCGGACCGGGTCGACCTCGAACAGGGTCAGGGCGCGGCGCACCCAGCCGGCGTACTCCTCGTGGGCCAGCGTGACCGCCGAGACGTTGACCGCCACGTTCAGGGGCGCGGGCAGCGCGGCGAGCATCTCCACGGAGCGTCGCAGGACGACCAGGTCCAGCTCGACGATCAGCAGCGTCTGCTCGGCGACGGGCAGGAAGTCGTCGGGTGGCACGATGTCCCCGCCGGGGCGGACCCAGCGCACGAGGGCCTCGTAGCCGGTCACGGCCCCGTCCGGCAGGCGCACGATCGGCTGGAGCCAGGGCACGAACTGCCCGTCACGCAGCCCGTCGGCGATGTCCTGCTCCATGCGCAGCCGCTGCTCGGCCGCCTGCCCGAGCTCAGCATGGAAGTACGCGCAGCAATCGCGACCGTGGCCCTTGGCCGAGTGCATCGCGGTGGCGGCATCCCGGACCAGGTCGCCACCGCTGGCACCGCATGACCCGGTCGCGACGCCGATGCTGACGGCGGCGCCGAACACCTGCGATTCAAGGGGAATGGGGCCCTTGGCCGCAAGCCGGATCCGCTCGGCCACGACCCCGGCGGCCGCCTCGTCGGGCAGGTCCGGGAGCAGCACCAAGAACTCGTCCCCGGGGCGGCGAGCCAGCAGGTCAGGACCACCCACGGCGGCGGAGATCCGGGATGCGATCTCCCGCAGGACCTGGTCGCCGGCGGCGTGGTTCAGTGCCTCGTTGACCTTGCTCAGGGAGTCGACCCCCACGCACAGCACTCCCACCTCGCGATGCGATCCGTGCTCGGCATACCCGGCCAGCGCCGCGTCGATGCGGGCCACGGCCACGGCCATCATGGACAAGCCGGTGAGGGGGTCGTGCTCAGCCTCGTACGCCAACTGCGTCCGTTCCCGGATCTCGCCTTCCAAGCTCCGCATACCCACCACCAGGCCGGTCACCGCATCGTCAGCACCGGTCTGCGTTCGGCCCTGCAGCGACATCAGCCGGTAGCTGCTGTCAGCGCACCTGGCTCGACATTCGAGAGCGGAAACATCGGCGCCGGCGAGCAACCGCGCCCTCATCACCGAGCTGGCGTCCCCGTCGTCGGCATGGATCAGGTCACGAACGTTCGTGCCCACCACTTGCTCGGGTGCCCATCCGAGTTCGCGTTCAACCGACGGCGACACCCACACCACCGTGCCATCTGGGTCGATCTGCCATACGACGTCGCTGGCATTCTCCGCCAGCAGGCGAAAGTGGTCCTCACTTGCGACCAGCGCCCGTCGGGAACGGGCATCGGCCATGACCAAGGCCAGCGGGCCGGCCAATCTGGCCAGCAGTTGCGCATCCTGCTCGACACGCTCTGGCGCGGCCACCCCCGCAACCGCCAGTATCCCCAGCCGGTCACCGCCGGCCTCGACGGACACCGCGAAGCCCGACCCCACCTTGACCCACCGGCGAGCCAGCCCACCGGCTGCCAGAGCGCCCGCCGCGGCCTCAACCATGCCCAGCGTCTCCTGGTTCGGTGGCAGCGCGACAACAGGGTCGGACCCGGTCGAGTCGATCGGGGCGAACCCCACCGCGGCCGGTGCGCACAACTCCTGCGCCAGCCGCAGAAGCACCCCGATCGCCTGCTCCTGGGTGCGCAACTCCGGTAGGCCGGTCAGGAGAGCAACGATCATCGCCGATTCAGTCAGCGGCGGGGGTGACCGGGTTGCCGCTGCCGAACTGACCACGCCGCCGGGATCGTTCATCTGCCGCCACCGCCGCATTGAACGTGAAGCCTCAACCGTGACGCGACAGGGTGATCCGAGGCCGGGACTGTCCGGTCACGGCCGTCAGCATCAAGTCCTGGATCCACCACTGGCTCTTTCCCCTAGACCGGACCGAGGCTGCCCGGCCTACTCGTCATCGCCGTCGTCTGGTCGGCGGCCACGATTCACCTAAGAGTGGCACACCCATGACCCAGGACTCCGGACATGATGCACGTCAAGCCAGCAGCCTTGACCGTTTGACCTGGCTGTTTGTAACTGTGGGCACGCTGCTTCTCGCCTTGGATGCGTCAAAATTGATGGGATGGTGAAGTCCAACAGTGAGACGGTGGACGACGGTGATCATGATGGTTCAACTTCCACCGGACGGGTCATAACCGCTGGTCAGAACTGTGTGAGCACCTGACCGACGACCAAACCCGTTACGTGGCACCGCGCTTGCGACGTCAAAACTCGCGCTGACCGCTCACGAATTATGACGCCATGTCTGGAGTCCTGGTGACCCGGCCGCCTATCGAGCAGGCCGGCGACCCGGACCAGGTCGGGTCGCTGGGCCCTGGTGATGACCTGGTTCGCCCCGGCGGCGCGGGCCAGTCCTGCCAGGAACGACAGGTGGGAGGCGCGAACGCTGGCCGCACTCAGGCCAAGATCGCGGGCCAGCCTGGCCGGCCACGCCATGGAGTGCGCGAACAAGCCCGCATCGAAGACTGGGCGCATCGAGGTCGGCACCGCGCTGCCGGTCATCGTGAACGCCCAGAAGCCGACCGTGTGCCGGCAGACGCAGGTGACCGTGGCCTTCGACGAGCTCCCGTTCTGGCAGCCGCTCATCCCCGGCACCGCCGCCCACCAGTGGTCCATCCACCGGCGCAGCAATGTCGAGAGCGCGTTCTCCCACATCAAGGACGAGGCCACGCAGTCCGTGCGGCGAGGCGACATTCGCGTCATGGGCATCGCCAAGGTGACCCTGGCGGTCCTGCTCAACGCGATGGCCGCGAACCTCGCGGAGGTCGCCCGCTGGCGCGAGCGCAGCACCGGCGTGCGCTCCCTTGACGACGCGAGGGAGCGCAAGGCGCGCAAGCCACGGCGCATCACCATCAAGCGCGAGGCGGACAAGCCACGGCGCGCCGAGGCCCGCGCCAAGCACGCGGCGGAGAAGGAAGCCGCGAAGGCCCGGCTCCAGGCAGTCTCCGACGAGTTCGAGAACCCGCCCGGCGGCGGGTACGCCCCGCCGTCCGTGTAGCCACCGCCCGTCCAGCACGCCCACCCGGAGATGACGCACGCCCCGAGTGGGTCTTCGCATGCCCCAGGGCCGGCGCGGGCCGTTCCCACGGGCCGTTGAGCCAGCCCACAGGTCCCCAACTGGCCGGGTGAAGCGGCCAGGCAAGCGAAACGCCCCATTCGAACCAGGAATCTAATCCCGGCCCGAACGGGGCGAACGCAATCGTCATAACCCAATAACCGCAATGGTTATCAGGCCCGTGTGTTCACTGCCTGGAACGCCACGTGTCCGGCCGGTTGAAGTCCGACTTCCGCATCAGTGCCGAGGTCACCTACAACAACTTCCCGTGGCCCAGCCTCAACGATGCTTAGAAGTCGGCTGTGTCGAACGCCACGCACGGGGTCATCGCCGCTCGCGCCGCACACCCAAGCTCGACGCTCGCGGACCTGTACGACCCCCTCGCCATGCCTGTCAACCTCGTCAAGGCCCACCGCGACCTCGACAGGGTGGTCCTCGGTCTGTACGGGCTGAAGCCCACTGTCAGCGATGCGGACCTACTGGCCGCCCTGTTCACGCTACGAAGCACTGACCAAGGCCCAGGCCACGAAGTAGCGCGACACGCGCACGGTCGCAGTTCCCCGCCTTCCCGTCCAACCTCTGCAACCCTGAACGCAGGGTCGCAACGCGCATTGGCGCCTACACCGCACCCTCACGCAGACGGAAGCCCACGCGTCTCACCGTCAACCATGACCCACCGACTTTGCCGATAGGGGGTGATCCAATACCGGCTATGAGTCAGAGCAGGCACAAGATCTGGGCCGGCCGTCTGGGTGTCGCCTGCCGAACGCTGGGTCCGTTACACCGGTTTGCTGGGCTACTGCGTCGCCTCGGCAGCCGGCGTGGGCTCGGTCACAGCCGTAAGTCTCGCCGCTCTGATCGGAGGATTCGGGTTGTATGAAGCCGGTCGGATTGTGCGGGCCGTCATCACAGGTCCTTCCATCCAAAGTGGAGGCTTCGTGTTCGTTAACGCTGAGCACGTGGTCGTGAGCGAATGGGTGATCGATCGAGTGGATCCACCGCTCTCAGTCCCAGCCGACGAGAGCACGACCACTCACCGTGACGAGCTATGAAGGCGCCCCATTCCCGTATAGCCCTCGCCTAGCGGGAGCGGTCTCGCATCGCTGGGTTTCGCATCGCCATCCGGTGGCCACTTGGCGTCCCGATCTTCGGTCTCCGCCCCCACTTCTTACGAGGTCTGACCTCGGCTGCGGGGCAAAGGCTCGAATCTCGGGTCAAGTAGGCGGGCCAGCGTTGAGGGCCGACGCCTCCGGGCACGGTTGACGATCCCCAAACGAAGATCCGGGCAGCGTCGGCCGGTTGGTCGAAGGGTTCCTCACGGTCTTGTCGAGATCGAGGCAGTAGCTACGATCCCTGATCATTGAGGGATTGCTAGCCGGACGCCTTGCCTGGACTCGCCGGCCGGGCCCTGGTCAACGAAACTGTTGCGTTCACCGTCCGAACTTCGCCTTGGCCTCGGGCGTGACAGGGGTGAAGAAGTTGACGAGGTTGCCGTCGGGGTCACGGAACAACAGTGACCGGTTGCCCCACGGCATCGCCGCCGGCGCATTGACGAAGTCGGTCGTGATCTGCTTGATCCGCTCGTATTCGGCATCGACGTCGTCGACGAGGAACTCGATGATCGCGCTGTGGTTGTCCGCGGCACGCGCGGAGCCGGCCCCAAACAGTGCGACCGTGCGTGTGCTGGCGATGGCCAATGTGCCCGCCGGTGTCTCTACTTCGGCGAAGTCGGGCGTCGGCCGGCGGGCGGGCGTGCCGCTGACTTTTTCGTAGAAGTCGGCCAAGCGTGCGACGTCGTCGGTGATGAGGCGGATCGACACCAGGCTGTGCTGATGCCGGACTGCAGAGGTGTGAGTTGTCATGACAAGAACGCTAGGACAGATAGCGGACAGTATCCGCCCGGTATCTGAGAGATACTTCTGCGGTGACCCAACCCACCGCCCGAGTGCTCGCCCTGCTCGAGATCCTGCAGTCCGGCGGCACCCGCACAGTCGCTGACCTGGCCACCCGGCTCGGCGTCCACGAGCGCACCCTCCGTCGCTACGTCGTCCACCTAGGCGACCTCGGGATCCCGGTGCAATCGGTGCGAGGCCGATACGGCGGCTACCGGCTATCGCCCGGGTACCGCATGCCTCCCCTCATGCTCACCGATGACGAGGCCCTCGCCGTCCTGATGGGACTAGTCGCCGGACGTCGGACGGGTTTAGTGACCGCGTCCGTCGCCGCGGCGGAGAGCGCTACGGCCAAAGTGCAGCGCGTGCTGCCCCTGGCGCTAGGACGTCGCCTGGACGCGCTGCTGCAGATCACCGACTTCACCACCGGCGCCCGACCCGTGATCGAGCTGGAAACGACCGTCCTGCTCCTACTCGCCGAGGCCGTGCGGGACCGAAGGCCGGTCGCCATGAGCTACGCCTCCCCGAACAAACCGCGCAGCGAGCGGACCGTGCACCCGTACGGACTCGTCGCCCACTCAGGGCGCTGGTATGTCACGGGCGCAGACTCTGCCAGCGGCCAGACCCGGACCTTCCGGTTGGACCGCATCATGACCGTTCACCTGCGCGCGGGAACCTTCGAGCTCCCCGACGGATTCGACCCCGCCGAACGCGTCCTGTCCGGGCTCGCCGAAGCGCCTCACCGACACGCGGTCTCGATACGGGTCCAGGGCACGCCAAAGCAGGTCCAGGCGCAGCTCCGGGCGGGACTCGCCACCGTGCACGACATCGCGCACCTCGACGGCTGGGTCCGAGTACGGCTGCAAGCCGAGCGGTTGGACTGGGTACCAGCTGTGCTTGCCGGGCTGGGCCTCCCTTTCGCCGTCGAGCACCCCGAAGCGCTCCGCGGTCTCCTACGGTCACTGGCACAACGACTCACGGCCGCCGCCGACGCCGACACCCTTCACACCCGCGAGTCGACTCCTGACGGCGAGGTCGTCGATCGCGACCCCACGTGACGCCGACGAAGCCAGAACACGCAATCCGCGTCGCCGATCTCCGGTCACGCCCAACGCACTCCCCTGCCGCCGATGTGCCGTCCGGAGTGTTCCGTACGGGGAACCACTACGGAACGACGAAGCCCGTGTTTTTGCCAGGTTTGCGCAGCCTCTGCGCGTGTCCGTAGCCGGATCGGCGACCGGTCACCATCCCCTTACGAGAACGGTCGACCCCAGGGAGCCGACCGATCGCGCCACATAGCGCTGAAGAAGCCATGCCACCTACCGCTGAAGGTCACAACATCTCGCGGGAGCGCCGGCGGGTTGTCACATATTCGGCCGTATAGGTGACAGGAGAAAGCGACGATGCTCGTCGGCTACAGACGATAACTCGGCATGAGACGTGTCCACGCGAGGTGGTCTCGCCTGTGATCGGAACTCGAGTCTCACATGATCAGGCCTGATCAGAGGGGCCTGTCTCATTCAAGCGCGGGTGAGAATGGCCGGCAAGCCAAGAGCATCGGGTTCGGCGGTTGACCTGTCGGGTGGGGGAAGCGCGCGGTCTTGACAGCAGATGCCACAGTGATCGTCAGCCGCCGCCTGATCCGGACACGATGGTGTTGACGGTCAGGAGGTGGACTGGCTTGGCGCAGCTGGTGCTGGTGTAGCGCAGGTAGATCGGTGTGCTCTGGTTGGGCGGGAAGATCTGCAGGTAGGTCGTGGCGGTGGGGCCGCAAGTGGATGCCGGGTAGAGGCGCGCGGTGCCGATGTGTAGCAGCGCGTTGGCGACGGCTCCCGGGGCGAGGGTGACGAGCTGCCGAGAGGGGGTGCTGTTCTCGGTTGCCGCGAGGCCGATCTGGGTGACGGGTGTGCCGCCGGCGAGGGAGATGCCGGGGTAGCCGTATAGGGTGCAGCTGACGTTGGAGATGTTCGTGAAGTCGATGACCTGGTAGACGCTTCCGGCGGCTCCCTGGGCGAGTCCGAGTTTCGCGCCGAGGGAGCGGGTCGGGCACGAAGCGAGACCGGCCGGCGCGGAAACCGCAGTGGTTGGGGCGGACACCGCAGTGGTTGGGGTGGTGCTGGACGGCACGGTGCTAGGCGAGTTGCCTGCGGTGGCGGTGACGGTAGTCCTCTGGGCGGATGCGACGGAGCCGGACGTGGAGCTGCACGCTGTAGTGAGAGCTGCGATGCAGGTGAGCGCTGCCGCGGTGATGATCCGCCGGGTAGTACGTGGAGGGGCGGTCATTGGGTGTCCTTCTGAGCGGGATGCCTCGGTTCACGATGTGACAGATACTAGATGGATGATTCCTTGAAGGTCAGTGATCATAGGCGGTCAGGGAGCGTTTGGCTTGGACTCCGGTGGCCCAGTTGCGCCAGATCCCAGCGGCCATCGCCAGGAGTCGTTGAGCGACGCGG
>Ga0075520_1000617_pt1 | contig 16160 bp, 11 predicted proteins | sample NGEPerB_FD_75100 | JGI IMG/M metagenome (GOLD analysis project Ga0075520, IMG submission 75100) | Arctic peat soil microbial communities from the Barrow Environmental Observatory site, Barrow, Alaska, USA - NGEE PermafrostAB12-B | ecosystem: Environmental > Terrestrial > Soil > Wetlands > Peat ... | reverse complement strand
GTTCCAGTATATCCTAATCTTTAATCTGAAAGAAAAATCACCTTATTATCTGAAGCCATGCCTGAGCCATCAGCTGGGCGCCGGCAAGAGTAGGATGAACACCGTCAGCAGTCCAGTAGGCTCCGGGAGCATGTTTCTGAGCCTCGTCGAAAATTGCCTGGTACGGGATGAATGCAGCTCCGAACTGATCGGCAACCTCATGTGCAGCTTTTTGGTATTCATAGAACTCGGGGTACCAGTTATCATTGACAGCTTTTATCCCCCGCACACCGAAGGGCTCACCAATTATCAGACTTACATTTGGAAGAACTCTTTTTGTCATCTCAAGAAGGGCAATATAATCCTTTCTGTAAATTTCAACAGTACCGTTATAAGTACCATTCAGCTTATGCCATATATCGTTTACCCCGATGAGAATGCTTAATATATCAGGCTTAATCGCAAAGCAGTCAGTCTCCCATCTATCGACAAGCTGGTAAACCTTATTCCCCGATATGCCCTTATTGTAAACTTTAAGATCCAGATCAGCATACTTTTCAAGGAGCGATGCTGCAGTGAGCATAGGATATCCTGACCCGAGGCTGTGTGAAGTATTAAATCCGGAATCATCCTTCGCTCGTCCCCAATCAGTGATTGAATCACCCTGGAACAGGATTGTCTGTCCTTTTAACAAAAAGAAATGTTTCGACTTGTACTTTGGAGCTGAAGCGGCCAGAATCCCGGGAATACTTATCGCTGCAAGGCTTCCCAGTGCAGCTTTCTTCAGAAAAGAGCGGCGTGAATTGTTCGGATTTTCCATGTCGGGTCTGTTAAGTTATTTTTTGAATTCTATTTTAAATCCCAATACCTGCCATGAAGGCATTTTAGAAGGTTTTTTTATGACTAACCTGTCATTTTCCTGCGACCATTTTACTTTAGTATCGCCTCCCATCATTTTAACAGAAGATATTTGTTTTTCTGCAAGCGTTGAATTTTTCCCCAATGATTTTATGATAATATCCTCAGTCGGGATCCCAAGGCAGAAAGCATACAGGGTGCCATCCTTTGTTGTGAACCTGATATCTTTAAAGCTTAATTTATAATTCTCGTCGAAACGTCCCCTCCTGACCTGTACCGGGCCCTCAGGTTTTTCTCCAAAGATCTTCCATGGCCTTGTTCCGTATATGCCTTCCCCGTTGGCAGCAGTCCACTTTCCGATCTCATCAAGTATCTGCAGCATATCCGGTTCGAGGTCGCCTTCGGGAGTCTGCACTACGTTAAGAAGAAGGTTGCCGTTCTTGCTGACTATATCGACGAGCATTTGAATAACCTCATTGGAGGTTTTATACTTCTGGCCGGTCCGGTAATACCAGTCTCCTATTGAAGTATCGGTCTGCCATGGATAGCTGCTAAGCGTATCGAGCACTCCGCGCTCAACATCCTGAACCCATTTTCCTCCGGATGCCTGCTTGCAGGTATATACCACATCGACTTTCCCGTTGTTCCTTGCAATATCCTGGTTATAATAATGTGCTATCAGGCTTCGTCCAACATTCTCGAAAGGCATTGAGCAGTCAGAGTAAAGCAGGTCGGGATGATAATTATCTATCAGCTCCCTGATACTGCGGAACCACTCTATCTGGAAAATAAGGTTATTGGTCAACCAGCCTTTATCGTCAGGTGTGGTTCCATCGTGATAGAGATCGCTGAACTGAGGATCAGCTCCATCGTAAGGCACTCCTGCCTTCGGCCCCTCCTTATCGGAGCCGTGTGCAGCCTGAAACCAGGTATAGCTTGCTCCCAGATGCTCCGAAACGCCAAACTTAAGTCCCTGCTTTTTTGCCGCTTCCTGCCAGGTACCAACCACATCTTTTTTTGGTCCCATGTTAACTGCATTCCACTTGTGGATCTTTGAATTCCACAAAAAGAAATTGTCGTGATGAGTACCCATGCTGACGAAATATTTCGCTCCTGTCTTTTTGTAGAGAGCCATCAGCTTATCGGGATCCCATTTTTCGGCCTTCCATAAAGGAATAATATCCTTATAACCGAATACCGAAGGATGTCCGTAATGTTCAACATGATAATTGTAAGCCGGATCTTTCTCCTGATACATTCTCCTTGCATACCAATCGCCCTGACGGGGGACTGCCTGCGGTCCCCAATGAGCCCAGATTCCGAACTTTGCATCACGGAACCAGTCAGGATACTGGTATTGCATTAAAGATTCGTCTGTTGGCTTGTATGGACCTTCAGCAATCGGGAGCTTGCCCTGCTGAGCTGAGATTGTAACAAATGTTACAAAACAGAACAGTGCCAAAAAACAGGTTTTGTTTTTTAAAGATGCTTTCATAATCCCTTTACTTTTATCTTCAATATCTCACTTTTATTTTAACTGCTCCCTCAACCGGCTTCCCGGAAGCTACCATCATGTATCCGCCTCCGCTTCCTGAAGTTATAGCTCCGGGATAATAAGGAAGATATTTTGTTTCGAGTTCCTTCATTACCCAATCCGGGACTGTCATGGGAAGCATCTTTTTCCAGGACAACAAAGTGTCAGTCATCGATTTACCAAGCATGGCAATATCCTTTTTCATAATAGCTTCCCAGCATTTCTCCCCTGCCTCGCCAAGCTCCTTTACTATAGTCTTTTCAAGGTTCATTATTTTCAACGGGTCGTAACCCCGGGGGCGTGGCTCAAGAGGAACGATATGGATCACATCAGATAGCCAGTTACAGGTGTCCTCATCAACAGCCGATTCTATTCTTTCAGGCCAATATCCTCCATTGTAATCCAGGCGGTTAATGCCGGGGTAAAGCAATCCAATATGATCCTGAGAACCGGAAACATAATCCTTACCGGGGGGATTCTCGGCTCCGAACAGCAGCCTGGCATTCTGTTCGTGATCCCCATCGGGGTACCTGTCGCCCCATAATTTTATTCCTACCCTTCGCGAGCTTGTCGCAAGACCTGAACGGTCATTAAAATCCATGGTTGGCCAGATCTGTGCAACCACAACAGAACCCGGATGTATCTTTGATACCCACGGCTGATCGATCCAACCGCCGGCAATACAGAGCCGGTATGGGAATCGCATATCACGCTTGGTTCCTGAGCTTGAGCGTGCCGGCAGCCCTGGTTCAGGAATTCGATCCAGCACTATATACTCTATACCCAGCTCTTTACAAAGTTTTTCCTTCTCAGGAGTATGCCCGTCCTGATTTACAATGAAAATGTCAGGTTTAAGCCTCCTCATATCCGGTTCAAAATCGAGCATGCCGGAACCGGAAGCCAGGAATGCATCTTCGACATACCGGACGGACTTAACTATATAAAGCCGTTCCTCCTCAGAAAAATATGGTTTCTTCCCTTTCAGAGAAGAAAGATTTTCATCCCTCCCTATGCTTACGTATAATGTTCCATAGGCAGCGGCTGCTTTAAAAAATGCAATATGGCCACCATGAAGAAGGTCGTAACAACCGCTGACCAGGACTTTCCTATTTTTCACAGCCGGAATAAGTTATTTATTGAATCTCTCACTCTTCTTCTTGTCCTTCTCAGAGATAACCTGCTCTTTTATCCAGTCATAGGTTTTTTTCATACCATCCTTCAGAGGGATGGATGGTTCCCAGCCAAGGTATTTCTTAATCAGGGTATTATCGCTGTTACGACCTCTTACTCCCTTAGGGGCATTAAGGTCATATTTCCTGTTGAGTTTAAACCCGGCAATATTTTCCACAATGTCGACAAGCTCGTTTATGGAAACCATTTCGCTGCTTCCAAGATTTATAGGCACATTGATATCACTATACATAATATCCTGTATACCTTTGATACAGTCATCAATGTACATAAAGCTCCTGGTCTGGAGACCATCGCCCCAGATAACAATATTTTTATCGCCGGTTATGCCGGCTTCGATAACTTTCCTGCAGATTGCTGCAGGAGCTTTTTCGCGACCACCGTCAAAAGTACCGAAAGGCCCATATACGTTATGGAATCTGGCAACTCTCGTCGTCAGGCCAAAGTCTTCGGAGAAATGGCGGCACATACGTTCGCTGAAAAGCTTTTCCCAGCCATATCCGTCTTCAGCCAGAGCAGGGTAGGCATCAGATTCCTTTAATCCCGGATTATCAGTATCAGTTTGTTTCTCGCCATTGTATACACAAGCAGAGGATGCATAAAAATACCTGTCAATTCCGCATTCACGGGCTGCGATCAGCAGATGGGTATTTATGAGGACGGTTAGCATACAGGCGGCTTTATTATTCTCGATAAAACCCATGCCCCCCATGTCAGCCGCAAAATTAAATACCTCGTTGCATCCATTGACAGCCATATGGCAATTTTCCCTGAGACGAAGATCAAGAACATAATTATCTGCCTCTTCGGATACCTGGTACCATTCATTTAAAGGCTTAATATCGATTGCCCTTACAGCATGGCCTTTTTTAATCAGCTCTTTTACCAGATGGCCGGCTATAAAACCACCGGCGCCTGCAACTGCAATTCTTTTCATGAAGATTTATTATTTTAATAAAATACTAAAATTAATAACCTGGAATGACGGTATCGCAAAATCAGCTACTTGTTTAAATGCTTTAAGTTTGAATTAATTATCAGTTCTTTACCTGAATATTGAATAGTCTCTGCCTGTTTAGCCGGCTCAATCCCGGTTCCGTCTTTACTGTTAACCCAGACTATCCGGAAAGTTCTGTCTTTCAGCATTCCCGGGAAATCGCCCTGCCGGTTGCCGATTGTTAAGGTTTTTTCCGTTTCATTCCAGCCCAAAACAATTGTTGAATATTTGCCTTGTTCGTAATTGTATGTATCGTTTTCGTCCTCATACAGAACAAACTCTGCATTGGCACCTGTGTATACACGTATTTCAAGCGGGTCGGCAGCTTTTTCGGTGGCATACTGAAGATATGGTCCCATAGGAACAATGGATCCGGCTTTTATATATAGCGGAATTGTTTCAATTGGTGCTGCAGCATCGATTGTTTGTCCTCCCGGAATCAGCTTGCCTGTCCAGAAGTCATACCACCCAGCCGATTTTGGAAGATATACTTTCCGGGTACTTTTTAAATTCTTTGTCCCCGGATGCGGGTACATGCGCTCTGTAACAGGGTTTACCAGGAATGCAGGGCCAAACATATACTGGTCGGGAATTGATTTAATGCCGGCATCCTCGCGAAAATCGAATGCAAGTGACCGCATAATTGTATAGCCTTCATTTGTCACCTTCCATGCGAGGGAATAGATGTAAGGCAAAAGCCTGTAGCGTAAATTATCGTAATTCAGTAGAATAGCTTTTGTCGAAGCATCCCAGTTATCTGAGAATAGCGCTCTCTCGCCCTTCCCGTGAATTCTGAAAATCGGGCTGAATGTGCCGAACTGGAACCAACGAGTAAATAATTCGCGGTTGCCGGGTGTAGACCAGTCAGGAGGCATCCAGTGAAAATGGTATCCTCCGATGTCGGAAGTCCAGTATGGAATTCCGGATGCACAGGCATTAATTCCCTGCGGCACCTGGCTCTTAAATGCCCGCCAGGTACAGGTAATGTCTGACGACCATAAAGTTGCAGCATTCCGCTGCTCACCAGCAAATGACTGCCGAATCAGGAAAAAGGCCCGCTTATCCGGGATATCTCTTCTCCAGTTTTCATACAAGCCTGTAGAATGCATCAGGGAATAGGTATTCATGTAATCGATACCCCTGCCTATTGCAAAGTTGCTTTTTCTTCTTGCATCAAGATCGCCTCCATTATCGGGTTCGCACTGATCGATCCACCATGCGTCCCATCCATAACGGCCTACGAGGCTGTCATATGCCTGCTTCCAGTATAATTGACGAGCCTGGGGACTGTGGGCATCATAATAGCTATCGAGGATATGCGTCATTGCATTGTCCCAGAGAATATCTGTCATTCCTCCGGAACGTGCCATCTGATCGAATGTATTCGTACCTTTTGAGAAAACAGGCCAGATCGAAATCATTCCATGAATATTTGCCTGGTGCAATTCATCCACCATTGCCTTGGGATCCGGGTACCTTTCGTGCCACATAACATGAGAGCCGATCACATTAGGTTCCCAGTAAAACCAGTCCTGAACAATACAGTCGACCGGGATTTTGTTATTGCGGTATTTATCTTTAACGGATAAAACCTCAGCCTGGCTTTTATACCTGTCCTGCGACTGGAAAAGGCCGAATGACCATTTCGGGAACATAGGTGCAGCACCGGTTGCAACACGATACGAAGCTATTATACGATCGAAACCCGGACCATAGATAAAATAATAATCGACCATATTACCGCTTTCAGACACATACCTGAATTTAGTATTTCCTGCTTCAGCGCCGTAAAAGCCGGAAGCTGAGTAATTGTCCCACATTAGTCCATAACCCCTTGTTGACAGAAGCACCGGAATTGCCCCGGTCATGTATTTTATAACCATGGACTGATTGCGTCCCTTATAATTTATAGACAGAGTGTCTTCGGGATGGCAGCCCAGTCCATAAAGCGATTCGCCGGCAGGAGAATTGAACTGAGTGGAGCAATTGTAAGCCGGAATACCGGCAATGATTGCTGCTGTCATCGTTTTGCCCTGCGATCCATCTTCACCAAGAATGATATTCCCATCCAGATCGGTATAAGTCAGAGAGTTGCTTAACCTGTCTACTATTACTTTCAATTTAGCTGTCGTAATAATGATTTTACCCGTATTCTCAGTAATAGTAAAACCAGGAGCTGATTTCCACTCATTGATAACGACCAGCGAAGGTTTGTCAAGGAAAAGAGGAAGTGACGTGTACTTCACCTCGACTATATTGTCCATGCAGATTTTCACTTTCATGAACCCTTTGTCCAGGGTACACGTGATCCCGTCATTGTCCCTGGTAAATGACACAACTGTGGCCTGAGATGAAGCAGTTATTACTGTAAGTGCCAGTGCAGGCAGTATCAGTTTAAGGTTTAATGCAGATAGTTTCATTGAAATTAATTTAAGTATTTTTAATGTATCCTGTAAAGTCCGGCACCGTGACTATTAATAGGGCGGGAAAACACGTTAGTAAATCTTCCAAGCTCTTCTCCTGTCCAGAGATCTTTGACGGAATGTGTTCCTGATAAACCAAGCTGGTCAAATTTCACTGGCATCTCAACCGGATTTACCGGGTCAGAGGCATTGAAAAGTGCAAGGTATTTATCACCTGTTTTCGGATCATCTGCAGTCCAGGCAATTAAATCGCCATTTCTGAATAGTTGTTTATTGTTTACGGAATGCCGGTTCAATTCAATTACTTCCCTGTTTGTTATAAGAGACAGGGTAAATTCATCATTATCAGGAAGATTTCCGCCAAACATCAGGGGGGAACGGAATACGGCAAAGAGGGTCATCACCGTATACTGCTCATCTTTAGTGAACCCGGAGGCTCTGTCTTTTCCTCTTTCAGCACGGATTCCAATATGCCCGAGCGGCAGCATATCTCCATCAGGCCAGGTACCTGCCGCAACATAAGGCGCCCATCTTTCAAATACCTCAAATTGCTGCTTAAGTTGTTTCCAGTTGTCCCAGAAATCACCGACAGTACGCCACATATTTGCATTTTGCTTAATATGGCTGATCCGTTCAAGAGGAGTCGGTCCCGGAGACATGCTCAGAACAATTTCTCTTCCGCACCGGTCGATAGCCTTCCGGATCATTTCAATCTCCTCAGCATGATAAGGAGAAGAGAGATCATCGATTTTCAGAAAATCCACACCCCATGAAGCATAGAGGCCGATTATTGAGTTGTAGTATTCCTGAGCACCTATTTTTCCGGCTGAGATCGTGTACATATCCCTTAGCCATGGGCATTGTCCTTCCGCCGAGCTTATATCTCCTGCTGTAACATTTGTACCCAAAACCGGAAGGTTTTTATTAACTGCCAGCACCGGAACGCCACGCATAACATGAATACCAAATTTAAGACCCCTCCCATGAATATAATCAGCCAGGGGTTTAAATCCTTTTCCGTGGGCGGAGGAAGGGAACCGGTTCACAGCTGGCTGGAAACGACCATATTCGTCTATTACATATTTTGGGTCGGTCTGGTTATAACCACCTGATTTATCATTTTCGACGTACCAGCGTATATCGACAACTATATATTTCCATCCGAATTTCTTAAGATGAGAAGCCATATAATCGGCATTTGCCCTGACCTCATCTTCCTTAACGGTAGGGCCAAAGCAATCCCAGCTGTTCCAGCCCATGGGAGGTTCCGGAGCCCATTTATGGAACGCCAGACTATCAACCATTTTCACCGGAATGTTACCCGGCTGGCAATTAATACTGATCAGGAGAATCCATGGAAAAATTATAATGAGAGCCGAACGCATAAGATAACGGTGTAATGAAAATATGGGCGAATGGGCAATTATTCTCTTAATGATCTATTTTGGCATTACTACATAAGAAGCAGCATTTAAAAAGTCGATGCTCTTCTTGCAGCTTGTATACTCGTCAAAATTATATCTTTCAACTTCAACAACTCCGTACTTCATGCCAGATTGTTTCGCTGCTCCCCATATCGCTGCAAAATCCATCTTACCGCTTGCTCCTATCTCCTCCTTGTCTTTGATATGCCAAAGCTCAAAGCGGCCCGGATATTTATTGAAATAATCCACAGGATTTGCTCCTCCCTCAACGACCCAGTAAAGATCCATCTCGAACATCACTTTTTTGGGATCAGTATTGGCAAGCATGATATCGAATATTGCTTGTCCGTCAAGCTTCGTCGAAAACTCCTTATCGTGATTATGATAGCCGAACCTGAGTCCTTTCGCATTGCATTTTGCACCAATGGCGTTGAAATAGTCACAATATTTCTTCAGAACATTGATGTCCTTGTAAGCGTCGCCTCCCATTGAGGGCTGAACCAGGAATTTACAACCGGCAGCTACATGAGTATCTATGCAAACGTCCCACCATGCCATAGCCTTATCCCAGTCAGCAGCGGCAGGCAGCGGCAGGCTTACATGCGAGCTGAGAACAGACATGCCGTTTTTATTGCAGAGCTTCTTAAATGCCACAGGATCCATTCCATAAATTTTGCCGTCGGCATAATTGGCAGGCTCTACAAATTTGTATCCCATTTTCCCTATCTTTTCGATTGCTGCAGGAACATTCTTCATGATGGAGTCGCGAATGGAATAGAGCTGTAAGCCAAGATCTTTCTGATGTGATGATGAAGCTGCCATCTTAGAGGTTTTGCATGAATAAAGCGTTACCGACAAAGTGCCGGCTACCAGGAGTGTTAATGCAATAAATAACAAAGAGTGATTTTTCATTTGGAACTGGTTTTAGAATTTTACGAAATATAAGAATTTATTTGCTAAGTTTAAGACTGAAAGAGGTCCATAAGACCGCCTTCGCTTTACCTTCGAATGACTGAAAATTCAGACAGCCTTAATAGCCTCAGACAGGATAAATTACCTGACATATCCGGGAACGTTAAAAATTCTTAAATTCCGAGCCTATGATGCTCTGCCGAAGATAGGAATTAATATTTGCCTATATTTGATCAACTTTTAACAGAATATTATGAAATCGAAAATCTGTTTTTTCATTTCTATTTCATTGTTTCTTATAAACTCATCCATTGTCTCATCACAGGTTCCTATCAGCCAGCTGCCATGGAAATATGTAGCTACAAAGATGCCGGATGAATGGTATGGAACGGATGAGTCAGTAAAGGTTGCAGAAAATATACTTCTTTATCAGCGCGATATAGGAGGATGGCCCAAGAATCTGCCTCTCCATAAACCTCTGACAGATCCGGAGAAGGCCAAAATCAAAGATGACAAAGGGATCAACGACGCCATTTTCGACAATGATGCCACCACCACAGAAATGAAGTTTCTTGCCAGGATGTACAGCAAAACAAAAACCCCGGCCTATAAAGATTCTTTCCACAAGGGATTGAAATTTATACTCGCGGCCCAATATAAAAATGGAGGATGGCCAATGTTCTACCCTTTGCGGCAGGGTTATTATACTCACATTACCTTTAACGACAATGCAACATATAACATACTTGAGCTGCTTAAAGATATTTTTAACAATAAGACTTTGTATGCATCAATTGTCACCGGGAAAAAAATAAGTGATTCAAGGAAAGCATATGAAAAAGGAATTAACTGCATCCTTAAAACGCAGATAGTTGTCAAAGGCAAACCAACCGTATGGTGTGCATAGCATGATGAGAATACCCTGCTGCCTGCCAAAACCCGTGCGTACGAGTTGCCTTCTTTCAGCGGGGCAGAGTCATGCGGACTGATAAAACTGCTCATGGAGATCGAGAAGCCTGCATCTGATGTGATAAAAGCAGTAACCGGTGCAATGGAATGGCTCGATTCCCACAGGGTAAAGAATTGCAGGGTCGAATTTTATATGAACAGCGACGGTAAACCCGACAGAAGAATAGTTGAAGATCTGAATGCGGGCGATCTCTGGGGCCGGTTCTATGATCTTGATACCGAACTGCCCTTTTTCTGCGACAGGGATGGGATCAAAAAGCAAACACTTGCTGAGATAGGCTATGAAAGAAGAACCGGATACAACTGGTACACTGATGCTCCGAGGGAGATCTTCGAACTCTACCCTGCCTGGAAAACCAAATGGGTGAAATAGAAGGCGCAAAGGCACAATGGTTCAAAGGTTCAAAGGTTCAAAGGCTAAAAATAATAAAGTTATGAAACATACAAGACGACAGTTTATCGGAACTGCCCTGGCAGGCACAGCAGCCGCTGCACTGCCCCGCCTATCCTTTCAATCAGATAAACCAAAAGAAAAATATAATACTCTCGATGAAATACTCAAAAAGCCTGTACTTAAAAAAGAATTGTTTTCTGAACCTGTGATTATTGAAACTCTGGATCTATTAAGGTATAAAAACACTTTTTTATGCAGGGTCAGGTCCAAAGATGGCACAATAGGGATCTCAGTTGCCAATAATGACCAAATGGTCTCCCTGTACCCGATATTTGTAAAACGGCTTCAACCTCTCTTTATTGGTAAAGATGCCCGTGATCTTGAGAAGCTCATTGATGAAGCCTATGTTTACCAGAGCAATTACAAAATGCAGAGTCTTGCCCTTTGGGTACCGCTGGCTACAATTGAATTTGCAATCCTCGATATGCTCGGCAGAATATCAGGAAAATCAATTGGCGAGCTTATCGGAGAGATTCATAACATGAAGATCGCTGTTTACCAGGCAAACGGTGAAAGGGGAATCACACCTGAGGTTACGATTGAACATCTGCTCAAAGAAGTCGGGGAATCGAAGGCAAAGGCATTGAAATTCAAAGTTGGCGGAAGGATGAGTAACAATTTCGAATCGCCTTCCGGCCGGAGTGAAAAGCTCATTCCACTGGTAAGGAGAACTTTCGGCGACAAGATGATTATTTATGCAGATTCAAATGGTTCCTATACGGCAGATGAGGCTATCAGGATAGGCAGGTTAATGGAAGAGTATCATTACGCATTTTATGAGGAGCCGGTGCCCTTTGACTGGTACGAAGAAACCAGGGAGGTCAGGGATGCTCTTAAAATACCGATAGCCGGAGGGGAGCAGGAGGCAAGCATTCATGCATTCCGCTGGCTCATTGCAAATGACGTCCTCCAGGTTTTTCAGCCTGATATGTTCTATTTTGGAGGAATGGTCAGATCTGTGAAAGTAGCAAGGATGGCTGAAGCATTCGGTAAAAAGTGTACTCCGCATATCTCAGGTTCAGGTATTGGATATCTTTATATGATGCATTTTGCGTCCTCTATCCCCAATGCAGGGCCATTCCATGAATTCAAAGGCTTTAACAATGAACTGCCGTTCACCTGCTCAACTTCGACTTTATCAAGCGATGATGGAGTTGTGACAGTACCGTCGGGGCCAGGATTGGGAATTGAGATTGACCCGGAGTACATTAATAAACATGCCATTGTAAAAATATAAGGTTAAAAATCCTTAACAGGGAATAATATATCTTCCTTTTCGGTCTAAATTGCACTTATATCTTTCTGACGAAAGCAATAACCGGGTATTTTATTATGAACTTCAAATCATAATCATATTTATAATAAGTACGATGATGCCCTCCCATTCCGGCAAGTTTCTGGCTGTCAGTCCAGGTTTTCCCATCTGTGCCTGACGACCAGTAAATTTCCCTTCCCCTCTTAATTTTTGTGTGCAAAAGAATGAAACAACTATCGTTTATCCACCAGGGCTGAGGAGATACTATCTCTCCTTCCATTATCTTATCAAAACTTTCAATTGAATAAGGCTGACTGCTTTTAAATATAAAACCCGGCCGTGTCCTTTCTCTCCCACTGACAAAAACCCAGATATAACCATGCGAGTCTATTGAAACTGATGCATTTTCCTGAGGATCATTCACTCCCATTTTGTCATACACGATAACCGGCTTTGGAACCCTGTGCGACCTATGATCGTAATAAGAGATCATTACCTGCAAATGGCTTTCATCAGCTTTGGTGGTACCACTATAAACAAAAAATGTTTTCCTGGCTTCAGATGAATAAATGGCAATCGGTTGGTGTTGTGATGAAAATGTTCCTAATCCGCCTGAGTATTTGTAACCATACTCCAGAAGTGGTCCGGATTTAAACCAGATACCCTTATAACCATCAGCTTTCGGATTCTGACCACTGATCTTAGCGGAAATAGAAAACAAGAATATTATTAAAACAGATGGTAAAACTTTTTTCAAGATCATCAGTTATCTGGTGTTTAAGAATCCTGTAAAAATATCTGTTTAACTGCTACTGATCATCAAATCATTCAAATCTGCAAGATCTGGCGAGAATAACCAGCCAGACTTCATTATCATAAAATTGATGCTTAAAGATAATTTCTTTTAGTGAGTTAATAATTACCATGGTCTCTTTTAACTTTTATGGCAATTCTACTTCCTGTGGTCCTCAGTTTAACACCATGAAATAAAAAGGATTTTTGAAGAACTTACACAGAGTGACACAGAGGCGACACAGAGAGACACACCGAAGTTTTATTGAGAGATAAATTTAATCAGCGGGATGAGTATCGGTTTTCCTTTCTCGGCTGTATAAGAGACCTTCGTTTTCTTTTCCTTGTCGCCTTCCCTGCTTTGCTCACCGACTGATTCTATCTTAATATATGGATTCATTTTACCGGTGAAAGTAAGGGCTCGCTCTTTTGCATCAGCATCATAATTCACGAAAACAGGGTAAACCAATGTTATTAATTCCGCAAGACTGGTTTTGTTAGTTACTATCGTCCCTTTGGGCCATACAGGCAATGCACCATTCTGGGAAATGATCACTGTGCCTCCGGAAGGGATCCAGTTCATCCAGTTCATCTCGTCGCCGGCATTTTTTTCCATTCCTTTGATTATGACAGCGTCGGAATAATATTTTTTTAACCCGTCCTTAAAGAGCGGCGGAAGCTTAAGGCTGTTAATATAACCTGCTATAAGCCTGCAGTTATTATAATGGCTGACATTGAAATTATAATCATCGGCAATGAGGTGACCGTTATTATTCAATAGCTGGGATTCGAAGAGGCTGATCAAAGTTCTGAACTCGACTGATGATGTATCGATGGACTGATTATTTTTCAGAATATAATCCTTTACTGCTCTTGAAAATCCCTGTTTATCAGAGGCTGTAAGCTTTAATTCATCATAAGTCGGTTTGATCTCTGCAGGTATTTCATCGAGTCTCTCCTGTGAGAATGAGGCCCTGGCAACAGGCTTTCTTCCTTCATCGGCAGGAACAGGTTCGATAATAACAGAGTTGTCCGGCTTAATTTCAAGAGCATCAATATCGTACGACCCGGACGCCAGTCCTGAAGCTGAAACAGTGACATGTATCCTGCCCGGCTTGCCTGTCGACCTGATTACGTTCGAGACCGGCATATCCATGTACCAGACTCCTTCAAGCTCCTGATGCCTGTCAATATCTGACTCATATACTGATGGCCCGACAAGTGTCGCAGGTCCTGAAACAGACCATTTTACCGGGTTATTCGCCCCATATACATGAGCTCCTTTTGAATCGGCAATATCTGCAGTTATTATTGCAACTGATGCGCGGCCGGCATATAATTTCTGAACCTGGCTTTTCAGGATGATCCTTGCAGGATCGCCTGCCATTACTACCTGGGTTGTTACTGTATTCCCGGCTTTGGTTGCAACGGCGCTCAATGTTCCATTTACAATAAGGATATCCTTGAATGTTACGCAATGAAAATTGCTCTGATCCGGAACAAGAGAACCTTTACTTGTCCCATTTACCTTAAGTTCAACCTTATCGCAGTTCGAGCTTACAACGATATCCTTCTTCTGGCCAAGATACTGAGATCTCCAGTAATGAGGCTGGATGAAGACCATGGGCTTCAGTGAATATGTCGCCTGCCAGAAATAATATGCGTATTTCGGCACCCTGTAAACATCGACATAGCCCTTTGGATTTACATGAAGAAGCGGCGAGTTAAGATATTCCCTGTCGGCTCCATGGTCCTCATAAATCCATGTGCACAGGTTACCTGTTCCGAACCTTCCGCTTGCAATAAGCATATTCTGCTGATGCTCTTCAGTACCGCATTGCTGAGCATCAGAAGGTTCAAAGTCCTTTACATCCTTATTGTACCACCCGCGTATTGTACACCTCAGAAGGTTCTCTATCGAAAGATTGTCGTCGGTATGATGAACATATGAACCGGCTGATCCCTCCAGAACACGCCGTGCTGTTAGAATCCTTGTCGTATCTTCAGATACCGCATACTTTGAATCCACGGCATGATTGGTCTCATTCCCCATGCTCCAGAACATAATGCTCGGATGGTTCCGGTCTCGCCGTATCATCTCTTGCATCTGCTGCTGCTGAACTTCGGGCGAAAAATCCTGGTTCTTGATGCTGGGCGACTCTTCATCTATAACAATTCCGTATTTGTCTGTCAGCTCATATACATATTTATCATTAGGGTAATGGGCTGTGCGCATGAAGTTATAGTTCAGGTTCTCCTTTATATCCGTGAAATCCATCAGGGTGATCCACTTCGGAATTGCGTCGCCGAGCCATGGGTATTCCTGGTGGCGATTCCCTCCGTGGATAACCATCTTCTGACCATTTATATAGAGAAAATTCTCCTTATAATCCCATTCTATCCGGCGGAAGCCGAGAGGACTTGAGAAGGCATCCGTAACCTTCGAGCCATCTGTTACCTCTGAATACACGTTGTACAGGTAGGGAGATTCATTCGACCAGAGATCAGGTTTTTTGATCGGCTTGAAAGTCTGATCGAACTTGTACAGCTGGCCTGTATGAACAGTATATTTTGATTTTATAACCTGGACTGTTTTGCCAGTTGCATCAAGGATATAAGTGTTAAGAGTACACTCTTTAGGCTGGGCATTATCGTTCTTCACCCAGGTCTGAACCCTTACCGTGCCCTCCTTTTCAGATACTGCCGGTGTAGTCATGAAAGTTCCGCCCTCATGGGATGCGGATCCCTGCATAGGTATATAAAGCTTATCTTTTATTACTATCGTAACATCGCGATAAATTCCTCCGTACACGTCAAAATTGCCTGCAGCCATGGGCGGGATCATGTACTGGTCCTTTTGCCTGTTATTAACGGCAACTGCAATCACGTTATCTTTCCCTTCAGTAATATAGGGCGTAATATCAAAATCAAATGAGCCGTAACCGCCTTTATGGTCGCCCAGGTATTTCCCGTTAATCCATACCTTGCAATACTTCTGAACGCCTTCGAATTCAATGAAGATCTTCTGTCCGGTATGGCCGGAGCTTACGGTAAAGTGCTTGCGGTACCATCCCCATCCGGTCCACCAGTAAGGATCATCGCTTTCCGATGGATTTTTTATGAAAGGATGGATCTCGCCGGTTGTCTCAAAAGTGCTCCAGGTATGAGGAATGCTTATTATAGGCCATCTCGAATCATCAAATCCGGGCGACTGATAACCGTCGTCAGCATGTTCGTCAGCGAAATAATTAAATGTCCAGTTTGAATTGATGATCTTCTCCTGCCTTGGACTTTTAAAAGATCCTGTTCCGGGTTTCTGGGAATATACTGATGCTATAGATGAAACCAGTAATAAAACAATAAAAAGCTTTT
>Ga0075520_1000616_pt1 | contig 16164 bp, 7 predicted proteins | sample NGEPerB_FD_75100 | JGI IMG/M metagenome (GOLD analysis project Ga0075520, IMG submission 75100) | Arctic peat soil microbial communities from the Barrow Environmental Observatory site, Barrow, Alaska, USA - NGEE PermafrostAB12-B | ecosystem: Environmental > Terrestrial > Soil > Wetlands > Peat ... | reverse complement strand
TGACGAATCCTCAAGCAGAACTCCTGAGACGACGCTGTTCGATGTCAGATCAACCTTGACGTTGTACCCCGTCAAATCAGTTCCGGTTGACGCCGCATGCGAGTAGACGGCCGTTGTGTCGGCCGCATTAGCCGGAACGCGGCGCGCGCGGGTCCAGAATACCTTGCCGTTGTATGCCTTTCCACCCTGGGTTCCGATGAACGTAGCCAGGTTAGAGAGTGACGCCTTGGTGACTGCTTGTATGGATCCACCGTCGAACGCGCCGTGGCAATTGGTGCAAATCGAAAGATCAGCAGCGAAGCTGTGATTCGTGCCCGTTTGCTGATAGCTGAATTCCTCGGGAGGCGGCGTGAGCTCCATGTGGCAGTTCACGCAGGCATTAGCAATGAACGAATGGCCACCGCGCTGCCCAACCGCCGCGAAGTACACATTTTGACCGAGCAGCACCTCTGCGGCCGTGCTGTCATGTGGTGTTGAAACACCGGATGAGCCGTAAGTAGTAACCGTGTCGTTGTGCAAGCCGTTGCGCCCGTTATGGCAGGTAGCGCACAGAGCGCCCTTGCCCAGGCCCGCTGCGCCGAAGCCCGCAGGCAACAGGGCGATGTCACCCATGACGCGGACAGTTGCCGTGTTCGGCTCGCCTGAGGTGTTGCCCGGAGCGTGAGGATCATGGCAAGTAGCGCAGGTCTGCGAGTGTACCGTGGCGGCTGTCAGACCCATGGCACGCAGTTCAGCACCTGTGGCGTTGCCGCCGTTGGAGTTGTTGGCCGCGCCTTGAAGCAACATGTTGAAGTCATATCCGCGAGCGATAGACTGATCTTGCCACACCACAAAACCCTCGCCCGAGTGGCAACGACCGCAGCTATTGACCGAGTTATCGCCCGTGGTCGCATTGTCGCCGGACACCTTTGCGTCCGCGCGCGCGATGGCCACCGCGACGTTAGCGTGCTTGGATTCCTGCCATTGCTGATAGCGACCGTGACGCAGCGGCTCGCCGTGGCAAGAGCCGCAGACTTCAGCCGCCAGACTTACGCGCGACGCCTGATCCGGCGCCAACATATTGTTCCCGGTATGGCCCATTGAATTCGTGGGACCGTGGCAACTGTCGCATTGCACGTTGGCTAGACCCGCCAGTTTCTTCACGGCATCCGTGCCGGTGAACATGTTGGCGTAGTTATCAGCGGCGCCCGCGGGCGGCGTCCAGCCGGCAAGCATGTCATCAAAGCCACCGTTGTTCGCTGAAGCCAGCGTGTTATAGCCGACCGTGTGACAACTAGCACAGCCCGTAACGCTCCAGTGGTTCGCCGGGTCGTCAATGTTCTTGCTGAAGATTTGCGCGTGACCCGACTGGCGCCATTCCGGCCACTTGTTGGGTGCAATCTTGTCGTCGTGACACAACGCACAGTTCGCAGGCGTCGGCAGACCGTCGCTGGCGGAGACTCCGCCAATTGCCCCCCCCCACGTGCCCGCGTAAATAGTTATTGAACCCCCTGTGGCGGATTCAGTAAGCACGTACTTGCCGGCGACGTCGGGCATGAAAATTGGATATTGCGTCGTGGGATCGGCGATAGTTTGCGTGGAACCCGCTGCCCCTGCTGCATTGACCGACCAACTCCATGCGGTGGCTGTACTAGGAAGCGCGGCGGCCTGGAACAACTGCGGAATACCGACTGGCACGTTGCGCAGGCCGGTAGTAACTTGAAACGGTGCGCTGGCGCTGACACTGACAGTGCTCGTGTACGAGCCGCTGCTCGTCGCGACGGTAAGTGTCAAGACGACCGTTGTGGCGACGTCGATCGCATGGGGGTTGATACCTAGGACTTCGAGTCGCACCGGTTGAGCCAGATCCGTCAATAAGGCGGCCTTGATGACTGCAGCGGTCGGGAGCGTTAGCTGGGTGACACCGTTGTTGCATCGACAAGGGCTGCCGTCGGGCCACTTGTCTGCGCCCAAGAATACGTGGCGCCCGTGCTGCCGTCTAAGGGCGTTGCGGTGCCTGTCAGCGATACTGTCGCGCCGGGAGCTAGCCCCGTTACGTTAGTACCTGCATTGACATAGACGTTAGTCGTGGGGACGAGCTTGACTGTGAGTGCATCAGTTGTGCCAGCGGCAACCTCGGCATCTTGCGTGGCCGTGGTGTAACCGGTGGCGGCGATCGTCAGCGTGTAGTCACCAAAGGGCAACGTCGCGGAGATCTTACCGCTGCTGTCCGTGGTGAGCGCGCCGGCGGCTGCCGGTGCCAAGGTGATCTTGGCGCCCGAAACGGCTGCGCCCGTAAGTGAGTTAGTAATGATGAGGTTCAACGGAGCCGTGCTCACGCCAGCGTCACCGTTGTTCCCGTTGTTCCCGTTGTTCCCGTTGTTCCCCTGTTGGCCCAGGGGACCAGCGTCACCGCTGGCTCCATTGTTTCCTTTTGCTCCCTTATCGCCGGGGCTGCCATTGGCACCAGGGTCACCCTTGCCGCTACAGCCGGCAATTACTAGTAGGCCAGCGATGAGAAGATGGCTGACTTTACCCGCCAGATTCTTCATAGTTATCCTTCTTTCAATATCCCATTCAAAAATCTGCGGCAGTGTTTTCGCGCGGTGCTGATCACGGGTGAGAGGAATGGTTTCGTGCTTACGGAGTATTCACTAGAATACTAATGGAGGCTATGCACTAAAAATCCGCCGTGGAGCAGCCCCCCCTCGCTGGCCATTTTCATGTTGATTTCGCACGATAAGCCACGGCTCAATGGGTGGACGGCATCCAAATCTTTGTCAGTACAAAAACACCAAGGGCCCCTGGTTTTGCCAAGGGCCCCTGATTTTAGGCGCCACCGAGATGGCGCCACCGTGACCAAACTTACTGGGTCATGTCTTGTGCCATTGTTGCGCCGATGACTTGGTTGGTGAAGCCCGGGTTGTGAATACCGAAGCTGCCTTCGCGGTTCAGCGTGATGTAGTTCCAGATCGCCTTTGCCAAGTTGCCAGTAAGGCTGATTGGTAAGGTGGCCATTGGAGTTGTGCCAGTGCTGTCGTCATTCCTGATATTCGACATGGAGATGATGAACGTCTTGACCTGTGCCGGCGTGCCGGTGGTGTTGTCCGTCCAAGTGATTGGGATTGCGTTGGCCAACGTGATTTGCACGTTAGACGTATCCGCGAGCAGAATTGCCGAGGTGATGCTGTTCACGCCGGAAGTCAGATCGACCTTGACGCTATACGCGGTAAGATCGCTGGCACTGGCTGCGGCGGCATGTGAGAAGAAGGTGGTCGTGTCGGTGCTTACCGGCACGCGCTGAGCACGGGCCCAGACCACTTTGCCATTGAGCGCCTTGGCCGCTCCGCTTCCAATGAACTGAGTCAGGTTGGTGAGCGACGCCTTGGTGGCTGTCTGGATAGAGCCACCGTCGAAGGCACCGTGGCAATTCTTGCAAATGCTCATGTCGGCGGCGAAGCTATGGTTCGTGCCAGTTCCGGGGAAGCTGTAGTTAGCCGGTTGAGGCGTGAGCTCCATGTGGCAATTCACGCAGGCATTCGCGATGAATGAGTGGCCACCACGCTGACCGTTGGTCACGAAGTACACGTTTTGGCCGAGAAGTACTTCAGCGGCTGTGCTGTCATGCGGTGTTGAAATGCCCGTTGACCCGTATGTCGTAACCGAGTCGTTGTGCGCACCATTGCGGCCGTTGTGACAGGTGGCGCAGATTGAACCCTTGCCGAGGCCAGGGGCGGGAAAGCCCGCAGGCAGCATGGCAATGTCGTCCATTACACGAACTTTCGCTGTATTATTCTTGGTCGGATCGGACAGTTGCCCCGTAGTTGGGTCAATGAACGGTTGCTCTTGCGCTGTCATGCCCACGTCGTGCGGATCATGGCAGGTCGCGCAGGTCTGCGAGTGCACATTGGCTTTGACTAAGCCATCCGCTACCAGTTCCGTCAGAGTGGCGTCGCCGGCTGCGCCTTGGATCTTCTTGTTGAAGTCCATGCCGCGTGTCGAGGCCTGATCTTGCCAAATCACGAAGCCTTCGCCCGAGTGGCAGCGCGCGCAGTGATTACCGTTATTGGTGGTACTTGCCCACGTCGCCTGACAGGTCGCATCGCAGTTCGTCGCGTCACTTGCCGGGTATGCCGGCAGAGGCGTTGTCGCATCCGCGGCTGCTCTTTGCATGGCCAAGGAAGTGTTGGCATGCTTCGAGTCCTGCCATTGCTGGTAACGACCGTGCCGCGTCGGCTCGCCGTGGCAAGAGCCGCAGACTTCAGCCTTCAGACTGACACGTGCAGTACCGTCGTACGTTGCCTTGGTGTTGTCGTGCGTCTTGTGGCCACCCGAAGTGTTCGGACCGTGGCAGTTCTCGCATTGAACGTTCATCTGGCCCGCTAATTTCGCGATATTCGGGTCCGAGGAGTTGAGCATCGAGTAGTAGGATCCCGGAGCGCCGTTCGGTACTGTCCACTTAGAATTTCCAGTTTCGGCAAGAATCGCTGCCAAGGCTTCGTCGGCTCCGCCATTTGTGGCGGTCGTGTTGTAACCGACAGAATGGCAGGAACCGCATGCCGTCATCGACCAATGGTTCCCCGCGACGTCGATGTTCTCGGGAACGATGAAGGAATGGCCCGTTTTGCTCCAATCCGCCCACTTGTTGGGTGCCGTCACATCGTCATGGCATAGGCCGCAGGTCGCAGGTGGCGCAATACCAAGAGCCTTGTCCGTCTTAGGATCCACGTTGGTCTTGTCGAGCGCGCCTGTGCTCCAGGTGCCCGCATACATCTTGAGCGAGCCGGCTCCGCTGGCCTCACTCAACACATAGGTACCAGCAACGTCTGGGGTGAACATCGGGAATTGCGTGGCGGCGCCGGTAATGGTTGCGGTCGAAGCCGCGGGAGCCGACGTAACAGTCCAAGCCCAGGTAACGCCTGGATCACCTTGTAGAAGCTCCGGAATGCCGATGGGCACGTTGCGCAGACCCGTAGTGACCTGAAACGGAGAGGTCGCTGCGACGTTTACGGTGTCCATATAGGTGCCGCTGCTGGTGGTGACCGTTACTTGCAGCCCGACGGTCGTGGCTTCTTCAATCGAAAATGGATTGATGCCCACCACATCGAGCCGCCTAATTGGATCCCCATTAGTGGCGGATGTCACGTCGGTTGCAGAAGTGAGAGCGTCGATGAGTGCCGATTGGACGACCGCCGCATTAGGCAGCGTCACGGACGGTGCCGCCGTGGTCGTGCCAGTCAGCGTCGCCGTGGGACCGGATACTTGTTTCCATGAATAGGTCGTGCCCGTGCTGCCGTCTAAGACGCTGGCGGTTGCAGCCGGCAATGTCACGGTTGCGCCGAGCGCCTGCCCCGTTAAATCAGGGCCTGCGTTGGCGACGACGTTGGCGGTGGGGACAAGCTTGATCGTGACCGCCTCAGTAAAGCCCGCGACTACCTCTATATCTTGGGTGCCCGTAGTGTACCCGGTCGCTTTGATAGTCAGCGTATAGTCACCGATGGCCAAATTGGCCGAACCCTTACCGGTTGTGGCGTCAATGGCGATTGTGCCTGTCGGAGCGAGAGTGACTGTTGCACCCGGAACCGCGGCGTTCGTTATTGAATTGGTGATTAGCAAACTCACCGGAGCAGTGCTCATACCAGCGTCGCCAGTCGCGCCGTTGGTGCCAGTGGTACCGTTAGTACCATTGGTGCCTTTGATACCGGCATCGCCATTGATTCCAGGGGCTCCCTGATCGCCGTTGCCCCCTTTTACCCCCGCTGTACCGGTATCACCCTTGCCGCCGCAGCCCGACATTACGAGCATCCCAGCGATGAGAAGATGACTGACTTTTCCTGCCAGATTCTTCATAATTTATCCTTCTTTCAATTTCCCGTTCGAATGTTCGTGGCAGTTTTACGCGCGTTGGCTAACCACGTCCGAGAGAAAAACTCTCGTCCAAACGACGTAGTTTGTAGATTACTTAGAGGTGGCGTGCACTAAAATCCGACTCGGTGTATTTTACTGAGGGCCACTATTTGCGGGAAATAGTGGCAACGTTCCGGCTGTTATACACTCAAATAATTGATGTTGGGTCCCGGGCCTAGGTCGTTGCGTTAAAATACGGAGCCGCGGGTTTTCCATAGGTGACGGCACTACCGACCGAACCATTGCTTGGCCAACCCAACGAATATGCCCGCGACGAGCAAAAGGCCGACGACCAAAGCCATCATTCCGAAACTATTGAAGACGTATTTCCAATTGTTCCAGTCGTCGCGTACCTCGAGCTCTTCCAGACGACCTGCGGCGGAAAGTCTCTCGTACTGCCGTGGGCGCTCGTGCCGCATCTCCGCTTCGGTGATTCGCCCAGAAAACATCACGGTATCCAGGGGGAACTTCTCGAGGCGGAAGTGACTGTTGAAGAAATGGAACGTTAGGATGAACCCAGCCGCGAGCAGCGCCTCTTGGCTGTGAATAATCTGCGCCAGATTCACCACCCAGCCTGGAAATATAAGGCTCACCTGCACCGGAAACCACATGACAAGGCCGGAGATTCCGATAAATGCACTCCCCCAGAGCTCGGCAAAATAATCGAATTTTTCCCAATAAGTGAAGCGATCGAAGCTCGGTTTTAGACCACGTCCGAAGAACCAGCGCAGATGGTCGCGTATGTCGCGCAGATCATCGAAATTTGGCAGAGGAGAATCGGGCCCAAACACGAAACCTAATAAGCGCCGCACATGGAATTTTCCCTGTTCGTCACGGAACGTATTCCAGCGGCGACTCAGGGGAATTATCAGACTTGACACGTGAATGACGAGGTACGTCAGGCTCAGAAAAGCGCCAAACCTGTGCAGTTTAGCTGCTATGTGGGCGCCCCCAAGCACACTGAACACCGCCTTTGCCCAGGGCGATTCGTGGAACTTCAAAGGCATCCCGGTCGATACGAGGATAAGGAAACTGTTGATGATCAAGAAATGGCAGAAGCGATCCACGGCACGGAACCGCGTGTAGAGCTTGCCTTGACGTTCGTCACGAACACGTCGTTTCTGCTCGCGAAACGCAGCGGGGTTCTTCAAGTACACCACCAGAGTGCGTGCCATCCACATCAACGTGTGCAGGCCCCAAACTCCAAACGTACCGACTATGAGACTCGTCATGATGACGAAGGCCCAATACAGCATGGGGTAATGCTGCCGGTCCTTGTAGTCGCCGTGCGCCTTGAAACTCGTAAACTTAGGCTGTGCGTTAGCGTGACACTTTCTGCAAGTAGTCAGTCGATTTCCGGCCGAAAGGGTAGAAGCCGGATCCGTAGAAGGACGAATGTCGTGGGTCCCATGGCAGTCGAAACAGGCGGCAACTGCTTGAGATCCCAAATCATGGGCACGACCGTGATAGCTCTGCAGGTATTGACGGAGTCGGTCTAGGTGGCACCTGCCGCAAAGCTGGTCGCTGGCTAGTTTGAAACCTCCGGTTGGTCGCACGATCTCGTGAGCGGTGTGGCAATCCGTGCAGACAGGCGCTTTCTTATCGCCTTCGGCAAGCTTACGGCCGTGAATCCCAAGGGCATAATTGTCCATCGCCCCGACATGGCAGCGCCCGCAAGATTGGGGGATGTTGTTACGATTGACCGTCGAGAGCGGATCACTAGCCCGGCGGATCGTGTGGCTCGAACTGTGACAGTCGGCGCAAGAAGGGGCCGATAAGAGGCCGTCCTGTACCAGTGCCTGTCCGTGCAGACTGTCAAGGTACTGTTTGGCCGCAAACGGCTTGCTAATCCCTAGTTTTTTCGCGACTTCAGGGTTTTCGTGGCACGCCCCGCATGTCGCGGGCAGGTTACGCTTGTACACCTGGGAATGCGGGGAACGTGCAGGGAGAATGTAGTGAGTGCCGTGACAGTTTGCGCAGCTAGCGGCCCCGGATTGACCTTGTCGTACTGCTGCGGCGTGGACGCTGCGTTCGTAGGCCTTCAACTCCAGCTCGTGGCAGTGCCCACAATCAGCTTTACCGATCGTTTTTGGCACTCCATCCGGGAAAATCGAGTCTTTTCCAACCGGCGCGTGGCAATCGGAACAATCCAAGTCGACGTGAGACGAGCTGCGAAGTTCCTGAGTGATTTCTTCGGGCGTGGAAGTTTCACCGATCGACGCCTGGGCAGGCGTAAAGATCGCGGTGTGTGTTCGAGTGGGCGTCGCGACACGCTCTTCCGCGCAAGCAACGAGGACTCCCACCAGACTTAGAAATACTATTGCGCTGCCGCGCGGAATGTGGCTCCACATGGGTTTCAAGGGCGTGCCGTCGTGCCCGCGCATTGTCGCAGGATTTTACGGCCGTGGTGGCCAAAAATGAAGGGAATGCGCCCGGATCGCCCTGCCGGCCTGTTACTCCGTACAAAGTACGGTCGACGGTACTCGCGAATCACATCAATGAATCCCATCTTTGCCGTAAAAGTCGTGGTATGTAGCGCGCCGCTGGCCTCAACTGGCTCAGCGGTGCTGGTCCCTCACACCGAGTGAGTCCCGTTAGTTAGTTTACCGATGCCTGGCTTCGTTCTCAGACAACGACTACTCGAGAGTCTCCAGAAGGCGTCAACTCGCGTTGGGCTCGTCCTCTTTCTTCTTGTGTGCGCCGCCGTAGCGGGTGGATTTAGGGCGCACCACTACATAACTCGAGAACCGGCCTATTGCGGATCGTGTCACCGCGACGCTTCTAGGGCCGTGAGCCAACACGCGCATAAAAATACGGCTTGCCAAGATTGTCATCGCGCTGATTTTGCTAACGGCGTGCGTCTAACGGTCAACGGGTGGTTCGGGGGCAATGGCAAGTCTATCCGACACGGCGCAGCAGACCTCAAACTGTGTCGCACCTGTCATTTGGATCCAAAGTCCAAGAAGGACATTAGCCGTACCAGTGGTCACCTGGTGCACGTGGTCAACAAACCGCACCTAACTTGCAATGAGTGCCACCAGCTCAAGGCCCATTCGGTAAATATCGATGGCGGGGTGTGTGCGCGCTGCCACACGAAATTAATGATGCACGACAGCGGCATGGCCCGCGTGACCTGCTTGTCGTGCCATGATTACAAGGCGCCGCCGACGGCGAATGGGTCCGTTCCAGCCACGGGCTGCCCGAAGTGCCACAGCGGCAAGCCGCCAGGTCCGACGGTGGCTGACGTTTCCTTGATGAGCAAGCTTGTCATTTCCCAGGATTCCACACACGGAAATGTCAATGCTTGTCGGCTTTGTCACGACCCGCACGCCACAGAAGCGGGCGCGCGCCGCCGGGGGATGGACTGCGAACGATGTCACAAAGGCATTACGACTCAGCAACAGCAGACTCCGATTGCCGGTCACCCGAATTGTTCTTCCTGTCACCAAATCCACGGTCCTCGACCGCATACGCCGGCTCTGTGCGCTCAGTGTCATCAGAATAAGCTACCGACGGCGGGTTCGCCCATCCTGGCGGGCCATCATGAGAATTGCTCGAGTTGCCACACGCCACACAAATTTAAGGTGACGCGCACAACCTGTGCCTCTTGTCACAAGAAACAGAATGACACCTTGGCGGCTTGGACCGACACACGGCACACGGATTGTCTTACTTGCCATCAAGGCCATTCGGAGTCCAAACCCGCCAGCAACTGCGCAAATTGCCACAAAGCCCAGCAAGGGCACGGTCACCCCGAATGTACTACGTGCCACGAACCGCATCAGGGGAAAGCGGCCGTAAAGGCTTGTAACAGTTGCCACGGTGATCAAGCAGCCGCAGTTAACACCCAGAAGCCGGCTCCACATCATCTGTGCGCCTCGTGTCATGACCCGCACAATGCGGGGGCAACGCTCAGCCGCTGTGGAGCCTGCCATCAAAGGCAGCGGGCGCTGGCCAGTACTGCGCCAGTGGATGCACACAAGAAGTGCAACTCATGCCACCAGCAGCATCAATTTCAAAAGAACCCAGCTGTTTGTCTGAATTGTCACAAAGCCGACCAGAGGGGGCCCCATTCCGGAGCCTGTCTCAAGTGTCATCAGGCTCATGGTCCCCCTGCAAGCCCTGAACTAAGTTGTCGCGGGTGCCACCAACAAGTGCCAGAAATCCATGGCAAGCACGCCGAATGTACCACTTGCCATGCGCCACATAAGTCCGCCAAGGGGGGCCCCAACTGTTCGGCTTGCCACACGTCACAGCTTGCGGGCACGAGCCGCTGGGTGCCCGTCGCGCATCGCGGTTGCCAAAGTTGCCACAATCGGCATGCTCCAGTGCCACCGACGCCGTGTTCGGAATGTCATGCGCCCATAGTGGCCAAACCGCTTTTCAAAGGGCACCGCTGCCTGGGATGCCATAACCCCCACCAGCCACCCGTACCTTGGTACAGTCGTTGTGAGCAGTGCCATGCTTCGGAAGCGGGAGCCGTGCGCAGTCTCACAGGTACCCACTCGAATTGTAAAGCGTGCCATGAACCCCACACGGATAAGCGGCCGTCATGCCAGAATTGCCATCAGGCGCGACCCGGTGTTCATGCCTCGCAAGGCCATGAAAAGTGCCTCACCTGCCATGAAACCCACGCCGTAAAGGTACAGGGGCGCGCCAAGTGCCTGACATGTCACGAAGATAAGAAGGACCATTTTCCGGCGGCTGCGCAATGCGCAGCCTGCCACCTCTTCAAGTAGAGCTCAGAACCCAAAGGCTGTATCGTATGGCAACTATGAAAAAATCAACTCAAGTGGGGCTGCTCATTGCAGCATTGGTTGTGGGTGCATTGGCTGCGGCGGCGACCCGCACAGTTTCCAAATCGCATAGTCAGAAACGGACTTCTGACGCTCTGCCGGAACTAGCAGCCGGGACTCAATCTTCGGAGCCCGGTTCTAATGAAGCGGCGACTGTACAGGGCTCAATCTTAGAAATTATTCAGGTGCCCCACTATACCTACATGCGGATTGGCGCATCGGGTCAACAGGGCACCTGGGCTGCGGTGACATCATCCACTGAGCTCAAAGTCGGCGGCACCGTTCGCGTCATTCAGGCTCAAGCGATGCACAATTTTCAGAGTCCGTCTTTGAAACGCACCTTCGACAATATCTATTTTGGTGTGCTCGAAGGCAAAGACCAAGGCCAAGCGCATGGTTCGGGCTATCCGACGCAGCCAACAGGAAATAATCCTCACGCTGGAATGGACATGTCGAACAACCCCCATGGAACGGGTGCCGAGCCGCCCGTAAATCCCAACGAATCGAATCCTCATTCGCAGCCGCCCGCTGCCACGGATTCTATTCCAATTGGGAAAGTTGCCAAGGCAAAGGGAAGCCTTGGGCACACGGTTGCTGACATTTACGCAAACCGCGCCGCGCTTTCCGGTAAAGTTGTTCGAGTGCGTGCAGTCGTAGTCAAATCAGTACCTGGAGTTATGGGCAAGAACTTCGTGCACGTTCGGGATGGGTCCGGCGGTGAAAAGACGAACAATTTTGATCTTACTATCACGACACAAGCCCAACCCCAGCTCGGCGATACACTCCTCTTTGAAGGGAAGTTTGGGGCCGATGTTGACTTTGGAGCCGGCTATAAGTACCCCGCCATCCTGCAGGATGCACAGCTGGTGACGGAATAACCTCCGCCTCCCTGATCCCCGAGATCATGACGATGCCGCATAGCAGCAGCCCGGGTATTGTACGCAAGCAGGAACGCTCCTGTGGCTTGACGGTTGCGGCTGTATCCCTGTGCTTGGTCCACACAGCAACGTCGGCGGCTCAGACGTTGGCGCTACCACATCCAGGAGCATCACCTTCGGCTGACGCCAATACGAGTTTAACCGCGGCCGACTCGTCTTGGGGAAAGAGCACGCACACGAATCAGGTCCCGGTAGATGAAGACAAGCGCCCGCCCAGCTCCGACTTCTCCACGAAGAGTGCCGACATCCTCGCCGTAGAAGCTTACAATTCCACGTACATGCCGTTGTTTCAGCGGGCATTGCTGCCTGGTCCCGCGGGTTCCGTGGTTACACCGCAGACGACTCTGCCCATTTATGATTACATGATGTTTAGGGTCGTCGATGCCGACATGCCCTGGGCGAAGAACAGCGCCGACATGGAGCTGTCTTTGTGGGGCTCGGGGACCCTTATCGGAAGCGGTGGGCAGAGGACGTATGACGGCGATGTTTCCGTGGCCGCCGTCACTCAACGGTATCGGCTAAGTTACGTCAAACTGGGGCGACAATACATTACCGAGGGCGCCGCACGGTTCGCCCACATGGATGGCGTCTCGGCGGGAGTCCGTTCAAAGCTCGGGTTTGACCTGTCGGGGTACGGAGGATGGACGGTTCTACCGCGCTGGGATGCACGACCTAACTATCAACATTTAGGTAGCCCTAGTGATTCATTGATCACGTCCATCGATCAGCTGCCGCGCAGTGACCGTTCCGGAAACTGGATGATGGGTGCTCGCGTCGGTTATACCGCCAATCGGTTGGGGGGAATTGGGCTATCCGTTCACGAGCAACGCGAAGATCACGCCCTCGGCCGCCGGGATGCGGCCTTGGATCTCCATTTCTTTCCGACTTCAGCCATTGATGCGAGCGGTCGGGCGCTGATGGACTTGGATAGCCGCACCTTAGCTGATGCATTTCTAGGGGTCAGCTTTCACCCCGGTCGAGATTGGGACATTGCTACGGAGTATCGGCGCGTGATTCCAACACTGCTGATGTCGCGGCAATCTGTCCTGTCAGTGTTCGCCGTGGACAGATTCGATGAAGCGGGTGGCGAATTGCGTTATCACGTGACGCCTAGAATTTTGCTCTTCGGTGGGAGTTTCGTCGAATGGCTGCAAGGCGAGGGAGTCGGTTCTCGTACTCGCGGTGGGGCGAAAATCTACCCTGATGACGAGCATCGGCTGTTGATTCAATTTGCATATACCCGAGTAGTCGAGCCGGAGAACGGCTATCACGGAACCCGCATTTCCGCTGCGTACCGCCTGCTAAACCCCATTACACTGACTGCCGAACAATACACATATCTCTATGACGTGGCGATCCGCGGAATGCGAACATCAAGTGTGCAAGTTGCCACGACCTCGTGGAGGTTTCTCAGGCAGTGGGAGTTGATGCTGGGTGGTTCGCTCTTCCACTCGCCTTACGCGGCCATGGACGCGCAAGCTATGCTCCGTTTGGCTTATACGTACGGCAGCGCTTTAGGGGGTGAGCCGTGATGCGCCGCGTTGCTTTCGTCGTGCTGCTGGCCGTTAGCGCACTGGCTGCAGCGTTCAGTGGCTGTCAGTCCATGCCGCCGCGTTTCCCGCACATGGCTCACCTGGCGGCAAAATGCGGGGGACCTGGTGAACACGATTGCCTGACGTGTTCCAGCTGTCACGGCCGTATGCGTGAAACTGACATAAATTCACCGCCGTGGGTTCGTAACTGCAATTCCTGCCACACCAATGGCATCGAATTGATGAATCGGTCGCGAAAATTTGCGCGCGCTAAGTCAGAGCGAATGGAGCGGATCCTTTTCCCACATGACCGCCACCTAATTCAAAAGAAGATTCACGGCCAATGCATTATCTGTCACGGGGGCGTCGTCGATCCCAAAGCGACATCCGTGCGCTCGCCGCCCATGTCTGTGTGTCTTAATTGTCACCAACAGGATTTCGAACGCGGCTATTGTACCCCTTGCCACATTCGGGAAGAATTGAGCCGGCTGGTGCCGCAAACCTTCTTGCGGCACGACGCTGCTTGGTTGGATCGTCACGGAATTGCGGCTGCGCGACAATCGCCAATTTGCGGTGCCTGTCATTCGGCAACCTGGTGTTCCGATTGTCACGATCAGCGCCGCGGCCTGCCGATCGAAATAAGGCGACCGGATTCCATTGAACGTGAATTCAAGCATGTCGGTGACTTCTTGGTGAGGCATCCCATTGAAGCACGCTCGCGTCCGGCGACTTGCTTGCGGTGCCATACGTCAGATAGTTGCGACAGTTGCCATATCGCACGAGGCGTGAGTGCCATGCGCGCGGGTGCTCCCAACCCGCATCCCCTGGGTTGGATGTCCCGTGACGCGGGCTCGCCAGACTTCCACGGCCGGGCTGCACGTCGCGACCCTCTGACTTGCATGGGGTGTCACGATCACGGGCCCGCAACTAATTGCATCCAGTGTCACCGAGTCGGCGGCACTGGGGGCAATCCTCACCCCAGTGGCTGGGAGCGGCGAACGTCGCGCTCGACCCACGACGCCATGTGCAGGTATTGCCATGTCAACTGAACGCAAGCATTGCAAACTCCGTATGCGCGAGCTGGTAGTTTTGGTGAGTTGCAGTCTGTCGGTGGCAGGCTGTCTCAAATTGCACGATGAGGCACCCGTTCAACGCAATACATGCACTGCCTGCCACGGAGATGCGAATCGAGTCGTGGCCGCGGACGCGGGTGTTCTGCAGGCCGCTCCACCCTTCGACTTGAATGGCGATAGCGATTCCAAATTCCGCGGCGTAGGGGCGCATCAGAACCACTTGACGGAAAGTGCCAGTCACGCGCCGGTGGCGTGTAATGAATGCCATACGGTGCCCGATCCGAATAATATATTTGCTCCGGGTCACCTCGATAACCCGAATGGGGCGAAGATAACCTTCGGCACGCGAGCGCAGTCGAAAAGCAGCAACCCAACTTACGATCCCACCAGCGCCACGTGCAGCAACACGTATTGCCACCAGTCAATTGTGCCCACCAACAATCCCATTTGGCAGGCACCTCGCGATTCAACTGCGGCTTGCGGCAGTTGTCACGGGTTGCCTCCAGCCGCGCCGCATCCTCAAGTTAAGAACTGCTCTCAGTGCCACGGCCCGGTCATCGACAAGGACGGTCACTTTGTCAATAAAGAGCTGCACATCAACGGAAGGGTCGATACTGGCAATTTAGCCTGCAATAGTTGTCACGGCACTGATGCCAACGGTGCGCCACCCCCCGACTTAGAGGGCAATACCGATTCGCAGTTTCCTGGAGTGGGTGCACACAGCAACCATTTGAAGGCTTCAGCGACTCACGCTCCTGTAGCGTGCAAGTCATGTCACGTCGTACCGCCAGATATTCAGAGCCCCGGCCACATCGACGATTCGCGGCCTGCCGATATCACATTTAGCGATCTAGCCACGAACGGCAATAGTAAACCTGCCTATGATTTTGCGGCGCATACCTGCAGCGGCACCTATTGTCACGGAAGCTACACGCCGCAATGGACGGCGCCGCGTGACTCGACGACCGCCTGCGGCAGTTGCCATGGCCTGCCTCCAGCATTGCCGCACCCGCAGAATTCGAATTGCTCCCAGTGCCATGCTGCGGTCGTTGACGCGAATAGAAACTTCGTGAACAAGAGTTTGCATATTAATGGTCACATCGACACGGGCACGGCCTGTGACAGCTGCCACGGTACCGACCCCAATGGCGGCCCCCCGCCGGATTTGGAGGGCAACACGACGTCGGACCACACCGGAGTGGGAGCCCATCAGAATCATTTGACGGCTTCAGCCACGCATGATCCAGTGGCCTGCAAATCGTGTCACGTAGTCCCTCTCGATACAAGTAACCATCCGTCCCCTGACGCAGGGCCACCGGCGACAATTACATTCGGTGGTTTGGCAACCAACAACAACAGCACGCCAGTTTACGATCCATCGACACATCAGTGCAGCAATACGTATTGTCACCAGTTCTATTCGTCCACCAACAATCCCATTTGGCAGGCACCTCGCGATTCGACGGCGGCCTGTGGCAGTTGCCACGCGTTGCCACCGCCCTTTGTCGCCAATACGCCGATATCGGCCCAAAGCCACCCCAAGGTCAATAAGGCTACCGACTGTTATCGCTGCCATGGAATGGTAGTTGACAGCAACTTGAGCTTCATCGCGTCGCAATTGCACGTCAACGGCACCATTGATTATCAATTGACCTGCAATAGCTGTCACGGCAGCACTGCGTCCTTCGCACCTCCGACCGATTTAGCTGGCAATACCGCGGTCACGTCCCTCGGAGTAGGCGCACATCAAACGCACATTACAGGCGGACTAGTTAGTCGCCCGGTACCTTGCTATGAATGCCACGTTGTGCCAACAAACGTAAATGATCCCGGGCACATCGACGACTGGGGCACCGCAGAAGTTACGTTCTCGGGCGCAGCTATCAAGGGTGGTCATTTACCAATATGGAATCGTCAAACGGCAAGCTGCACGGACAGT
>Ga0075520_1000615_pt1 | contig 16167 bp, 11 predicted proteins | sample NGEPerB_FD_75100 | JGI IMG/M metagenome (GOLD analysis project Ga0075520, IMG submission 75100) | Arctic peat soil microbial communities from the Barrow Environmental Observatory site, Barrow, Alaska, USA - NGEE PermafrostAB12-B | ecosystem: Environmental > Terrestrial > Soil > Wetlands > Peat ... | reverse complement strand
GGATTAAGATTACGATTAAGATTATGATTATGAAGAAAAATCAAACCTTCGCCACCGGCACATTTTGCATCGTGACCTGTGAAGTGCCGATGTTTGGCCGGTCGCCCTTGTGCCACATGAGCACCAGCACGCTGGCGATGTAGATGGACGAATAGGTGCCGACGATGATGCCGATGAGAAAGGTGAACGCGAAGTCGTTGATGACGCCGCCGCCGAACACGAACAACGCGCCGGTCGCCAGAAACACCGTGCCGCTGGTGATGATCGTGCGGCTCAAGGTCTGGTTCAGCGACATGTTGATGATGTCCTTGAACGAGCCGCGCACGCCGAGCTTCAACTGTTCCCGGATGCGGTCGAAGATGACGATCTTGTCGTTGATGGAGAAACCGATGATGGTCAGGATCGCCGCGACGACCGTGGCGTTGAACTGGCGGCCGGAAATGGCATTCGCGATGCAGTAGCAGCCAATCGCCAGCAGCACGTCGTGCAGGACGGCGACGATGGCGGCGACGGCGAAGGAAAATTCATACCGGAACGCGACGTAGAACAGGATGCCGAACATCGCCATCAGCGACGCGATGATGGCGGACTGCAAGATTTCATTGCCGAGCGTCGCGCCGACCTGCTGCTTCTCGAGGACCTTGAATTGCGCCTGCGGGAATTTTTGTTGCAGCCCCGCTACGACTTTGTCCGCCGAGCCGTTAGAGGTGGTCACGCGCAAGGTTTCCGAGCTGCCGCCGATTTCTTTTTGAAACTGGATCTGCGCATCTTTTTCGCCGAGGGTGACCAGCGTGTCGCGGATGTCTTCAACTTTTAATTTTTGCGCATAGCTGAACCTCGTGCTGTCACCGCCGAGGAAATCCACGCCGAACAGTTTTTCGCCCCGGCTGATGCCGAAGCCCAGCGAGGCCAGCATGAACACCGTGGTGGCCAGCGCGAGCGGCTTGCCGATCTTCATGAAATCCACCTTGGAACTCTTGATGACATGCATCATGGACAGCGATTTGATGAGATTGCGGTCGAGCATGAAGTTGAAGATCAAACGTGTCACCACCAGCGCGGTGAACAAGCTCGCGGCCACACCAATCGTCAGCGTGACGCCGAAGCCCTTGATTTCGCCCGTGCCCATGAAAATCAAGATGACGGACGAGATGAGCGTCGTGACGTGCGAATCGAAAATCGTCCCGAACGCGCGGGCGTAACCGGCTTCGATGGCGCCGCGCAGCGACTTGCCCTTGCCCAGTTCCTCGCGGATGCGTTCGTAAATCAGCACGTTCGCGTCCACCGCCATGCCGACGGTCAACACCATGCCGGCGATGCCGGGCAACGTCAGCGTCGTGCCGATGGAACACATCACGCCGAACAAAATAACGATGTTCAATATGAGCGCGACGTTCGCGGCGATGCCGGCGAGGCGGTAATAAACCAACATGAAGCCGGCCACCAGAATGACGCCCCAGAAGGAGGCTTTGATGCCGCTCTGGATCGAGTCCTTGCCGAGCGTCGGGTCAACGTCGCTGGAAGAATCAATGTTCAACGGTGCCCGGAGCGGATTTTGCAGGACGTTCGCGAGTTCCAGCGCGGTTTCGATGGTGTAACTGCCGGTGATCTCACCGCTGCCGGTTTCAATCGGGCTGTTGATGTTCGGCGCGGAATAAAGTTCGCCGTCCAAGACAATCGCCATGCGGTGGCCGACATTTTCGCGCGTGGTTTTCGCAAATCGCTGCGCGCCGTCAGCGGTCAAAGTAAAATTAATCTGCGGTTCGCCCAGGTTGCCACGCGTGGCCCCCGCGCTCTTGATGATGTCGCCCTCGAGTTTGTTCTCGGCTTTTTTCTTGACGATGACCTGTTCCAGACGCGTCTGGTTGTTCGCCATTACATCAATATGCTTGAGCAGCACATAGCCCGGCGGAACCGGCTCGTGATTGGCGATGATGGAGTCGCTGTCATCCTTCACCATGCGGAATTCCAGATACGCCTTCTTCTGAATCTGTTGTCTGGCGCTGTCCTTGTCGGACTGCGAGAGGCCGGGAAGCTGGATGAGAATACGGTTGCCGCCCGCCGATTGAATCACCGGTTCCGCCACGCCGAAACGGTCAATGCGCTTGCGCAGCACTTCAATCGCCTGCGAGAGCGCGCCGCTAATGTCCGGCGCGCGGGCGACCTGATTCGTCTCGCCCTCGGCAGCAACGAGAACATTCGTGTCCATACTGACGAGGAACGACGTGCCGCCCTGCAAATCCAGGCCGAGCTTGATCTTGCCCGACGCCTCGCGCTGCAGCCGGTTCAAGATGAAAGTGTTCGGGTGAATCTGGTTCGTCGCGCGGATGAATGAAAAGTATTTCTGGATGTCGTTCGTGCTGATCGCCGCCTGCAACGCCGCGAACTCGTTGTTCGTTCCCGCCTTTTGATAATCGGCCGCCTGCGCGACGATGGCCTTGAACGCGGCGTCCTGGTTTTCCGCGCGTCTGGAAAATTCCACCAGCAGATCCCGCGACTTCGGCGGATAAACCTGGTAGAGCGACCAGAGGATGATGCAGATGACGAGGATGAACCTGCCGAGATTATTTTGCTTCATGGCCGTTTAAGCTTCGGTCGTGGTGCCGGATTCGAGGATTTCGGCGATGGACGCCTTGGTGACTTCCAGTTTCGCGTCAGCGGAACGGATGTTGACCGTCTTGTCTTTGACCGAAATAACCACCGCGATGATGCCGCTGGCGGTGACCACCTTGTCGCCGGCCTTGAGCGACGCCAGCAGCTTGGTCTGCTGCTTGGCGCGCTGCTGCTGCGGGCGGATGAGGATGAAATAGAAAACCACGACCAGCAAAATCATCGGCGCGAACGACAACAACATATTCGGCTGTGAACCGGGCTGGCCATTGGACGGCGGCGGCGTGAGCGCCAAAATTCCGGCAAAACAATTCATGTGCATAATTCAAAAAACGTCAAAAAACGGTCGGACACTTTAAGAAACCAGCGGCAAAAGGCAAGATTTATTGCCCGCCAAAATATGAAGTCACCGGCGCGAACGGTTCAACTCGCAAACAAAGTTACCGGCAACGGCTGTCCGCAGTAGATGCAAAGGGAGCGCCGGGCGGAATTGATTATGCCGCAGTTTGGACAGGGCGACGGCTGGGGTTGTTCTGCCCGGCCATCCAACTGGCCATCGCGCAAATCAATTTCCTTCACCGCGTTCGCCAGTTCCTCGTCCGAATAACCATGCTCCTTCTTCAAAAAAGTCCACAGCGTCTCCGCGATCATCAACAACCGGTCCACGTCATGGCCCAGCAACTCCGTTTCCGTCTTCGCCTCGCGCGCCTCCGCTCGCGCATTGCTGGCGTCAGCCTGCGCCAGGCCTGAATTGATGCTGGAACCAAACCCGCTGGATGGCATTGAGTAAAACATAACTTTGATGGTGGCTGCCGCACTTTAAGAAAGTCCCCGCCAATGGCAAGTGTTATTGGCCGCGCCGCAGCCAATGGCGCTGACTTTCAAACCGGGCTGGCCAAGCAGGCGTTGAGCCTCATTGGTTTTGAAGCTTCTTGCTAATTTTATATCGAACGGGGTTTGCCTGAAGCGTTTTTCTTGATAGCTTTGAATCCTCCATCACAAGTTCAAATTGTGGCGCTCGTCCAGCTTGTGTATAATTAACACGCCGAATATTCTGCCAGCCAGTCAACATGCCTGCTTCTTCGGCAATGGCAGTCAGGTTTAATCGTTCAAGCACATCAACCGTGATGGGACGTTTGGACTCAGGAAAAATCAAGGCTTCAAGAAATTCGAGGCACGGTTTGGAGTTGAGAATGTCAGTTACGACCCGCGCCTCCTGTTCATTGTCGAACGAAAGGAAATAACAGGTATCATCAAACAGAACCGGTCTCCCTTTGACCGGTGGAACGAAGATAAAACGGGGATGACGGTGCAAACCGGAAATCGCAACCTTCCATCGCGCAAATGTGTAATCGCCAATGCCGAACATCGCAAACGGAGTGCGGGCATTGTAGATCGAACTTTTTCGCGCATCAAATTTGGCCCGATGTCCATTCAAGTATGTCCATGTGCGAGGCACGCGTTCCGCCAGAACCATCGTGTCATCGCCAACACGCTTCTGCGTAACCAGCACACATCGTTTAGGGACATTTATTCCATTTGCCAAGTCGGAGCATTTCAAAAGCGGATACCGGGATTCTGATTCGACCAAAACATTTTCGCCAAGTTTGTTTTGGAAAACACCAGCCTCGTCAGGTGTGAGTTCCATCACTGACGAGCAATCATGTTTCACCCCGGAGCGCCATTGATAGGGGCATAGACCTTCCAGATGTCGAAGTCGCCGATACGTTTTGATGTCGGCCACCAAATTCTGCCCGGCCAATCCAAGTCGGCGGCAAGGTGTTCGCGAGCTCAAATTTTCAAACACTTCTGCTTCAGCAGCGCCAGTTTCACCGAGATGTGCAACCAGCAGGCAGGCTTCTACCGAAGCGTTGAAATGCGCTTTTGCATCAATCGTGTAAATTGCAGCCTTGGCAACCCGCCCGTCGTTTTGCCAGGCATAACGCAAAACTTTGCGCGCCGTTCCAGTCTTGCATAACATCGCAATCGTCGCGCGCCGGCCATGCAGCGCACGCACCAATTGGATAAGCATCCATTCCGAAATGTCAAAATTGGATTTTCCGGTTCGCGCTTCAAGGCCACGAAAATTTTGAAAGTTCGTCTTTGCCGGAACATTACTGCCGTTGAGACTGCCTATTTTTTGATTTGTCACCCAAGGAAGATTGCCAAGGATAAGCAAATCGCCGCGCAAAAAGTTAAGTTCAGAATTCCAATCGTGGGCAAAAAAATCTTGCTGACGAACGACTGCACGATTGCCCGCGCCAAAAGCTTTTAACAACTTGGCGGTCGTTGCGACATGATCGTGATTGATGTCAAAACCGAACAACCGGGCTTTTGGATAGTTCTCTGCGGCTGCTTGGAGAAATGATCCCAGACCGCAAGTCGGTTCAATCACAACGTCCGCCGGGACGGACTGACTTTTCAGCAAGGCGCAGACTTCACGCGCCAATGGAAGCGGAGTTTGAAAATCGCCAAATTCAATTTTCGCGGAAGTTTTCACACCAAACGAAGAATGCCTGTGACGTTGCCCGCCTGCTCAATCACGCGGCTGTATTGCAACCGCCATTGCAAGGCGTTGGAGACTGTCAAATATCCAGTCTCCGGCGGATTTTTCAAAACTTCATCCGCCAGCGTCTCCGCTTCCACATTGTCAACCGGCAACATTCGCTCTTGAAAGAAGGCCAAAATGTCATCTCGATTGGCTTTGTTGGAAATAAGTTTGCGAAGACCAGACGTGGTCTGGTAATCAGCGGTTCGCTGCTGCTCGACAAAAATCGTGTGCTTAAAATCAAGCTTGCCAGTGCGTGTTTTTGGATCGTCGTGCTTGTCATATACAAACACAAGCAACGAATAACCAAGTCCATAAATTTTCTGCCGTGCGCTCTTGAACGGACAGGAAGATTGTGGCTGGCGGATGCTGGTGACTTTGATGTCCACGTTCAACTTTGGAAAATCAATTCCCTTTGCAGATGAACCGCGAACATATGCGTAGCGGCTTTGAAGCAATGATTGAAATTTGTGCTCCAAGTAAGTTCCTACAGCTTTTCCATCCGTCACGCCAAACAAACTCGGCTCACCATAGGCAGATTCCACCTTTGCAAAGGCGATAGCTTCTTTTCGCAGAAGTTGAATTGTCAGTGGACGTGGCATTGCTCTCCTTTTTGCTCCGGCTTGACCCACTTATTGTGTTCTTTGATGAGGTCCACGAGCTGTTCCACCGCTTCGGCTTCGGGGATGTTGAACTTGATCGGCGTCTTGCCGACGTAGAGATTGATTTTGTTCGGCGCGCCGCCCACGTAGCCGAAATCCGCGTCCGCCATTTCGCCGGGGCCGTTCACGATGCAGCCCATGATGGCGATCTTCACGCCCTTGAGGTGCTCGGTGCGCGCCTTGATGCGCGCCGTGACGGTCTGCAAATTAAACAGCGTGCGTCCGCAGCTCGGACACGCGACGTAATCGGTCTTGAAGCTGCGGCAACCGGCGGCTTGAAGAATATTGTAAGCCAGCCGCAGCGATTGTCCGCCGCCTGCTTCTCCGCGCACGAGAATCGCGTCGCCAATCCCATCCGCCAGCAGCGAGCCGATGACGACGGACGCGCGGAGCAAGGCAATCTTCGGCTCCAGCGGCACGGGTTCAAAGTTGATGCAATCCTTGAGCAGAATCGGATTGTTGCGTCCAAGCCGTTTCAATTTCGCCGCGAGCAAACGAAATGCGGTGATGGCCGGAAGATTCACGCCGTCCTTCACGGTGACGAGTTGCGTTTCGCAATTGATCTCAAAATCCTGCGTCGGATCAATCTCCGCGATGTTCAAGTCTTCGTAAACCGCTTCCGGCTTCACGTCGTCTTTCGGGCGGATTTTGGGCGCGACTTTTTCCCAAGTCGCGCGCGTGACGACGACGCGGATGAGCTGTTCGCCGCCGCATTTGGTGTTTTCGTTCAGTTCGATTTCCGGCGTCTCGCGACGCTCAAAATGGAACGGATCGAAGGGAAACGTAGCGGCGTTCGGCAGAACGCCGCCATTCAAAGAGTGCGGCGGATTGCCATCCGCCGCTATGGAAAGTTTGGGAATCTGCGCGAGCAAGTCGCGGCAGACTTCGATTTCGCGCGGTGAATCTTCGGTGAGCGAAACGCGGATGGTATCACCCAAACCGTCGCATAGCAGCGAGCCGATGCCGATGGCGGATTTGATGCGTCCGTCCTCGCCTTCGCCGGCTTCCGTCACGCCGAGATGAATCGGATAATTCCAATCCGCGCCTTCCTGATTCAGCCGCGCGACGAGGAGCCGATAGCACTCGATCATCACTTTCGGATTGGATGACTTCATCGAGAACTTGAAGTCGTGAAAATTATTCTGGCGGCAGATGCGGGCGAATTCCAGCGCGCTCTCGACCATGCCGAGCGGTGTGTCGCCGTAACGGTTCATGATGCGGTCGCTCAACGAACCGTGGTTCGTGCCGATGCGCAGGCAGCGTTTCAACCGTTTCGCTTCCAGCACGAGCGGCGTGAATTTTTCTTCGATGCGCTGGAGTTCGGCGGCGTATTGCTCGTCGTTGTATTCCTTGATGGCAAATTTTTTTGAATCGGCGTAATTGCCGGGATTCACGCGGACGACTTCGACCCATTTCACTGCTTCCATTGCAGCCTCGGGCTTGAAGTGTATGTCCGCGACAATCGGCACGGTGCAACCCTGCTGGCGGAGTTCGGCGACGATGACCTGCAAATTCGCCGCGTCCTTCACGGTCGGCGCGGTGATGCGCACGAGCTGGCAGCCAACGGCAACGAGTTCCAGCGTCTGCCTCACGCTCAACACGGTGTCCATCGTGTCGCAAGTCAGCATGGATTGTTTCACGACGGGATGGTCGCCGCCCATCACGAAACCGCCGTGTTTCGGATCGCCGATGACAATCTCGCGGGTCTGGCGGCGGCGATGAAAGAAAGGGGATTCGCAATGGCGCATAAATTATTTGGTGGGCGCAATAATGATGGATTGCCCGCGATCGGCATGGTCGCCAGGCATCCAGCCCGTGCTGGCCGGCGCAAAAATCACCGGCTGCACGCGGTCAGCCCGCGCGCTGCGGAGCCAGTCGCCGGTGTCAAAAAATGCGATGTAAACCATGAAGCCGATTAGCAGCACAGCAAAACCGCTCTGGATGCTGTTCAATAATTTCGTGCTGACCGGACGGCGGCGGACGGCTTCGATGAGTGACAGCGTGATATGTCCGCCATCCAGCACCGGCAACGGCAGCAGGTTTAGCAAGGCGAGATTCACATTGAGGATGACGCTGAACCACAGCACGCGCCGCCAGCCGTCTTCGTCCTGAAAGAGATTGCTATAGACGCGGATGATCATGACCGCGCCGCCCAGTTGCTGGACGCCGATTTCGCCATTGTGCGAAAAGAGCGCATGAAAAGTGCTGAAAATTTGTCCGGCGCTGGCCTGAATTTGCTCCAATGGACTTGGATGGACGAGCGTGTTGTTAGTGTCAACTTGCCACGACATAATGCCAAGCAACGACGGCGCGTTCGTCGGCGACAACGGTTTCACGGCCAGCAATTCGCGGTCGAATGATTCCGTGCCGCGCCGGATGGAAAGCGTGATGGGTTGGACGACGCTGTTGCTCATCGCGTCCTCGGCGGAGAGCACCGCCATGAAGCTGTAAATTTTCTCGCCATTCAACGCAACGACTTCATCGCCGGTTTTCAAACCGGCAATGGCGGCGGGACTGTTCGTCGCCACTTCATAAATCGTCGCCCTGCTCGCCGACGTGATGAGAATGTGCCGCAAGTCTTTGCGTTCATACCATTGCGTCGGGTGATGATAAGGCACTGCATACGCCGTATCTTCCTTGCCGTCGCGGAGATACTTGATGGCGATATTCGTGCCGGTGCTGGTGACGATGCGCCACGTCACACTGTCGCTGGAAGTCGGCGCGAAATGATGCACCGCATGACCGTCAATTTCCAAAATCATATCGCCCGGACGCAGGCCGGCCTTCCCCGCCGGACCGGCCGGGTCAACCCAGCCGACGAGCGTGGAATTGTCCGCTTCGTTGCTCGGTTTGCCCACGCCCCAGACCACCACGGCGAACAGTATTGCGAGTAAAAAACTGAACAGCGGCCCGGCGAACGCCACGATGATTTTGTCGAGCGGCGAAACATTGGGCAAAATTTCTTCAGGATTTTCGGTTTCACTCGTGCCACCTCCGGCGCGATCTGACCACGTCACTACAGTTTTTTGTTCAGGCTTTCCGCTTTTGCCTTCGATAATTTCCATCGCGGCCATTTGCGGCAGCGCAACATAACCGCCCGCCGGAATCCAGCCCAGCGCGTATTCAACGCCGTTGATTTTCTTTTTCCAGATCGGCTTGCCGAACCAGATGGCAAAGCGGTCAACCTTCAGCCCGCGCCACCTGGCCGCGAGAAAATGGCCGAGTTCGTGGACGCCGATGAGCAGGTTGAAAAGCAACACCACTTCAAACGCAACAAAGATGTATCGCAAAATAGTCATGTAAAATCCTGTAAATTATATCAGCGGAAAAATTAACTGCAATCGCGGAGCCATTCCAATTGTAGGAGCCGAGGTGACGAGACTCCAGCTTGATTTACGATCTGCGACATACGATTTACGAGTCCATTTCGCAATCCAGCGCAACGCGTAAATCGTATATCGTAAATCGAAAATAGACATCGTCGCCTGCATTTACGATTTGGCCGCCTCGCGCCGCGCCCAAGCATCGGCCTCCAAAATCTGTTCGAGCGTCGAATGCGAAATAGTTTTGTGCGCGTCCATCACGCGCCGCACCATTTCGGTGATCTGCGGGAAGTTGATTTTACGGTTCACGAACGCCTCGACCGCGACTTCGTTCGCCGCGTTCAACACGGCGGGAAGCGTGCCACCAACTTCGCCCGCGCGCCGCGCGAGTTCAATCGCCGGGAACCGTTCCACGTCCGGCTCCTCAAACGTGAGCGTGCCGATCTTTGGAAAATTCGTCTGCACGCGGTCGCTTGCCGCGCGTTCGGGATACGTCAGCGCGTATTGGATCGGCAGGCACATGTCCGGCGTGGACAACTGCGCGATGAGCGAGCCGTCCACGAACTCCACCATCGAATGCACGATGCTCTGCGGATGCACGACCACGCCGACGCGCGCCATCTCGATGTCGAACAGCCAGCGCGCCTCGATCATCTCCAGTCCCTTGTTGAAGAGCGTCGCCGAATCAATGGTGATCTTGCGGCCCATGACCCACGAGGGATGCTTGAGCGCGCGTTCAACGGTGATCTCGGAAAATTTTTCCTTCGGCCAAAATGTTTTGTCGCGGAACGGCCCGCCGCTGGCGGTGAGCAAAAGTTTGCGAACGGAATTCGTCGGCTTGCCGTCGAGACATTGGAAAATCGCGGAGTGTTCGCTGTCCACCGCGAGCACGCGCACTCCATGTTTGCGCGCCTCGTTCATCACGATTTCGCCAGCCATGACGAGAATTTCCTTCGACGCCACGGCAATGTCCTTGCCCGCGCGGATGGCGGCAAGCGCGGGTTGCAAACCGGCGGTGCCGACAATCGCGATCAAAACAATGTCCGCCGCCGGCAGCGTGGCGAGCTTCAGCAAACCTTCGTTCCCGGAAAAAACTTGCGCCGAAGTGCCGAGCGCGGCTTGAAGTTCTTTGGCCTTGGCCGGATCGGAAATTGAAATCACCGACGGTTTGTGCTTGCGAGTTTGCTCAAGCAGCAATTCCGAATTGCCGCCCGCCGCGAGGCCGATAAGCCGGATTTGATCCGGCAAATCTTCCGCGACTTTCACCGTGCTGGTGCCGATGCTGCCGGTCGAACCAAGTAAAACGACGTTCTTCATTTGCGATTTACGATATGCGATTTACGCGCGGGTTGACGAGCAAATGCGTCACCGATTCTCATTAACACCCGGCTTCAGCCGGGTGTGTGGCCGCGCAGTTTGTTCAGCCGTTTCAACGGCTTTCTCGCGCCGAGCAAACCGTTGAAACGGTTTTGCCTCACGCTCACGGCTGACACCCAACTGAAGTTGGGTGTTAATGAGACAAGCGCGGTTCAAGGATGCGTGAGGACGTGCCGCAAATAGAGATACATGATCGGCGCGTTGAACAAAAGGCTGTCGAGCAGGTCAAGGATGCCGCCGATGCCGGGCAGGATGTTGCCGGAATCTTTCGCGCCGCACTCGCGTTTGAACAGCGACTCGATCAAATCGCCGACGACGGCGGTTGAACTCAAGAGAACCCCCAGCACGATGGCGTGAAGCGCGTTCATGCCGGCCATGTGGCTGCCGAGAAAATGAACGAACACGAGACTTGCGCCGGTCGAGACGACGATGGCCCCGCCGAAACCTTCCCACGTTTTGCCGGGACTGATGCGCGGGATCATCTTGTGCCGGCCGATGAGCGAGCCGACGACATACGCGCCCATGTCGCTGAACTTGGTGATGAGGATGAAGTAGAGCAGAAAGTATTTGCCTTCGACGCCGGGGAAAAAATTGATTTTCTGGATGAAGTTCAGCAGCCACGGCACATACATCAGGCCGAACAATGTCACAGCAATCGCGGTAAGGCCGGCGGGATTTTCCTTCGCCAAAAGCTGGCGCAGGCACAAGCCGAGAACGAACAGAATCAGAAAGCCGGTTTCAAAATCATTCACGCGCGCGGGCGAACCCGACGTGCCGAGGTGGCCGGTGACGTTCAAAAACGTTCCGACCATCAGCAGCCCGCCGCCGATGACACCGGTAATTTTGAAGCAGGCCAGACCCCGTTTTTCCGTCAGCCCATAAAATTCCACCAACCCCGCCAACGCCAGAAATGCGACGATCAGCACAAAGACGCCGTCGGCGATGAAACGGTTGCCGGAGAACATGGCCGCGAGGATGGCCGTCCAGAGAACCACCGTGGACGCCAGACGACGCAGGAAAACCTGCGTCTTGGAGGGCGTTGGCGATGCGCTGGCAGCGGCGGACATGGGCGCGGAAATTAACAGGCGGAAGGCGAAAAGCCAACGGAGATTTGGTCGGCTTCCTAATCTTAATCGTCATCTTAATCTTAACCTCCTCCGGCCGGGGATTATGATTAAGATGACGATTAAGATTAGGAAACTGCCGGAAAAGGTTGATTTTAGAAAAGAAAAGAGGCCGGACACTACTCCGGCCTCAATAAGAACAAGCGCTCCAAAAACTTTTGACGCTTACCGCAGTTTAAGTTTTGCACACAGTCAACTGCCCTTTCGCGTCCAACAACGGAATCAGATTAACACATCCCGCCGGCTTGGCTTGTCACCAGATGTGGTTACAACGGCAAAATGATCCAAATGAAGACGGATTTCTAAATTTCCGCAACCGCCTGACGTGAGCCGGCTCAAACTTCTCCCGCCGGAATAATGAGCGGACTCACATCCGCTGCTACATTATTTCCGCAGAAATTTTGCCACCGCCTCCGTTCGCGTGCGCACCTGGAGTTTTTCGTAAATCCGGCGGATGTAAGTATGCACCGTCTCGTAGCTGATGCCGAGTTTCTCGCCAATTTCCTTGTAGATCAAACCTTGCGCGAGCAGGTCGAGCACCTGCTGTTCGCGCTCGGAAAGCTCGGACAATTCATTCGCCACCTGCTGCGCACCGGCGGATTTTTGAAAGGACTGGACGACCTTGCGCGCGATGTGCGTGGTCATCGGCGAGCCGCCGCGCTGCACCTCGCGGAGGGCCTCGATCAATTCCTTCGCGGGCGTGCGTTTGAGCATGTAACCGCTCGCGCCCGCCGCGAGCGCGTTAAAAATATTTTCCGTGTCCTCATAAACGGTGAGCATCATCACCTGGATTTGCGGCAGCAGTTTCTTCAACTGCCGCACGCATTCGACGCCGTTGATGCCGGGCAGGTTGATGTCCATCAGCACCACGTCGGGTTTGATTTTCGGCAGATCGGCGAGCGCGTCCTCGGCGTTGGCGTAATCGCTGACACAGCGGAAACCGTCCGTGCGGTCAATCACCCGCGCGAGCGTGGCGCGCAACTTGTCGTTGTCCTCGACGATGGAAATGGCAATGGGCATTTGGTTTTTGTCGTAATCGTAATCTTCATCTTAATCATATTCTTCGCCGTCACGATTAAGATGAGGAGTAAGCTTATGATTATGATTTTGCAATGGGAACTTTTAGTTGCACGACCGTTCCGCCGTTTACGCCCGGTGAAATCTCAAATTCGCCGCGCACGTCGGCGAGCCGTTTCCGCATATTTTTCAGGCCGTTCCGCAATTTCTTTTCCGCCACGTCGCCGGGGCCGCAGCCATTATCCTCGACGCTCAAGATAAATTTTCCCGGCTCCAACCGCAACTTCACCCGCGCCTCGGTGGCGTGCGCGTGCTTGACGACATTATTCACCGCCTCCTTGAACGCGAGGAAAACGTTGTGCCGCACTTCGGGCAAAATCACGGCGGGCGGCAGTTGCGTGGGCAGTTCGGCGCGATAACTCACGCCGGCGAGCGCAAAATAATCCTGCGCATATTTGCAGGCATAGCTGGCTAGGCTTTCGAGCGTGTCGTTGGACGAATTCAGCGCCCACACGATTTCATCGAGCGACCGCGTCGTATCGCGCGCTGTCAGGGAAATCTGCTGCGCGTGCAGCTCGACTTCGCCGGGCAAATCCTTGTCCGCCTCGGCCAGTTCGCCGAGCAGCGCGACCTGCGTGAGGTTCGCGCCAAGCTGGTCGTGCAAATCGCGCGCGATGCGGGCGCGTTCTTTTTCGAGCAATTCTTTCTGCCGCAGCGCCCGCAACTGGCGTTTTAATTTCGCGGTGGAGATCAGATAAATCGTCCCCGCCAGCGCGCCGATAAAAAATAAAATGGTGGCGGCGATGAACCACGGCGTGCGCCAGAACGGCGGCTCGACGGTGACGGCGAGCGTCGCGCCAGCTTCATTCCACACGCCGTCCTCGTTGCAGGCGATGACGCGGAAAATAAATTTGCCCGGCGGCAATTTATTAAAATGCGCCACGCGCTCGGTGCCGGCGTCCGTCCAGTTTTTGTCGCGGCCTTCGAGCTGGTATCTGAACCGCACGCCCAGTTGCGCGCCCTTGGGCGCGGAAAAATTCAGGCTGGTGAAATGAATGTCCAGTTGCTCGTTGGCCGGCAACAGCGTGGCGGCTCCCGTCCAGGCGGAACTCAACTGATGGGTTTTTTGTTCCACGCCGTCAATCGTCACGGATTCGATGACGACCGGCGGCGGCTGCTGGTTTGGTTTCAACTCGACCGGATCAACCGAAACGAGACCTTCAATCGTCGGGAACCACAGCCGTCCATCGTGCGTGCGGATGGCGGCGGGCTGCGCGCCGACGGAACATTCGCGGGTGAGAAAGGTGCGGCAGGAAATGATTTTAACCGCGCCAGCAGCGGTGTTCGTGAAGGCGATCCGCAGCAGTCCCTCATACGATCCAATCCACAAATTGTTCAAATCGTCTTCGATGAAATAACCGATGTCGTCACTGGCCAGCCCGTTGGTCCTTGAATACCGCATCCAGCCGTCTTTTGAAAATCGCGCCAGCCCGTGACTCGAAGAGCCAACCCACAGCACGCCGGCGCGGTCAACGAGCAGACAGGAAATGTCATTGACCGGTGCGGCGACGGCAGAAATTTTTCCGGCGCGCAGCGAAAACAAGCCGCCGCCTTCCGTGCCGATCCAGAGATTTCCTGCCGCATCATCAACGAGCGCACGAACGGCATTTTTCGGCAGACCATCGCCGGTGGAAAAAAATTTCCATGCCTGTCCGTCGTAACCACCGAGGCCGTTCTCGCTGCCGACCCAGAGTTTTCCGTCGCGACTTTGAAACAGCGCGAAAATTTGCTGGCCGATTTTTTCCACTTCCCTGACCGGCTGAAAATTGCCGGATACGAAACGGAACAATCCCTCGTCACGCGTGCCGGCCCAGACTTGCTGCCGACTGTCCACCAGCACCGACCAAGCGTTGCCTTTGCTGCCGATCCTGAAATCGGTCGCGGAATTGGTAAGTGAATAGGCCAGCCCACGCGCGTTGAATGTCACCCATAAACCGCCAGCCGCATCCTCGGCGGCAGACTTGGCCACCCCGCCGGGCAAATTGGCAGGCGTGTCGCAATAATTTTTTTTGACACGGTAAAGGCCGCCGCCATCCGTGCCCGCCCAGAGATTTCCTTCGCGGTCAAAGCACACTGAAAGCACAAAGTTTTGCGACGAATTTTCGCCCGTCGTGATGTGCCGCCAGCCACCCTGCCCGTCGAACCAAAAGATGCCCGCGCCGGGCGTGCCGACAACCAGATTGCCATCACGATCTGTGCAGGCGGCCGTGACGCTGGCATCAAACGTGATCGCGTTCATTCCACCAGAAAATGCAATGGACGAGGGCGTCCAAGGACACGCACCAAAATCTTTTTCAGGTTTGTCGCCATTCCATTTTTCCACACGATTATTTTCCAAGTGCCAGAAGCCGCCAGAAAGTCTCGGCACAACCATGTGAAATGCGCGGCGAAAAAGTTGTTTCCATAAAACTTGTGGAACGGGAGGGTTCAAATCAAGCTGACCGTCTTTCCAGCAAAAAACCCGCCCGTCCGCCGCGCAAAACCAGATCGCGCCCGTTTCATCCTCGTAGGCATAAATGATTTTGCCGGTCGCGCCGCTGGCTTCAAAATTTTTCACCACGCCGTTTTGAATCGCACACAGCCCGGCGGTTTCCGTGCCGACCCACAAGGTCTGCCGACTGTCCTCGAACAGAAAAACAATGCGGTCGCTCGGCAGGCCCGGCGTGTTGTTGACATTGAAACGCGTGAAGGAGTTGCCGTCGAACCGCACGAGGCCGTTGAGCGTGCCGAGCCAGAGATAACCGTCACGCGTCTGGGTGACGGCGATGACGGAGCTTTGCGGCAGGCCGTCCGCCGTGCCCCAGACATCCACGATGAACGGTGTGCCCGCCAGCGCGCGCTGTCCCAAAACGAGCGCGGCGGCCAGACAGATGAGGGAAAAATGGATTCGCCGTTTCAAGCTTTCCGCCAAGAATACGCCGGGATGACCGCCGGAAAAAGTTTTTTTCAAAAACCGCTTGCGGGTGGCACGCGATGGGCTAGGTTGGACTTGCCCTTAAGAACGGGCGCTCCGTTTTTCCTGTTGAAAGACGGTTTGACGGGCTGGCGACAGAAAACTGTGTGCAACGCCGGCCCGTTTTCTTTTGGCAAAAAAACTTGCCGCCCGCCTGAAAAATACATTACTTTCGCGTTCTGGATTTGTGGGGTCTTAGCTCAGTTGGTAGAGCGTCTCGTTCGCAATGAGAAGGTCAGGAGTTCGAGCCTCCTAGGCTCCACCATCCATTTTGGCGGTGAAATCGAATTAATCCTCCAAGCGCTGCTTCCAGGCAGACAGCCGGCTGGCGTTGATCCCCAACTCTTGGACAATTACTTCCGCAGACTTGGGGATTGCTCATTAGGTATTGATTTGCTTGGAAGTTCTGATAAAATGCGGGGATGAAATGCCAACATTGCGGGAGTGAAGCGGTGGTGAAAAATGGTTGTAGCCGCCACGGGCGGCAACGCTG